>Ga0265595_1003129_pt1 | contig 10439 bp, 7 predicted proteins | sample saktaG_15_FD_190148 | JGI IMG/M metagenome (GOLD analysis project Ga0265595, IMG submission 190148) | Saline water microbial communities from Sakinaw Lake, British Columbia, Canada - sak_2013_06_06_50m | ecosystem: Environmental > Aquatic > Non-marine Saline and Alkaline > Saline ... | reverse complement strand
GCCACCGGCTACTGGCTACTAATCCCCACCGGCTACCGGCCACCGGCTACCGGCTACTAATCCCCACCGGCTACCGGCTACCGGCTACCGGCTACTAATCCCCACCGGCTACCGGCTACCGGCTACTACCCTTGAGCCGGTACACCGCCTGGATAATCGCCTCGGTGCTGGAGACTTCCGGCGCCACAGCCAGGACTCGGTCGACGAGGGCGACGGCGTCGTTGCGGCGTTCGCCGAGTTGGACGAGCACAGCCACGGCCTCGCGGGCGGCCTCGGACATTTTATCGGTCGGGCCCGCGGCGGCTCCCGCGGGGCCGGCTATTGCCTCGCCAACGTAGGCAGCCACCTTGTCCGCAAGCTCGGTGACCAGCCTCTCGGCCATTCTCGGCCCGATCTCGGGCAGGTCTTTCAGCGCGCGTGCGTCCTTGGCCACAATTGCCGCGGCGACTTCGCTCATTGGCCTTGCCAGGGCTCGCAGGGCCTTGCGGATGCCGATTCCCTTGACGGTGATGAAGACGCGGAAGAACTCCCGATCGGTCTCGGTCAGGAAGCCCACCAGACGCGGCAGCAGGTTGCCGCGGGCAGGGTCGCCCTCGAGGTAGTGGATGGTGTGCAGCGTCACGTCCTGTCCCGCACAGCGCTGGAGCCGCTCGACGTCGCAGGCAGGGACGTACACCTCGTAACAGAAGCCAGCACCAAGGTCCATCAGCGCCGCGCCCTCGCAAAGGCGCTCCAGTCTGCCGGTCATTCGAGAGATCATGCGTTCGTTATATGTTAGGACGGGCCGGTTGTCCATAGTCCGCCGGGGCGGCGAGGCAGAATCTTTCGCAGCGGGGGAGATGGGGATATAGGTCTTATAGAACCCATAGGACCTATGGCTCTTTCCGCGCCCGCGCGCCGGGGGGATGGGGCATTTCTCTTCCCGGCTACCGGCTACCGCCTACCGGCTACTCCCCCGCCGCGCCGCGGCGGTCAATTCCGACGAAATTCTTGGTCGGTCTTCCGCCCTGTGGTAAAATGCTGCGCTCGCGGACCGCAATCGGCGCGGCCTGGATGTATCGACCTGGAACTCAGACATCGAACGGTGAGAGACATGGCTTGGCATACTGCCATAATGGGCGCCACCGGCGCCGTCGGGACGGAGTTCATCAGGCTGCTGGAAGAGCGGAACTTCCCGGTCAAGAGCCTTAAGTTGCTGGCCTCCAGCCGCTCAGCCGGCCGGAAGCTGAAATTCCGCGGCGAGGACCTCATCGTCGAGGAGCTGACGGAGAAGAGCTTTGCCGGCGTCGAGTTGGTGCTGGCGTCGGCAGGCGGCGGGCTTTCAAGGAAGTTCGCGCCCGCCGCGATCGCGGCCGGGGCCATCTTGGTGGACAACACATCCGCCTTCCGCATGGCCCCCGAGGTGCCGCTTGTTGTGCCGGAGGTCAACCCGCAGGATATCGCAAAGCACAAGGGCATAATCGCCAACCCCAACTGTTCGACGATCATCATGAACGTGCCGGTCTGGCCGCTGCACAAGGCCAGGCCCATCCGCCGGCTTGTCATCAGCACCTACCAGGCCGCCAGCGGCGCCGGCGCGGCGGCGATGGAGGAGCTCAAGGCCGGCGCACAGGCCATGCTCGACGGCAAGCCGTTCCAGCCGAAGGTCCTGCCACACCTGGCCGCGTTCAACGTCTTCAGCCACAACTCCGAGGTCGGGCCAAACGGCTACAACGTCGAGGAGATGAAGATGCTCCTCGAGACGCGAAAGATATTCCACGATCCTGAAATCCTCATTACAGCCACGTGCGTCCGCGTGCCGGTGCTGCGTGCCCACAGCGAGTCGATCAACATCGAGTTCCACGAGCCCATCACCGAGGATGAGGTCCGGCAGATCCTCGCGACGGCCCCCGGCATCCGCCTCGTCGACGACCGGGCCAGGAACTACTTCCCCATGACGCTCGACGCCTCCGGCCAGAACGACGTGCTGGTCGGGCGAATCCGCGGCGACATGAGCCAGCCCGGCGGCTGCGGCATCGAGATGTTCGTCGCCGGCGACCAGATTCGCAAGGGCGCCGCACTGAACGCCGTGCAGATCGCCGAACTGCTGTAGAAGTAGAAGAATAAAAGAAGAAGCAGGCTTCGCGCAGAGCGTGTAGAGGCCGCTGAGGTAAGAAGAAATCTTCGCCCCGGATGGGGCGAATGAATGTAGACACGGGTGAAGCGAAGCGCAACCCGTGGACATGGTCTGGCTGAGTCCGTTCGCCCCGGCAGGGGCGAAGGAAGCGCTGCCTCCGCCCCGGCAGGGGCGGGAATGTTACGAATCGCCTCCACGGGTTCCGCAACGCCTGACGGCGTTGCTCCACCCGTGGCTACAATCCTCAGCCCCATTCGGGGCTGGAGAACGGAATCAATGACTTCACTGCCCGAACAAGCCCCGCGCAGGAACATTAAGCTCGTGGTCGCCTACAACGGCGCCGCGTACCACGGCTGGCAGCGGCAGCTCGAGCCGTTCGACACCGTTCAGCAGCAAATCGAGCGCGTGGCCACAACCGTCGTGAAGCACCCCGTGACCGTGCATGGGGCCGGGCGGACAGACGCCGGGGTTCACGCCGCCGGGCAGGTGGCGAACTTCCACACGACGAACTTATCCGTGCCTTTGGTCGGACTTCGCCGCGCGATGAACTCGCGCCTGCCGCGGGACATCGCGATCCTCTCGGCCGAGCACGTGCCGGAGAGCTTCCACGCCTCGATGTCGGCCATCGGCAAGACGTACCGCTACCGGATCTGGCCGTCGCCGATAAAGCCCGTCGAGCTGGCAGGCCAGGTGTATCACTACTGGCGGCCTCTGGACGCCGGGGCCATGGCGGCCGGGGCTGCGAGGCTGGTGGGCACGCACGATTTCCGAGGCTTCGCGACCTCGGGTGAAAAGCGTGAGAACACCGTCCGCACGGTTTACCGCTGCGAGGCGGCCGAGGAGGGCGGGGAGATAACCATCACGGTTCAGGGCAACGGGTTCCTGTACAACATGGTCCGCAACATAGTCGGCACGCTGGTGGAGATAGGCCGGGGGCGATGGGAGCCTTCGCGGATCGACCTTGTGCTTGCGACCCGTGACCGCCGGATCGCCGGCCCGACCGCCCCGCCGGACGGCCTGACTATGGTCTGCGTGCACTACCCGGACCCGCTGCCGGGGAAAGAAGAAGTAAGTAGTAGATAGGGAGTAGGAAGAGAAGACCCGGCGGCGGCGGCCGCAACCGAAAGAATATCTCGCGCAGCCCGATGGGCCCTGCGGGAAGGCGCGGAGCGCAGAGCAGTCTTCGGACGCAACCAAAACGGATTACCGCGGAGGCGCAGAGAAAAGAAAAGACTCGTGCTTTTTCATGAGGCCCTGCCTGCCCTGCTCGCTGAAGCGAACAGGCCTCAACGTCAGGACTGTTTCCGTTGTTCCGGGTTCCTGATACCAGGTTCCGCAGTTTTCCCGCCCGGTTCCGCTTTACTTCTTTTCGGTAGCGGCGGGCTTGCGTTTGTCGATGACCTGTTGGGCGAGGGCTTGGATTCGCCGGGCCTCCTTGAGCATCTCGGACGAGGCGGTGGTGCTGATCACCCTGCTCATCGCGGCGACGACTTCATCGGGGTTTGCGGCGTAGATGTACGCGCCGATGCGGCACGCGGCCGACTCGGCCTCGGCGGCAAGCTCGGGGCTCTGAAGGTTCTCCATCGCCAGCGTCAGCGCGCCGGCGCTGCGGATGTCGCCGAGGCACTTTACGGCGAGTTTCCGCTGGGCGGGCTCCTGGGCGAGGTCCATTATCTGAATGTAAGCCCAGATCTTTTTTTCCACCGGCAGGTTGAGGTACTGCGCAAGCCGGATGTAGCCGGACAGGGCAAGGGCCTTCTGGTCTTTCCGCGGGGCCGTTCGGGCGACCTTGAGCAATTGGTCGGCCGCGCCTGGCTCTGGCGAGTGCGCAAGGGCTTTCAGGGCGGCTTCCTGGACAAGCTCGTTGGGATCGCCCACGCCCTTGGCGAGGGTCTCCAGGGCCTTCGAGCCGGTGAGGTTCGAGCAGCTTTGCATAAGGGCGCACTTGGCCTTGACGTCGGCCTTGTCGAACGCCTCGGCGATTGACGCGGCGGCGAGGTCCTGGGCCTCGGTTCTCTGGCAGATGCCGGCCAAGGCGCGCTGGCAGGCCTGGGCTTCGGAGGCGGTCGGAGCCCGGCAGAACCATTGGACCAGTGGCAGCAGGGCTCGTTCGTCGCCGACCCTGGCAAGGGCATCAAGGGCGGCGTAGCGGACGCCGGCGTCGGGGTCGGCAGCCAGGCCCAGGAGTGCCGTGGCGGCCTCGCCGGCGCCGCGTTCAGCCAGGGCATATATGACCTCTCGCCTGACGGCGGGGTCCTTTTCGCCCAGCCCGGCCAGCAGAGCGGCGTTGACCTGCTCGCCGCGCAGTTGGCGGAGGCTCATGCGTGCGAGCTTCTTGTCTTCGGCACCCGCGTCGCCGGCCTGGACGGCCAGGCGGACGAGCAGCATGGCGTCGGCCTCGGTGCCAACGCCGCCCAGGGCGCGGATGACAGCCTGGCGAAGTTCTACCTTGGCCCCTTCTCGCCATTTTCGCTCTCGCAGTTCGGCCAGGATCGCCTCCCGCGCCACGGCGTCGCCCCGCGCGCCGAGAAGGTTGATTATCCCCACGGCGGCGGCATCGTCGGCAGCCTTGCCCAGGAGTTCGACAAACGCCCGCGTGGCCGACTCGCCGGGGATCTCGCGGGCAAGCTCCATAGCCACCGGCTTGATCGCCTGGTCTTTACCGGCCAGCAGGCCCACAACCACCCCCACCGCCTTTTGGCCCTGTGTTGCGACCATCGCCCGCAGTGCCGCGATGCGAACCAGCTTGACCTCCGTGGTATTCTCGTACAGTTTCCGCCAGATCGTCAGGGCCGCGGTTTTGTTGCCGGCGACCTGAGCCTTTTCGGCGCAGGCCAGCAGCGCATCGCAGATCGCCAGCCGAAGCGAGCCCGTCGCCAGCAGGTGAAGGTCGTTGAGCACATCGACGGCGTCGGCGTTGCCGATCTGCCCCAGGGCGGCGGCGGCGGCGCATGCGACCGCTGGGTCGCGGTCCTTGAGCATGCGCGCAATCCAGTCGACGCTGGCGGCGCGCTGCCGGGCGCCGAGCGAGTTTATGAGCCCGACCTGCCACTTCTGATCCACGGCCGCGAAAAGGGCCTGGCGCAGCTTGTCGCCCGCGGCCGAAACGTCAATGGTCTCCAGCGTGCAGCGTGCCAACTCGCGGCGGGTCGGGTCGGCGCCGGCAAGCATCCGGGCGAGCGGCTCGACGCACTCGGCGCCGCCGTAGTCCTGGAGCATGATCGCGCCCATGCCCGCAATCGCGGCGGGGCAGTTGGCGTCGCTGGCGAGCGTCTCGGCCAGGGCCTTGCACACGGCGCGGCGGGCGCGGTCGTCGTCCGAGCGGAGCGACCGCAGGCAGACCCGTTCGAGGTCGGCGCGGGCCTGGGCGGCTCGATAGCGGCTGCTGCCGGCCTCGGCGACCGCTGCCAGCAGCAGTTTAACCGTCCGGTCGGCGTCGGCCTGGAGTTGGGCGTCCGTGCGGTCGCCAACGGCTGCGCCGGCCTTGAACTCCGCAAGGAGTTGGGCGTCAGCCTTGGCTGCCTCCGCGCGGTTCCTCGAGGGCGACGGTCTCGCGGTCTGTGCCTGTGCGAGGCAGGCCGCCGCCAGCAGAATCGCCCCCATCGTCAGTCGGATAGTCATGGCCGTTGCCTTGTTGGTCATCTTCAGCACCGCCAGGGCATGCGTTTGGGCCTGTCCAGCAACCGCGCGGCGTAGTCGTCGCCGATGATCGCCTCTTTGGCCGGGTCCCACTTGATGGTCCGCCCGGTCCACCACGCGATGCACGCGAGGTGGGCAATGGTGACCGACCGGCAGGCGCTCTCGGCGTCAGCCATGGGCCGGCTGCGGGTGCGGACGCAGTCGCGGAAGTCCGTTATGGCGTCCTCGCTGATCTTTCGTTTCTCGGGCCCGCGAGCCCTCTGGGCGCCGGCCAGGCTGTCGGGCCAAGTGGTGAAACCCTTATCACCTACGCCAAACGCCAGCGAGCCGTTCTCGCCGACGAACTCGACGGTTCCCTTGTGCGGGCCTTGCGCCCCAATCACGGTCGTGCCGTCGGCGTAGCGTATCGTCAGCGGGATGGCCTTGTCGCCTTCCTGCCTGGGCGGGGCGAACTCCACGGGGCCTGTCGAGTCGGCGTCCAGGACCCATTGGACGAGGTCCAGCGCCCCTGTCCCGTAGTATGCCAGCGACCCGCCGGAATACTCGCGGTATAACCGCCAGCCGTCGTAGGCGCTCGAGCAGCGGTTGGGGTGGTACGGCGCAGGGGGGGCCGGGCCCAGCCAGAGGTCCCAGTCGAAACCCCGCGGGCAGCTTGTCGAGCTTGCCCCCAGCATGCTGTACTGCGACGGGCTGCCGCACGAGGCGTAGATGTTCCGTATCTTTCCCAGCACGCCGCCGCGGATCAGGTCGCACGCGCGGCGATAGCTGTTGGAGTAGCGGTGGCTCATGGCGGCCTGGAAGATCCGCCCGTACCGCCCGGAAACCTGGGCAATCTGCCGGGCCTCGCGGACCGTCAGCGAGATCGGGCTCTCGCAGTAGATGTCCTTGTTGGCGCGGGCGGCCGCACAGGCGATCACGGCGTGCCAGTGGTCGGGCGTGGCGATGACCACCGCGTCGATGCCGTCGTCGGCGAGGACTTCGCGGAAGTCCCGCACGGCCTTGACGCCCTTCTCCCGCTTCTCGATACGCGAGCGGATGTGCTCGCGGCGCGACTCGTCGACGTCGCAGACGCTGACGATCTGGAACTGGCGAAGCCGATAGTAGCCCTCGATCCAATTCGCACCGCTTCGCCCGCAGCCGATGATCCCAATGGCCACGCGGTCGCTCGGCGGGGTCGAGGCCCTTTGGCCCAGCGCCGACGAGGCCAGCACGTAAGGCGCGGCAACCAGCACCGGCGCGGCCTTCAGCAGCGCCCGACGCGACATCTTCTTACTGCCCGATCCGCTCATCCAACCCACCTCGTGGCACTCGCCCGCGCCGGCCCACACGCTGCGCCAGGCCGGCAAACCTGCCACACCTATCTTAACCGCTTCATGGCCGGCATATTCTCTGTTCAGTCCACAATTCTTCCGCCGGCCGGGCGTTAATCATCGGTAGCCCGTTTCGCCATACTGCGGTATACTGGCTGCGCCGTGAATGTTGTAACTGCCCGATGAAGTGAGAAGGCTTAATGAGCGGTCTGAGACGTATTCTGTTTGCGGCCTCCCTGGCTGTAACAATCTCGATCAGTTTCCCCGCCGTCGCCCAGGCCGCGCCCTCACGCGCGCCCTCGCCGGCGCCCAAGTCGGCAGCACCGGTGCCGGCGGCCAAGGCTTCGGAGTTTTCGGCCGAGCAGCGAAAGAAGCTCAATGAGGCGTTTGATGAGTTTACGCGAAAAAAGGCCGGCTCGGACGCCTGGTACGCGGCCGCGGATAAGGTTCTAGACTTCGGCCCGGACGGCGCCCGCAAGGCATTGGCGATTGTCGATGCGTGGCACCGCAAACTCGGGCGGGAGTACAAGGCCGCGTTTGCCAAGCGAGCCAGGCAGATGATTACTGACCGGCTGGCAGAGCTCAAGAAGCAGGGCAAGTCCGCAGCCCAGGTCGACCAGGACATCCGCGCCGCGCGCCAGGTGGTGCTGGACCTCGCGGCCTTGCCCGAGCCGGACAAGGCGGACATCGTCGCAAAGGGCGACCCAGCCATGATAACCCTCGACAAGCTCATGGGCCTCGACCGCCAGGCTGTCCTCGACGGCGACGAGGCGCTGGGCAAACAGCGGCAAGAACTGCTAAGGGCATGGCTCCTGCGCGACCGCTGTTGCGGCGAGCAAGGCCGCCAGCCCCAGGTGCTCCTGGCCGCCCTGGAGGAAGTCGTCGCCATGCAGGCCATGCCGATAAGCCCGGCCGACAGGAACACGCTGGAAGGCAACTTCGCGATGTCGGACAAGCTGGACCAGGAGGAGGCCGCGGGAATACGCGACCTCAACCGCATCCGCCTGCTGCTGGGCATGGGCGCACTGGCGATCGACCTGAAGCTCTGCGAGGCGGCACGGGGCCATAGCAGGGACATGACCGAAAAGAAGTTCTTCGCCCACGATTCGCCCGTGCCGGGCAAGGCCACGCCATGGGACCGCGCCCGCCAGGCGGGCACAACCGCCTCGGGTGAGAACATCGCCGCCGGAACCGCAACCGGCGCAGGCGCCAACAAAATGTGGTTCCACAGCCCGGGGCACTTCAAGAACATGCTCGGCACCGGCCATCGCCGTGTCGGACTGGGAAACAACGGGCAAATCTGGACCCAGATGTTCGGCCGCTGACCGCGTCACTGGGCCGGCGTGAACGTGATGTTCCTGTACGCCACCGCCCCGTGGTTGCCCTGGAGCATGATGGGGCCATTGGCCTTTTCCTTGCCGTCCACGCCGCCAGGCGTCGGGCCCTTCATCTCCAGGTTCTCGTGGATGACCGCCCCGTTGAGGACAACCTTGACGAACTTCATGTTGGCGGTCTTCTTGCCGTCGGCGTCGAACTTCGGGGCCTCGTACTGAATCTCCATCGTCGACCACTCGCCCGGCTTCTTGTAGACCGGGTTCTTCGGAGGCGCGGCGGCGTAAATCGCGCCCATGTCGCCGCCGTCGGGATTCTTCTCCTTGCCGTAGCTGTCGAGCACCTGCACCTCGTACTCGCCCATTACGTACACGCCGCTGTTGGAGCCTGCCGGCACCATCACCTCCAGCTTTATCGTGCCCGAGCCGAACGTCTGCTTCGTCCAGAAGTCCACGCTGTGGCCCTTGGCGTTGATGAGCTCGTCGCCTTCCTTCGAGACCACCAGTTCTTTGGTGTTTTTCGGGTCCAGCTTGGCCGAGCCGACCGTCCAGAACTTGCTGTCGCCGCCCTTGCACGTCCACTCCGAGAGGTCCTTGCCGTTGAACGCCTTGCCGCCCGCCGCGGCCGCGGCTCCGCCCTGCGCGGCGCCCTGGTCGATCATCCGCCCGACCTTTTGCAGGGTCTCGACGTCGATCTTTCGCAGTTTGCCCGCGTAGTCGGGCCCGACATCCAGCGAGAAGATGTTGCCGTACTTGACCGCGCCGAGGTAGTCCTTGTAGATCGCCTCGGCCGGCCTGCACAGGCCGTCGTGCTTCGGCAGCGAGTAGAACCACTGTGCGCCGCCTTCGTGCCCCGGGAGGATCGGGTAGGTGAACTCGGCCAGAAGGAAGCTCTTGCTCGCCACGCCCTTGATATACGGGGCGGACTTGGTATCCGTCAGCGGCCCCGGCTTGCCCATCTCGCCGAGGCGGATGTCCGCACCCTGCTGGTCGCCGTGGTTGAAGCCCACGAAGCATCCCGGCTGGAATTGTTTGCACCACGCGATCGTTTCTTTGTGACTCAGGCCACCGTCGGTTTGAGCGTGATCGAACCAGATGTATTCGATCGGGCCGTATTGTGTAAGCAATTCCTTGAGCTGCGCCTTCTTCATTTCCGGTGTGTAACCGCCCGGATGGTAATCCTTGTTGTCCTTGAACTCGCCCTCGGAGAAATACAGCGCCAGCTTTATGCCCTGCTTGTCGCAGCTCTTTCGCAGCTCGGCCAGCACATCCTTGCCCAGCGGACTCTTGGTCACCTTGCGGTCGGTCGTCGCGGTGTCCCACAGGCAGAAGCCGTCGTGATGCTTCGTCAGGAACAGGATGTAGCCCATCCGGGCGTCCTTGGCCGTCGAGGCCCACTGGTCGGTGTCGCAGCCTGTCGCCTTGAAGAACGACACGTCCTTCACGCCGGGCGTCCACTCCTTGCCGGAGAAGGTGCTGAAGGACCAGCAGATGAACATCCCCCACCGCAGGCTCTGGAGTTCCTTAGCCCGTTTGCTCATGTCCACCGGCTCGGCCACGGCTGCAAGACCAGGCGTCGCAACCGCCAACGCCATCACCAACGCCGCCAACTTAGTCTTTCGTGCATTCATTTACATGCTCCCGTTTCAAAAAGAAGGTCGTAGGTAGTAGATCGGAAGCCCAGGGACCCCTTAGGGGCAGGTAGCAATCCCTGGGAGCCGACTATCTTCTTGAACCCGCGACATCGAACGTGGTTCCTGCGCGGCGGACTCACGGTGGCTTATCGCGCGGGACCTGGCAATAATAGCGCCCTACCCAAGGCTTCGGGGAGATGCCGACATTATGAAACGATGGGCGCTGCTGACAGTGGGCCTTTACATGCTGATCCTGCTCGTGCTGGCCGCGCCGGTGATCTGTATGTGCTTCGTTGACGAATTCCACCTGACCCCTGGGAGTGGCCCTAGCCTGATGGATGTTCTCACAGGCATATATGTCACCGCCTTCGACGCTGTTTTGCGTGAGGACGACTCTGACCGTCTGGCG
>Ga0265595_1003126_pt1 | contig 10445 bp, 13 predicted proteins | sample saktaG_15_FD_190148 | JGI IMG/M metagenome (GOLD analysis project Ga0265595, IMG submission 190148) | Saline water microbial communities from Sakinaw Lake, British Columbia, Canada - sak_2013_06_06_50m | ecosystem: Environmental > Aquatic > Non-marine Saline and Alkaline > Saline ... | reverse complement strand
CAGTTATTAAAGACCCACTTTTTTCTGAAGCTTCAATAACCAATACTCCCAAACTAAGCCCAGAAATTATTCTATTTCTTTGAGGAAAATTCTGTGCAGCCGGTTGAGTTCCAATAGGGAATTCGCTGATCAAAGCTCCTTTGTGTGTAATTTCTTCAGCTAATTGTATGTTAATTGCAGGATAAATACTTTTCTTATCTATGCCAGTTCCTAAAACAGCAATAGTTCTACCATTCGCATTAAGAGTTGCTTGATGTGCTAAAGTGTCAATTCCTTTTGCAAGCCCGCTTATAATAGTTAATCCGAAATTAGATAAGTCTTTTGTAATTAAGGGAGTAATTTGATTTCCATAAGAAGATGGGTTTCTAGTGCCTACAATCCCTATGCTGATTTTATCGTTTGGTTCAAGATTGCCTTTGATATATAGAAGAGCTGGTGGAGCATAAATTTCTTTAAGTAATTTAGGATAATTTTTATCTTGGATAGTGATTAAATCAATATTTTCTCTTAATAATTTTTCCATTTCCCAGTCGGGATTAATTTTAGGTCGTTTAATTTTTATTTGTTCAATAACGGATTTATTTAAACCAATTTGATTAAATTCATTAATATTAGATGACCAGGCATTGCTTAAATGATTAAAATGATTTAAGATTTTTTTAAAGGTAATTGGACCAATTCCGTTAATTAAATTAAAAGCATTAAAATATTTAGCTTGGGGGTTGACAAATTCTGTCATTTTGGTATAATGTTAGTAAGATAATTAAAGTTTTTTAACATTTTTACAAATAATTTCATGGGGGGTATATATCATGAAAATTTTTTGTGATTTAATAGATAAGAGCAATATTCTTTTTTCCGGAATTTTCTTAATTGGATTTTCATTGATTCTCTTTATTTTAAAAACAGTTGAGTATTTAAAAAAAGAGGAGGGAAAACAAAGATGAAGAAAAAACTTTTAGAAATAGTTTTATGGATAATGGGTTTATCAGGATTTTTTCTGCTTATGGGGGGCGTTGGAGGCATAGAGATTGACTCTATGTCCCTCGGAAATGGAACTATTACGGCTACGATTGGATTAATAATTTTGGCCATAGTAGTTTTCTTGGGAATTCCTCATTACGAGGAAATGTCTCAAAAAAAACTTTAATTATTGTGTCATAGGGCCGCTACAACTAATGCAGCGGCCTTTTCAATTGTTTTTTGAACAATTTCTTCTTCTTTTGTAAATTTTTGTAAAACAAATTTTTCTGTATCTATAGATATCTCTTTATTAATTGGTTTAATGCCTATTCTTATTCTAGTAAAATCTTTAGTGCCAATAGAATCAATAATAGATTGGACTCCATTGTGTCCAGCTGAACTACGATTTTTTTGCATTTTAATTTCTCCTAAATTAAGATCAATATCATCATGAATAACAATAATATCTTCAGTAGTAATTTTGTAATAGTCAATAATAGCTTTTACAGCACGTCCAGAGTTGTTCATAAAAGTTTGAGGTTTAACAAGAATAATTTTTTGATTTTTAAGTATTTTTTTAGAAATTTCAGCATTGAAAATTGATTTAAAATTGAAAATCGGAAATTGAAAATTAGTAGTGATTTCATCTATCACCATAAATCCTATATTATGTCTTGTTTTTTTATATTTATTTCCTGGATTTCCTAAACCGATAATAAGTTTCATAATTTTGATTTAATATATTTTTTAATTTCATCATAATTTCCTTGACCAGTGACAGGATAAACCACTGAAGCCATTTGTTCGCCAAACGGAACTTGTCCGCCAATAAGAAGTTTGGTTTCTTTTTTATCAATTACTAATTGAGTAATTTGATTATATTTAATATTTCTAGCTATTTGCCAGAAATTTTTTAATTCTATAATTCCTAAGTCAGTTTCAATATTATTTTTTAGAGAGTTAAACATTTTTAAATATATAGGGAAGTCCCAAAGTAAATTAAGTTCTAAAACTTTTTGTTTAAGAAGAGTTATAACTTGTTGTTGTCTAGTCATTCGATCAAAGTCACCATTAGGAGATGTATAACGTGTTCTGATATATCTAATCGCTTCTGGTCCATTTAAATAACGCCAACCAGCAGATAAATTAAATGTTTCATATGTATAATTAGGTCCAGGGAAAAATGGATCATTGATGTCTTGTGGTACATAGATATTAAGACCATCAACTAATTCAATAATTTCTTGTGCAACTACTAAATCAATTAAAACATGATAATCTATTTTTAATCCAGTAATTTCTTCTACTTTTCTTTTTAGTCCATCAATGCCTGTTATGTTATAGAGAGAATTAATTTTTGTTAATCTATCGGTATTTGGGATTTTAACCAATAGGTCCCGTGGTAAAGAAATTAAAATTGCTTTCTCTTCTGCTGGATCTAGATGAGCTAATATAATTGTATCAGTTAAATCTTGACCAGAATAGCCATATCCTGGTCTTCCTAATACTAAAATATTAACAGGTGTTTCATTTTTTAGACTAGAAGACAATGTTAATTTAAATGTATCATCTTTTTCTTCTTGTGGTTCTTCTTCTTTTGTATCAGGAATATTAAATGATATTTGATAGATAATAATAAAGCTAAATAAAACAATTAAAACAAAAGTGAATAAACAAGCTATTTTTAATTTTTTTTGTTTCTTATCCATTAGTTTTAGTATAACAGATTTGATTTTTTTTGTGAAAAAAGTTAGAATAAATTGACTATGAAAAAGATATTTATTTTTATTTGGGAGATTTTTAAGATAGTTGTTATCTCTTTAGCAATTATTATACCAGTTCGTTATTATTTAGTTCAACCATTTTTTGTCCGTGGTGCTTCTATGGATCCAAATTTTAATAATGGTCAGTATTTAGTTGTTAATGAAATTGGTTATCGTTTTGAAGAGCCAGGTAGAGGAGAAGTAATTGTTTTTAAATATCCAATTGATCCTTCTCAATATTATATTAAAAGAATAATTGGATTACCAGGAGAAATAGTTGAAATTAAAGATGGTCATGTATCTATTTATAATCAAGAATTTCCTGAAGGTAAAATTTTAGATGAATCTATCTATCTTCCTAAAGAAAAAATTACTATCGGTCAAACGCATCTTAAATTAAGTGAAGATGAATATTTTGTTTTAGGAGACAATCGTCAAGCAAGCTCTGATTCTCGTCAATGGGGAGTTTTGCCTAGAGATAATATTATTGGTCGAGTTTGGTTTCGTGCTTGGCCTTTTGATTCAGCTAAATATTTTAAATATGACTAAAAAATCTAAAAATAAATTTCAAGTTCCAAAGGGAATGAGGGATATTTTACCGGAGGATCAAATATATTGGGATAAAGTTAAACAAATAATTAAAAATTTGTCTAAATCTTATGGTTTTGATTTTTTAGAAACGCCAATATTAGAAGATACAGAACTGTTTATCAAAGGAACTGGTCAGAATACTGATATTGTTGAAAAAGAAATGTATAGTTTAAAAACTAAAGGAGGAGATAAATTAACATTGCGTCCTGAATTTACTCCGTCAATTATTAGGGCTTATTTAGAAAATGGTTTTTCTAGTTTGCCTCATCCAATAAAGCTTTATAGTATTGGTCCTATTTTTCGTTATGAAAGACCTCAAAAAGGAAGATATCGTCAGTCGTATCAGGCTAATTTTGAAATTATTGGCGAAGAAGATCCTATTCTTGATGCTCAATTAATTCAATTGTTTTTTTCTATTAGTAAAGAATTAGGCATTAAAAATTTGATTACTCAAATCAATAGTATAGGATGTTCTACTTGTAGACCTGGTTATCGAAAAAAATTAATTAATTTTTATCGTAATAGAAAGAAAAATTTTTGTCCTGATTGTAAAAGACGTTATCAGCAAAATCCTTTAAGAGTGTTGGATTGTAAAAACAGTAAGTGTATAGAAGCATCTGAAGGAGTTCCTCAAATTATAGATAATTTATGCGATAATTGTCATAATCATTTTAGAAGCGTTTTGGAATATCTAGATGAAATAGAAATTCCATATAATTTAAATTCACGTTTAGTTAGAGGATTAGATTATTACGCTAAAACAGTTTTTGAAATTTGGCCTGAAGATGAAAATAATAGACAAATCGCATTAGCTGGTGGTGGACGTTATGATGGTTTGATTAAACTTTTAGGTGGCAAGGATATGTCAGGAGTTGGTTTTGCTATTGGACTAGATAGAATAGTTAATTTAATGAAAGAAAGAGAAATTAAAATTCCTTCAAAAGTTCGTTCTTCGATATTTTTAATTCAATTAGGTGAATTAGGTAAAAAGAAATCATTAAAATTATTTGAAGAATTACGTCGAGCTGGTTTAGATGTGACTAGCTCTTTTAGTCGTAATACTATAAGAGATCAATTAAAAAAAGCTGACAAACAAGGAGTGCGATTCACTTTAATTTTAGGACAAAAAGAAGCAATTGATGAGACAATCATTATTAGGGACATGAATTCAAGTAGTCAAGAAATAGTCCCTTTGAGTAAAGTGATCGAAAAATTAAAGAAGAAAATTAAGAAAAAATAGTTATGGAATGTATTTTTTGTAAAATCATTAGTCATCAACAAGAAGCTGATATTGTTTATGAAAATGAACAATTTATTGTTTTTAAGGATATTAATCCTAAAGCATTAATTCATTTTTTAATTGTACCTAAAAAACATATTAAAACAATTAATGATTTAAAAGAAGAAGATAGAGAATTGGTTAGTGAAATGATTTTTTTAGCTAAAAAATTAGCTATTGAACAAGAAATCGTAGAAAAGGGATATAGTTTAACATTTAATGTTGGTAGAGGAGGAGGGCAAATAATTGATCATATTCATTTACATTTAATGAGTGGAGAAATAAAAAATGAATAAACGGTTTTTTCAGGCATTGGTTATTTTAGTTGGTCATATTATTGGTGTTGGTATTTTTAGTTTACCTTTTATAGCTGCTAAGGTTGGCATCGTTACGATGCTTTTTTATTTTATTCTTTTAGGTGGAGTTGTTATTTTATTTGAATTGCTTTATGGAGAGATAGTTTTAAGGACCAAAGAAAACCATCGTTTGCCTGGTTATGCTAAAAAATATTTAGGAAATTGGGCTAAAATAGTCGCTTTATTTTCTACTGGACTAGGATTGATCGGAGCAATTATTGCATATATTATTGTTGGAGGCGGTTTTTTAGCTTCAATCATGATTCCTATTTTTGGTGGCACCAGTCTTTTATATATTTTAATCTTTTTTGCATTGGGTGCTTTATTAATCTATTTTGGCGTTAAAAGTATTGCTCAAACTGAAATAATTTTGTTGTTTTTTTTCTTTATTGTTTTAGGTCTTGTTTTTTATAAGGGATTTTCTGTAATAAGAATAGAAAATTTATTTATCTTTAATCTCAAATATATTTTCTTACCATATGGAGCAATATTCTTTTCTTTAACTGGAATGTCTTTAATTCCAGAAGTTAAAGAGTTGTTAGTTGATAATCTTAAAAATCTTAAAAAAGTAATTATTTTAGCTACTTTAATTGCTATTTTGGTTTCATTGTTTTTTATTTTTTTAATTTTGGGCATTACTGGGTCAGAAACTACTTCTGAAGCAATCATTGGATTAAGTAATAATCTAGGCAATGGAATCGTTGTTTTAACCTTGCTCTTTGGTATTTTAACTACTTTTACTTCTTTTTTAACAACTGGATTAACCTTAAAAAAGATTTTTTGGTACGATTTTAAAATAAATAAATATTTTTCTTGGATTATTGCTTGTTTTCTTCCTCTCACTTTACTTCTATTTGGTATGACTGATTTTATTAAAATCATTAGCATAAGTGGTGGAGTCCTTTTGGCAATTAGCGCTATTTTAATAATTTTTATTTATTTAAAAGCAAAAACCAATGGGGATATAGAGCCGGCATATAGTATTAATTTATCACGATTTTTAATTTATTTTTTAGTTTTATTTTTTGTACTAGGAGCTATTTATGAATTGTTTTATTTTATTAAATAGAACTTAACTTGCCAAAAAACCATTAATGAAGTATAGTAAAATTAATGGAAGAAAAAAAGACAAGTAAAGACATATTTTGTAGTCCAAGTAGCGGTAGAATAAGATTAGCTAGTGTAGCCGAAGAAATTTCCAAATATATTAACGAAGATTCGCAATCAAAATATCGTTTGATTGTTGGAACTGATTCTAATGGTAATGGAAAGACTGATTTTGTTACTGCTATTATTGTTTATCGTGTTGGAAGGGGCGGACGATATTTTTGGAAAAAAACTAATGGAGATAAAATTTATCATACCTTGAGAGATAGAATTTATCAGGAAGTAACACTGTCTTTACAATATGCCCAAAATATTTTAGGCGAGTTAGAGTTTTTTATAGAAAAAACCAATGAACCTAATTACGACTTTCAAATTCATATTGATGTAGGACAAAATGGACCAACGCGTGAGATGATTAAAGAGGTTGTTGGTATGGTTCGAGGAAATGGATTTCAAGCTAAAATTAAACCTGATTCTTATGCAGCTAGCAGTATTGCTGATAAGTATACATAATATTTAAGTTAATTACAAAAGCCACTATTCAAATAGTGACTTTTCTTTTTGTTAAGACTTTGGTAAAATCATCTTATGAAATTATCTTTTTATGGTGCAGCTGGAATGGTAACCGGTTCTAATTATTTATTAGAAATTGGCGATAAAAAAATCTTGATTGATTGTGGGCTTTTTCAGGGACCAAAGAGAATAGAAGAAAAAAATTATGAACCTTTTCCTTATCAGGCAAAAGATATCGATTTTGTTCTAATAACCCATGCTCATCTTGATCACACAGGGCGTTTGCCTAAATTGTTTAATAGTGGTTTTAAAGGTAAAATTTTTGCTACAGCTCCAACAGTTGATTTTGTAGGTTTTATGCTTGAAGATAGTCAGAAGATTTTGCATCAAAAAGCAATTCGTAGGGGTTTGAACTTGAATTGGAATAATCAACAAATGCATGATTTAATGAATAGATTTGAAGTAGTTGGTTATAGAGAAGAAGTTGATTTAGGTAATCAGATTAAATTTTATTTTAGAGAAGCTGGTCATGTTTTGGGATCAGCTAGTATTGAATTGGAAGCAGAAGGTACTAAAATTGTTTTTTCTGGTGACCTTGGCTATCCTCAAGCGCCAATTATTAATGATCCAGCCGAAATAGAGAATGTAGATTATTTAATTGTTGAGTCAACTTATGGAGATAGGATTCATGAAATTAGGGGCGATATTAGAGACGCATTGGAAAATGTTATTGAAAGGACAATAAATCGTGGTGGAGTTTTAATGATTCCTAGTTTTGCATTAGAAAGAACTCAACGGTTGCTTTATCATTTTAACGATTTAGTTGAGAATAAAAAAATTCCATCAGTCCCTATCTTTGTTGATAGTCCTTTAGCTATTAGATTAACAGAGATTTATAGGAAATATCCTGAATATTATGATCAAGAGGCCTATAAACTTTTTTCTTCTGGTGATGATATTTTTGATTTCCCTGGTTTGGAACTAACATTAACTGTTAATAAATCTAAGGAAATAAATAATGTTTCTGGTCCTAAAATTATTATTGCTGGTTCAGGTATGTCTCAAGGAGGTAGAATCATATATCATGAATTAAGATATCTTCCTGATCCTAAAAATACTCTTTTGTTTGTCACTTATCAAGTAGAAGGTACTTTGGGTAGAAGAATTTTTGATGGAGCTAAAAATGTTAAAATATTAGGTCATAATGTTGAAATTAATGCAGAAATAGCTAGGGTTGATGGTTATTCTTCTCATGCTGATCAAAAAAGCCTACTTAAATGGATAAGCGGCATATCAGAAAAATCACCTCAACTTAAAAAAGTTTTTGTTTGTCATGGTGAAGAAAGACAAGCACAAGCTTTATCTAATAAAATAATTCAAGAGTTAAACATAAAGACCAATATTCCAGAATTAGGTCAATCAACCACTTTGACAAAAAGCAATAAAAATAGTAAACTTAATTAGAAATATGATTAAACAACAAGAGAAATTAAAGAAGAAAATTTTAGTTCCAGCTTCAAAGCTTCCTGAAATTGCTAAAGAGGAAAATCTAAAAGAAAGAAACGATTTTAAAGAATCAGTTCAGTGGCGTATCTTTAGGATAATGGCTGAGTTTGTTGATGGATTTGAATTTTTAAGTGATTTTAAAAAATCAGTTACTTTTTTTGGTTCAGCTCGAACCTTGCCTTCTGATCCTGATTACAAGGAAGCCAAAAGACTTGCTAAAATGCTAGCTGATGAAGATTTCGCTATAATATCAGGCGGAGGACCTGGAATTATGGAAGCAGCTAATCGCGGTGCTTGTGAATCAAAAAAAGGAGATTCAGTTGGTTTAAATATTCAATTGAAGTACGAACAAAGAATCAATGATTATATTAAAAAAGCAATGGGTTTCCATTACTTCTTTACTAGAAAAATGATGCTTTCTTATTCGGCTCAGGCATATGTTTTTTTCCCAGGTGGATTTGGTACATTAGATGAATTTTTTGAAATTTTAACTTTGATCCAAACAAAAAAGATGCCTCAATATATTCCAATGGTTTGTATAGGTAGTGATTATTGGGGGCCACTTTCCAAATGGATTAAAGAAACCGTTGATCAACATTGTAAATTTATCGATATAAAAGATAAGGATTTTTATTCCTTAGTTGATTCAGCTGAAGAAGCTTTTGAAATAATTAAAAAATCAAAAACAAGAGATGATGTTAATTACTAAAAGAAAAGGAGGTGAATCATGTGGCTATTGAAGTCAAAAAGAAAACAGGAGAAACAACTCGTAGTTTATTAAGACGCTTTTCAAGAAGAATTCAACAAAGCGGCGTTTTGATTCGTGCTCGTAAATCAAGATTTTTAGAAAAAGATAGAAGCAAAAGCGAGCGAAGAAGTAGTGCCTTGAGAAGAGTCAAAATTGTTGATGAAAAAGAAAAATTAAGAAAAATGGGTCTTTTAGAAGAAGAACCAAAATGGGGAAGGCGTAAATAAATGTCTATAAAAAATACAATACAATCAAATATTAAAACATCTATGCTAGAAAAGAGAACGGAAGAGCTTTCTGTCTTACGTATGGTTATGGCAGCTGTTTTAAACAAAGAAAAAGAAAAAAGAGCTAAATTAAACAAAAATGGAGAAGAAGAAAGCAAGCTAGATGAAATGAGTCAACTAGAAGATGAAGAAATTTTAGATGTGATTTCTAGTGAAGCAAAAAAACGCAAAGATTCAATTGAACAATACGAAAAAGGTAATCGTCAAGATTTGGCTGATCAAGAAAAAAGAGAATTAGAAATTCTAACAGAATATCTACCAGAACAAATGAGCGAAGAAGATGTAAGAAAAATTATTACAGAGAAGATTAAGGAGATAGGAGCTAGCGGTCCTCAAGATACTGGTAAAACCATGGGTGCAATTATGCCCCTATTAAAGGGCAAGACAGATGGTGGAATGGTTAATAGTATTGTTCAGGAAGAGTTGAAGAAATAATCTAAACTTAATGTTGGAAATACATAATTTTACACAGAATGAAATAGATGAAGGGTTTTTTCAGAAAATTGCAAAAGAAACTTTAAGAGTCGCAGGAATTAAGGATGATGCTGAAATAAGCTTAGCTATTGTTGGCGATGGAAGGATAAGAAGGTTGAACAAAATGTATCGTGGTAAAAATCGCGTAACAGATGTTTTGTCTTTTGAAAATAAGTCAATAATGCCCTATTTAAAAAGATCTTTTCCTAAGATAAAAAAGAGTAAAAAGATAAAATTTGTAGAAGCTCCAGATAATATTAAGCGATTGGGAGAGATTGTCATTTGTTATCCTAGGGCAAGAAAACAAGCTAAATCTCTGAATCATTCTTTGGAAAAAGAATTGACTGTTTTGTTAGTCCATGGGATACTTCATATATTAGGATATGACCATGAAGGAGGAGAGATAGAAGCAGAAAAGATGAAAAAGATGGAGGAAAAAATATTATGCCAAAAGAAACTATTATTACGGGGCTAGATATAGGGAGTTGTTTTATTCGAGTTGTTGTGGCCAAGATAAGGGCTGATAAAACTAAGCCTCAAATTATTGGTATTGGACAGGCTCCTTCTTTTGGTTTACGTCGTGGAGTGGTTGTTGATATTGAAGAGGCAACAAAAAATATTTCTCAAGCAGTTCAAGAAGCAGAAAGAAGTAGTGGGGTGTCAATTGAACGAGCAATGGTCAGCATTAGTGGTAATCATATTACTCCTAGAATAAGCAAAGGAGTAATTGCTGTTTCTCGTGCTGATAGCGAAGTTTCTAAAGAAGATGTTGATAGAGCAATAGAGGCAGCTTCAGCTATATCTCTTCCACCTAACAGCGAGATTCTTCATGTTATTCCACGGAATTATTTAGTTGAT
>Ga0265595_1003125_pt1 | contig 10449 bp, 10 predicted proteins | sample saktaG_15_FD_190148 | JGI IMG/M metagenome (GOLD analysis project Ga0265595, IMG submission 190148) | Saline water microbial communities from Sakinaw Lake, British Columbia, Canada - sak_2013_06_06_50m | ecosystem: Environmental > Aquatic > Non-marine Saline and Alkaline > Saline ... | reverse complement strand
TCAATTACGCCATTACGGTTAACCATATTATTTGCCTGAATTAAGCCCGTATTATTAATCGCATAATCAAAGACGCCATTTAAGACACTAGCCGTTAAAATAACTTTGCCGCCGTTGGCAGAGATTGTTCCTGAATTTTTAAGCGCAGAATCAAATCCGGAAATGGCTTCTTTTACCGGCCCGTCAACGACTACCGAGATTGACCCTAAATTATCCAAAGCTAAGGTCATCTTCTCACCCGAAGCCAAAACCACCGTTCCTAAATCCGCCAGAATTAACCCTTGATTATCTATTGCCCCGGATAAAAGGCAGATATATCCGCCCGGACTTCTGATTTGGCCCTGATTGACAATATAACCGTTTCCGGCACCCTTCTTGTAAAAATCATACTTACCATTTAAGAAATCATCATTAGAAATATCTAAGGTTGAAGCAAGTAATCCGGCAACATCTACCCTTGAATTTGGCCCGAATAAGATTCCGTTAGGATTAATAATAAAGATGCGTCCGGTAGCAGTTAAAATACCAAAGAGGCTGGAAGGATCAATACCCGTTACCCGGTTTAAGGCAATGCTTGAGGAAGAAGGCTGAATAAAATGCACTGCTTCAGCTTGAGCAATAGAGAAACTGTTATAATTGACGATGAGTTTGTCTGAAGTGGTGCTGATAGTCAAGGTTTCTGCGCTTGTGCGGTCAAAAGTAGCCGAACCGCTGACTACGCTTTCGCCTTCAGGCAGACACCAAATAAATGAGGAACTGCCTAATACTATCAGGCTCGCCAAAATCAAAATCAGAGAACCTTTAAAGAGGATTGTTTTTTTCATCTTCTTTTCCCTAATGGTAATGCCTATCATTTATTATCCTTCAATAAAAAAGCCCACTCTGTATCCTACTAGAATGGGCTTATAGTTTTTTATTGCTTTGTTTCGGCAACTGACTGCCATACCCCATCTTAGGGGGTTTAGGCTCTAGAGTTTTGCGCCCCATCCTTTCGGATAGTTTACCTTTATCGTCTTACATATAAAGTATAACAGCTCTTGTGCAACTTGTCAACTTACACATCACTGTATTTTAGAGGCACATGCCCCGCCCTCTGCGGGGATGTCCCTAAACCTATCGGTACCTTGCCCTAAATGATGGGCAAGTATCCCACCGCCTGTGGGAATGGTTTATGCACCCTGCAATTCAAAAAATTAACCAAGAGATAAGCTGCCTAATCTATTGACTTGGAGCTCTTAATATGCTATTTTATGGGCTAAAGGAGAAACTTATGAACTGGAAAAAAACAAAATTCCTCTTTTCTCTATACTGGATAAAAATAACCGTTATTTCCGTAATAATTATCCTCTTGATAACAACGGTAATTATCGTTTCTTCGGGAATGCGCGCGTGGAACGAATCAGAATCGTACCTGCGTCAATCCCAGCTTGCGATGATGCCTCTGCAGATGTACATGTGGCTTATCATGGGATTAGTCCAGGCAGTAGTTTTTACCTACATGTATTACTGGATGTTCTTTAAAAAGGGGGCGAGCGGTTTCACTCAATCTCATAAAAAATCAATTGCCGGACAGGATATCGGGATCAAGTGGACTGATGTCATCGGCATGGATGAAGCAAAACAAGAGGCGCTGGAAGTGGTTAAACTGATTAAAGACCGCGCGGAACTGCAGCGTATCGGCGGAAAAATATTACGCGGAATCTTAGCGCTTGGGCCGCCGGGTTGCGGAAAAACCTATCTTGCCAAGGCGATCGCCACGGAAGCAGGCATGCCTTTCATCTCTATGTCCGGTTCGGAGTTCGTAGAGATGTTTGTGGGTGTGGGTGCCGGCAGAATCCGCAGTCTATTCAAAAAGGCGCGCCAATTAGCAGAATTAGAAGGTGGATGTATCATCTTTATCGACGAAATAGATGCGGTAGGCGCACAACGCGCTGCCGATCCCGGATTCGGAGGGCAAACCGAAACCAACACCACCTTAAACCAGTTGCTGGTAGAGATGGACGGCCTGAAAGAAAAAGACGTAAATGTGGTCATCATCGGTGCTACAAATATGCCGGAAGCCTTTCTGGATGCAGCCCTGCTTCGCCCGGGGAGATTCGACCGTAAGCTCTACGTAGATAAGCCTAGCCTCGAAGACCGGGAGAAATTATTCGCTTATTATCTGGGAAAAGTCAGATACGATACGAATGACGTAAAGATCGACCGCCTGGCGCGCATAACCGTCGGGCAAAGCCCGGCAGACATTGCTAATATCGTCAGGGAAGCGGCATTAATAGCCGTGCGCAATAAACGCACCGCTATCGGCATGAAAGATATCGACGATGCCCGCGAAAGGATCGCCTTAGGCATCAAGCGTAGAATAAAGATGACCGAAAAAGAAAAATGGCAGGTGGCTTATCATGAGGCAGGACACGCTATTGTTACCTATATGCTCGTGCCTTCCAAAGACGTCTTTAAAATTACTATCACTCCCCGCGGGCATACCGGAGGAGCGACCTGGATCCCCGAGCGCGAAGAGACATTTATCGAGGACCAGAAACAACTTTTAAGCGAAATCAAAATTGCGCTCGGCTCTTATGCTGCGGAAAAAATAAAACTCGGATTTACCACCTCCGGGGTAGGGGGTGATTTTGCCAATGCCCTCTATACCGCTCACAATATGGTCTGGCGTGTGGGGATGGGAAAATCGGGATTAATCGGAGATTTTCACGCCCTGGATTTTTATCGGCGTATGGGCGGCACTGCCACACCCATATCCGAAGAAACCAAAAGCCGTTTAGACCGCGACGTGCAGGAGATAATGCAAGGTTGCTTGCAGGAAGTAACGGAATTATTAAAAAAAGAAGAGCCCCTACTTGACCGCCTGGCAAAAGAGCTGATCCTTAAAGAAGAACTTAATTATGACGAAATCGAGGCCATTTTTAAAGAGTTCGGCAAAGTGCGGCCTTCTGCTTAATATATTAGTTATCGCCTTTCTATTCTCGGGTTGTTCATCATCTACCGCGCCTACCTACCTTAAAGAAAATATCCCCCAGGCAATCCAGAACATCTGCAAAGAAGAATATAAGTTTGATATCCGGGCCAAGTTAGTAGGAGAAACTCTCTGGCTTTACCTTCCGGTTGAAGATATGTTTACGGCACTGGATAAAAAAGATAAGGCCGATAAATACCTGGATAGATTTAACATCGAGGAGAATAAAAATACGCTGGAAAAAGGAGAATTAAAATTAGAATACAATATTAAAGAAATCCCCGAAAAAGAGAAATACCAGGAATATAATTACAATAAAAAAGTTGCCGAGCAGATAAACAACGTAATTATGGTTTTGCGGCGCGTAGTCTTAAGCCTGGACCGCTCTAAAAAGGATGAACCGAAGTTTTATTGCCTGGTGGTTGCGGATATCAAAAACGGCTTCCAGATGCAGGAGATAATGTACTATGCTGACTTAAGAAAGGTATCTTACGGGTTTATCTCTATCGGTGAATATCAGCACCGCACTACGCAAGACTTGGTTATAGAACCGAAGGCGATCGGCGATAAGAAAGGGTTCTATCTTGATTACAGGAATCTTTCTTTAGCTGATTTTATTCTTGCCCAGATAGGGCAACGCATAAAATTAAAATTCAGCAAGCCGGAAGTAGAAAAGAATGCTGATATCGATAAGGAAATCATCAAAATAGTTGCCTACACCATAAAAATTTACGGTTTTAAGGATTTCCAGACCCTGGAATTAAACAACCTGGCAACAGGCAAAAAGACTAGCTTTAATACTGCGGCGATTTGGGCGAGGCCTACGGAATAACCTTTACTATCCTTCCCTCTGTTTTTAACTTACCTTCCAGAAATAATCTTAGGGCTTCGGGATAAAGCTTATGTTCAACTTTGTGAATTTTAGCCTCTAAACTCTCTAAGGTATCGGATTCTTCTATTCTTACCGGCGCCTGAAGGATAATCGGGCCGTGGTCGGTCTTTTCATCCACAAAATGCACCGTGACACCCGTAACTTTTACGCCGTATTCGAAAGCGTCCTTTAACCCGGCGGCACCTTTAAAAGAAGGAAGCAGCGCCGGGTGGATATTGATAATTTTATTTCTATAGCTATTGATCAGGTCGCTTCCTAAAACGCGCATAAAGCCGGCCAAAATCACCAGATCAATTTTATTTTCTTCCAGGCGCCGGATAATTTCTCTTTCAAATTCCTGCCTGCTGGCAAAATCTTCTCTTTTGATCAGGGCGATTTTTACGCCGGCGCGTTTTGCCTTGGCTAATACCGGAGCCTTAGGGTTGTCAGAAACCAATAAAGACAGATTAGCCTTGACCCTGCCGCTTTTTACGGCGCGGGCAATTGCCGAAAAATTCGTCCCTCTACCGGAGGCAAAAACCGCAATATTGCTCATCATCTGGTCCTTATCGTTTTCATCGGGCAGACCTTAATGCACTCCCCGCAGGAAGTACACTTATTATAATCTATAACTGCTAAATTGTCTATTACATGTATGGCATCGGCAGGGCAGGCCTTCTCGCAAAGCTTACAGGCAATACAGCCTACGGAGCAGACGGCTTTGGTATCTTTACCGGAATCATGGGAGCTGCAGGCAACATAAACTTTAGACGTCACCGGGACCAGGGCGAATAATTTATTGGGGCAGATGAGCACGCATTTATTGCAAGCTTTGCATTTCTTAGGGTCGACGACGGGTAACTCTTCATCAGACATCTTCAGGGCGCCAAAGGGGCAGACTTTAACGCAGGTGCCAAAACCTAAACAACCCCAAACGCAATTCTTTGGCCCGCCTAAAACTAAATGCGCAGCTACGCAGTCGTCTATTCCCTTATATATAAACCTATTCCTTACTCTCCTGCCGCCTGCGCAATAGAGGGTTGCGATTTTTCTTACCCTCTTTTCTAATGATTCGCCTAATATTTTGGCGATTTGCTCCTTTGTTTCCTCCCCGGCCACGCGGCAGGCGTCGGGTAAAAACTTTCCGGAAAGCAGGCCTTCGGCAAAACCAAAACACCCTGCCCCTCCGCAGGCGCCGCAGTTTGAGCCAGGCAGCAACCCGTGGATCTGCTCTAAGCGCGGATCAATCTTATCCGCTAACTTTCTGGAGGCAATGGCCAGGCCTACGCCGAATGCCAAACCTAAAAACCCCAAAGTCAAAATTGGAATTAAAATATCCATTAGAACCTGAATCCGTTAAATCCCATAAAACTTAAGCTCATAATCGAAGCGATGATAAAGGCAAGGGGGAATTCTTTTACCGCCTGCGGGACATCGCAGAGGTCAAGCCGCTCTCTGATTCCGGACATCAGGAGCATCGCCAGGGTATAGCCTAAGCCTACGCAGATACCCTGAAATAGCGAATAGATGAAGCTTCCCGGGACGGCTTTACCTTTTACAAAAAACATATCCGAGTTTAAGACTGCTACCCCTAAGACAGCGCAGTTGACGGTGATCAGCGGCAGGTATATCCCGAAAAATCTATACATCGGCGGGCTGATTTTCCTGATGACCATTTCGACTAACTGCACAAAGGTAGCGATGACCAGAATAAAAGAAATGGTGCGCAGATACGTCAGCCCAAAAGGGATAAGCAGAAATCTATAAATCGCCCAGGTAATGATGGAGGCCATGGTGGTCACAAACATGACCGATAAACTCATCGCCAGGGCGGGCTTCGTTTCCTTAGAGATAGCGATGAAAGAACACAAGCCCAGAAAACGGGAGAGGATAACGTTATAGATAAAGACTGCGGAAATAAAAATAGTCAGCAATTGCGCGGGATTCATGTTTTCCTGTTTTTTAAAAGGTTAAAAAATCCCAATAACAGGCCGATGACTAAAAGCGCGCCTGATGGCATGCCTAAGACAAATACCGGCTCAAAACCTTTGAATATACCATGCCCTAAAAGTTTTCCTGCCCCTAAAAATTCCCTGATCCCCGAGATCAGTAGAAGCGCTAAGGTAAACCCGACACCCATGCCTAAACCGTCGAGCAGAGAATTTAAGACACTGCTTTTCTGAGCAAAGGCCTCGGCGCGGCCTAAGACGATGCAGTTCACCACGATTAAAGGCACATAAATTCCCAGCGCGCGGTCTAAGACAGGGCTGTAAGCCTTCATGGTCATCTCGGCGATAGTAACAAAGGTGGCGATGACTACGATAAAACAAGGGATACGGATCCTATCCGGAATAAAATTCTTTATTAGCGAAATAATAATGTTGGAACCTAAGAGTACAAAGGTCGCGGCTATCCCCATGCCGATACCGTTGATTAAAGATACCGAGACTGCCAGCGTCGGGCATAAGCCCAAAGCCAGGACAAAAGTGGGATTCTCTTTAATGATCCCTTTTGTAAATTCGGCGAAATATTTTTTCATCTTGTTCCGTAAACCCTGTTTTTGGTGTAGCGGTCGATGATCGGTGTGGCGGCATTCATCATTAGGATGGCATAAGAGACGCCTTCCGGATACCCTCCCCAGAGGCGGATAACCGCAGTCAAAATACCGCAGCCGATGCCAAAAATAATCTGGCCTTTTCGGGTCAAGGGAGAAGTAACGTAGTCCGTAGCCATAAAAAACGCCCCCAGGATCAGGCCGCCGGATAAAATATGGAATAGCCAGTCTCCGCTAAACAAGGCTTTTCCCGCAAAGACGTAAACGAATATTCCTGTGGTAGCGATGTATGTTACGGGTATATGCCAGGATATATAGCCCCGGATTAAAAGAAAGGCTGCGCCCAGAAGCAGCGCTAATATACAAACCTCTCCGATGCAACCGCCGCGTTTACCTAAAAATAAATCTAAATAAGAAATATTCTCTAATATTTTACCTTCCCTGAGCGCTGCTAAGGGGGTAGCCTGGGTTATGGCATCAAAGGGCTTGGTAAAGGCAGTCATATACTTTGGCCAGGAAGCCATGAGAAATACGCGGCCCACTAAAGCCGGATTAAAGATATTCTGGCCCAGCCCGCCAAAGATTTGTTTTCCAATGGCAATGGCAAAGAAGGAACCCGCGATAGGAAGCCAAAACGGCACTTTCGGCGGCAGGTTATAAGCCAGCAATAAGCCGGTGAGAATTGCGCTACCGTCAAAGATGGTTAATTTTCTTTTGGTTAATAGCTGTAAAACTCCCTCCGTAATTACCGCGGCAGAGATGCCTAAAATAATTACCCAGAGAGCGCTCTTTCCAAAGATCCATATCCCGGCAATACCCGCGGGGATTAAGCTAAGTACTACCAGCCACATGATTTTACTGGTAGACTCCTTAGTATGTATGTGCGGGGAAGTAGAAACTATAAAGTTATTTTGCATTTTTCAGTATACCCTCTAAATCTTGCGCTCTCTTTTTTACGGCATCTATCACTGCCCGGGAAGAAATCGTAGCTCCGGTAATGGCCTGCACTTCGCTTAAGCCCGGGATGTCTTTGCCGCTAAATTGAGCGGCAAATTTCGAATCCGCAACGTTAGCCCCCAGCCCCGGGGTTTCATTTTGGCTTAGTACCTTTATAGCGGTGATTTTTCCGTCCTTGGCCATGCCTACCATAGTCTCAACGATACTAGAATAGCCTTTACCCGCAGCCTTAAAAGCCAGGCCGATTAATTTTCCGTTTTTATCATGGGCCTTGTAATAAAGGATGTCGTTACCGGATTTTACGGCCTCAAAATGCTCGGCGAGGGGCATTACCTCTTTGAGGCTGGCCTCTTCCTCTGCCTCTGCCTGCGCAAGGATGCGGGATTTAGTCAAAACATTCACTCCTGCCAGAAGCCCGCTTGCCACCACGCAGATTACCGCCAAGATAAAACCATAACGGATCATTTCTTTCACTTTCCCGCCTCCAGCTTTGCTCTTTTAATGGATTGAACCAGCTTTCTATTTGCCGGACAGACATAGTCGCACAAACCGCATTCAATACAATCCAGGGCGCCGTAATTTTTTGCCTGCGGCCAAAGCCATTTTTCAGAGGCTAGATTAATCAGGCAAGGCATCAGCCCCACCGGGCATTCCCGCACACAGGCTCCGCAGCGAATGCAGAATTCTTCCTCTTTTTCTTGGGCTTCTTTTTTGTTTAATAAAATCACGCCCCCGGTGGATTTTATCGCCGGGACTTCATCGGTATACTGGGCGATACCCATCATCGGGCCGCCGATAATAATTTTTACCGGCTCTTCTTTTAAGGGGCCGCAAAAGGCGATTAAATCTTTGACCGGGGTACCCAAACGCACCAATAAATTTCTGGGGTTGGCGATACAACTTCCGGTTACGGTAACTACGCGTTCATATAAGGGCTTATTCTTATAAACTGCTTCGTAAATGGCAAAAACCGTAGCCACGTTTTGCACCACTGCCCCGACATCAAAAGGTAATTTTCCCGAAGGAACTTCCCTCTTGAGGATTTTCTTAATCAGCTGCTTTTCCCCTCCCTGCGGATAAGCACTTTTTAGGACCTTTACCCTGAACCCTGAACCCTGAACCCTGAATTTTTCTATCGCCTGCGGTTTATTATCCTCTATGACAATATAAATAAACTTTGCCTTTAAACATTTTGCGACAAGTTCGATGCCGGAAAAAATTTCTTCTGTCTTCTCAAGCATCAACCGGTAATCGCTGGTCAGATACGGCTCGCATTCTGCGCCGTTGATGATTAAACTATCTACCGGCTTCGGAGGGTTAAGTTTAACCTGGGTGGGAAAACAGGCACCACCCATGCCGACTATACCTGCCTCGCGGATGATCTTGCGGATTTGCTCAGGGCTCTGGGCGGGAAGCTCGGCGCCAGGAGCTAAGAGTTTATCCTCTCCGTCATTTTCAATCACTATCGCCTTACATCTGCCTAAAACCGGATGCGGCCAATCCTGGATAGCCGTAACTTTTCCGGATAGCGAAGCATGGATAGGCGCAGAAATATTGGCTTCGACACTAGCGATCTGCTGGCCAAGAGACACTATATCCCCGACATTTACCAGCGGTAAACAGGCCTTACCCATATGCTGCACCAAGGGTAAATAAACCTTAGGCGGTAAAGGAAATTTTTCAATAGGCTTATCTAAACTTAGGTGTTTCTGCTCTTCTAGTCTAACCATGGGATCCTGCGGTGATAGATGAGATTTAGAAAACCTAAAATGCTGAATACGCCTCCGACGATAACCAGGATTAAAACGTGGGATATTCTTTCCGCCAGGATGCTGCTTAAGAACATAAATAATAAAAATCCCAGATGCATCACAATTTCCAGGGAACTGAAAATCTTTCCCATCATGTGGGTCTCGCTGACATTATGGATGATGGTATTGGAAGCGATCATAATCGGCGAAACCAAGAACCCCAGCAGAAAAGAAAGGAGTGCCGCGATTAAAAAATAAGGATGATTCTGTAGGACCAGGGCAAAAACAACCAGCATTATGCCGCTGGAAACCAGGGAAGCAAATATTATTTTATAACGGGACAGACGCTGGCCGAGGAGGCCGTAAATAAGCGAGCCCAAGAATAAGCCGATACCTAAAAACATAATCAACAGCCCTAAATCTTTAGTAGCGGAATGCAGGGTCTTCTGCACAAAGACAATCAAAACTACGTAAACCGCTCCCAATGCCGACCATAAAGCAAAAATGATAGCCGCAGTGAAGCGGATGTCTTTTTTGGTAATAAAATAAAGGATCCCTTCTTTTACTTCCTGTAATACGGATTTCCTGATCACCTCGACTATCTCCCGGCCGACCTTTTTAATATTCAAGGATGAGAGGGCCGCTCCTTTCTTGACAATAAGAAAAATGAAGGTCCCTGAGACCAGAAAGCTTAAGGCATCCAGATAAAAACCGCTTTTTGCCCCCAGCCACTCCACTATCACGCCGCTTACGCCGAAACCCAGTATCGCTGCAATCATACCGGTAGTATTCACCAAAGAATTGGCCATCAGCAGGTCTTTCTCTTTGACCAAGTCCGGGATTATGGATAATTTGGCGGGAATAAAAAACCTGCCCAGGGAGAAGGTAACGAATATGATCATGTATATGGGAATTAAGCTCTTGGCATAAAATAAAAAGAAGGGTATGGTAAAGACCAAGGCCGCTCTTAAGAAATCGCAGACATACATGGTGCGGCGCCTGTCCCACCTGTCTACGTATACCCCGGCAATCGGGCCGATCAAAAATACCGGGATAATGGTAAAAGAGAGGATTTTGGCAATCTCCCACGCTGAACCCGGAGCCCTCAAATATACGAAGGCAATTAAGGCCATCTGGTCGAGCCGGTCTCCTAATTGGGAGATAATCTGGCCAGTCCACAGAAAAAAGAAATTGCGATTTTTTAAAACTTCGTTGAACTTAGACATAGTATATTATACCGTGCAGTGCACGGCTTAAATTTAAGCCGACGGGGGGAGTCGAACCCTCGACCTAGTGTTTACGAAACACTTGCTCTACCAACTGAGCTACGTCGGCACAAGTTATA
>Ga0265595_1003122_pt1 | contig 10462 bp, 7 predicted proteins | sample saktaG_15_FD_190148 | JGI IMG/M metagenome (GOLD analysis project Ga0265595, IMG submission 190148) | Saline water microbial communities from Sakinaw Lake, British Columbia, Canada - sak_2013_06_06_50m | ecosystem: Environmental > Aquatic > Non-marine Saline and Alkaline > Saline ... | reverse complement strand
CGGCGTGATCTTCGCGTGCAGGCCAGAGATCGAAGAGGTCGCCGACCTGGGCGCCAGATTTTTCGAGGCTGACGGCAGCGAGGCAGCTCTGTGCGGCAACGGCACGGCCTGCTTTACGCGGTGGGCATTCGACGGTGGTTTCGTGGCAAACTCGTCGATCCGCATCCTCACGCCCGCCGGCGTGGTCGTGGCTGAGAGGGGCAGCGGCGCGTACATATTGGTGTGCATCCCGGCCCCCGAGGACCTGCGCCGCGGCCTGAGCGTCTGCGTGGACGGTTTTCCGATGGCGTGCGACTACGTCGTGACGGGCGTGCCGCACCTGGTGACGCTCGTCGAAGACGTGGGGGCCATCGACATGCCACGCCTGGGACCGCTCCTGCGCCACCACTGGAGATTCCAGCCCGCGGGCGTGAACGCCAACTTCGTGCAGGTGCTCGGCGAGGGCGAGTTGGCCGTGCGGACGTGGGAGTTCGGCGTCGAGGGCGAGACGCTCGCCTGCGGCACCGGCTCGGCCGCCGCGGCTATCCTGACCGCCCTGCGAAACGACTGGCCAAAGGAGTACCGCTCGCACAAGAAGCCCATTGTGGTCCACGCGCGCAGCGGCGACCTGCTGCGGGTGTACTTCACGCAAGTTGACGACGGCACCATCACCGACGTCTGCCTGGAGACCGTCGTGCGGTTTCTCTTCAGCGGCACGATCTCCAACGAACTGGCCGGCGACGCCTTGAATGGGCAGTAGATGTTCAGCATAGATCAGAACAGTCACAGCCTCTGGGACGCGCTTCCCAAGCTCCATGCGTTGCTGCGCAAAGGCGCAGCGGTAACGCATTTCATCGAGGACGTCGACGCCGCCTTTACCGCGCTGGGCTCTGGCCTCAACGCGAACTCACTCGCCCTGGTCCGCGAGCAGTTCCACCGCTCCGGCGGGGCCGATTGGGGGGCGGCGCTGTTTTACACCGAATTCCTCGGCCGACAAGCGGTTGAAATTCGCAACTGGGAGCCGCTTGTCGGAATGAAGACCAATGTCCTGGCCGGGAAGCTTGGCCGGAGCGTGGACGACCTTTACGGCGAGTTCTCGCCCGGCGACAACTGGCAGCTTATCGGGTCGAGCTTCGTCGGCGACCGCGAGCACCACCGCGTCGTCGGCGACCTCACACTGGCCGAGACGGCTCCGTTCGTCCGCGAACTGCTGAACAGGGCGCGCCAGGACACGCTCCACAGTTTCCCGGCCAAGGCGTCGCAAGAGCGGACCAACGAGTGGTTCGACCGCGAGACGGCCCTGGTCGAGCGGCTTCTGGGCGAGTTGTCCGGCGGGCGGCTCGTGGACCTTTATGAGCGGTGGATGGGCGAGCATTTGTCGCATTGGGGCTCGTCGGTGCGACTGGACCTGACAAGCAGGCTGTTCGCCTGCGATAAGCCCGACGCGCCTGGCCTGCGGCTGGTGAAGCCTTTTATCGTCGATTACGCCGCCGCGGCTGGGATGTACAACGACGCCATCGCCGAGACAAACAGGGCAATGAGGCCGCTGGACACCAAGGCCTGCGAGCTGCCGCTTTTCGCCATGCAGGCCCGCGACGGGCACTTAGTGCGAACGGGCGTGTTCCTCGCCGACGGCGCGGTTCAAATCGACGGGCGGTCCTTCAGGCCCGGTAACGACGGGGCACCGTCGACGGCTGATCTTGCGGCCGCGGGTATCCAATGCCTCGTCGGCAAGGCGATGCTGCTCGTTTCGCAGGTCCGCATGGGTCCGGCTGGCGATTCTCTGGCGGTGCCCTACCGAGGCTCGGCGTACATGCCGGCCGCCCATGCGCTGGTCCGCAAGCTCGCCGCCGCCGGCATGGTAACCGGGCCGCTGAGACCGATCGTCCGTGTGCGCCTGCGCCTGCTAGATCGGTTGCGTGAGCTTGACACGCCGATCCGCCTGCCGGCCTGGCTGGCCGAGGCGATCGGCGGCGATGAAGTACCCGCCCACCGGCTCGGCGAGGCGTGGCAGGACCTCGCCCGTCAGGCGCGCCGCCGCCTGGAGAGCTTCCGCGACGATACCGCCCGCCAGCACTGGCAGGTGCAGGAAATGCCCGACCTGCATGCCGAGATCGCCGCCCTGAACGACCGGCGGCGCGACCTGGCCGCCAAGGACCCCAAGGACCCCGAGCTCCGCGGAATCTGGAAGACCGTCAGCGGGTTGCAGACAAAAATCCTCGACCGCACCGTCCGGCGGATCGACGCGGACAGCCAGCTTGCGGACCTCGATTTCTACGACACACGCGGCGCCGCCTTGCCGTGGTGCGTGGCGTTGGGCGGCGAAATCTTTTACAATGAGGTCATCGAGAAGGCGGAACTCACAGAAGAAGAAGAGGATTACCGCGGAGACACAGAGGCTCAGAGGTAGAAGAGAAGAAGAAACAGAAGAAGAGACGGCTTTTGATGGGGATTACATGGATTAAGGATTTTGGATATATATGTATTGCCGTATCTGTTAATCCATGTAATCATTAAATCCATGTAATCCCCTTCTGAAGATGTTTTTGTTGTTTCTTCTCTGCGCCCTCTGCGATGAAGAACTCTTCAGGAATACGACAGAATCATGAACAAGCGCGACGCAATACGAGCCCACTACGACCATCGCTTCAGCCCCGAAAAGGCCAACCACGAAATCCTCGACTGGGCCAGCGCGGCAAGCCAGCAGCGCCGATTCGAGGTCCTGATCGAGAACGTGGACCTTGCCGGAATGAAACTGCTTGACGTCGGCTGCGGGCTCGGCGATCTGCTGGCGCTGCTCCAGCGGCAAAGCATCGAGGTGGACTATACCGGCGTGGACATCCTGCAGAAGATGATCGACCATTGCAGCAAGCGTTTCGACACCGGCCGGTTCCTCCAGGCCGACATCTTCTCGAGCGAGGCCTTCGAGCCCGGCCAGTTCGACCTGGTCTTCACTTCCGGAGCGTTCAACCTGGACCTCGGCAACAACCTGGACTTCCTTCCGATGGCCATCGACAGGCTGCTGGAGCTGTCGCGAAAGTACGTGGTATTCAACCTCCTTCACGCACGCTGGACCAAGCCCGAGCCGGGCTACTTCTTCTACGACCCCCAGTTCGTCCTGCGCCAACTCGCCCGCTACAAGCTGGACGTCAGGCTCATCGACGATTACCTGCCGAACGACTTCACGGTGATATGCCGCAAGAGACAAGAGGAGGTAGCCGGTAGCCAGTAGCCGGTAGCCAGTGAGAAGAAAAAGCGGAACCTGGAACCGGGAACCCGGAACAAGGAACCCGGACAGTGTCGCCGGGCTTGTCACGGTGTAGCCGCAGGCGAAGCCGGAAGGCCTGCTCGCTTCAGCGAGCAGGGACCGCCGCGCGGGTCGTTGGGTGGGTTGCCACGGGGGCCGTTGTCGCAGTTGCAGGCTCTTTCATCGGTGGAGCAGGCGACCTGGCTGGTTGTGTTGCGGGCTGCATTCCGGGCTGCGTAGCCGGCTGGGTCGCGGCCCGGGTGGCTTTCAGCAGGTCGGGCGTTGGGGCCAGGATTTCCTCCGTCGGGGCCGCGCCCCGGCCAATCTGGAGCAGCGCGGTGTCATCGGCCTGCAGCAGAGCATTCTCAAGCTGCATCAGACTGTCGGGGTGTCCATTGACGTGCGACCTGGCCCAGCCCTTCAGCGTGCCATACAGCGTTCGCGGGCGGATATCCATCTCCACTTCGGCAACCAGGGCGTCGGCGCGGTATCGCACCGCCCTCACGGTCGCGCCGTGAAGGAATAACTCAGCGCTGGCGTCGGGCTGATCCGTGGTCGCCAGGAACTTCCGCACCGTAAGGTCGGCCCCGATGGCCAAGTCGCCGACTCGCCCCACAAGCAGCGCTATCGCGGCGGCCCTGGCGGCCCGCTCGGCCAAGACCCGGCCCTTGGTCGTGCAGTGCTTCTGCCAGAGTTCGCGGACGTCGGAGGGCATCTTGGAAAGGTCCACGCAGCGAAATCCGGGCTCTACGGGCACCCACGGGGAGAAGCCGAGCGTCTTTTGCTCGTCAGCCTTGGGTGCAGCCCCAACCGGCTGGGTGACCGCCCCGGTGGCGAGTGAAGTTGTCGGCTGGGTTGCCGGCAGCGTGGCTGGCTGAGACGCCGGTCCACTGGTCGGTTCAGGCAGCGGCTGGATGTACGGCGCGTCGGCCGGCCTGGTCGTCGGCTCAGCCGGCTCGGGCAAGGGCTGGATGAACGGCGCGGACCCCGTCGCCGGTGCGGACTGGGCCTGGGCCGGCGCGCAAACCGAACCTGCCATCAGCGCCGCTATCGCCGCCGCGGCCGACAATAAATCCCACGCCGCCATCCATGTCACTCTTTCCATTTCCTCAACTCCCGCTATGCTCGCCGAAGCGAGGCCGTATTATAATGCCAACTGGCCCGCGATTGCGACTATTACCCAACAGATGCCGCCGGGGGGGCGCAGGGTCGAGTGGCGATAGGCAAAACTGCCGCAAATGGCAGCTTGTGGCCCCGCATAATCCTCATCTCTTGCCCAGCCTAGCCAGCTTACGGAAACAGGCTATCTTGCCCGTGCTACTTTCTTGTAACTCTTGTGCTTAAAATGGTTAAACGAGTCGGTTTCCCCCTATGCGCCCCGCGAAAGCGCGATATAATGAGTCCAGTGGCCGAACCAAGTGAAGAAGTGCCGATTGCCCCAGGAGGTAATCCCATGAGTCGTGAAAGTCTACGCCGCAAGCTGAAGATGGTCTTCTTTATAATCCTCAGTTTCGCCGCAATGTGCTAAGTGTCTCAGTTTGCCAGCCACGCGCCGACTTGATTGTGCGCGGGGGGACTTTTGGTTCTCGCTTGCTCCAGGGCTCGTCGCGATGCGGCGGGCCTTTTTCATTGGTGGTCGGTAGCCGGTAGCCCGTAGCCGGTGAAAAGAAGAAGCAGGTTACTGGCCACTGGCTACCGGTCACTGGCTACCGGCTACTGGCTACCGACTACCGCCCACCATGTCTTCGGGGCTCTTGCCGAGGCGTTTGAGGAACTCCGCCTCGTCGATGATCTCCACGCCGAGCTTGCGGGCCTTGTCGGCCTTGGAGCCTGCGCTCTCCCCGACCACGACGAAGTCGGTCTTGCTGGACACGCTTGACGCCGACCGGCCGCCGGCAGCCTTGATCGCGTCGTCGGCGCCCGTGCGGCTGAAGAACTCCAGTATGCCGGTGACCACGACGGTCATCCCCAGAAGCGGTGACTTCGGCCCGGCGTTGATGGCAGGGCTGGCTGACGTCATCTTCACCCCGGCACCCTTGAGGCGGGCGATGATTTCCCTGCCGGCCTCGCTGCATAGGAACGCATGGACGCTCTCGGCGATGACCGGGCCGATCTCGCTGACCTGCGTAAGGTCCTCGACGCTCGCGGATGCCAGCGAGTCGATATCGCCGAAGTGCCGGCTGAGCACCTCAGCCGCCCTGCCCCCGACGTGCCTCATGCCAAACGCCGCGATCAGCCGTTCCAGTCCGCGTTTCTTGCTCGCCTCGATGCCGTCCAGCAGGTTCTGCGCGGACTTCTTGCCCATGCGATCCAACTCGACGATCTGGTCCCTATTCAGCGAGTATAGGTCCGCGAAATGCTGGACCAGGCCCTTGCCGACGAGCTGGTCGACGACCGCGGGGCCGAGGCCTTCGATGTCCATCTGGTTTCGCCCCGCGTAGAACTCCAGCCGCTCGCGGATCTGCGCGGGGCACTCGGGGTTCAGGCACCGCAGATACACGCCGCCCTCGTCGCGGGCTACGGGCTTGTCGCAACTGGGGCAGTTGCCCGGCGGGATGATCGGTCTGGTATCGGCCAGGCGACGGTCGGCAAGCACGCCGACCACCTGCGGGATGATCTCGCCGGCCTTTTCGACGAGGATCGTGTCGCCAACGTGGACGCCCAGCCGCTCGACCTGGTCGAAGTTGTGTAGCGAGGCGTTCGAGACGGTCGTGCCTGCAAGCTGAACCGGATCAAAGTGCGCCACTGGCGTAATGGTGCCAAGCCGACCTACCTGGAAGTCCACGCTTTGCAGGACCGTCTCGGCCCGCTCGGCCTCGTACTTGTAGGCGATGCACCAGCGCGGGTATTTGCTGGCGGCGCCGAGTTCATCGCGTAGTTGCAGGTCGTCAACCTTGACGACCATGCCGTCCGTTTCGTAGTCGATCTGCTCACGGCGTGTCAGCCAGTCGGTGATTGTCGCCAGCACCTCGTCGATGTTCTTGCAGAGCGTCCAGTGCGGGTTTGCAGGAATGCCCCAGGAGGCGAGCTTCCGCATGGCGCTGCTGGCGGTCGGGGCGATCGGCTCGGAAAGCTCGCCGAACCCGTGTGCCAGGAACGCCAGATGCCGCTCGGCCACGAGTCTGGGGTCGAGTTGCTTGAGCGTCCCGGCCGCCCCGTTGCGGGGATTGGCGAACGCTTCCAAGCCTTTGGCGGCACGGGCGGCGTTGCAGGCGTCGAACGCGCTTCGCGGCCAGTACACCTCGCCGCGGACCTCTATGACCTCGGGCAGGCTCTCGCCGGGCTTGCCTTCGAGCGTCAGCGGAATGGCGCGGATTGTGCGCGCGTTGTTGGTGATGTCGTCGCCGCGTTTCCCGTCGCCGCGCGTGGCCGCCACGGTCAGCCGGCCATGCTCGTAGCGAAGCGACACAGCCAGGCCGTCTATCTTCGGGTCCACGAGGTACGTCACGTCGTCGCGCCCGATGGCCTTTCGGACGCGGGCGTCGAACTCGCGGACCTGCTCCTGGTTGTAAGTGTTGTCGATGCTGAGCATCGGCTTGGAGTGCTCGACGGAGGTGAAGCCCTCGATGGGCTGCCCGCCGACGCGCTGTGTTGGCGAGTCCGGCGTGGCAAGGTCCGGGCGGCGGGCCTCGACGGCCTTGAGCTCGTCCATGAGCAGGTCGTACTGCCGGTCGGAAACATCCGGGCTGGCCTCGACGTAGTACAGCCGGTCGTGCCGCCGGATCTCCTGGCGGAGTTGCTCGGCGCGTAGGGCGTCTGTGTCCTTTTCCTCGCTCATGCTATTGCGGCTTGGGGATCAGGCAGAGGAACTTGAGGTCGTCGCTGCCGGTGTTTCTGAACTGGTGGTCGTCCTCGGGCGCGACGTACACGCACTGGCCCGGGCCAAGGGGCAGCTCGCCCTCGGCGGAGACTATCGCCCCGCTGCCGCTGAGGACGAAGACCTCGTGCTCCCACGGATGCGTGTGGCGCGGCGAGTGCCCTCCGGGCGCGATGATGAACTGCCGCATGTGGAAGTTCGGCGCCCCGTCGGCGTCGTGGATGAGCAGGCGGATCTGCACGCCGCTGGCGCCGGCAGCGTCCACCGTTTCGGCCTGGACCTCTTCGGCCACTTTGATCTTCATAGTTGCGCTCCCGTTTCCGTGTGCATGCAGGCCCGCGGTCAGATCACCTGCCCGTCGCCGGACCTCGCGTATATCCACCTCTCGGCGATCAACTCGTAGTCGACCAGTTCGCCCGGGGCAAAGAAAAGCGGTATTTCCCGTGCGGCGGCCTCGGGCGAATCGGATCCGTGAATGAGATTGTAGCGTCTGCTCATGCCGAAATCGCCCCGGATCGTCCCGCCGGGGGCGTCCGGGCCGAACGTCGGGCCCATCAGCGTGCGGCAGACGCCGATGGCCCCGGCGCCCTCCAGCACCACCGCCACGACGGGCGAGGCGGTGATGAACTCCACAAGCGCATCGTAGAAGCTCTTGCCCTCGTGGACGCTGTACATCCGCCGGGCAAGGTCGCGCGAGACGCTCAGGAGCTTCATTGCGACGATCTTGAGCCCCTTTCGCTCGAACCGGCCTACGATCCGCCCGACGAGTTGGCGCTGCACCGCGTCGGGTTTCAGGACGATAAGCGTACGTTCCATTGACATTTACCGGGTCCTCTATGCCCTCGGCCACTATTGGCCGGGAGAGAAACTCTAGACCGCCCCATCCGTCGGGTCAAGAGGCAGGCCAGGCAAAGGATGGTATGGCAAAGGGCGCAATCGCGTCGTTTGCCGCCCGGCATGCTATCACCATCGCCGCCCGGCCTGTAGAATACGCCGCGTTGGTTTTCGCAGAGGCGCCATGACCTGGAAGCATAAATCCTACGATGCGGTGCCGGCCCTGAGCATTCGGGGCCCGCACCTGCGCCACGCGCTGAAACTGGTGACGGTCAGCTCGATGTTCTGCGCGATATGGGTGGCGTGCATATCCGGCAGCCAGATGAGGATACTCGCGGGCATGCTGGGCTTCGGCGACCTGGCCTTCGGCCTGATGGCCGCCCTGCCGTTCATCGCGACTCTCGGCCAGCTTGCCGCGTCGCTGCTGATCGAGCGGACCGGACTGGTCAAATACCAGTTCATGCAGTTCGCCCTTATCCACCGCGGGCTTTGGCTGGCGGTGGGGCTGGTGGGATTGCTGCTGCCGGCGCCGTCGGGAATCGCGATTGTCGCGGTGCTGTCGATCATGGGCGTCAGTTGGTTCACGGCCGCTCTTTCCGGTCCGCCCTGGCTGACGTGGATGGGCGCCCTTCTGCCCCGCCGTGTTCGCGGGCGGTTCTTTGCCAACCGCGAACGGCTCGCGCTTGGCACAGTGTCCGTCACGGTGCTCCTGGTGGGCCTGCTTATGGACATCGTCTACGATCCCAATGGCCCGCCATATCAGCCGACAGCCATGTGGACCATCGCCGGCATCCTCGCCGTGGCGGCGATTTGCGGAATGGCAGACATACTCTTCTATCGCCGTGTTCCCGAGATCCTGCCGGCACCGTCACCCGAAGCCCAGCACCGCCGCGAGGACCCCGACCAGCAGCTTTACAACGGGCAGCCGGCGTCGGGCACGACGGGGCTTGGTCGCTGGAAGGCCCTGCTGCACGACCTGCTCATCGAGCCGCTGAGCAACCGCGTCTTTCGCAGCTACGTCCTGTTCGGCGCCACGCTGACGTTTTCCGTCACCTGCTCCGGCTGGTACATCTGGCTCAACGCGATGGACAACCTGGGCTTCAGCAGCCTGGCCACCAACTCGCTGTTCCTGGTCATCGGCCCGGTAGCGGGCATTTTCGCCGCGCGAGCCTGGGGCCGGGCCATCGACCGCTGGGGCCGAAGGCCCGTGCTCGTCCTGGGCACCATCGGTATATGCCTGTCGCTGGTGCCCTGGTTGTTCATCTCCCGGCAGACGCCCGCGCCGGACTTCGCCGTCCGCGGCGCAACCTGGGCGCTTTCGCAAATTGGCCGGGCCTTTGGGCGGGAAGGCTGGGCGAGCCCGGAAACCGCCCTACCGGTCGGCGCGTACCTTTGGAGCGTCCTTGCCTGCATCATCGGCGGGGCCACTTGGCCGGGGGTCAATGTCGCCCAGACGAACATAGTGCTGGGCTTCTCCGAAGGCACCGGCAAGAGCCGATACATGGCCGCCTCGGCCGTGCTCATCAGCGTTGGCGGCGCCCTAGGCGGCCTTGTCGGAGGGGTCATGACGAGCTCGCTGGAGGGCCTCCATCAGCACCCACTTGCCTTCGGCCCGGTGGCGTGGACGAACTGGCACCTGTCGTTTGTGCTGGCCATCGCCGCCAGGCTGCTGGCGATGTTCTGGCTCTACGGCATGCCAGATGCCGGCGCGACGCCCGTGAGAGCAGTCGCGCGCCAGATCAGCGCAAACGCCTACAACAACATCGTCACGACCGTGTTCTACCCGCTTCGCGTTTTCGGCTGGCGACGCAGCGGCAGGCCGACTGGCGGACAGGATAGGCAGAAGTAAAAGAAGAAGAAGCGGATTACCGCAGAGGCACAGAGGCACAGAGGGTTAGAAGAAGAAACGAGACTTACGTATTGAGTCTCTTTTCTGTTTCTTGGTTCTCATCCCAAAAATGTGGTCGGAGGATGTTAGGGCTTGCAGGAAGAAGAAACAGAATGCGTTTATCGCTTAAGGCCAACGGCATATTAACAAACAGGCGGCCTTCCCGAAGGAAAACCGCCCGTGCCGTATGGCGCCATCGCGGCGATCGGGTCGCTCGCCGGCGTTGCCCTATCCTCCGCGATGGCAGGCATAATATACCCGCACCTGCCGGTGGCTGTAACGCGTTAAACGCAAAACGGTTATCCAGCAGAACCGGCATCTTGTTCACCACGATTTGTGGATGAGATCCGAAAAAATGCTAATGGATGGCGGAGGCGCGATTCCGGCGACAGCCATCGTCCTCGTCCTCGGCTTTTCGTTTCTTCGGGTGTGCCGAAGGCTCACGTCCGATTGCGGTCAATTGCTTCTTCTGTTTCTTCTGCTTCTTCTTCTACTCGCACGGCCCGACCGAGATGATCGTCTCCATCGTGTGCGTTTTTCCCGGCGGGATCGCCGCGGCGTCGTCCAGGGTGTTGGCGGTCTCGATGCAGAGCATCTCGGGCCATTCATCGTCGCCGAAATCGGGCATGGCGGCAGCCTTGGCGATCCACGGGTTCCAGACCACGGTGGACTTCGAGCCGCGCTTGGTGATGCGGAT
>Ga0265595_1003120_pt1 | contig 10466 bp, 11 predicted proteins | sample saktaG_15_FD_190148 | JGI IMG/M metagenome (GOLD analysis project Ga0265595, IMG submission 190148) | Saline water microbial communities from Sakinaw Lake, British Columbia, Canada - sak_2013_06_06_50m | ecosystem: Environmental > Aquatic > Non-marine Saline and Alkaline > Saline ... | reverse complement strand
GAAAAACCAACCATCATCTCCCTCGGGACGAAACTCGGTTTCCGCGACGGCGGTGAACGTCCCCGGCTGTCCCTGCTTGGTTTGTAGCCAGGCAAGAGCGTCCTGGGAAAGTCCGTCCGACTGCGAGCGCATCGTTGAGAAAGCTTCTCGCTCGCGCACGGCTCTAAGTACCGCTTGGATGTTCTCGTCCGGGATGCTCGGTAATACGTCCACCAGACGATCTTCGGTGTTACGCGGGAAGGGGTATCCACCGGGTCCGTAGTAACCACTGCCCGGTAAGATAAGATCCTCGTTGCTTAAAGGTCGTCGCATCATTACACACCTCCAAGAAAAGAAAGGTAGGATTGTCAAAAGGTTCTGGGTTTATTTCTAATATAAGTTAAAAGAATTGTCAAAACCAAATTAAGAAGATCCTTGCTTCAGAATAGGGAATCCGAATCGCAAACCGTACAATAGTTTCCAGTTTTTGTCGGACTGCTGGAAATCCCTGCCTGCACCTGCTTACCGGCTTCGCCTCGCTGTACCTCCTCTCCTCGTCTCCGACTCGTCGGAGACGAACGGCGAAGCCGGTAGGTACACTCTTGTCCCGCACTAAAATTGGAGATTCTTTTTTGTCGGAGTGGGGAGAATCGAACTCCCGCTACATGCACCCCATGCATGCGTACTACCACTATACGACACTCCGATTTTAGTGCGGTACCGGCATACTACAAACCCGCAACAATATCTTACCCGTCTTTTTAAGGTAATACAAAACTCCGACTTTGGTCGGAGTAATCTATTTCTTTCCCTTTGTGAGCGTTTTAAGACACTGCGTGCAAACCAAAGATCGGTGCTCGGGATGAAGAAGATTCGTCCATTGCAGATTGGCCTTCCGCTTCCCGGTCATCGTTGGGTTGTACTTACCTCGCAGCTTCTTGCGCGTAGTTGCTTTGATATAGCTTTTTTCACATCGTGCACACTGTCTCATGATAAAAAATAATATAGCAGGTGTAGCTTAGGATATTTCCTGACTGTCTGTCAACCCCGTTAGAAATCGCTCTCGCGCCGGGGGATTGGAAGATAAACGTTTTTCTAACGGGGTCAACCTTACATCCATCGAGAGACGCTTTTTAACCGAGGACCACCTCTTTATAGGTTCGGTCTGAAAAATTAAATTCGTAGTGTTTCAAAATATTGTCGGCAGAAATTTGAAGAATGATAGTATTTTTTTGAGAATCCTCCTGGAAAAGCACGACGCCGCTTACCGCGCTTTTTGACGGCATAGAACCAAACTGACCGATAACATCGGCAACGCGGCGCACGCCTCCGGCAAGGTCTATAATTTCAAGAAAGCTTCGAGGATCGAAAGCGGTGTACCCCGAAGCGTCGCTAGTAAACACCTTGATGCCAACAGCGATTGTACCGTCCGGCTTCTTTTGTACGTTTTCCAGGGTGACGGTAAGGCGACTTTGGGGCTGTAGTGCGGGGCTGGATTGCGTCTCGAGAATAATGGCGCTCGGTATGGTTATCGTCCCCGGAGTGCTGGAACTGATCGCGGAAACGCCGGTTGAAGAAGCTGACTGTTCCGTTGTGGGACGCGTAGCGAATTCAAGGGAAATTTCAAGATTATCAATGCGAGTGTTTAAGGCGCCTATCTGATCAAGGGTGTAATAAAATCCGAACAGTGCGCCGACAAGTAATGCGCCGACAAGAATGGAGAGTGCGACGTTTCCGTTTTGCATGCGACTTATTATATCACGTTTTCCTGGTATAATAAGACGGCCTGTGGAATTTATCATATTTCAAATCATCATACTTCTCTTTTCCGTAGTGATACACGAAGTGTCTCATGGGTTCATTGCGGAAAAATTAGGGGATCCGACTGCGCGCCAGCTTGGCCGATTGACGTTGAATCCGTTGAAACACCTTGATCCTTTCGGCTCGGTGATTTTACCGTTGCTTCTCGCCCTCTTGCCGACCGGAATCGTGTTCGGATGGGCGAAACCGGTTCCTTACAACCCGCTAAACCTTAAAAACCCCGACCGCGACGGGGCGATAATCGCGGCCGCCGGGCCTACAAGCAATATCGGAATCGCGGTAGTGTTTGCGATCATTTTCAGGATCGTCCATGCATTCGGCGGACAGGGAACGGAATTGCTGCTCGCTTTGCTTTCCTATGTGATTTTAATTAATATTCTTCTCGCGATATTCAATCTTGTTCCAATTCCTCCTCTCGACGGTTCAAAAGTGCTCTTCGCTTTTCTTTCGGTGCGGGCGGCGAGAACCAGAGCATTCTTGGAACAGTATGGATTTCTCGTTCTTGTTGCATTCATTTTTTTCGGCTTCCAGTTCATCATTCCCATTATTTATTGGATTTATAACATCCTGATCTAATTGTCATGAAACACATTATAGTTATCTACCACGGAAGATGTCTCGACGGTTTCACCGCTGCATGGACGGCATGGAAAAAGATGGGAAATCGGGCCGACTATCTCCCCGTTGATCCGGAGGTGTTACCGGAAAAAGAACTGAAAAACAAGGAAATTTATATCGTGGATAACAGTTATCCCGGTAGCGTTTTAAGGAAGATGAAACGGGAGAATAAAAGCGTAGTCGTGATTGATCACCATATTAGCGCTAAACCGCATGTGGTATATGCGACCCAGGCAGTGTTTGACACCGCTCATTCCGGATGCGTGCTTGCGTGGAATTTTTTTCATCCCCAAAAACCACTTCCTCAATTATGCCGGTTTGTTGAAGACGTTGATTTGTGGCGCTTCCAGATAAAGAACTCGAAAGCGATTACGGCAGCCCTGGAGATAGGAGGACAATCTTTTAAGAGGTGGAGTAATATTGCCAGAGACCTTGAATCTTCGGATCGCGTGAGGAAATATGTGGGGAGAGGAAGTATTGTTTTGGAGCATCAACAGGAAATAGTAAAAAACTTGGCGGATCAGGCCGATCTCGTCTCATTCGAAGGGGAAAAGACGCTGGCGGTGAATTCTCCCATTTTTTCCTCTGAAATCGGTGCCGAGCTGGTAAACCGACTCCCTCCTATCGGTTTAGTGTGGAGAGAGCAAAATGGAAGGATGTGCGTTTCGCTCCGCTCGAATGGAAAAGTTGATGTAGCGCAGATTGCAGCCAAGTTCGGAGGAGGAGGGCATCGGGCTGCGTCCGGATTTTGCCTTCCGCGAAATACAAAAACTCCATGGAAGTATATCGGTCCTGCCCGGAAAAAAATATGGAGAAAAAACAAAAAGTAATTATTTATACTGACGGAGGCGCGCGCGGCAATCCGGGACCTGCAGCGATTGGCGTTGTGATAGGCGATAAGCGTTATGCCGAGCGGATCGGTAAAACCACAAATAATGTTGCGGAATATCAGGCAATCGTCTTCGCTTTGAAAAAAGCAAAGCAACTGCTTAGCAAAAAGGAAGCAGCGCAATCTCTTATAGAGGTGAGATCCGACAGTGAATTAGTAGTCCGTCAAATGAACGGTATCTATAAAATAAAAGAGAGTTCACTGACCCCGTTTTTTATTGAAGCGTGGAATAGGAAACAGGACTTTGCCAGCGTATCCTTTGTGGAAATTCCTCGAGAGGAAAATAGCGTTGCGGATCGTTTAGTAAACGAAGCCTTGGATGGTAAGGGGGAGAACCAGGATCTTTTCCGGTAAAAAAAATAGTAAACTAAAGAAACGCCCCCTTAAGGGGGCGTTTCTTATTGGCACATTGTAAGCCGGATTCTGTGGTCCGATAAAAAATCGGACTAGCGACAATTTATCTGGGTCGTTGATTGCTCGCGGACTCAAGCGACTCACTCCGACACAAGGTCGGAGTACGGTCTTGCACCCGACAAGGATTTAGCCGTTTCACCCCCGCTCTTGTTATCCCTATAAGCGGGGCTGGACCTTCTACGCTGGGATAGGGTCCCTCTGACACTTTCGTGCCAGAGCGTCTCTGTTCGCACCTCTCGCATTACTGCGGCGGGCTTTTCACCCGTGCCTTGATCCGACGATGAGGTCGGATCGGGAGTCCGGACTTTCCTCTGCCAAAATTGTTCGAGCGAAACGAGAATGCAATTTTGAGCGTCTCGCCACAGTTCCGACCTCGTCGGAACGACGGCGGGCCCGCCTTCGCATAAAGCTTTGGCGGGTTCTCAATTTTGTAATCACTCGCGATGCTCGCGAACGAAATTGGAAGCTGTCGCTTAATGTACCATTTTAATAATACGAGTATTTGTAAAAATGGTCAAATATCGTATACTAGAGCTTGACGAATCCGCCTTAGCTCAGCTGGTAGATCCACCTGTGTCCCAAATCGGGTTCCGGACGAAAAGTAGCGGGATTGTGTCCTTTTACCTCAAACTTTGTTTTCGGGATGTGGGCGGTGACTTTCGCCAAGCCCCTCACCTTTTCTTAATTTTCCGGCTATAATTTATATTAATTGCCGATGTAGCTCAGTTGGTAGAGCAACGCTTTCGTAAAGCGTGGGTCGTCGGTTCGAATCCGACCATCGGCTCATGATCGAGAAAAGGTGAGGGGCAAGCAAAGATTTCTCGGCCTGCCACGCTGATTTTGGAAAAATTGTGCGGGATTCGAATCTGGGAGGTAGCTCAAAGAAATGACAAACATCGACTCGAATACAATTTCAATTTCTGTCCTGGCGGGTGCGGGCGGAGACGATGCGAAAGATTGGGCTCGTATGCTTATACGCATGTATGAGCGGTATTCCGTGCAAAAGGGATGGAAAGCAAGATTATTGAATGACACCACGTTGGAGGTGAAGGGCGAGGGCGTGTACGGGAAATTGAACAGAGAGTCCGGAGTGCATCGCTTAGTTCGCATCTCGCCCTTCGATGCGAAAAAACTGCGGCACACTTCCTTTGCGTTAGTTGAAGTTCTCCCGGAACTTCCCAATATAGAGGCAAGCCAAATCGCAATTCCAGAGAGAGACCTGAAAGTCGACTTCTCGCGTTCCGGAGGACCTGGAGGACAAAACGTAAATAAAGTTGAAACAGCGGTTCGTATCATGCATCTCCCAACGGGTCTCGTCGCGGCATCCCAAGCAGAACGATCGCAGGCAGGGAACAGGGAAATTGCCTTACGTCTTTTGAAGGCGAAACTCTTCCTCCTTATGGAAAAGAAGCAGGAGCGTGAACTTGCAAACCTGAAGACGAAAGTGCAGCCGGAGTGGGGTCATGAGATCAGGTCCTACGTTCTCCATCCCTACAAACAAATCAAAGATCACGAAACGGGAAAGAAAATGTCCCAAGCTGAAGAAGTACTCGAAGGCAATCTTGATTTATTATTTAAAAAACTGGGTTAACGATGCTATACACTGCACGCTTATTATGCTTTCTGCTATGATATAACTGCTTATATGATCATATTCCAAAACGTTGCGAAGGTGTATAACCATAATTCCGTTGCGCTTGATAAAGTAAGTTTTAAAATTCAACCCGGAGAATTCGTTTCCATTGTAGGAAGATCAGGTGCGGGCAAGTCTACGGTAGTAAAACTATTAATTGGAGAAGACAAACCCACAAAGGGCCAGGTCTTTTTTGATTCTTACGAGATAGGCAAATTGAAACCGGCACAACTCCCTGAATTGCGTAGGAGAATCGGCGTTATCTTTCAGGACTTTCGCCTCTTATCCCGAAAGACGGCTTTTGAAAACGTGTCCTTCGCGCTTGAAGTTGCCGGAAGGCCACAAAGAGAGATTTCCGAATACGTCCCGCAGGTTCTTGATATGGTGGGAATTAAAGGAAAGGCGCATAACTTTCCCGCGGAATTATCCGGAGGAGAAAAGCAGAGGGTTGCAATAGCGCGAGCAATGATTCATCGCCCTGACGTTATCATCGCCGACGAACCGACGGGGAATCTTGACCCCTTCAATACGTGGGAGGTAATCAAGTTATTGAGTAAGATTAATGAATTGGGAAGCACGGTGATTTTAGCAACGCATGATAAGGAAATCGTAAACGCCTTGGGGCAGAGGGTGATTACCATGGACAACGGACGCATCGTGCGCGATGAAGCAAATGGTCGTTTTCTCATTGATCAAAATATTTCATGATTGTTTCTTTTCTCCGCATTATTCGATACGGCATGCAGGGTTTTCTGCGAAATGGATGGCTCTCGTTCTCAACGGTGAGTATTATGATTCTTGCGGCGTTGGTATTCGAAGGGTTAATCCTTTTTAACGTTGTCGGCAAAACGGCGATCGATTCCATTCAGGACAAAATAGATATTAGTGTTTATTTCAAATCCAGCGTCTCCGAGGATTCAATATTGAATATAAAAAAATCGCTGGAGGGATTAAGCGAAGTAAAGGCGGTGCAATATGTTTCACGCGATCAGGCATTGGAAGATTTTAAGGCGCGACACGCAGGTGAAAGCGTGGTTACCCAAACACTTGAAGAACTAGACGAAAACCCATTACTAGCATCGTTAAACGTGAAAGCGCAGGATCCTCGGGAGTACGAAACTATAGCGAAGCATCTCTCCAATCAAAATCTTCAGGAATTTATTGAAAAGATAACTTACGCCCAGAACCAAATTGTCATCAACCGTTTGGTGGCGCTTGTTGACGCGCTGCGCCAGGGGGGATTTTTACTAACGCTGTTCTTCGCTTTTCTTGCCGCAGTAGTCACGTTCAATACCATTCGTCTTGCTATTTTCTCAAACAGTGAACAGATCGGCATTATGCGTCTCGTAGGGGCATCAAACGGTTTTATCAGAGGTCCGTATATCGTGGAGGGAGTTCTCTATGGAATTATTGCCGGCCTCGTCGGGTTTCTTGTCTTCATCCCGCTTATCGGAATCGGGAGTCCCTATGTGGTAAAACTTATTCCCGAGATGAATCTCCAAAACTACTTCAATGACAGTATGTTTTCTTTCTTGTTTTATCAACTCTTGTTTGGGGTTGGCCTGGGAATCCTCTCAAGTATATTTGCGGTAAGGCGATATCTGCGCGTATAGCGCAGAAACGCTCTCCTACCGATTAAACCAGAAATATTTGACAAAGACGGGCTCTTTTCCTATCTTTACAAGGACGCTTGAAAAAAGCGGGATAACTTTTTATGCCAACAGTTAGACAGCTGATTAAAAAAGGAAGGAAACGCACCGAAGAAAAGGATAAAACTCCGGCTCTCAGCCGTTATTTCAATTATCTCCGAAACAGGCCGGTTAACTCTCCGTCACCTTTTAAGCGCGGGGTGTGTCTTAAGGTTTTCACCACCACGCCGAAGAAACCGAACTCCGCCCTTCGGAAAGTGGCTCGCGTACGTCTTACGAACGGCATGGAAGTTACGGCATACATTCCGGGAGAGGGACACAATCTACAGGAGCATTCCGTGGTGATGATTCGGGGAGGCCGCGTAAAAGATCTCCCGGGAGTTCGCTATCATGTTGTGCGAGGGGTATTAGACACGGGAGGAGTGGAAAATAGGAAGCAGCAGAGATCGAAGTACGGATCAAAACGAGCGAAGTAGCTATGAGAAAAAGATCTTCCTATAAAAAGCAAGAATTGAAAGGGGATTCGGTGTATGGGCGCGTTGATGTTCAACGCTTTATAAACTACCTGATGACGCACGGGAGAAAAATTGCCGCAGAAAAGAATTTCTACGGAGCCCTTGACCACGTAAAAGGAAAGGAAAAAGGAGATCCTGTTCAAATCTTCGAAAAGGCCATTGAAAACACAACCCCTCTTGTCGAGATAGTTTCGAAACGTATCGGAGGGGCGAATTACCAAATTCCCCGGGAAGTACGTCCCGAGCGCCAATTTTTCCTCGCAGCCCACTGGATTATTAATGCCGCCCGCTCTGGAAAAGGGAAAGCAATGAAGGAAAAACTTGCCGAAGAGTTACTTGCAGCGGCGAAGAACGAAGGATCGGCTATTAAAAAGAAATTAGATACGCACCGCATGGCGGAGGCAAACCGGGCGTTTGCTTCCTTGATGCGCCGTTAAGATAGATTTATGCCCAGAATTTACCCCATTGATCGCGTGAGGGATATAGGTATTATCGCCCACATTGATGCCGGAAAGACGACAGTGTCTGAGCGTGTTTTATTTTATACCGGCATTTCACATCGCATCGGAGAGGTGCATGAAGGGCAAGCGATTATGGATTGGATGGAGCAGGAGCGCGAACGTGGTATTACCATCACCTCTGCTGCAACAACCTGTTTCTGGATTCCTTCTTATGAAAGAGTCAAGGCGGGCGACGATCAGGAAAAGCTTGCAGAGATAAAAAAAGAAGTTGAACATCGCATCAACATCATCGACACGCCGGGACACATTGACTTCACTGTCGAGGTAAAGCGCTCATTGCGCGTTTTGGATGGTGCGGTCGTGGTGTTTGACGGGGTCTCCGGGGTTGAGCCGCAGTCCGAAACAAACTGGAGGTATGCCGACGAATTCAAAGTTCCGCGCATCTGCTTCATTAATAAATTAGACAGAACGGGAGCAAGCTTCGATGGCAGTTTGAAATCGATTCATGACCGGTTGACGCCAAACGCCGTCGCGCTCCAAATACCCATTGGTCTCGAGAGCGACTTCTCCGGTGTCGTCGATCTTTTGGAAGAGAAAGCCCTCTTCTTCGAAGGGGAGAAGGGAGAAAAAATCGTCACGAAAGAAATCCCTGAAGCGTTACAGGAAGAAGTAAAAAAGCGTCGGAGCGAATTAGTGGAAAAGATAGCCGAGACCGACGATAAACTCATCGCCGATTTCCTTGAAGGGAAAGAAATTCCGGTTGATCTGCTGAAAAAAGCGCTCCGCAAAGCAACTCTTGAGGTAAAGCTCATCCCGGTGTTATGTGGTTCCGCCTTGAAAAACAAGGGTGTGCAGCTGCTTCTTGATGCTGTCGTGGATTATCTTCCTTCCCCGGCCGATCTGCCTCCTGTTAAGGGAATAAATCCTAAGAAACACGAAGAAGAAGAACGAAGCTCGAAAGATGACGCCCCGCTTTCTGCGTTGGCGTTCAAGATCGCTTCGGACCCGTTTGTGGGAACATTAACGTACATCCGTATCTACTCCGGGACGCTCAAACGAAGTAGTTATATATTGAATACCACAAAGAACGAGCAGGAACGCATCGGGAGGATTCTTCGCATGCATGCAAACCATCGCGAAGAAGTCGAAGAAATGTACGCCGGAGACCTTGGTGCCCTTGTGGGTATGAAAAATACGACAACGGGAGACACACTAACTGTTCCGGAGCAGCCGATTATCCTTGAGAAAATTACTTTCCCTGAACCAGTCATCGACATTCGTATCGAACCGAGAACAAAAGCCGATCAGGAGAAAATGGGCGTTGCACTTCACAAGCTTGCTGATGAAGATCCGACATTTCGGGTGAGCGGCGATCCCGACTCGGGAGAAACACTCATTGCCGGCATGGGAGAGCTGCACCTGGAAATCATCGTTGAGCGTATGAAGCGCGAGTTCGGCGTAGAGGCGGACGTGGGACGCCCACAGGTCGCGTATAAGGAAACGATAAAAGGAGAAGCGGAAGCAGAAGGAAAATATATCAGGCAATCCGGTGGGAGAGGTCAGTACGGTCACGTAAAACTCCGCGTTGAGCCGCTTGAACGCGGCAAGGGATTTGAATTTGTTAATGAGATTAGGGGAGGAGTCATTCCGCAAGAGTTCATTCCGGCTGTTGAAAAAGGTGTCCGTGAAGCGATGGAGAAGGGCGTCCTTGCAGGATATCCGCTCGTGGATACCCAGGCCGCGCTGTTTGACGGTTCGTTCCACGAAGTAGATTCCTCGGAGATCGCCTTTAAGATCGCTGCAGGCATGGCGTTTCAGGAAGCAATTCGCAGGGCAAAACCCGTGCTCCTTGAGCCGATCATGAAGGTGCAGGTCATTATACCCTCGGAATTTCTTGGAGATGTTACCGGCGATTTAAGCTCTCGCAGAGCGAAAATTAACGCAATGGACGAGCGTAGTAATGTGCGTGTCGTTGATGCGGAAGTTCCTCTTGCGAGCATGTTCGGATACGTTACCAACCTTCGTTCAATGACCCAGGGAAGAGGAAGCTTCTCTATGGAATTTTTCGCTTACGAGGAGGTTCCTGTAAATGTTACGCAAACCATTGTCGAGGGTCGGAAAAAGGAGTAAATACCTTGACAGAACCAGTGTGATGCGCAAAAATGAAAAGGTTAGAGCAATTTTTGTAAAGCAAACAAAATAGGTCGAAAATAAAAAATAAACATAAAAATGGCAAAGGATCAATTTAAACGGGAAAAACCCCACGTAAACGTAGGAACTATTGGTCACGTTGACCACGGTAAGACTACGCTTACGGCAGCGATTACGCACGTTCTGCACCTTAAAGGATTTGCGGGAAAGGAAGAGTCCGTCGACCAGATTGATAATGCTCCTGAAGAAAAAGCACGCGGCATTACTATTGCGCTTCACCATTCCGAATACGAATCGGAAAAGAGACACTATGCGCATATTGATGCCCCCGGTCAT
>Ga0265595_1003118_pt1 | contig 10479 bp, 14 predicted proteins | sample saktaG_15_FD_190148 | JGI IMG/M metagenome (GOLD analysis project Ga0265595, IMG submission 190148) | Saline water microbial communities from Sakinaw Lake, British Columbia, Canada - sak_2013_06_06_50m | ecosystem: Environmental > Aquatic > Non-marine Saline and Alkaline > Saline ... | reverse complement strand
GTTGGATATTAAACCATATGTTTCGCACTTTGACTCAAGGGAAGATGTGAAAAACGGTTGGCTTGATAACCATTTCAAAACAGGTGAGATACCAAAGCGTGTAAAATTGAAATAAGAAAGGAGGCAACCCATGCCAGAATTTGGAAGTCCATTTTCCGGATTGACGAAGGAACGTAAGGTTACAAAGGAGGAATTAATACGTGCCATAAGGTTTATGATCGCAGCTGAATATGAGGCAATTCAACTTTATATGCAGCTTGCTGAGTCAACAGATAATAAACTCGCTCAGGAAGTCCTTAAGGACATTGCTGATGAAGAAAAAGTGCATGCAGGAGAATTTTTGAGACTTTTGAAGCAGCTTGCGCCCGATGAAGAGAAATTCTATAACGAAGGGGCCAAAGAGGTTGAAGAAGAAATAGAGAAGCATGGCAAAAGCTAAAAAAAGAAATTTTATAAATGCTCACGATGTTATAAAGAGACTGCGCACGATAAAGTATGCATTATTGACGATAAGCCGGTTTGCGTAACATGTATTTACGGCAAACATAAGCCATTTAAGATTTATCCGATAGGGGCAGTAAGAAGTGAGCTTAGACGGGCAAAAAAAGGTTTTGGTACTATCGGTAAAGAGGGGATATCGCGCATAGAGTTGTTGGAATCACAGAAACCGTTTTTATATAAGCTGGAAGAAGAAAAAATTATTACCGTCGTGTATTATCTGCATGAAACTAATGCGGTAAAGTCTGTTTTTAATAGAGGCTTGGAAGGCAAGAAAGTAGGCGTTTTTGCTTCACGCACACCTTACAGGTTGTCAAAAATTGGCATTCAGGATGTCAAACTGCTAAAAATAGAAAATACCACTCTTTACGTCAAGGGATTAGATGCTGTTAATGGTACGCCCGTTCTTGATATTAAAATGAAGTGGAGTCTTTTTGGTTAAAGTATCAAATCTATCTAACGCTATATCCTTAAGCAATCCTGCCCAACAACAAATAACGCTTGACACTCCAATAGCATAGTGATATATTGGAAATTGTTAATGGGAATAATTCCCAATAAGGCACAATATGGCGAATTTAACTGATAGAGAAATATCCTGGCATTATAACAGGCTGAGTAAATGTTGCTGTAGGTTAACTAAACCGAGGCAGGCAATCTTAGATATTTTAAATCATATAGGAAAACATGTAAGCGCCGAACAGATTTACAAGGAAGCATCGAAGATATCTTCTAATGTGGGCTTATCTACTATTTATCGCAATCTGGAGTTATTAGTCCGCATAGGTTTGGTTTGGAAATTTGACGCAGGGGACAATAAGGCTAGATATGAGATAGCTAAACGGCCCGATGAAAGCCATCATCACCATTTGATATGTAAAAAGTGCAATAGCATCATAGATTATTCAGATTCCATAGGTAACGAGAAAGACTTTATAAGAGAAAGAGAAAAGAAACTTTCGAGTAAATATCAGTTTAAGATTGAAAATCATAGCATAGATTTTTTTGGGGTATGCCATACATGCAGTAAAAATAAGTAGTATTATTTTTTTTCATTTAAAATGAGAATAATTCTCATTAACAATAAAGGAGGTGAGTAACATGCCAGGTGGAGACGGAACAGGTCCGGTAGGAATGGGGCCAATGACAGGCCGTGCCGCAGGTTACTGCGCGGGTTACTCTGCGCCCGGTTATGTGAATCCAGTTCCTGGAGCAGGCTGGAGCGGATTTGGTTATGGCAGAGGCTGGGGCAGAGGCAGAGGATGGGGCCGTGGCTGGGGTAGAGGCAGTGGCTGGGGTCGCGGTTTTGGTTGGCGTGGAGGATTTTATCCAGCTTACGATTACCCAGGCTATGGTTATCCGGGTTATAGCTATGGATATCCTTATGTTCCTGAGATGACTTCTCAACAGGAAGCTGAAATGCTTAAGGAACAGGCCAAAGCAATGCAGGAAGATGTCAGCTCCATAAATGAACGTATAAAAGAGCTGGAATCTGCTAAGAAGTCAGAGGAAAAATAACTGTTTAAAAACAAGAAGTTAGATGCCGCCAAGAGATTATTCTATTCTTCAAGAGGTAGTATTATGCCTGATGGAGAAAATGGGGGAACATAATGGCAGTCAAGGTAGATAAAGAGAAATGTACGGGGTGCGGAGCTTGTGTTGAAGTTTGCCCTGTAAATGCTATAAAGATTAAGAAGGATAAGGCAGTAATAAGTGATGAATGTGTTGAATGCGGTGCTTGTATAAATCAGTGCCCAAATGAAGCAATAACGCTTCCAAGATAAGGAGGGTAATCATATGCCAGGTGGAGATGGAACAGGTCCTTTCGGAGGAGGTCCGGGAACAGGAAGAGGCATGGGTAGAGGCGGTGGTAGAGGCCGTATGGGCGGCAACCGTCCGGGTTCAGGTCCCGGGGGCAATTGCATATGCCCTAATTGTCAATTATCCGTACCACATACGGCAGGCACTCCGTGCTATAACATGAATTGTCCCAAATGCGGCGCAAAGATGGTTAAAGGGTAATATAATTGTTTTAGTTGTGAGCGGGGATAAGGCGCAATTTAAAAACGGAATTATGCGTAAAATTAAAATTTTTTTGGTAAGCCTGTGGCATAGTATGGCCTTACGCACATGGTTGGGGGTGACTTTGATTTATTCCATGTTTTCAGTATGCCCTTGTTGTGGCCAACGATCATGTCCGGGAAGTTTTAGTGCGGCAGCTCTATTGGGAGGGATTGCCGCGTTCATAAGTGTCAGTTTCAATAAAGGTAAACAGTTATTAACAGGATTATTTCGGAAAAAGAAATGAAGCAAATCGTAGTTATTGGTGGAAAAGGATTATTTTATGCAAAAAATTACCGAGCAGCAAAAGATTGAAGAAGAGAGAATGGAACAGGATAAACGTCTTCAGGAGCGTATGTCCCGAATAAAATACAAAATTATTGTAATCAGTGGAAAAGGCGGTGTGGGCAAAAGCACGGTTGCTGTTAATTTATCCTATGGCCTTGCGGCAAAAGGGAATAGGGTGGGACTTCTAGATGTCGATATTCATGGTCCTAATATTGCCAAAATGCTGGGCATTGAAGATAAAAGACTAATTGGATCTGATTTGGGGATAGAACCCATAGAAGTTTTACCTGGCTTAAAAGCGGTAAGTCTCGCTTTATTGTTCGAGGATAGGGATCAACCAATTATCTGGCGCGGACCGCTTAAGATGATAACGATAAAACAGTTTTTAGCCGATGTTAATTGGGGCGAACTCGATTTCTTGATAGTCGATTCCCCTCCGGGCACTGGCGATGAACCGTTGAGCGTATGCCAGCTTATTCCTGATTTAGGTGGCGCTATTATTGTTACAACGCCTCAGGATGTTGCGGTATTGGATTCCAGAAAAAGTGTTTTATTCGCGAAAGAGTTGAAAGTCCCTATTGTGGGAGTAATTGAAAATATGAGCGGATTTATATGCCCGCATTGCGGGAAAGAGATAGATCTGTTTGGGATGGGAGGCGGTGAAAGGGCCGCGGCTGATTTAAAGGTGCCGTTTTTGGGCAGGATCCCAGTTGAATCCGAGATGGTAAAATCAGGAGATTCAGGAAAGCCGTTTCTTTCTGCCGGTAAGATTAGTCCCGCCGCTACAGTTATGGATAATATAGTAAACAAAATTAGTGATTTTCTATCACGCAATGAGTTATAGGGGTAGCAATGGCAAATTTTAGAGAAATGATAAAGTCAAAAATTCATGGAGCGACAATCACTAAAAAAGAATTGCATTACAGCGGAAGTATAGGCATAGATAAAGCTTTTTTGTTAAAAAGCAATATTGTCGCGGGCGAAAAAGTGCAGGTTTTAAATTTTAACAACGGCCAAAGATTTGAAACATATGTTATTGAAGAAAAAGAGAATTCAGGGATTATCGCGTTATACGGCCCGGCGGCAAGGCTGGGGGAGATAGGAGATATTATTTGTATTATTTCCTATTATTTTGTTAGTGATGACGCAATAGGTAATGTGAAAGAAAAAATTTTACTGTTGGGAAAAGATAATAAAGCCACGAAATAGGGATTTATTTAGATGGAACCGCGAACTATTAGAAAATATCCTGATAAGCTATTAATGAAGCAATGTAAGCCAATAGAAGAGATTACAGGAAAAGAGATTGAGCTTTTTCAGGATATGCTTTTTACTATGAAGCATTTTGCTGGTATAGGCCTGGCTGCCCCGCAAATTGGCATTGCTAAAAAAATGATTGTTGCCGAAGTAGATAATAGAATCATAAAATTAGCGAATCCTCAGATTGTTGGTATGAGAGGGGCCGATAATATGGCCGAGGGTTGTTTAAGCGTTCCTGACGTTACAGTTGACATACAAAGGCCTGATGAGGTTATCGTGCAAGGTTTAGATGATAAAGGGAATATCGTAGAGATAAGGATGGAAGGCCTTTTAGCAAGAGTTGTACAGCATGAAATAGATCATTTGGAAGGTAAATTGATTATTGATTACAGGAGAACAGAATGACACAGGTAAAAACCGTAGTTTCTATTGGATGTTCCGGATGCGGCGCGCTTGCCGCTTTAACGTTGAAAAAACTAAAACCTTCTCTCGAGGTAACCATTATTCGGGAACCGCAGGAAAAAGGTTTATTGACAAGATGCGCGACTCCTTATATCTGTTGCGGTGATGTAATGGTGGATCCTTCTTATAAGGATGACAGCCTATTTACGGAGAAAGGAATCCGATTGGTAAATGTGCGAGCGGTGGGAATAGACAGAACGAAGAAAGTAGTCACAACAGATGACGGCAATACGTATCCTTACGATAAACTTGTTTTAGCTGTTGGCGCCCGGCCTGTTATGCCCCCTATCCCAGGAATTGACTTGCAGGGAGTATTTACCCTTCGTACAAGCGACGATGCAGTTAATATCCTTAATTGGATAAATTCCAGACGGGTCAGGGATGTCGTACTTTTAGGCGCGGGCGCGATAGGGATTGAAAAGGCCTATTTGCTTTCTCGTCAGGGACTGAATGTTACGCTTGTAGAAATGCTCGGAAATATTATGGCAAATGTTTTGGATCCGGATATGGCGGAAGAAATGCAAGATTATATAAAGCAAAAAGGAGTACAGCTAAAACTGAATCAGAAAGTGAAAGTAATTAATGGGGAGGATAGCGTAGAAAGCGTAACCTTGGCTTCGGGCGAAAAGATAAACGCGGATATGGTTGTTGTTTCCGCGGGCGCGCGTTGCAACATTGAATTAGCCAATAACGCTGGATTAGAGCTTGGCAAACTTGGCTTAAAGGTAAATCAAAATTTGCAAACCTCAGATCCGGATATATATGCCGGTGGGGATATTATAGAGTACCAGAGTCATATTACAGGCAAGCCTGCGCTTGGCCAGTTGCGGCCTAACGCTGTTATTGCCGGTAGATTGATAGCTAAGAATATATTAGGGTTTGATATGAAATTTCCGCCTTTAATTAATTCTTTTTGCACCAAATTTTTCGATAAATCCATAGCGGGAGCAGGTATTACTGAGCTGGAAGCCAAGAAGGAAGGTATTGAGATAATCACGGCGAAAGAAATATCTATTAGCAAGCATTCTATGATGAGGGGGAGAAAGCCATATGTGGTGAAGTTGATATTTGACAAAAAAAGCCAAAAAATAATAGGAGGGCAGATTATCAGTGACGCCGACTGTCCGGTAAAGCATATTGATGTGATCGCTATGGCAATAAGGTGTGGCTTAAAAGTTTTGGATTTGACTACTTTAAGATGTGCTGGCCAGCCTGAATTGTCTCCCGATCCCGGTAGAGAACCTATAGCGTTGGCCGCTGAGAAGGTTTTTGCCGAATTATACAACAATTAAGAGTGAAAATAGGGTATATTTTTTTCTCTTTGATATAAGCATATTCTAATATCTGAATATAAAGGAGGCGTGAATGAATGTTGCGGAGAATAAGAAATTTTCGCATTTTTTTAACGCTCTTTCTCATCCTATCCGGGTTGAAATAGTTACAGAATTATTAAAAGGAAAGAAGTGTGTCAGCGATATAAGAGAACTGGTGGATGTGAATCAACCAAATGTTTCCCAGCATTTATCTGTTTTAAAGACTAGCGGTATTGTAGATTGGCATCAGGAAGGCAAAAGGAAATGTTATTTTTTAGTAAATCCTCAGGCGATAAAAAATATTTTAGATACTTTGAAAAAATCGATTAGCTTAAAGAAGAATTGAATTAAGGAGGAAAAGGATGCAAGTGCTGATTATCTTTAATCGTAACCCGTATGACGGAACAGATGTAACTTGGAATGGATTGCGGTTGGCGGACAAGATGCTGGATTTAAAGATGCAAGTAAAAATATTTTTGATGAATGATTCAGTGGATATGGCCAGGGATGTCTGCAAGCCGCCGGAAGGATTTTTTGATTTAGGTAAAATGCTTAAAGATTTAATAGCTAAATCCGTGCCGGTTAAGGTTTGCGGTACCTGTATGGTTAGATGCGGTATACACAAGGGTGAGCCTTATTTTGAAGGTGCTCAGGAAGCGAAGATGCCGGAATTAGCGGAATGGGTAAAAGAGGCGGATAAGATTATTACATTTTGATTAAATTGAAACCCCTGCCGCAAGCGGTGGAAATACGGCCTGCGAATTAAGTAGAAAAGGCGGTGATTTAAATGACAGGAGCAGAGATTTTAGTTAAAAGCCTTGAAGATATCGGAATTAAACATATTTTTGGTTACACGGGGTCGGCGATTCTTCCGGTAATGGATGAATTAGGTAAGAGCTCTATCGAGATTGTCGTTAATTCAAATGAGCAATCAGCCGCTTTTAGCGCCGCTGGTTATTCACGGTCAAGCGACAGCGTCGGGATCGTGATAGTCACTTCAGGGCCAGCTATTACCAATACATTAACCGCGGTTGCTGATTCTTTCGCCGACAGCATTCCGTTAATGGTAATTGCCGGTCAAGTGCCGGAGCACAAAATCGGAACTGATTCTTTTCAACATATTGATGTGTCTGCCGTCTTTGGCCCGACATCAAAAAAAGTTATTCTCGTTGACAGAATCGATGATATGGAATCAATAATTAAGGACGCTTATTTTTTAGCGAAGTCAGGGAAACCCGGTCCAGTTGTTATCGATATTCCGATTAATCTTCAGCAGAATACTAACAAGTATTCAGGGAACAATATATCTATGTATGAATCTGTTTATAAGAATGAATGGCATTTGTCTGAAAATCAGTGTAAATATTTTTTCGATCTGCTATTAGAGGCAAAGAAGCCGCTTTTGTATCTAGGAGGCGGCCTTAATTCAAAAGCAGGGAGCAAGGCAATACGCCGGTTTAATTCATTGTTTAACATCCCTTCGGTCAACACTCTTATGGCCAAGGGAGTGGTTAATGAAAATGCTACGGAATCATTGGGTTTACTGGGTATGTACGGAACCCCTTGCGCTAATAAAATTATTCAGGAAAACGATTTTTTCTTTGCCATAGGCGTGCGCTGGGATGACCGTGTCGCTGAAAAAATCGGCTTTGCGATTAACGCCAAAATAGCCTATATCGACATTAATCCTCAAAAGGTGTATCAAATACGCAATGAAAGGCAGCCTGAATTTTCTTACATTGGCGATGCGGCTGAAGCTCTTAATGATTTAACAAACCATGCAATTAAGAAAAATATTAAAATTAACATTAATCAATGGCAAAAGTATGCGGCGCAGTTAAAAAAAAGATGGCCGTTAAATTATAAGCGTAATGGAAATTATATTTATCAGGCTGAAGTCCTTGATAAATTAAATAAAATAATCGATGAAACACATATTATTACCACGGGCGTTGGAAATCACCAGCTTCTGGCAGCTCAATACCTGAATATGCTTAAGCCGAAAACTTTTCTGACTCCGGGTAGTTTTGGCACAATGGGGTTTGGCATGCCCTCCGCGATCGGCGCTTATTTCGCGAATCCAGAATCAAGGATTATCGTAATTGATGGAGATGGCAGTTTCAGGATGAATTTGGGAGAAATGCACACAATAGCATCATTAAACCTGCCGATTAAAGTTCTTTTACTTAATAATAAAAGCGATGGAATGGTTTATAACCTGGAAAATGCCGTTTATGGGGGGAGACACTCTGCAACAAAGAGAAAGGCAGATATACCTTTTTCTGAATTAGCCGAACATTCCGGCTATAATTTCGCAAAAAGAATTTCAAAAAGAAATGAATTAGATAATGTTTTGAGTGAATTTATCAATTCCGGAGGTCCTTGCATTCTTGAAATCATGACAGATATTGAGGAGGAGATTTATCCTATAGTGCGGGCGGGATGTTCTTACAGTGAAATGGATTTAGGGCCATATATAAAAGAAGTTTCTAATTAAATAACAGAAAAAACTTATAAAACGGGAAAGAAAAATGGAACAAGCAGACGTTATTATAATAGGCGCGGGACCGGCAGGGCTTAGCGCGGGCATATACGCTGGTTATTATGGTTTAAAGGCGATAATTTTCGAGGAAAACATCCCGGGAGGGCTTGCTTCGGAAATTCCTTTGTTGGAGGATTATCCGGGTTTTTATGAAGGGATTAGCGGTAGGGGTTTAGTCGAGAAAATGGTTGAGCAGTGCAAAAAACCGGAAATTGAAATACGCCAGTTTGAAAAAGTTAATAACGTGACTTTTAAAGAGAAAAGGAAAATAGTAGAAACAGATAAATCTAAATATGTCGCTGACTATGTAATTATCGCGTCGGGAAGGCATCCAAAGACGCTTGGCGTCCCCGGGGAAAATGAATTTCGCGGCAAAGGGGTCAGCTATTGCGCGGTATGCGACAGCGCCTTTTTTAGGAATAGAAAGGTGATTGTGATAGGAGAAGGCAGTCCTGCGGCAGAGGTCGCGCTTTATCTGGTTGAAATTGCCTCGTCTTTGGTCTTAGTATGTTTAAGGCCAAGAGCAGAAGCAGAAAGGATTCTTGTAGAACGGTTAGCAAAACGGAAGGTAGAGGTTTTAGTTAATATGGAAGCGAAAGAGATCAAAGGAGATGTAAAAGTAAAAAGCGTGATTCTAGTTGACAAGAAAACAGGCGGCACCAAAGAGATAGAGACGGACGGTGTATTTTTACAGTTAGAAGAGACACCTAATAGTCAGTTAGCAGAGAAGGTCGGGATACGAATAAGCGAAAAGAAATATATTATCGTTAATGAAAAGGGATTGACAAATGTTGAAGGTGTATATGCTGTCGGCGATGCAACCGATCGTCCGATAAAAAAAACAATAACCGCTGTTGCCCAGTCGGCTATTGCTGTTAATGATATATTTGAAAGAAGAAGTGCATAAAAATGTTACAGGATAGAAAAGAAAAACGGATAGGTATTTTTATATGCCACTGCGGCAAGAACATCGCGGGAGGCGCGGACATAAATGCTTTGCTGGAAACCTCAAGAAAGCTTGAAGGGGTTGTTTTTGTCACGGACAATAAGTTCTCCTGCTCCGAGGAAGGGCAAATCGCTATTCAGGATGCAATAAAAGATAATGATTTGAACAGGATTATCGTTGTCGCCTGTGATCCCAGCTTACATCTTTTGACATTTCAACATTGCGGAAAAAAAATGGGAATAGACCCGGCTTTCGTTGATTTAATTGATATCAGGAAATGGACTATGTTCGGCAGTCCGAATAAGGTTGACGAAAAACAGGCTTTGATTAATTCACAAAAGCTTATAGAGCAAGCCGCGAAAAGGATGCGTTTGAAACGGATAGTTCCCAAAGTGAGCGTTGAAGTTAATCAGTCTGTTCTTGTAATCGGAGGAGGAGTAGCAGGCCTGGAAGCCTCTTTAGACTTAGCGGACAAAGGTTATAAGGTACACCTTATAGAGAGGTTGCCTACTATCGGTGGCAAGATGGCATTGCTTTACAAGGTTTTTCCCACAAATGACTGCGCCCCTTGCATATTGGCGCCTAAGACCGCGTATGCTAATATCCATCCGAATATAAATTTACTAACCAATTCAGAAGTAGCCAATGTAGAAGGGCATATAGGTAATTTTAGCGTTGTAGTTAATCAGAAACCCAGATACGTTGATGAAAAAAAATGTACCGGCTGTGGATTATGTATCGAAAAATGTCCTACAAAAGTAATCGACGATGAATATTCGAGAGGTATCGGTGAGCGTAAGGCAATATATATACCTTACGATCAGGCAATACCCAGAAAAGCGGTTATAGATACCCAGGATTGCCTTTATTTTCAGAAAGGTTCTTGCAAAATATGCGAGAAAGTTTGCCCTGCTTCGGCAATAGATTTTAAACAGGAAACTAAAGCTATAGAACTAAAAGTAGGCGCCATTATTGTAGCCACCGGTTTTGATGAGTATAATCCTGATCAGAAAGTAGAGTACGGATATAGGCGATATGGCAATGTTATAACTCAATTCCAGCTGGCAAGGCTTTTGGATATAGATGGGCCCACAAAGGGAAGGCTTTTA
>Ga0265595_1003114_pt1 | contig 10494 bp, 11 predicted proteins | sample saktaG_15_FD_190148 | JGI IMG/M metagenome (GOLD analysis project Ga0265595, IMG submission 190148) | Saline water microbial communities from Sakinaw Lake, British Columbia, Canada - sak_2013_06_06_50m | ecosystem: Environmental > Aquatic > Non-marine Saline and Alkaline > Saline ... | reverse complement strand
AGTTAGCCAAAGCATATTTTTTAACTAGCAGAAATTGCCTCCGCAATCTTAAACGTTCCTAATTTTTCTCCTTCGACAAAACCTTGTATAGCTGCTTCCGCCAAGTAACCCTTTTCCAACCAGTCAAAAAGCCATTGATTGATATAATTCGGATCCTCCTGCAAAAGACCAAAACCAGATTTCAAAAGCCACCTCTTGTTGAACTCCTCCTGAGAACCGATAGAAGGGGCAATAATAACCGGCATACCCAAAACAGAATAAAAGGAAAGTTCCGAAGGCTTAGTCCATAAAATGTCTGTTTTCCTTAAGGCTTGGTTGAATTTTTGAAAATAACTTATAATGTCTTTAGCAAAAAGGACCTCAACCCCAAGCCCTTTAGTATTTTTTTCAAAATAATCTTTGACTTTTTTCTTGATACCAGCAACCAAAATAATCTTGATTTCTTTTCTTTTTATCTTTTCTGCCAGTTTTCTGACGATTTTTACTCCGATTTCCTTTTGTGCGCCTGCTCCTCCGACAGCAAACATTAAAGTCAGCATATGGCCTGATTTTTCCGGCAAACTGCCCAAATAATTTTTAACTAAAGGCTCATAATGCCTGAAAAATCTCTTTTCAGGATCAAGGTTTAAAAGCCGGCATTTCAAATCGTTTTTTATTGTTTCCAGTTTCTCGCTCCCCGTATTCTCCGAAGGCAAAGGGTAACCTGTCAAAAGCACATTCTCTTCTTTAACTCCATAAAGTTTTAATCTTTCAGCCACTCTTTCTGTCGGAGCAAAATATTTTATTCTGCTTTTCTGAGGATTGAGAGGAGCCCAAGCTCGGGAAACATCAGCATCGCAAACAACGCAGAAAATGTCGCCAGGATAATCAAAGTATTCAGCCATGAAAGCTGGCACGAAAAAAGTGCTGACAAAAGGAATATCTTTCCCAGGGGAAGACAATTTCCCAACAAAGTGCTTGCCCCAGCCCTTTTTAATTAATGAGAAAGTTTGCTTAAGCTGAAGGCTCGGTTTTGACAGATTTTTGTTCGGATAAAAGCTGAGAATCCTCTGGAAATAATCAAAAACAAAAAAAATAAACTGGCCAATTAAGGGAATTTTTTTGAACTTTGAAACAAATTCGTAGCTTTTTCTTGTCGTTTCCCAAATCTTTCTGTCTTTTTCGGGAATACCGGGATAATCATTGGCATTGACAACTTCTCCTTTAAAAGCTAAATCCTTTAAGGGATAAGCGGTTCTCTGGTGGCCATAGCCCATGTTTACCGAAACAATCCAAGCTTTTTTATTTATCTCTGACATGTTCTTTTATTATATCTCATTTTCAGTATTTGAGAAATTTTAGCTTCTGGTTTTCCTGCGTCCGCCAGACTATCATTGCCAAAACAGCATAAGAAACCAATAAAAATATCCAATGGACGTTTTCAAAGCTTAAGGAAGCGAATGGAAACCTGGAAAATAGCTCAATGATTTTAGTCAGATAGGCCAAAGACAGCCAGACCGGGAAAGAAAGCAAAACTGCCAAGGGCCAAAAAACCATTCCGGCCAAACCGAAAACGAAAATCAAAATGGTGATCAGCGCCAAAAAAGGAACTATCAAAATATTGGCGACAGGAGAAACCAAAGGCATGTAGCCGAAATTATAAATTAAAATGGGCAAGGTGAAAACCTGGGCAGAAAGAGTAGCCTCAAGCGTAGTTTTTAAAGGAAGAAATCTGAAGTTCGGAACTTTCCTCAGAATTTCGGAAAAAACAGGCTGCAGATAAACCATTCCCAATATGGCCAGAAAAGACAATTGGAAGCCGACATCCAATTTCAGAATTAAAGGATTGAAAAGCAACATGATAACTGCCGCAAAAACAATGGCTCTTGATGAAACGTTCATCCTGCCCAAATACTGACAGAACAGAAACAATCCAGCCATAATGCCTGCCCTGACAGCAGACGCTGGAGCGCCGATCATTAGAATATAAAGAAGCAGCAGAATAATTGAAAGGTAAAAAGCGTGCTTTCTCCAAAGACCGAAAGAAAGAAGAAAGCTCAGAATGACCACTGAAATAATGGTCGTATTCATGCCGGAAACCGCGGCAATGTGCCTGGTGCCGGTAAAATTCAACTTATCCTTCCATTCCTGGGAAATGTTGTTTTCGTCCCCAAAAGCCAGGGCTTCCAGCAATCCTTCCTGGGGCAAGGGAATCAATTTGCGGCTGATTTCCTTAAACTTGTTTTTAAAAGAAAAAAGTGGTTTCATAACAGGACTGCCAAGACCAGAACCAATAAGCTCTATTTTCGGAAAACTCATCACAGAATAGATCTTGTCTTTTTTAAGGTAATCTCGATAATTAAAGCCTTCAAAGATGGGCGGGCTCTCCAGCTTTCCAGCAATTGCCAGCTTGTCTCCGTATTGGTATTCAGGGTAACGCCAGCTGGTAACCAAAACATATCCTGAAACGCTAAGTAATTCTCCGTTAATTTCTAATTCCTCGCTCTTAACTTTTATTTTTATGCTTTTTTCCCTTATATCCGGCTCGTCAGCAACTATGCCTGTTAAAACCACTTGCTGCTCCTGGTTGTTGTAATGCTTTAGCTCGTTGTTAAAGGCTCTTAATTCAGCTCTCTCGTGCCAGCAAGCTCCAAAAACCAAGAACAAAACACAAAAACCGATGGTAACGATTTCCTGGCGCCCCCAAAAAACGGAAACGAGCATAATCGAAAAAACCAAAGCAAAGCCAAAATGAAGAAAATGGAAAGAGAAAAAAGAATTTAAAAAAATGCCTCCGATAAACGAAAGGCAAATGAAAAAAAATATACGAGATCTGCTCATCTACTAAAACCCAGTAGTGATTACCGTCACTTTTATCTCTCCCTGCTTTAATTTTTCATCCTGCACTGCACCGAATATTATCTTGGCTTCAGGATTTACTTCCCTGGTAATGGTTCTGGCCACTTCGTCAATCTCAGAAAGAGAAATATCTTTCCCTCCAGAAACATTGAATAAAACTCCTTTAGCTCCTTTGACTGATATATCCAGCAAAGGGGAATTAATGGCAGCCAAAGCTGCTTTTTCCGCCCTGCCCTCGCCCTGAGCCGTACCTACGCCGAAAAGAGCAGAACCTGCATCCTTCATAATTGCTTTAACGTCAGCGAAATTAACGTTAATGATTCCAGGCAAAAGAATTAAATCTGAAATTCCCTGGACTGCCTGTCTAAGAATATCATCGCACACCCAGAAAGCATTAACCAAAGAAGTCTTACTGTCTAAAAAGGAAAGAAGCTTGTCGTTGGAAATGCAAATTAAGGTATCAACGTTTTCTTTCAAGCGCCTGATGCCGTTTTCCGCCATCCTCTGCCTTACCTGGCCTTCAAAAGAAAAAGGCTTTGTTACCACAGCTAAAGTCAAAGCGCCTGACTCTTTTGCGATTTCAGCTACTATCGGGCCAGCTCCTGTTCCTGTTCCCCCTCCTGCTCCGTAAGTTATAAAAACCATATCAGAGCCCTTTAAAGCCTCTGCAATTTCCTGGCGATTTTCTAAAGCTGATTTCCTGCCTATTTCAGGATTCATGCCAGCTCCCAAGCCCTGGGTTATTTTTCTGCCGATTCTCAGTTTCACCTCTGCCCTGGCCCTGGATAAGTCCTGGGCATCAGTGTTAATGGCAACCAGTTCAACGCCTTTGATATCGCATTTTGCCATCCTGGAAACAGCGTTCAAACCTGAACCGCCAACGCCTACCACTTTAATTTTTGTACTGGTTTTGTGCATATTAAGGTATGAAATTCTTGATTGCTTTTTTCAGCTTACTGCCTATTCCACCAGACACCCCCTCAAACCCCTGCCAGCTGCCAGATTCCTCCAAATTAGCACCTCTTAGAATCAATCCGCAAACAGTGGCATAACTCAAATCTTCTTCCAATTCAGGGAAAGAAGAAATCTTTCCCAAACGGCAAGGCAGCTTTAATTCTTTTCTGGCCAGTTCCACGATCTTCGGCAGTTTTGTTCCGCCGCCGGTCAAAACAACTCCGCCAGTCAAAGGCTCCTGCTTTGAAAATTTCCTTAACTCTTTCTGCGCTTCTCCGAAAATCTCCGAAACCCTTGCTTCAATAATATTGCTTAAAGCTTTGTGCGAAAAGACCAAAGGCTCTTCCCCTTCAATATTGATTTTTTCCTTTTTTTCTTTCCCTTTTGAAAGACAGCTGCCCAGTTTCAGCTTTATGGTTTCAGCTGTATCAATGTCAGTTCTCAGGCCAACAGCAATGTCTGAAGTTATATTGGCTGAACCTATCGGAAAAACAGCCAAATCAGCTAAATCTCCTTCCCTGAATACCGCTAATTGGGAAGTGCCAGCGCCAATATCCAAAAGAGCTGTGCCTATTTCTTTCTGTCTTTGCGAAAGGACAGCTGAAGCAGCAGCTATTGAAGAAGGGATTACGTCTAAAACCTGCAAATTAGCGTCCAAAACCGCCTGGACCAAATTGTTCTTGTAAGGAACGAAACTGCTCAATATCAAAACTTCTGTTTCCAGCCTGCTGCCTTGTAATCCTTCAGCAGATTTAATCTCCCCTATGCCATCAACAATGAATTCCTTAGGAACAGTTTCTAATGGTTCGTTGTTCGAAGGCAGAGCCACAGCCTTGACAGCTTCCTGTAAAACCCTTTCTACATCTTCTCTTGAAATATTTCTGTCAGCCCTAGAAACAGCTACCATTCCCCTAGAATGAGTGCAGGAAAGATGGCTACCGCCGATATTAATGAAAACTGAATTGATTTTCTGGCCTACTTCGCTTCTTGCTTTATCAACCAAAATCTGAATAAGTCTGGAAACTCTTTCCGTATCAATAACCACTCCTCTTCTAATTCCCAAAGAAGGCTCTTCTCCCTGGAAAAGCACTTCAAAATCAGAATCATCATCCTTTTTCGAGGCAACCAATAATTTGATATTGCTTGAGCCTATATCCAAACCGGTTATGATTTGCGCTTTAGCCATAAGTTCAAATAATAATTTTCCTTTTTTTCCATTAATTTTACTTGTTTTTGCGATTGATGCTCGTATCCCAAAAGATGCAAGACAGAATGAATCAAGACTTTAGCTAGCTCAGTTTTAAAAGGTAAACCGAACTTCTTTGCATTCTGCCTGACTTCTTTTAAACAAATGACTATTTCTCCCGAATCATCATATAGAAAGGATAGAACGTCGGTTGTTTTGTTTTTCTTACGGTATTTTCTGTTTAATTCCTTTATCTTAACGGGACTAACCAGAACAATGGATAAATCTAATTTCTTCTTATTTAAAACAATTTTAGCAATTTTCTTTAAAAAGCCATAATCAGCCGAAGTCGTCAAATTGTTTATCTCAATCATTTTTCGGAGCTAAAAATTCTTTAACGATCTGGCCTACTAAATTACCATCAGCCTTGCCTTTTACCTTAGGCATCAATTCTTGCATCACTTTTCCCATGTCTTTCATTTCAGAAGCTCCGGTCTTTTCAATCGCCTCTTTAACCAGTTTTCTGATCTCTTCTTCTGGCATCTGCTCTGGTAAATAAACTGATAAAATAGCCAGTTCTTCTTTTTCTTTATCTGCCAAATCTTTCCTGTTTCCCTTTTCAAATTCAACGATTGATTCTTTTCTTTTCTTAGCTTCAAAAGCAATAACCTCCATTGCTTCCTCATCGGTCAATAAAGCCTCTTTTTCTTCTTTGCTTTTAAATCTCTTTTCCTTTTCTTTATTCAAAAAAGCAGCTAAAAGCTGCCTGAAAACAGAAACCGCCAATGGCTTATTGCCCTTAATGGATAAATTAAGTTCTGATTGGATTTTTTCTTTTAGGCTCATAGATTATTTTTTTTCCAAACCGAATTTCCTGAGCTTTTCGTATTCCTTTGTAAGCTTTTCCCTTCTTAAAGCAGCTCTTTTTTTCATTGTTTCGCTTTTCGGCCTGCGGAAAAAACGGCCCCTTCTGGCCCTGAGCAAAACGCCGCTTTTTTGCACTTTTTTGGTAAAGCGACGAATCAGGCTTTGAGAGTTTTCTCTGCCTTGTTTTTCCACTTCAATGACCATTTTTTTTCTGCTCATATGTTAAATATTTCTCATTGGGACTTCCCCTTTCCATCCGCCTAAAAGATGAAGATGGATGTGCGGGATATGCCCGGTTTTTCCGACGTTAAAGATAAATTTGCAAGCATGGAAAATATTCTCTTTGATGGCAACTTTTTTAGCGGCTGATATGACTTGAGATAAAAGAGCCAAATCCTTATCATCAGATTCCTCCTTCCATTCCAAATGCTTTTTAGGAATGAAAAGATAGTGAATGGGCGCTTCAGAAGAAATATTCTTAAAACCCAATACTGTCTCGCTCTCAAAAATAATATCTGACGGTTCTTCCTTGTTTGCAATTCGACAAAATACGCATTTCATATATTAACGTTTGCTTTTTAAGCGCCTTTGCATTTCTTTGACGATTCTTTCCAATCTTATTGTTTCCTGTTTGCCTGTTTTCATGTCTCTGATTATGATCGTACCGTCCAAGCTTTCTTTCTGTCCCAAAAGCAAAGTGTATCTCGCTTCCAGCTTGTCAGCCATTCTTAATTGGGCTTTTAAAGAATCCTTACCGAAAGATTCTGCCACCTGAATTTTAACCTTTCTGAAGTCTTCCAAAAGCTTCAAGCTTTTTCTTTTGGCCATGGTGCCGAGCTGAGCCAGGAAAATCGTAGCAGTAGCTGACTTTACACCTTTCATTTCTTTGCTCTTCATAATGCTAACCACCCTTTCTATCCCCATAGCTCCGCCGACAGCTTTCGTTTCTTCACCCCCCAGCAGTTTGATTAATCCGTCGTAGCGTCCGCCTCCAACCAAAGCTCTTTTTAAAAGAGGTTCTCCTTCTGTCTTTTTCGGAACTTCAGTGAAAATCTCAAAAGCGGTTTTAGTGTAATAGTCCAATCCTCTGACCAGATAAGGATTCAAACGGTAAGGCAACTCAGTTTCATCGAGAAACTCCAGAACTCCTTTAAAATGGCTGTGGCATTCTTCGCAAAGATGATCGATAAGCTGGGGTGCCTGGCTGACTATCCTCTGGCATTTTTCCTCTTCGCAATCCAATATCCTTAAAGGATTTTCTTTCAATCTGCGGCGGCAGTCAGCGCACAGAGAAGCATCCCTTGATTTGAAATAGCTGACCAGAAGCTTTTTGTAATATGGCCTACACTGATTGTCTCCTATGCTGTTTATTTCAACAATCAAGTTCTTTATCTTCAATTCGCTCAAAATATTGTAAAAAATCTGAATAGTCTGGGCGTCAAGCACTGGATTGTCGTCTCCGATAATTTCAACGTTCAGCTGGTTAAACTGGCGGAATCTGCCTGCCTGGGGATGTTCGTACCTGAATACCGGACCAGTTGAATACAACTTAACCGGCTGGGGCAAAGACTGCATACCGTGTTCCAGATAAGCTCTGACAATGCCAGGAGTGAATTCCGGCCTCAAAGTCAGATGGTCTCCTCCTTTTGTCCGTAAGGTAAACATCTGCTTCTGGACAATATCACTTGTCAATCCTGTTCCTTTTTCATAAAGAGCTGTATTTTCCAAAATCGGAGTATCTATTTTTTGAAAACCGTAAAAGTTAAGCACTGTTTCACAAGCATTGTAAATCTTTTGGAAATATCCCTGGTCTTCCAGCAAAATATCGTGCATGCCTGTTGGCGCTTGGAATTTTAGTTTTTTCATATGAATTATTGGCTTGGCGAATATTCCGGTGTTTCGATTTTTGCTGAAGCTGATACTGGCCAGGCTTTGATCCAAGTTCGACCAATAATGTTTTCCTCGGGTAAAGCCCCCCATCTTCTCGAATCTGCTGAAACAGCCCGGTTATCGCCCAAAACAAAATAATCGTTTTCTCCGAGAATTATTTGCTGGCTGCCAGCAGTAAAAACAGAGGGGAAAAGATAAGCTGATTCGTCCAAAACCCTGCCGCCATCTTCACTGTAAATAACAACTTTTCCATCACCTATTTCTATCGTTTCTCCGGGCAAACCGATTATTCTCTTAATGTAGCGCTGGGAAGGATCATTGGGATATTTAAAAACAATCACTTCTCCTCTTAAAGGGTCCCTGAATCTGTAAGAAATTTCATCGATAATAAGATAATCCCCGTTCTCAAAACTGGGCTCCATTGACTGGCCCCTAACGAAAAACGGCTGGAAAATAAAATAGCGGATGGGAATAACGATCAGCAAAGCGAGAATGACTATTTTGCTGACTTCCCACATGAATAGCAAAAAAGACTTCATACTTTTCTAATTATATCAGAATTTTTATGATTATCAATAGATAATGTTATAATATAAGATTATGGTACTGATTGTCGGCCTGGGCAACCCAGGAGAAAAATACGAAAAAACGAGGCACAATGTAGGCTTTAAAGCGGTAGAAGAAATTGTCAAGATTTTTGATTTTCCAATCTTTACTTCCAAATCAATTTTTAAGGCTGAAATTTCAAAAGGAATATACAATAATAAAAATATTGTTTTAGCTAAGCCGAAAACCTTCATGAATCTTTCAGGACAAGCAGTAAAACTGCTGATGAAAAGCTTTAAAACAAAAGATTTGATCGTTATTCACGATGATATCGATATTCCTTTGGGGAAAATCAGAATTGCCGATAACCGGGGAGCAGCCAGCCATAATGGCGTTGAATCAATAATCAACGAACTGAAAACAAAAAACTTCATAAGACTGCGTATCGGTATAAAACCAAAAATAAAGATTAAGGCTTTGGACAGATTCGTTCTTCAAAAGTTCAGTAAAGAAGAAACGGAAGCTGTGAAAGAAGTTATTAAAAAAACCGTTGAAGCGGTTGAAACAATAGTGAATAAAGGACTGCAAAAGGCGATGAATACATATAATAAATGAAAAGCCGAGGCAATGACTTGAACATTGTTTTCCTCGGCTCTCAAGATCTTTGCTTGATGATGCGCTGAATCGATTTTGCTACTTCTTTAATTGTGAAACTGGAAGACTTAATGGGATATTTTATAATCACTATCCCATGATCTATCAAACAAATAAAATTTCCAGTTTTTTTAAGGGAATATGAAGGTGGCAATCGCACCATCTTTTTAATTTGTGCTATCAAGGATTCACCTCCTTAAATATAGTAAGAGCAAGCATATCTCGCCCTCCAGTCTACCTGCAAGCGTTATGGATCAGGAACAAAAGTCCAAATCCGTAACCTAGGGCACTAAGTTAAAGGAGGGATAACTTAGAATCCATCCTCCTACCCTCCCTAAAAGAGAAAGTAAGGTTAAGCCACTAGCAGGCAGACTGCAAGGCGAAACTTTGACAAAAAACAACGATATATTATATATTATACATAATTGAATGAATTTGTCAACCATGTTAGAAATTTTACAAAAGTTTGTAATTTTCAAAAACAATGTTAAGTTAAAAAAACGTTTATGCAATTAGTAATCGTTGAAAGCCCTACAAAAGGGAAAACAATTGAAAAATTCTTAGGCTCCAAATACCGAGTCTTATCTTCTTACGGTCATGTTAGGGATTTACCCAAGACCAAATTTGGCATTGACGTGGAAAATGATTTTACTCCGACATACATTATTATGCCAAAAGCCAAAAAAAACGTAGAGCTTCTGAAAAAAGAAATAAAAAAAGCAGATTCAGTAATCCTAGCTACAGACGAAGACAGGGAAGGAGAAGCAATCGCCTATCATCTGACCCAGGCTTTAGATTTAAAAAATGCAAAAAGAATTGTTTTCCACGAAATTACCAAATCAGCAATTAAAGAAGCCTTAGAAAACCCCAGAGAAATTGATATGGCTTTGGTTGACGCCCAGCAAGCCAGAAGATTTTTGGACAGAATAGTCGGCTACAAACTCTCTCCTTTTCTATGGAAAAAAGTGGCCAGGGGCCTGTCTGCCGGCAGAGTCCAGTCAATAGCCGTAAGACTGGTGGTTGAGAGAGAAGAAGAAATAAAGAACTTCAAACCCCAGGAATACTGGACTGTCATTGCTCTTCTAAAAAAATCTTCTACCTCGAAACAAACATTTGAAGCTTTTTTAATTAAAAAAGACGACAAAGTTTTAGACAAACTGGAAATATCAAACAAAAAAGAAGCAGATAAGATTGTCAAAGACTTAAATGAGGCAGAGTATAAAGTATTAAATATCGATGAAAAAGAAGCAAAAAGAAATCCTTTGCCGCCTTTCACCACCAGCACCTTGCAGCAAACAGCCTGGCAGAAATTCAGGCTTCCGGCAAAGATAACCATGCGAATCGCCCAAAGCTTATATGAGAAAGGTTTCATTACCTACCACCGAACCGACTCTTTGAACCTCTCAAACCAATCGCTTTTTTCCGCTAAAAAATTCATTATTGACAACTACGGAGAAAAATACTGGCCGGGATTCCCGAGAAAATATAAAACAAAAGCAAAAGGAGCCCAAGAAGCCCACGAAGCAATAAGACCCAGTTATCCTGATAAATCCCCTGAA
>Ga0265595_1003113_pt1 | contig 10498 bp, 7 predicted proteins | sample saktaG_15_FD_190148 | JGI IMG/M metagenome (GOLD analysis project Ga0265595, IMG submission 190148) | Saline water microbial communities from Sakinaw Lake, British Columbia, Canada - sak_2013_06_06_50m | ecosystem: Environmental > Aquatic > Non-marine Saline and Alkaline > Saline ... | reverse complement strand
GATGTCGCCGGGTTCATCGATAGCGAAGCCGAAGATATCATATCCACAGCCGACATTTGCAACTGTTGCCGGGGCAAAAGCTGTTACTGCTTGTTTCATGGATTAATATATCCTTTTTTTACCAATAACTCAGCATTCAGAATTCCACCGCCGGCTGCGCCGCGAACTGTATTGTGACTTAATCCGACAAAGCGAAAATCGAAAACATTGCATGGACGGAGCCGGCCAACAGTAACCGCCATGGCTTTATCATTGTCCCGATCTTTGCGCGGTTGAGGCCGGTTTTCTTCATCGGTATATATAATTGGTTGTTTGGGTGCCGAGGGCAAATCCAGTTCCTGGGGCAGGGATTTAAAATCTGCCCAGATTTTGAGAATTTCATCTCTGTGAGGTTTACGGTCACCGAATTCAAGCGATACGCAGGCGGTATGTCCGTCCACGACCGGCACCCGATTGCAGTGCGCAGAAATTTTCATTGAATCAATTGGAACGATCCTGCCGTTTTCAATGTTGCCAAGGATTTTCAATGGTTCGATCTCGGATTTTTCCTCTTCACCGCCGATAAAGGGAACAATATTATCAATCATGTCGAGTGAAGCGACTCCGGGATAGCCACTGCCGCTGACAGCCTGCATGGTTGTGATGATCATCCGCTTAATCTCGAACCCGGCTTTTATCAACGCATAAATTGGCGTCATATAACTTTGTACCGAGCAGTTGGGCTTTACGGCAACAAAACCCTTTTTCCAACGATGATTTTTTCGCTGGGTGTCAATAATTCGGACATGATTGTGATTGATTTCGGGAATCAGCATCGGTACATCTTCCGTATGCCGATGCGCCGAACAATTACTGACCACAGCGATGTCATTTTGAGCATACTCATCTTCCAATGCCCGGATGACGTCTTTACTGATTTCCAGGGCGGAGAAAATAAACCGGCATTTCCCAAGCGCTTCCGATACAATATTGGCATCGTGGACAATGAGATCCCGAACCTGTTCAGGGATTGGTCCGGGCATTTGCCAGCGCCCCTTGACGGCATCGCCGTATGTTTTTCCGGTGCTTCTCGGAGAAGCTGCGACGTAGTTAACCTCAAACCAAGGATGATTTTCCAACAAGCGAATATAATTTTGGCCGACCATTCCGGTGGCTCCCAATACTCCAACAGGTATTTTCATCAGAAACTCCGTTTCTTTATCACTGAATTTGCAATTTTAAAAATATCCGCCATGACCCCGGCTGCGGTCACCTCCGCGCCAGCTCCGGCGCCTTTGATGACCAGCGGATTTTCGCTATAACGGCTGGTTGTGAATGCAATAATGTTATCGCTTCCCTTTAACGAGTAGAAGGGATGGGTTGCATCGATTTCTTCCAGCCTAATGGCCGCGCTACTGTTTTCAAAAATCGCAATATAGCGTAACACTTTACCATTTGCAGAAGCAGTATCGATCATTGCATCGAAATGTGGATCTGATTTTTCAAGTTCGTGGAAAAAAGCGTCCACGGATTTGGCTGTTTGGCAATTTTCCGGCAGAATCGGATCGATGTGAATATCGTTCAACTCCATCGGGATTCCGATTTCCCGGGCTAGAATGAGTAACTTGCGGGCAAAATCCTGTCCGCTGAGATCATCCCGGGGATTGGGTTCGGTATACCCTTTTTCCTTTGCCTCTCGGACGATTGAACTAAATTTCCGGCCGCAATGGAAATTATTGAAGATATAACTGATAGTCCCAGACAGAATCGCTTCGATTTTGATAATCCGGTCGCCGGAATTGATCAGGTCCCGTAAGGTGCTGATAATCGGTAATGCTGCCCCGGCGTTGGTTTCATACAGGAAGTGAACATTTTTATCCTTTGCCATCTGACGAAATTTTAAATATTGGGCGTAAGAACCAGTGTTGCCCAGTTTATTGGCGGCGACAATAGATGTCCGTGCTGCCAGAAATTGTTCGTAATATGCGACTACTTCGGCGCTGCTGGTGCAATCGACTAGTACGTTATTGCTTAAATTGAGGTGACGGATTTCCGCCAATAGTTGACTTAAATCAGTTTTAACAGGTGAATTATCCAGCGCTGTTTTCCAGGAGTTAAGATCAATTCCCGACTCATTTATCAGCATTTTCCGGCTGTTGGCGACACCAATAACTTTCAGATCCAGAGCATGTTCGCTGAGCAGAGTTTGATAATTATCCCTAACTTGGTTCAGAAGGGTGGAACCGATCAGACCGACTCCCAGCACAAAGAGGTTAATCTGCGATTGCTTAGCAAAGAAGGCATCGTGGATAGCGTTCAGTGCCATAAGTTCGTCTTTTTTATTAATTACGATGGAAATGTTCAATTCCGATGAGCCCTGAGCGATGGCGACGACGTTAATGGCTTTTTCGCCAAGTGCATTGAATAAACGCCCGGCCAGACCGGTGGTTTTTCGCATGCGTTCACCAACCACGGCCAGGATTGTCAGGTCATTCTCAACAATCACGGGATCGACCAAATGAGCGCTAATCTCCAGTGTAAATTCTCGTTCAATCGCGGATTTTGCCTTTTTCACGGAATCCGGCGTAATGGCAACACAAATCGAATGTTCCGATGAGGCTTGTGAAATCAGAATGACGTTGACTTCTGCCTTGGCCAGGGAACCAAATAGCCGGGAAGACACCCCGGTGACGCCAACCATGCCGCTACCCTGGATTGTAAGCAATGAAATATTACCGATAGAGGTAATACCTTTAACAAACCCACCATTACTGCCGGGATTGGATTTAATCAGTGTACCTGGAAATGCCGGGTTAAAGGTGTTCATGATCCTGACCGGAATGTTTTTATCCATGGCTGGTTGAATCGTGGGTGGATGCAGCACTTTCGCACCGAAATGACTCAGTTCCATTGCCTCTTCATAACTCAATTCCCTGAGGGAAAACGCTTGTTTGACTTTATTGGGATCGGCGGACATGACGCCATTGACATCGGTCCATATCTGGACCTCTTCGGCGTTAATTGCCGCTGCAATGATCGATGCGGTGAAATCCGATCCTCCGCGTCCCAGAGTGGTCGTGACGCTATCCTCTGTGGCGGCGATAAAACCGGTAATGATCTGAATACCGGTTACAGACTGATAATAATCCTGAATTTGCCGGACTGTCTGATTCTTTTGAATCCGGGCCGAGCCGAAATTATCATCGGTTACAATTAATTGACGAGCATCAATGTAATTTACCGGCAACCCCAATGATTTTCCATAATGTACGACAATTGTATTGGATAATCGTTCACCGAAACTCATAACATGGTCGAGCGAGCGGTCGGATAATTCTTTCAGCAGATAGATACCGTGAACGATCTCATTCAATTCTTCGAAAAGTTGATCGATAGTATCTGTCAATTCCGGTGATGGTTGATTGGTGAAAAGCGATGCAATAAATTCCCGGTGCCGTGAATGTAATTTTTCAATTCGCTGTTTATATTGCGGATCTTTCTGAGCGGCTATCCGACTAATCGTGATGAGTTCATCGGTGATACCGGACAATGCCGAGAAAACAGCCGTCACCGCGTTATCACATCGATAAAATTCTCTGATAACCTCATATATTGTGTTGAGGTTTTCCGGTTTTCCGACGGATGTTCCGCCGAATTTAAGTACTTTCACGATAGGCCTTTCTGTCTTTGATTACATGACATTGTAATAAAAACTATCTTTTCCAGCACTAATCCCGGGAAAAGAATTGATTAAAGCTCTTGTTATCCACTTTTTATGGGCAGATAATAAAACAATCTAAATGAAGCGATGAAGTCTATTTGAAAAATCCGATAACGTTTTCAAACCCACAATTAAGTAATAAATATAGATGTTTCCTCGTAAAATGGAAGAAAAATATTCAAAGAATGGAGTGGAGGACAAGAGTATTGAAGTAATTGTCATCACGGTAGAATATCTGGCAATTCATGAATTATTGGTACCATTAAAATCTATGTATCTCAGTGTTAACGATTCTCACACGATTCGCGACAAAGATTATTGGGACACTAATCCCTATTGATTCTAATCGTTTATCGACGTAAATTCTGCCGAAATGGCAGAGTTTAAATTACATACGACCTTTAGCCCAACCGGAGACCAGCCCCGGGCAATCCAGGAATTGATCGAAGGTGTCCGTCGGGGTGATAAAGCCCAGACCTTGCTGGGAATTACCGGCAGTGGAAAAACCTTTACTATGGCCCATGTCATACAAAATGTCCAGAAACCGACGCTGATCATTTCCCATAACAAGACCCTTGCGGCGCAATTGTATGGTGAGTTTAAATCCTTTTTTCCTCAAAATGCTGTGGAGTTTTTCATCAGTTTTTATGATTACTACCAACCGGAAGCCTATCTACCGGTGACGGATACCTTTATCGAAAAGGATTCATCGATCAATGATGAAATCGACAAGCTGCGTCTGAAAGCCACCAGTTCGTTGATCAGCCGGAAGGATGTGATTGTAGTTGCCAGTGTCTCGTGCATTTACGGGATCGGTTCGCCCGAAGAATATAGTAAATACATCGTTTTAATTAAAAAGGGTGATAGGGTCGGCATTCGCAGTCTGTTTTCGCGTCTGGTGGATATCTTTTACTCTCGGAACAATCTAAGTCTTGAGCGAGGCACCTTTCGGGCCCGGGGTGATATTATTGAAATTCAGCCGGCCTATGAGGATTTTGCTTATCGTATTGAATTTTTCGGTGACCAGGTGGAAAAAATATACTCCTTTCACGTTCTAACCGGTGAAATTATCGAAGAACTGCCGGCGGTGGTTATCTACCCGGCCAAGCATTTTATCTCGTCGGAAGAGACTGTCAAACGAGCCCTCGTGACCATTGAAGCGGAGTTGGAAGAACGATTGTCTGATATGCGGGAAGCGGGCAAACTATTGGAAGCACAGCGCCTGGAGCAGCGCACGAAATTTGATATGGAAATGATTGATGAGGTGGGCTATTGTTCGGGAATCGAGAACTATTCCCGGCATTTTTCTGGCCGCAAACCCGGCGAGCAACCCTATACTCTGCTGGATTTTTTCAAAGATGACTGGCTGATGTTTATTGACGAATCTCATGCGACACTGCCCCAGATACGAGCTATGTATAACGGGGACCGCTCCCGGAAAGAAACCTTGGTGGAGTATGGGTTTCGGTTACCTTCCGCCCTGGATAACCGACCATTGAAATTCAATGAATTTGAAAAAATGGTGAATCAGGTTGTGTTTGTATCAGCGACACCAGCCGATTATGAAATTGAACAATGCCAGGGTGTTGTTGTTGAGCAGATTATTCGACCAACTGGACTGCTGGATCCGGAAATTATAGTCAAACCCACCAAGCATCAGATCGATGATCTGATCGAAGAAATAGCCGCAGTTACGAGACGTAAAGAGCGAGCCTTGGTAACGACACTGACTAAGCGGATGTCTGAGGATTTATCGGAATATTTACGGGGGCTGGGTTTGAAAGTGCGGTATCTGCATTCCGAAATCCGGGCGCTTGAAAGGGTTGAAATCCTCCGTGATCTACGACTTGGGGAATTTGATGTGCTTGTGGGAATCAATTTACTCCGAGAAGGCCTTGATCTTCCGGAAGTATCATTAGTTGCGATTTTGGATGCCGATAAAGAGGGTTTTTTACGGTCAGAGAGATCACTGATGCAGGTGTCCGGTCGGGCAGCACGGAATATCAACGGCAAGGTTATTTTTTACGGTGACAATATTACTCAATCTATGGAGAAAGTAATTACGGAGGTCAATCGGCGCCGGAAAATACAGTTCGACTACAATCAGGCGAATGGAATCACACCTAAAACCATTTATAAATCCATTGCGGATGTCATGTCCGCAACCGCTGTCGCTGATATCAGTCCCAGCGAGTTTGCCGGTATAAAAGTGTCCGCTCCCGATCAGTTCAGGAACAAAATGGACCAAGCGGAATTATTAGAGCTGCTGAACCGGGAAATGCTGAAGGCCGCCGAATCCCTGGAATTTGAAAAAGCGGCTGAATTGCGGGACGAAATAACCAAGTTGACCGGAAGTAAGAAGTCAATTTTAAATAAGATGGTTTAGGGAAGTTTGGAAGATAAGGATGAAGAAATGAAGATTTTGGTAATTGGAAGCGGCGGCCGGGAAAGTACTTTTGTGTGGAAATTGTCACAATCCGATAAGGTGACAGAAATTTATTGCGCTCCCGGAAATGCCGGAACAGCCTGCTATGGGGAAAATATCGACATTGCTGAAACTGAATTTGACCGGCTAATTGAATTTGCTCAGGAGAAAAATATTGATCTGACTATTATTGGCCCGGAGCAACCATTAGTAGATGGAATTGTGGACCGGTTTCACAGTCATAATCTGCCGATTTTCGGGCCGACCCAGAGTGCTGCGGCGCTGGAAGGTAGTAAAGTATTTGCCAAGAAATTGATGTCCGAGTATGATATTCCGACTGCCCCTTATGATATTTGTGAAAACCGTAGTTCATTGGAAGAAATTACATTGGGGAAAGCATTTCCCTATGTCATTAAAGTTGACGGGCTGGCCGCCGGTAAAGGCGCCCTGGTCATTCAAAACGATGCTGATCTAAAACAGGCAATCCGGGATATTTATGAAGATAAAAAATTTGGTTCAGCAGCGGAACAGCTGATCGTTGAGGATTTTCTCGAAGGTGAAGAATTGTCGGTTTTTGCCCTAACTGATGGTAATGATTATGTGCTTTTATCACCAGCACAGGACCATAAACGGGCCTTTGATAATGATGAGGGGCCAAATACGGGGGGAATGGGTGCCTATGCACCGGCCCTATTGGGGAACTCCGCTGTATTGCAGAAAGTTGAAGAAAGAGTTATTCGACCGGTTCTGAAAGGAATGAAAGAACGCGGAACGCCTTTTACTGGTGTTCTGTATTGCGGATTAATGATTCACGACGGCGAGCCTTGGGTAATCGAATTTAACGTACGGTTTGGTGATCCGGAAACCCAGGTCGTTGTGCCGTTGATTAAATCCGATTTAGCCAATCTGCTGCTCAGTATCGCAAAGGGACAACTGGATACCAGTGGATTTGAATTATCTGACCGGCACGGTGTCTGTGTGATTTTGGCTTCCAAAGGATACCCTGAAGCCTATGAAAAGGGGAAAGTGATTACCGGGATAGAGCAATTGTATCAGAGTGGAAAAGCCAAATTGTTTCTGGCTGGTACGAAACATGACGGTGAGCATTACCTGACCAATGGTGGCCGGGTGATGGGTGTCACCGTAATATCAAAAAGTCTGAATGATGCGGTTTTAAGCGCCTATCAATATATTAGAGTGATCGAATATGAAGGGAAACAATACCGGACCGATATTGGTTTCCGGGCCCTGAACAAAACGATTCGAGATCATTAGAAGGAGAGAGTGAACGAGGTGATTATGAACGATACTCGTTTGAACAGATTGCAACAAAGTTTCGGCATTATTGGCGAATCGGAAAAAATTAAAGAGATCATCGAGACAATAGATCAAGTTGCATCGGCCGATATTACGATCCTGATTGCCGGTGAGAGCGGAACCGGTAAGGAATTGATCGCCGATGCGCTGCACCGACACAGTCTGCGTAAACATCACCCTTTTGTTAAAGTCAACTGTGGTGCGATTCCGGCGGGTATTCTTGAAAGCGAGCTATTTGGGCACGTCAAAGGATCATTTACCGGTGCGACCGATGACCGTAAAGGTTATTTTGAAACGGCCAATAACGGTACAATATTTCTTGATGAAATTGGTGAAATGCCAATGGAGACTCAGGTCAAATTACTGCGCGTTCTGGAATCCGGTGAATTTCTGCCGGTCGGCGGTTCTCAGAGTAAGAATGTGGATGTCCGGATTATTGCTGCGACAAATAAAGAATTATTTGAAGAAATCGAAAAGAAGAACTTCCGCAAAGACCTATATTATCGTCTGAAAACAATCACTATCATTGCCCCGTCCCTCCGACAGCATAGTGAAGATATTCCCCTCTTGATAGAACGCTTTGCGCTGGAGTTCGCAAACCGGAACAACATTCCCTTTAAAGGTTTTTCACCCAACGCGATTCATATCCTTGAGAACCATAGCTGGCCGGGTAATATTCGGGAGCTGAAGAATTTTATCGAAAGTATGATCGTTCTGGAAAAAGGCGAAGTGATCAATAGCGCTAAGGTATCGAAGCGGCTGGGATTTGAAAAACGGCCGATTTCCACCAATCTTCCGATGAAGGTTTCAAAAAGCGTTGATCAGGCTGAGCGTGAGCTGATTTTACAGCAAATCCTGCTGATGCGGCGGGATATTGCCGACATTAAAAATGTGGTGACTGGTGATTTTAGCCATATCTCGTTGGAATCGAAACCAAGAACAACCGAACTGCAGCGCTATATTGCCCCGATTCACGAGGAAGAGACCATCGAAAGCGAACCGGAATACGAAGTTGCCCAGGATTATTTGGTTAATCCAAATCAGCTTGGCAAGGTTTCTCTGGAAGAGGTAGAGAGAGAACTCATCGAAAAGACCTTACGGAAATTTCATAATAAAAAACGTCAGACAGCCACTGCCCTGAAAATCAGCGAACGCACCTTGTATCGAAAAATTATAGAATATGGATTATAAGAACCTATGATTACCAAAATAATCAAAAATATCATTTCATTGCTGCTTGTTCTAGCGTTGTTGACCGGTTCCGGATGCTGGTTTTATTCCTTTAAAGGAACACTACCGCCACATATTAAAAATATTGCAATTCCGTTGTTCAGCGACCGGACTGCTGAATTCAATATTCAGCAGAATGTCACCGATTTAATCCGGATTGGATTTATTAAGGAAAATATTCTAAAACTTGTTGAGGAAGATAATGCACATTCCGTACTTTACGGCTCGATTCAGAGTATTCAGGACAGGCCGCTAGTCTATACCGGTGATGAAACCGGCGAGGCCGTAACCGAGTACCGGTTGACCCTGAAAATCGAAGCGGAATGGTATGATAAAGTCGAAGACAAGACTCTATTTAAGAAAACGTTTACCGCTTACAGCGAATACGATCCCACCGGTGCGACAGACCGGACCAGAGACCTGGCATTGACGGAGGCAGTGGACCAGATTACCGAAGATATTGTCAACCAAATTCTATCGGGTTGGTAAAATATATAAGTTATGATTAAAGACAAGTGACATTCAGGAAGAAAGAGGATTCAATGGACTGGGTATTTATTAAAGATGTAAAAGACCATAACGACAAAGAAGTGACCCTGAAAGGCTGGGTGTACAATAAACGCTCCAGCGGTAAAATCTGGTTTCTGATCATGCGTGATGGAACCGGTATGATTCAGGGCGTCGTTCTAAAAAATGAGGTCAGTGAAGAGGTTTTTAATAAAAAAGACGAACTGACGCAGGAATCATCGATTATTGTGAGAGGATTAATCCACGAAGATAAGCGTTCACCCGGTGGTTATGAACTGGTTGTTCGGAATATTGAGGTTGTTCAGATTGCCCCGGAATACCCTATTGCCCTGAAAGAACACGGCGTGGAATTCCTGATGGATAACCGCCATCTCTGGTTGCGTTCCAGCAAGCAATGGGCGGTGCTGAGGATTCGCCATGCGGTGTACTACGCGATTACCGATTATCTGAATCAGAACGGATTTTTTCGCTTTGATTCACCGTTGCTGACCCCCAATGCCTGTGAGGGCACAACCACGCTTTTTACCGTTCCCTATTTTGATCTTGGAAATGCTTACCTGTCCCAAAGCGGCCAATTGTACCTGGAAGCGGGTATTATGAGCCTCGGACGGGTTTATGATTTCGGACCGGTTTTCCGGGCGGAGAAATCCAAAACTCGCAAACATCTGACGGAATTCTGGATGATGGATGCCGAAGCGGCGTTTGTCGAGCATGATGAAAATCTTAAAATCCAGGAAGAACTTATCCGGTTTGTTATTAAAGCTGTTCTTGAAAAACACGTGGCTGATCTGGAAATTCTGGAGCGGGATATTGAGCAATTGAGAAAAGCGGACGCCCCATTTAAACGAATGACCCACAAGGAAGCAATCACTTTTCTGCGTTCACAGGGTTCTGAAATTGGCGATAAGGATGATCTGGGTGCGAAAGATGAAGTAATGTTGACTGAAAATTCCGATGTGCCGGTTTTTGTGGAAAAATGGCCCAAGGAGATCAAAGCCTTTTATATGAAACGGGACAAAGATAACCCGGACCTGGTGCTGGGTGCCGACCTGATTGCACCGGAAGGATTTGGTGAAATCATTGGTGGTTCCCAGAGGGAAGACGACTACGACCTTCTACACAAGCGTATGGTGGATGAGAATATGCCGCTGGATGATTACCAGTGGTTTCTGGACCTGCGAAAATATGGTTCAGTTCCCCATAGTGGTTTTGGAATTGGTTTAGAACGCCTGGTTCAGTGGATGTCAGGAACCAAACACATTCGCGAAGTGATTCCTTTCGCCCGTACGATTTACCGG
>Ga0265595_1003111_pt1 | contig 10501 bp, 10 predicted proteins | sample saktaG_15_FD_190148 | JGI IMG/M metagenome (GOLD analysis project Ga0265595, IMG submission 190148) | Saline water microbial communities from Sakinaw Lake, British Columbia, Canada - sak_2013_06_06_50m | ecosystem: Environmental > Aquatic > Non-marine Saline and Alkaline > Saline ... | reverse complement strand
CGGGCTCTTTTCTTGTTCCATCATAGTTATCAACAAAATTAACAGTGTCTTTTTCTATGTCTCGCAACATCTCCTCTCCAATCTTTGTTAGCTTACATTCTGTGTACCTCATAGCAGCTGCCCCATCTCCGTCAATTGAGCCCCAGTTTCCCTGACCGTTTATGAGAGGATACCTCATATTAAAATCCTGGGCCATTCTGACCATAGATTCATAAACAGCCACATCTCCATGCGGGTGGTATTTTGCTAGGACATCTCCAGTAACAGCGGCTGATTTTCGGAATTTTCCTCCAGCCGAAAGTCCCAGCTCATTCATAGCATACAAAATTTTTCTGTGGACGGGCTTAAATCCATCTCTAACATCGGGAAGCGCACGAGAAACAATAACCGACATTGCATAATCAATGTATGATTCTTTAAGCTCAGTAACTATCTCCCTTTGAGATACATTGCCTCTTATACTGTCTCCCTGTTTTCCGTCCTCTTGAGCTTTTGATTTTGCCTTCTCTTTGCCCGCTTCATTATCTGAAGGGTTTTGATCGGGTTCTTTTTCTTCTTCTTTGTCTTCTTTTTCTTCGTCCTTATTCATTTTATTGTTCTATTTTATAAAAGATTTGATTTAATTCTTCTGCAGAGAGTGGCTTGGAATTCTGGTCAGAAATTTTTACAATCACTTCCTCGTTTTGATTTCCTAAGTTTAAAATGGTTTGCTTTTTGGGTTCTACGGAATTTAGTTTTACACCACTAGCAAAATAATCTACATTTATTTTTACTATTTTATCTAGGTTATTTTTAATTAATAGTTGACTATTGGTTCCTTTCGGCAAACATCCAAGATAGCCCATTTCTTTATAGTTTGACCAAGCCTGGCAATCCTCAAGTTGAGAAATTAATTTCAAACCTGGATCTACTATTACGGCATCGTCGCCTAGCGTTGAGTTTTGGATGAGATCTTCCATGCCCTGTAAATCTACTTTTGGCATGTCGGAAAAATCCATTTTTGGCATTTCAATTTTTCCCAAATTTTCTCCTATTCTTGAAAAACTACCGAGAGCCCCTTTTATCCAGAAAATTCCCATTACTATCGCTAAAATTACTACAATTGTCCAAAGAATAATCTTTTTTTTATGTTCCGGTAATTCCTGTAGTTTGACTACAAATTTTCTGATACTTTCTAAAATATCCACAAAATTTTAAAAGTTATGGCTGTAAAACAACTATTTCCATAGCTCCATCTTTTGGCAAGGTAGAGGACTTAACGGTAAGCTTGTCCTGGGGAGCGGCAGAATCTTCTCCCATGGTTTTCAAAAATTTAGCCAATTCATCAAGTTTTACGTTTAATTTAGGGATAGCGTAGTGCATAGGAATTACCATCTTAGGCTCTATTTGTGAAATAATTTTCTGCGCTTCGGTGGAAGATATTGTATATTCTCCACCAACAGGAATCATTAAAACATCAACGCCGTCTATTTTTTCTAGCTGTTCGTCTGTTAACAGTTTTTGTCCAAGATCTCCCAAATGGCAAAATTTAATACCCTCTGCTTCTATTAAGTAGATCGTATTTTTGCCTTTTTCTTTTCCCTCTTTGTCGTCATGAAATGAGGGTATTCCTTTTATGAAAATTTCTTTAACTTCATATTCGCCAGGTCCTGAAATTATAAAAGGCTCTCCTTTTACCCCTTTTATATTATTGTGGTCGTGATGATCGTGGGAAACCAACAAAATATCAGCCGAAAAGTTTGGAACTTTTAGCCCGGTAGCTTCATCAAAAGGGTCGATTACTATATCGGCCGAATGATCTTTAGAGTTAGAAACTGAAATTTGAAAGCAGGATTGTCCTGCCCATGAAATTTTCGCCACGGTCTTGTGAGCGAGGCGAACAAGATTGCCTCGAAAAATGGGTTGATTAAGATTTATACATCTAGACCTAGTTTTCGTTGGATACCTTATTCGTCACTTTTTATTTAGTAATTTTACCACAAACATTTTTCCACTTCAAGGTCATACTCTATAACCAAAAAATAAAATCCGTGTTTTTTGCGACCGCAAAAAATCCGACCACAAACTATTCGTTAACCGATCAATTAATCGATATTAAAACCGACCTTAAAACGTAACGATTTTTTAATGTCTTCTTCGTTATCAATATATTCCAGTAAAGCAAAGCGAACATATTTTTCAAGTTTAAACAATTGGACAAGTGCTTTTATTTCTTTCTCACAATTATACGGATATAAAAATACACTTTCCTGAAGCTCGTAGAAACCGCCTTTCACTAATCTGTATCTTAATGCGTTTCTGCCCTTTTTATAGTCTTCGGGAATATCAAAAGCAACCATTCGCCATTTGCCATCCCATTTTTCTTTTTTATTGCAAAGACGTCTAAAACTCAAATTTAACGCCCTTAGTCTACCTTTCTCAGACAAGGAAACAATAACCGAACCATCATAGTTTTCCTTTTTAATTGTATATCCGAGTTTATTCAACTTTTTTATGCCTTCTCCTAACTGTTTTCCATAAGAATCCCTCCATCCGCCGGGAAACTCATCAAGAATAAAAAGGCCCTTCTTCATCCTGTAACTAAAACCAAAATCTATACAATTATACAAATGTAATAAAATTTGCTCTGTTGTTAACGCCATAAATTCTTAAATCTTAAATTCATTATATCACTAAGATTTCATTCCGTAAATTTTGCGACCGTAAAAAACACGGACTTTTGTTTTTCTAAATTTATTAGATTTATTTTTTGGAACTTATATTTTTTCTGTTTTTAGATAAATTATTTTTTGTAAAAAAAATGCCCGGCGACCTAAGTCGTCGGGCCGTGTCTCAATATCTAACTAGGTCCTCGGGCTATAAACGCTAGGCTGGTTGAGCTCGTATACAAGCGAGCATGAAACGCACCTGGAGAACCATCTCTGTGGCTATTGGACCGGTAAACATTAACATCGCCCAAAGCACCGCCCAATTGAAGTTGCCAATAAGCCAACCCATTATTCCCCATAAAGCCAGGACTATTAGAGCCCCGACCACTATGGAAATAACGAGGTTTTTCAAAAACCACCACCAAGTCACGTTTGCGCACGTGTTGTACATGTTGGACTCCTATGTTGGGGAACGGGGTTCGGGTAGGCAAAAGAACATACTAAAACATTACACCCATAATTATTTTCCGTCAATACTTGCATAAATTTAAAAATGGTGTATATTTAATCCATTAATCATTTAATACTGCTGGCCCCACTAAACGGGGCAAGCCCGCAGCAGAACCCTTCGACTCGCTTCGCTCGCTCAGGGCAAGCCCGATGGGGAGAAAAATAAACAGGCGATTTTTTTAATGGAAAAAGATATTATTAAAGCAACAGAAAGCTCTAACCCGCTTTCTATAGGTCTAACAATAGAAGGGACAGTTGTGGCCAGAGATAGGTCATCTCTTTTTATTGATTTGGGAATTCACGGAACTGGCATAATATACGGCAGGGAGTTTTATATCGTAAAAGATGCGGTAAAAGATCTTCAGGCTGGCGACAAGGTTTATGCTAAAATTGTTGAATTAGAAAACGACGAAGGATACGTTGAGCTTTCTCTAAAGGATGCCACTAAAGATATTAGCTGGAAGCGTCTTAGAGATATGAAAGAAAGCGGACAAATGATTACTATAAGAATAACAGGAGTTAATAAAGGCGGACTTTTAACAGCAGTTGAAAATATCCAGGCCTTCTTGCCTGTTTCTCAATTAGCTCCCGAGCATTACCCACGGGTAATCGACGCTGACAAGCAAAAGATTTTGAAAGAATTACAGAAATTCATAGGCAAAACAATGGAAGTAAAAATTCTTGACTTGTTAGCCGAAGAAAATAAACTGATTCTATCTGAAAAAGCAAAATCTGAAGAGAAGACAAAAGAAGTTTTGAAAAACTATAGCAAGGGTGATATTATTGAAGGAAAGATAACCGGTATTGCTGATTTTGGAGCTTTTATAAAGTTCCCAATTTTAGAGGATGGCACAGAAGATGAAGCTGGGATAGAAGGGTTAATTCATATTTCTGAATTAGATTGGCAATTAGTTGAAAATCCTGGAGAAGTTGTAAAGGTGAACGAGACAGTCAAAGCTAAAATTATAGATATAAACAACAATCAGGTTTTCCTTTCTCTAAAAGCCTTAAAGCAAAATCCTTGGGAGGAGATTGAAAAGAAATATAACAAGGGAGACAAGATAAAAGGAAAAGTTACAAAGTTCTCAACTTTTGGAGCTTTTGTGGAAATAATGCCGAAGATAAGAGGGTTGTGTCATATTTCCGAATTTAGTTCAAAGGAGGAAATGGAAAAAATGCTAAAGCTTGGAGAATCCTACGACTTCGAAGTTCTATTAATAGAACCCAAAGAGCATAGAATGAGCTTAAAGTTAGCAAAATAAAGCAAATAGTTGGTAGTAAGAAATAAATATTTAGTAGTTTCTTATATGGCAAAACAAGAAATTGGGGGCAATCAAGAAAACCAAGAGCTATTAAAAGAAATGCGGCTTGGATCGGGCGAGGTTGTAATGGATCGGCCCAGCTCTCATTTGCACGAAGGGGTAAGGGAATTGCTTGACGAGGCTCTCACTAAAATTAATTCTTTAGGCAGAAACTTCATTGAAGCCGAAGTAGATTTTGACCGTGAAATAGGAAAAACTTCCTTAGTCGAAACTAACGATAATGACACGATTGTTTATGCGCAGCGTCCGCCCAGAACCGGACTAACAAGGTTTGTTAAAAACAGTGAAGCAGAATCTTGCTCCTCATTAACAGTTGTTCTCAAAAAGGGAAAACAAGAAAACCTTCCTGAAGATTTTTACATCATCATAACGGCATATGTTGGGCACGTAACACCCCTAGAGCCTTGGGATAAAAACCTTTTAAAGCGACCAGACCCCGATATTGCCATTAAGGCGTCACAAGATTTTTGGTCGCGCCATGCATTAGTTTACGGGGCGGAGTCGATTTCGCCTGAAACCGAAACAGATGTGTGTCCTTGGTAAATACAGCGAAAAAACAAATCAAAAAATAAAGCATGGTATCAGAAGTGTCACAAGAAAAAGAGCCCGCTGAAGATTTTGAGGTTGAATTTGAGAGAATCTGCGAAAAATACCCTGAATTAGCAGATGGCATAAAAAGATCATTAGAAGCCCCACAACTGGGGAGTCATCACAATGAAGGGCCCAGAATGGAATCCCACTTGCGCCTTATGTTGCAGACGGTCGAAGACATCAAACAGGGAAAATTTCACGAGTCTGTTGCAGGAAATGTTAGTCTGCAGGAAGCTTTGCAGAGGGTTGCATTAAATCCGGAAATTATTGATTACGTTTTTCTGCACGATATAGCAAAACCAGATTCTTTGTCTTTAAAAATAGAAGGAGAGAAAAAGCCAGTTGAAATTACTTGGGACCAATGGAAGGAGGTTGAAATTAATGGGGAGCCTTATCAATTTCAAGGGAAACCAATAAGATCAATATCGTATTACCATATAAGTGAAGGCTGGAACGGTCCGCACGGACATAAGGCCGCAAAATTTTTAAAAAACAAGGGCGTGCCAAAAGATATCTTAAATGCAATAGAAAATCATGAAGTTGCATACCAATTTACCAAAGTAAACCCGGCCACGTATAAAAAGTTTTTCCTTGACCCGGGGTTCTCCCATGACCAGCAGGATTTTATCTTAGCCGGCTCGTATATTGATAATATGTCGGCCCTTACTTTAGATGGAAAACCAGACTTGCAAAATTTTATGAATCTCGTCGACTCCAGAGAAGCCGCTTTAGAAAATAAATAATTTGAGCGGTTAAATATAATGGAAAGGAATAAAATAAAAGAACAAGAAACAAATTTTCTAATAAGCGAGAGTAAAAAAAATCCCGAACTTTTTGAAAAAGAGACATTCATAGATTCCCCCGATTTTTTAGAAAAAATCGGGATTTTTTTTAGACGATCAGAAGGTTATCCCAATAATTTCCCGACAGGATACCTAAAGCTTTGGCCTCAAGATTTTATTGTTGAGGAAAAATCAATGTTTGGAACGCTCGAAACTATAGATAGCGGAGATTTATTTGACAGCAAAAAAAATTTTGGCGAAAGTGACCCGACAATTTATGCTACCTTAGTAAAGTGTGGGCTGCCGACATTTGAGGCTACCGGTGATTTAGCTCATTCTTTGGGTGTTGATGCAAAAAAAATACAATTTGCCGGAATAAAAGATACAGACGCCATAACTTCTCAATTAATAAGCATAAGGGGGGCGAATACCGAAAAACTAAAAGAAATTTCCTCTCCTTATTATTTTTTGAAGAATATTTATTCTGGGAAGGGCGCCGTTGGAGTCGGTTCCTTAGAGGGGAATAAATTCACAGTTTTGATACGAACCAAAGATGATTTTGATCAAAAACAATTTAGTCATAATTTAGAAGAGATTAAGAAAAACGGTTTTTATAATTTTTATTATCTTCAAAGATTTGGAAGCCCAAGATTTATAAATTGGTTTTGGGGGCTTTTAATTTTACGAGGAGATTACGAAAACGCTGTGTTGAGTTTTTTATGTTCTGAGGGACAAAGGGAAATGTCTTATTTCAAAAACATTCGGGGAGAGATTAAAAAAAATATTGATAACTGGGATAAAATTGCAGAAATTATAAAACTCTTTCCTTTAGCCCTGCAGAATGAAACAAAAGTCGTAAGATATTTGCAAGAGCATCCAAAGGATTTTGTTGGCGCACTAAGAGAAATTCCAGGGCAAATACAATTGTGGGTTTTTGCCTACGGATCATTACTTTTTAATAGGAAGATTTCTGAATATGTTGATAACGACGCTCCGTTGCCGGAAAAGTTGCCTTTAATATTAAGCAGAGATAAAAACGATTGGCTTCCATACGTTAATTTTTTGAAAGAAGATCAAATTTCTTCTATGCCCACAAAAAATCTTGCACCGTTCTATGAGATACTGTGGAAAAGAAGACAAATCAAAACAAGAGAGAGGGTTGATATTGAAAAAGTGGCATTTGTTCCGGAGGGAGTAATCATGAGCTTCTCTTTGTCGAAAGGATGCTACGCGACCACTTTTTTGGCTCACCTTTTTCAACTAGCTACGGGCGTTCCCCCAAAAGATATTTCAGAAAATATAGTGGATACAAAAGAAGTTTTGGGTGATGGGTCTATAAAAAAGGCAGCAGAGAGATTTAAAGAGGTGACATTTTCAAAGTCAGAAAATATTTTTGCGGAGCAAGAATAATCTAAAATAAAAGTGAAAGCCCCGGTCGACAAAGTGTCAGACCGGGGCCGATTAGTTTGCGCCCTAGGGCGCTATTTTTTTTGACTCCGCTAGCGGAGCCCTTGTTTTCCTGCTATTCGCAGGGTCCGACGGCCCAAAGGCCGTCGTCGAATATCAGCTGCTGGCTCGCTGCCTCGTCTCCGCGGTGGGAGAGGTTGACGGTGTGAATGATCACGCCGTCCTCCTTGGGCGGATTCGCCCAGACGTGGCAATATCCCCACTTGGACATGGCGAAGAACTTCGCTACGTCCAGGGGGAGTTCCACCCTCGGACCGTTCACACCTTCTTCGAGCGTGATGGTTAGGACGTTCATCACGCCCTTATCCTTCCGCTGGAAGATGTGCATGTCTGTCACGCGGTACTCCCTCAACATCGTGTCGAGGGGTTCCACCATTAGGACGTCGCGTACCCCGTCCTTGCCGAAAACTTGAACTCCTGAATCGGCAATGTCCTTGCGGATAACATGGGCCTCTCGCCCTACCCGCTTGGCATCGGCCACGTGGTCGGCTTCCCTCTTGGCGAAGTCGGCTACCTTGACCGGGATGCCCAGGTCGGTGAATCTCTTGAACCAGTTCGGATTGATGTTGGCCTTCACCAACACCCTCCCCGGTCGGCCCGCCATCTCGACTTCCTTTCCCGAATCACGCTGTTGCGCGTGTACCGAGCAAAAGCCATTCCGATCGTTGTCCTGCGCCGCATTCCTGCAGCGCCCGCGTGTTTCAGTCTGGGCCGTGCACGCATCCATTGATGCACTCCTTGTAAATGAGAGTTGGACTATTCCAACCCTATGCTTTAATTATAGCATATTGTAAAAACCTTGTCAATAGTGGTGGGACAAAACAATCGTGTGTCCTACTATTGACAAAGTTATGCATATGGCATATAATCTAGGATAGCAACAAATAGTCGCTTAGGAAACGGCTAGCTAAAGAGAGCGGGTGCTCTTTGAAAATCAATCGGTCTCTGCTTGTGGCAGAGATACATAAAAGTCAATGCACCAAAAAGTGGCATATAGCCACGGAACTAGGAGAAGGATCATGACCAAAAAGCAGAAGGACATGGCGGACATGGCGGACAAATTGGCAAAGGGGCTGGGCAAGGGAGTTCCGGTTGTGCCGGTCAAACCCCAAGAGAAGAAGCCGGCGGCCAAGAAGCCCAAGCAACCGACGACAGTCGAGGAAATGAAGGGGGTGGCAGGGGTGAAGCTTGAGTCCGTCGACAACGAGATCAAGACACCGCCGGCCGCCGCAGAAGCCGTGCCCGAACCGACGCCGACACCGACGCCGACACCGACACCCGAAGCGCCGAAGCGCCTCAGCGCGCTAGAGCAGATCCGACAAGCCAGCAAAAAAATGGGTGTGGGCAATCTGCTGGCGAGCATCGAGGAGGCGGGGGAAGTCAAAAGCGACCCCGAGGCCATTAAGGCCTTTCTGGAGATGATCGCCACCGCGGATACGTTCGTCGACCAAGTGGTCGATGACCCGCAAGTCCAGCGTGACTGGTATTACATGGGCCTTCGGGAAATCGAAGGTAAGCTTGAGAGCTGGGCTGGATTCGGCTACGGGGACACGCTTAACCCGTTGCTGGCCGTATTGGCATCGTTCAAGACGATGAGGGTCGATGTCTCAGCTTCCCTTTGGTGGTTGGTGACCGAGGTCCTCAGGCCAGCGAGACGGGCGATGTCGTACTACGACATCAGTTCGTTCATGGGTCCTCTTGAACGCGCAGGGCGCGTTGATGTCATACCGGTAGGACGGCTCAAGGGTGGAGAGAAAGACCGCGCGGTAATTGTGAATTGGAAGCAGGAGGTAGGTCTTCTTCCCGCCGCAACGTCTGGGACCCCCGATCCCTTGATTGTGGCCGTGTGGCCATGGGTCAAGGAGGCGGAGGTGCGCGCCAAGCAAAGCCTGCAGGTTCGTATTGACAGGCTGAACGCTCTGGAGAAAAGGGCAGACCCGAATCTTGCGAAGGGCAAGGACGGCAAGGTTTTCCTTCGCGTCAGCGATGCCCAAGGGGCGTTGGTCTTGGTCCGGACTAACGGAGCAGGAACTAGTGTAAAAGTAATCGAGGTTGTCGGGCTACCCCGACACATGGCGAATTCCGCCTGGATCAGGTGGGATGCCGAGCAGAAGTTTTGGCCCCAAGGGACAGAGGATATCTACCGCGCTTTCATAGCGTGGAAGAAGTCCTAATTGGCATTGACGCCAAAGAAACAACACGTATGACCTGGAACGAGTAATCGTTTCGGGTCATTTTTTTTACTACAGCAATTCATTGAAATTTCTTTTAAAATATGTTAAATTAATCCTATATCACATATGAATAATATAAAAAAAATGAACCCCCTAATAAAGAATTTTGTTTTTGTTGTTTTGATTATATTTGTTATTGGAGCAATTTTTAGTTTTCTATATTTACCTGCACAAGAAACGAATGAAATTCCTGTATCGCAATTAGTTTCAGATATTAATGGAGACAAAGTAAAGAGCATTATTGTTTCAGGAGACGTGCTTGACGTTACTTTTGTTGACGAAACCGTTGCAACATCTATGAAGGAAACGGGCACAGGACTAACCGATTTTTTAATAAATTTAGGAGTTAACAAAGATAACTTGGGGAAAATTGAAATTTCAAGCCAGGTGGCAAAACAAGATATGTGGTCTTGGTTAACGCCACTTTTAATTTTTGGAATTTTGCCATTGCTTGTTTTTGGGTTCTTTTTCTGGACAATGATAAGGCAGGCGAAGACGGGAGCCATGCAGGCCTTTGATTTTACAAAAGCAAAAGCAAGATTGTTTGGAGCCGAAGGACACGGAAAGGAAAAGGTATCATTTAAAGATGTGGCAGGGTTAAAAGAGGCAAAAGAAGAACTAGTTGAAATTGTTGATTTTTTAAAGTTTCCAAAAAAATATTTGGCAATGGGAGCTAAAATTCCGAGAGGAGTTTTACTTGTTGGATCTGCTGGAGTGGGAAAAACTTTGCTAGCAAGAGCGGTTGCAGGAGAAGCAAGTGTGCCATTTCTCTCCGTGTCTGGCTCTGAGTTTGTGGAAATGTTTGTTGGAGTAGGATCTGCTCGTGTTAGAGATTTGTTTGCAACTGCAAAAAAATCTGCCCCTTCAATAATTTTTATTGACGAACTAGATGCAATTGGACGTCACAGAGGAGCTGGAATTGGCGGAGGGCATGACGAAAGAGAACA
>Ga0265595_1003110_pt1 | contig 10504 bp, 9 predicted proteins | sample saktaG_15_FD_190148 | JGI IMG/M metagenome (GOLD analysis project Ga0265595, IMG submission 190148) | Saline water microbial communities from Sakinaw Lake, British Columbia, Canada - sak_2013_06_06_50m | ecosystem: Environmental > Aquatic > Non-marine Saline and Alkaline > Saline ... | reverse complement strand
ACATTTATAATGGGAGACGATAGTGGTATTCCGCCAAGTAATTTAGGGCAAGGGTATATTGTGCGACGCCTAGTAAGACGAGCTATAAGATTTGGCAAAAAACTGGGAATCAAAAGAAATAATTGGACAAAAGAAATTGCAGAGATTGTTGCAGGCGATTACAAAGACGTTTACCCCGAGCTTAAAAAAAATCTCTCTTTTATTAGAGATGAATTATCTAATGAAGAAGAAAAGTTTGAAAAGACACTGGAAAATGGTTTAAGAGAATTTGAAAAGCTGGAAAATGTTTCTGGGAAGGATGCGTTTAATCTTTATCAAACATACGGATTTCCAATTGAAGTTACGCAGGAGTTGGCAAAAGAAAAAGGGGTTAATGTCGATATGGAAGAGTTTAAAAAGGAATTAGAGAAACATCAGGATCTTTCAAGGACGGCGAGCGCAGGAATGTTTAAAGGCGGATTGGCTGATGCGTCAGAGGCAACTACAAAGCTACATACAGCAGCTCACTTGATGTTGGCTGGTTTGAGAAAGGTGTTGGGCACAGAAGTTTATCAAAAAGGGAGCAATATTACAGCCGAAAGATTGAGGTTTGATTTTTCACACAAAGAAAAAATGACGCCAGAGCAGATTAAGCAAGTTGAAGATTTTGTTAACGATGCAATAAAGGAAGATGCGCCAGTTGTGGTAGAAGAGGTGACTTTGGATAAAGCCAAAGAGCTTGGAGCTATGGGAGTTTTTGAATCGAAATATGGGGAAAAGGTAAAGGTGTACACAATTGAAAAAAATGGTAAAATAATAAGTAGAGAGATATGTGGAGGCCCACACGTGGAAAGAACAGGAATTTTGGGGCGCTTCAGGATTGCGAAAGAAGAGAGCTCGTCATCGGGAGTTAGAAGAATCAAAGCAGTGTTATCCGCCCAAGGTGGACCCGCCTCTGGCGGGGAATAAATAATTAATTTTTTCATATGCCAAAAAAAATATACGATATCAAACCGCCGAAAATGGTTCGGAAAAAAGAAACAGCCAATGGGGATTCCATAAAGGAGTTTTTAAAACCAGAAGGCAGTTCTAATAATAAAAGGAACCATCGCACTCGTAGTAAAAAAGAGGGGCGTTCTATAAAAACGCCGCTTTTAATCACTGTTTCCGTGATTGTATTAGCGGTTGGTGTATATTTATTTTTTAACTTACCCAAAGCAGATGTTTCTATTTGGCCGAAGGTAGACACCCTAAGCTTTCAGAAAACAATAACAGCGGACAAATCGGTTGATTTGGTGGATATTAAAAACCCCGTTATCCCGGCGCAATATTTTGAAGCGGCTAAAACAGTTGAGCAAGATTTTCCTGCTACCGGCAATGCGTCAAATGAGGGACAGGCATCCGGTACCATAACCGTGTTTAATAAAATTGATCCAGTAAAACCCATGACGCTTGTAGCGGGAACGCATTTTATGTCCGACTCAGGAAAGCTTTTTGTGGCTTCTAAAAAAATTGTAATTCCGGCGGCGACAAAATCTGGGAGCAAAATAACGCCTGGATCAGTTCAGGTTCAAATTCAAGCAGTTGAGGGCGGTTCTGATTATAATATAGCCCCTTCTAACTTTTCTATACCAGGATTAAAAGGAACCACATATTACTACAGCGTTTATGCAACCTCCAGCGCCGCCATGGCGGGCGGTTATGCGGGAAAAGTTAAAAAAGTAACAGACGATGACATTCAGGGAGCCAAAGAACTTTTAAACAAAAAAACTACGGACGACGCGGTATCTGCTTTGAAAGAACAGATTTCATCGGATTATATATTATTGGATAATGCAGTTTTATCTAATGTCACCAGTTCTTCAACCCAGACAAAATCGGGGGCAGTAGTCGATAATTTTAATTATCAGGCGACGGTAACGGCAAGCGCGCTGGCTTTCAAAAAATCTGACCTAGATAAATTCGCAAAGGATTATATCGTTTCTCAGATGCCGGACGGGAAAACTTTATTGGAGAATAGCCTCAAGGCAGAGTATTCGGGCAGTACAGTAGATGTTTCCGGAGGCAAAGCGACGGTTAATTTAGATTTTGCTGCTGGTACTTATAGCAACATGGATAGAAATTCTATAAGTTTGTCGGTGCTCGGACAGAACGCAGATCAGATAAAGGAAACGTTGAATAATATTTTAGGCGACAAAATTTCTAAATTTGAAATAAAGCTTTGGCCGTTCTGGGTGACCAAAGTTCCGAACAGCCAAAAGTCAGTTAATGTGCAGTTTAATTTTGAATAGGTCTTATATTCTAAAACCTACTTTAGCTGTTGGGCTTGACCTTTTAAAGTTAATTTGCTAATATATCTCTATACTTAATAATGCAAGACGAGAACAAAAATCCTGACGGCGGATCCGTTGGGGACCCGCAACAAAGTCGGGGCAATCAAGTTATAAAAAAAGAAGGAAGGGTTACAGAGGCTTTACCAAACGCTTTTTTTAGGGTAGTATTAAGCGACGGAAAAGAAATCTTAGGATTTTTATCAGGCAAGATGAGAATGAACAGAATCACCATATTGCCCGGAGACAAAGTGTCTATAGAAATGAGCCCGTATGACGAAGGAAAGGGCAGAATAGTTTATAGGTTAAAATAAAAAATAGAAAACATAAAAACCTACTTAATTCCGCAGAATTACAGCGAGCGAAGCGAGCGGTTATAAAATCATTTAGATTTTTATTTTTTTATATTTTAAAAGATAATGAAAGTCAGGCCATCGATAAAAAAAATATGCAAGGATTGTAAGTTCGTCAGGAGAGAAGGACGAATTTATGTTATCTGTAAGAAAAACCCAAAACATAAGCAACGCCAAGGATAACGAGTAAAAAGTTCATCAAGTTACAAGTTATAAAGACGACTTGATAAACCTTAGAACTTTATAAACTTTAAACTACTATCATGCCAAGAATTGCCGGGGTAAATATACCCGAAAATAAAAGAACAGAAATTTCACTAACCTACATTTATGGAGTGGGTAATTCTTTGAGTAAGAAAATTTTGGCTGAATTAAAAATAGACGCAAACAAAAAAGCATCCGATCTGACAGCTCAAGAAGTTAATGATTTAAAGGATTTTATAGAGAAGAGGTATAAGATCGAAGGAGATTTGAGAAGGCAGATCATGATAAATATTAAAAGATTGAAGGATATAGGATCATGGCGTGGACTAAGACATGCCAAAGGATTGCCCGTTCGAGGACAAAGAACTAAAACAAACAATAGGACGGTTCGAGGTAATGTAAGAAAGACAATGGGTTCGGGTAGAAAACCAGCCGCAGCGCCAACATAGAATAAATCTAAAGTTTAAAAATCAAAATTCAAAATTATAGCAAATGGGTAAAAAACACGTTATAGAAACAAATCAAGAAGAATTAATAAAGGAACAGGAAAAGGTAAATAAAGCTGTTGAAAAGGATGCCAAAGTAAAATCGACAGTTGCAGGAATTCAGAGCGGAAAGATATATGTTTCTTCTTCATATAACAACACAATCATAACTCTTACCGATTCTAAGGGGCACGTTTTAGCTTGGAAGTCAGCGGGTTCAGTTGGTTTTAAGGGAACCAAGAAATCAACATCTTTCGCTGCGTCCAGGGTTGCTGAAACCGTAGCAAATGTTTGTAAAAAAATAGGCGTTATGGATAAGATAGAGGTTTTGGTAAGGGGTATTGGAGCTGGCAGGGAATCTGCGGTAAGAACCCTTATATCACAAGGATTAAATGTTATTTCAATTAAAGACGTAACGCCGATTCCGCATAACGGATGCAGGCCGAAGAAAGGTAGGAGAGTGTAAACTATAAAAAAATGCAATACGATCAATGTAAAACTTGCAGGAGATTAGGACAAAAACTCTTTTTGAAGGGCGATCGTTGTTTTTCACAAAAATGCGCGCTGTTAAAAAGGGCATATGCTCCCGGCCCTCAAAAAAAGAGAAGAGGTGGATCTCCGTCAGAATATAAAAAATCATTGGATGAAAAACAGACGCTTAAAAAATGGTACGGACTTTCTGAAAGGCAATTTAAAAGATATGTAAAAGAGACGCTTGCAAAAATGGGAAAAGTTGACGATGTGTCAGCAGAGCTTATTAGAAGGCTTGAAAAAAGGCTGGATAACGTTATTTTTAGATTGGGTTTTGCAAAATCCAGGGCGCAGGCAAGGCAGTTAGTGTCACATAATTATTTTTTGATAAACGGGAAAGCGGTTAATATGCCGTCTTACGAGGTTAAGAAATCAGACATGATTGCCTTAAAAGAACACAAAAAGCCAAAAGGCGTGTTTAAGGAATTAATAAATGAATTGAAGAGAAAAGATATTCCGGTATGGCTGTCACTTGATAAAGATAAATTAGAAGCAAAAACTATCGGAGAGCCAAACTTAGATGAAGTTAAGCCTCCGGCAGAGATTTCGTTAATATTCGAGTTTTATTCACGTTAAAATTAGTTTTTAGCCAATAGGCGATAGCCCTCACTCGGGGCTGATAACTACAAGCTAAAACCTAGCAAAAATGATTCCTCTTCCACTTCCCCCAAAGGTAATTCAAAAAAAGAAAAATCAAGCTGTTTTTGAAGTAGAAGGATTATATCCAGGATATGGCGTTACCATTGGAAATGCCTTGAGAAGAGTTTTATTGTCGTCTTTGCAGGGAGCAGCCGTAACAGGAGTTAAAATAAAAGGAGTTTCGCATGAATTTTCAACAATTTCAGGAGTTTTAGAGGATACCGTGATAATGCTTTTGAATATCAAAAACTTGAGATTCAAAATTTTTGAAGGAGAATCGCAGAAGGTACAGTTGAAGGTAAAGGGGGATAAGGATGTGAAAGGATCTGATATAGAATGCCCATCTCAGATAAAATTAGTAAATCCTGATTTACACATTGCCACAATTACCGACAAGAAAACAGAATTAGAGATAGAGTTTAATATCGAGAAAGGAATTGGGTATGTGCCGAAAGACCAGATAAACACAAAAAAAGCGGAAATCGGAGTCATCGCGGTTGATGCTATATTTACACCAATAAGAAATGTTAATTTTCAGGTTGAAAATATGCGCGTAGGGGACAGAACAGACTTTGATAAATTAAGTTTAGAAATTGAAACTGACGGAACAATAACTCCGGAGGAGGCGTTTTTTGAGGCTTGCGGAATTTTGATAAAACACTTTAATATTATTTTTTCCGCCGGAGGCGGATCCGCCCTTGGCGGAGAAGGCAATGGAGAAAAGCCAGAGAAAGAGGGAGAAATGGCAGAAAAGAAAGAGCCTACAGCGATTTTAGTTGAAGATTTAAAATTAACCGGTAGAACTCTTAATGCTTTGCTAAATAATGGAATTAAAACCGTTGGAGGGGTTGTAAAAAAATCTGAAAAGAGCTTATCTGAGCTAGAAGGAATGGGGGAGAAGGCAATGTCGGAGATAAAAAGAAAAATTAAAAAATTAGGCTTGGAATTAAAAGACGGCGAATAGAAAAAGATATGAGAAAGCTAAACAAAGGCAGAAAATTATCAAGAGAAAAAGGACCCAGAAGAGCTTTAATAAAATCTTTGGTGAATAATTTTTTATTGCACGAAAAAATAAAAACAACTGAGGCCAAAGCTAAGGAACTAAGGTCTGTTGCTGAAAAGATGATTACAAGGGCAAAAATGGCTACTCTTTCCGACAGAAGGATTTTGGCAAAAGATTTAACCCCTAAAATTACAAAGAAAATAATTGAAGAAGTAGCTCCCAGATATAAGGAAAGACATGGAGGATACACTAGAATTATGAAATTAGGCCCTAGAATTTCAGACGGAGCCAAAATGGTAATAATTGAGTTAGTAAAATAGTATGAAAAAAGTAAAAGACCCAAAGGTTACCCCACAAAGAAAAGTAATTTCCGTAGACGCTGAAAATAAATCCTTAGGCAGGTTGGCTGTTGAGGTTGCCGTCGCGCTTCGAGGAAAAAATAAACCCAGCTATGTTCCGTATAAAGACGTTGGAGACGCTGTTTTGGTAAAAAATATTGATAAAATGAAATTTACCGGAAATAAACTTGAAGGAAAAAACTATTTTAGATACACCGGATATTTGGGAAATTTAAAAAAAGCAACATTGAAAGAATTTTTAATTAAAAGAGGCCCAAAGGAAGTTTTAAGAAATGCAGTAATGGGTATGCTTACAAAAAACACATTAAGAGACAGACAAATTAAAAGATTAAGATTTGAGTAATATGGTTGAGAAAAAAACAATTAAAAAAATAGCAAAAAAACCGGAAGATGAGCTAAAAGCTCCTGTAGTTGCAGATGTTTTAGAGGAAGCAAAGCCTGTAAATTTTTCAGTTGAAAATGTTGAAGTAGGAGAAGATATCGCAGAAGATGATATTTCAAAGGAAATAGCAAAGACAATAAAGGAATCTGGTAAAAATCCAGATCGTTATTTTGAGGCAATTGGCAGAAGAAAAACTGCGGTTGCCCGCGTGCGTCTTTTTACAAAAGGGGATAAGGAATTTTTGGTGAATAACAAGCCATATCAGAAATATTTTCAAACAGTGGGAGACCAGGAAATGTCAGTTGCTTCAATGAGAAAAATGAAGTGCTTAGATAAGTTCAGAATAACAGCAAGAGTAAAAGGTGGGGGACATACGGCGCAAGCAGAAGCAATAAGGCACGGAACTGCGAGAGTATTGGTGGATTTTAATAATAATTTTAGAAAAAGATTAAGAAAAGCAGGATTTTTAACAAGAGACCCAAGAATGAGAGAAAGAAAGAAGTTTGGCTTGAGACGTGCAAGAAAAGCTCCACAATGGGCAAAACGTTAATCTTAAAAAAGCCGGCGAAAGCCGGTTTTTTGTTGACTTGAATTATTATTTTCGCTAATGTAATTTATGTGTGTCCTTTGACAACAAGCTAACAAAGTTAACAACCCTTACAAACAAGAAAGAAAGGTTTGCCATGCTTACGAAAATCGTTAGGAATTTTGGGCTTTATGAAGTTTGTTTTTATGTCGAGACGGTTTCGGAAATGACCACGGAGGAGCTCAGGATGCTTCGTTGGGTTATTGCTGAAACATTTGAGCCGATGCTGGTTTACGGATATCCGTCACACGGCAACGGTTCGTGTGTTGAAATCGGCCCGCGTCTCAACGTAGAAACGCCGTTTTCAACCAACGCAGTGGCAATCTGTCATGCGATGGGTCTGGACAAGGTGAGTCGAATCGAGCCGTCGAAATTGTTTGGCGTTAACGGCGAAACGCGAGAAGGGATTCTCGCAGAGCACATGGATAAGATGACGCAGGCCGTCTATCCATTAGGCGGTCTCACGAGTTTCAATCTTGATTTGAAGCCGGCGGAAGTGCAATTTATTCCTGTTCTCGAACAGGGAGAAGAAGCGATTCGGCAGGCCAACAAAAAGCTAGGGCTCGGAATGGATGAATGGGACGTTGGTTATTACACGGAACTTTTCCGGGAGTATGGGAGAAACCCCACTGACGTGGAATTGTTCCAAATCGGCAACGCCAATAGCGAACACTCGCGTCATTGGTATTTCAGAGGGAAGCAAGTGATAGACGGTGTGGAAATGCCGGAGTGTTTGCTTGATATGATTCGAGCTCCGCTTCGTGCGATTTCCGGCCAGAACGTCAGCATGCTGGCTTTCAACGACAACGTCGGCGCTCTTCACGGTTTCAGTATTCCGGTTTTTGTACCGGAGAAGCCCGGCAGTCCTTCGTCGTTCAAAATCGTTTGGAGGACTCTCCATCCAACAGCAACTGCGGAAACGCACAATCACCCCTCGCTTATTTCGCCTTATGGCGGACAAGCGACGAAAATTGGTGGGCAGGTTCGTGACGGTAACGCCGGCGGACAGGGTTCTCGCACCGGCCTCGGAATTGACGGAGAGTGCGTGGGTAATCTACACATTCCTGGTTATCAGATTGCAGGAGAAGTTGTTGGAGGAGAAATTAGCGACAAGTACGCGAATCCGCTTCGAGCTTTACTTGAAGGTCTTGCTGGATGGACGAAATATGGAAACCAGTACGGCGGTCAACCGCTGGCCGGCGGTTTCACTAGGACTTTTGGTCAGATTGTTTCCGGTGAGCGGCGAGAGTTTATCAAGCTCGTTGCTTTCGGGGCCGGCCTTGGCCACATTGATGGTGCGCATTTGAAAAAGCGTACACCAGAAAAAGGAATGATCATCGTTGCTTTCGGCGGACCGGCCTATGACATCGGGTTTGGCGGTGGCGCTGCTTCTAGTATGATGCAGGGCGAGAACGACGCTGGACTCGATTACAAGTCTGTTCAGCGCGGTAATGGCGAGTATGGTCACAAGGCTGCTCGCGTTATTTGGACGTGTGTTGAGATGGGAGATGAAACTCCCATTGAAAGCGTTCACGACCAAGGTGCCGGTGGGCCGAGCAACGTGCTTACTGAGCTAATGGATGCGATTGGCGGTAAAGTGGATATCCGCCAGATTGTACTCGGCGATAAAACTATGGCTGTCATTGCGATCTGGTCAGCTGAGTATCAGGAACGCTACGGTATTCTAATTAGGCCCGAGAAGTTAGGAATTTTCCAGGGTATTTGCGCGAGGGAGCGAGTGAGCTGCGAAGTGTTGGGAGAAATTACCGGCGACGGACACGTTACGGTGATCGATTCCTCAAATAACACAACGCCGGTTCATCTTCCGTTGGCAGACATTCTGGGAAAACTTCCGCAAAAGACCTTTAAGTCTGACCACCTCACAAGGAGTTTTAAATCGCCGGAGTTGCCGAGCGATCTTACGCCCAAAAAGGCAATTGAGATTGTCTTTCAGCAACTGTCGGTAGGCTCCAAAGGATTTATTGTCCACGAGGCTGACCGTAGTGTCGGCGGTCGTGTTGCGCAGCAGCAATGTTGTGGTGCGAATCAGATAGCCATCGGCGATGTTCAAGTTTTGGCCGACGGATATTTTGGCTTAACCGGCGTTGCTTCGGCAGTAGGCGAGCAGCCGCTGAAGATGCTGATTGATCCGAAGGCTGGCGCCAGAATGGCGGTGGGCGAGATGCTCACCAACTTAATGTCAGCCGGAGGAATTCAATTATCTGGAGTTCGTTGCCGTGCCAACTGGATGTGGCCGGCAAAAATGCCTGGCGAAGGCGCTCTAATGTACGACGCTGCTGTTGCGATGAGGGATGCCATGATCTCGCTGGGTATTGCTCCCGACGGAGGAAAAGATAGTCTCTCAATGGTAGCAACGGTCAATGGCGAAAAAGTAAAGTCGCCAGGCGAGTTGGTTATTCTTGGCTACGCCTCGATGCCCGACATTACCAAAGTGCTAACGCCAGACATCAAAGCGCCGGGAGAAAGTTATCTCGGTTTGATTGATCTTGGTTTAGGGAAGAATCGCCTTGGCGGTTCGGCTCTGCTTCAAGCTCTTAATCAGATTGGAGACGAAACTCCGGATTGCGATCCACAATTACTCAAGGCAACATGGAAAGCAATACAAATCCTTCATGGAAGTGGCGTGATACTTTCGCTTCATGATATAAGCGACGGAGGTCTCGCAACAACCGTGATTGAAATGTGTCTTGGCGGAAATTGCGGGGCGATTATCCCCGGCCATTTTGACCTCCTGTCTCTATTTTCAGAAGAGCTCGGCTTGGTTATCGAATATCGAACATATGACGAAAGTTTAATCAACCGAGTATTGGAAAGAGAAGGAGCTCCTTCTTTGAGATATCTCGGCAAGACAACTTCCGGCCGGCCTCCTCGCGTGTTCGGTATTGACCTTCCGACACTTCGCCAATGGTGGGAAGCCACCAGTCATCAGTTAGAAAAACTTCAGACAAAAAATGGAGTTGCCGACGAAGAGTTTGCGACTTATCAGACTGTGTACGAGCCGGTGTATAATCTTGGCTTTACGCCTGGCGTGACAGTCGTGAAAGACGGAGATTTTCGTCTGAAAGTTGCTGTTGTTCGCGAGGAAGGAACTAACGGCGACAGGGAAATGGCTGCGGCGTTTTACATTGCTGGCCTTGATCCAATGGACATCCATATGAGTGATCTTCTTGCGGGAAAAATAACATTGGATCCATTCCAAGGTCTTGTGTTTCCCGGCGGGTTCTCGTTCATGGATGTCTTTGATAGCGCCAAGGGTTGGGCCGGAGTAATTAGGTTCAACCCAATGCTCAAAGAAACGTTTGACCGGTTCTACGATCGCAAGGATACCTTCTCTTTGGGTGTCTGTAATGGATGCCAGTTGATGGCGCTTCTTGGATGGGTCCCATTCAAAGGATTAGACGAACAGTTTCAGCCCAGGTTTGTCCACAATCGTTCCGGACGTTTTGAGTCAAGGTGGATTCAAGTGAAGATTCAACCAAGCCCGGCGGTGTTATTGGCGGGCATGGAAGGATCAACGTTTGGCGTTCATGTTGCTCATGGCGAAGGACAAGTGAAGTTTCCTGATCCGAAGACACTTGACGCGGTGCGAGAGAAAAATCTTGCTCCATTAGTCTATGTGGATTCGGAAAATG
>Ga0265595_1003109_pt1 | contig 10505 bp, 9 predicted proteins | sample saktaG_15_FD_190148 | JGI IMG/M metagenome (GOLD analysis project Ga0265595, IMG submission 190148) | Saline water microbial communities from Sakinaw Lake, British Columbia, Canada - sak_2013_06_06_50m | ecosystem: Environmental > Aquatic > Non-marine Saline and Alkaline > Saline ... | reverse complement strand
CCGTCTTCATCGCTGGCTGAAACAATAAAGTTTACCATACAACCTGTCTCTGTTGTGGGGAATTCGCAAGGAGAAGTCGTATATCTCAAACTATTTATCTTTGGAGCGTGATTAGTTATAACCTCAACCTGTGCCGGCTCTCCCCAGCCGTAGTTGCCGGCCGCGTCTTTACAGCTAAATCTCATTGTGTGAACGCCCGATGTTTGAAACGCATAATTTACGGAAATACCACAGTCAGCATTATTTTCACAAGGAAGAGGAGAGAATACAGCGTCTTTTTTATATTGGCCGTCAATGTACAGCCAACAACCGGTAACCCTGCCTACCGGATCCTGAAGAGTGGCACAGAAACTTTTTTCAACTCCCTGTTCGGCAGAAGTGCAGGCAGAACCTGCAGAACAAATCTGGCCAGGGCTTGCGGCACAGGAAATCCTGCCGACACTCGGAGGGGTATAGTCTATTCTATAATTTCTGCTTTTCCATCCGGAATTATTTCCGGCATTGTCATAAGACTTGGAGCTGACCCTGCAGGCAGCCTCCCCTCTTATTCCCTCTCTGTCTTCCGAACAATCATCTCCTGGCAAACTTCCTACATCAACCGCGGAAGTGAATTCTCCGCACGGCCTGGTTATTATCCCGGTGTTCTTATCATTAGCTAAATCATTAATCATGTATTCGCAATCTTCGGCCAACCCCGAACCTCCCGCATCAGAATCGTTAATCAAAGCTTCAAAATCAATCCTTTGCCAAGAACCGTCCGGCGGGGAAATAACCGCCGTCGTTGGACGAATATTGTCCGAGGATTCGATTTGTGTCCTAACTGAAATCTGAGCATAACCATCAGAGTATTTGATTAAACCTTCTTCTGAGGCTTCCGACCAGGCACGATAACAATAAGTAGTATTTGAAGATAGTCCCGCATCATCGACACTCGTTAAGGTGCTGTAATAAACCTGGGTTCCGTCAATAGGTGAAGAAGGACAAACTCCGCCAGCTGGTCCTCTCTGGACTTTAGTGTTGTAGGCTCCTGTTCCTTTTTCCCAGGAAAGACTTATCTGGCTGGAGCTGACGGTAGTTGTGGATAGACCAGTAGGAGCGTCAGGCTTAGTAATAAAGGTCACATCTGAACCATTACTTGCCCCGGCTGTATTTTGAGCCTTAGCTCTGGAATGATAGGTTTTACCCTTGGCTAAACTGCTGAGCGAAGAAGCAAAAGAAGCTCCAGTGACTTGACCTGTTAGAGGAGTAGTACTGGCGCTATAGTAAATGGTGTCCCCCCATTCAAACCAAACACTGCAGGCTGCTCCTCCGTCCAAATTAAGGTAACCATTAAGATAAGCTGTGGTTCCTTCGACGCTACTGGCTGCATTAGTGGTGACAGTGGGTGTACCAGCACAAGGAGAACAGGATCCGCCACAGTCTGGCGCCGTTTCGTTGCAATCTTTTATCCCGTTTACACAATGGTCAACACACCCGCTATCAACCCAATAAGAGCAACTTTGGACAGCGTCACACATTTGCGGACATAAATGGTGCCAACCTGACCCGTCACGACACTGGTTTGTTTCACAATTGGTAGTGCCTTGTATTCCACACTCTGAAGTTAGAGTATGCCCTGGTTCAGCGTGAACAGCTACTTGCTGATAATAAGTGCAGGGGACAGCACTACCTGAGCCATTACATTCTCCCCAACGGTAATAGCCGGAGCAAGCCCCTTCAGCACAAGAGTGGCATATTCCTGTGTTGTCTCCGCTTGTCGCGTCTACTTCCTGACCAAAAGCATTGGCTATTTTATAAATAGAAACATTATCATAAGCATCCCCGTAATCTCCGTAGCTACAGACATTTGAACCGTTACAGGCCAAATAATCTTTTTTCTTTTCGCACTTATCGGTACTTCTGCCGTTATAGGCCGAGAATCCACAGTAATAATAAGTAGTATTTGCCGCAATTTCGCTACCGCCAGAACAGACATAGCCTGCTGTCACATTAGCCCAATCATCTCCCACATCATAACTACAGGCACCTGAACCGTTGCAACGATATTGATCTCTACCTTTTTGACAGGAATAAGGAACTCCCACTCCTCCGCATTTGTTATAACCGGAATAGCCGCAGAAATTATAATTTATATTGTTGCAGATTGAGTCAAAAACGTATCCTTGAGAAGCATAAATTACCTGATGGTAAGCGCCTGCGGTATCGGTGCGGCAGCTGCCTGACCCGTTGCAAGATAAATAATATTTATCACCGCTGCATTGATTAGCAACGCAAGAATTTTGGATGCCGCAATAATATGTAACCGAAGGGTTAACGCACTGCCCGCTACCGTTGTTTACTTTTCCATTAAGACAATAGTTACATCCGTCACAGCATCCTCCAACGGTATTTGTGGTACACAAACAGGTATTAAATGTTTGCTGCGAGCCGTCAGCGGTAAAGACCACAACAGCTCTCTCGTTTGTGCTGCCAAGGCTTGACCAGCCGACAGAATTATATGCCTGCGCTTTATAATAATAAGTCTGGCCGAGAGTCATGCCGGTCAAAGTATATTGAAAAGGAGAGGAAGAATAAGAGACAGGAGATGTACAGTTCGGATAGCTTCCGGCCGTTGTCCCCCAGCAGAATCTCGTCTGGGTAACGGTGGCTCCTCCGTTATTAGTAACCGTTCCGGTTAAAACGGCCTGGTTGTTATCCCTGTCAAAACTCATAGTTGAAACACCGGTAGTTACGGCAGGCACAGTAGCACCGCCACTCACGCTTACATTGACGCTTGTTCCGTTGGTAGTGTGGCCTGCTGCATCAGAACAGCTGGCATACATCGCATAAGAGCCGGAGGAAGTGAAAGTATGAGACTTTGAAGCAGTACAACTGGCACAAGGGAAGGAACCGCTCATTGCCCCCTGGCTGACACCGCCAACATAAAGATTGCAGGAAGTAACTCCCACATTATCTGACACTAAAGCTGAATAAGTTTGGGCCACATTAACCGTTGCCGAAGTCGGGGAAGTTTGGCCGACGGTTGGAGGGATAATATCGCTCGCTGCCGTCTCGTTAACTATAACATCATCAATAACACTGTTATCGCCCGTGCCGCTAGGCGCTAAAAATTGAAGGTACCAAATTCCGGTACTTGGCACGGTAAAGTTAATCGTTATTAGTGTCCATGTCGTATTGAGATTATAACCAGAAGCAGAGCCAATCATTGTCCCCGTGACACTCTGAGAAGTACTCCTGTAAACCCCGATTAAACCAGAACCACTACCATAATTACAGCTCCCGGCCACTCTTGCATAAAAAGTTAAAGTATAACTATTGGCGCTATTCATGGACAAGCTTTTCGTCGCCAACACTGATGAAGAATAAGGATCTCCATGAAATGCCGAAGCGGCATAGTTGCCCGTCCCTCGATAAACAGTACCACACAGCCTCCCCAGAGACCACCAGCTATCACCGTTATACCATCCCGTAGGAGGAGGAATGGAACATTGCTGACCCATATAGCAAAGATTGCCATCAAAATTTTCAGAAAGGATTGTTGCCGCTTTCGCCGGCCTAACCGAAACCAAACCGAAAGCAATAAAAATAATCGCCGCTGAAAATATCAATAATGACCTGGCTTTTAACATTAAAATTAATTTGATATTCTTCGTGCTTTTCCCCTCACCAGCTTCCTCCATTTTTTGCCCGGGCTCTGAAATAATATGTTTGCCCAACCGATACTCCAATATATGCCGAAAAAGAGCCAGTGCCCGTCATAACCTGGGCAGTAGTGACATTGCCGTAAGGAGGAGTGGAATTAGTCCCCCATTCAAACCAAACGATAACCTTGCAATTGGTGCAGATTGAAGGGTTAAAACCTAAGCTGTTCAAATATCCGTTCAAATAGGCCGAGGTCTGGGTGACGCTGCTGGCGGCGTTAGTAGTAACCCCGGGAGCGCTTACGGTAGCTTCGGGAGGGTTAACGGTAATACCCACTCCGCAAGATGTAGGACAGGTTCCCGGCATTTCACTCCAATTACCGCTATTATCTTGGAATCTTACTTTGGCGCAATAAGTTCCGGAATTGACATATTGATGGGTGGCTCCTCCGTTACTTGTATAAACAGGAGAAGTACCATCCCCAAAAGTAAATTCATACTGAATAATTGTGCCGTCCGAATCGCTACCGCTTGCGGTAAAACTTACGGTTAAAGGATAAGCCCCGGAAGAAGGGTTGGCATTGAGATAATTACAGGTAGGAGGATTGTTTTCTATCGCCGTGGCTTTACAACATACTTTCGTAGAGTAAGCGCTGCAGTTTCCGACGTGGGCGTTGGTTGTACCGGAAATTGACGCCAAACAAACGTAAGGATAAGTACAGCTGGTAGAGTATATACAATCTATTGATTCCCCGGAAATAGGGGACAAGCAAGCATTAGTCGAATAGCTTGAATACGAAATTTGTTGGACATGAGCGCCTGAAGTGGCGGATAATCTTAAAAAAGTGGTGCCGCCGCTGCACGATGTCCCGTTTATCCCAGCACAGCAGACATAATTACTATAACTCGATTGACTTGGAAGTCCGGCATGAGCGTTAGAGGAAGCTGACATTTTTAAAACCTGGATACCTCCTGATGGACAGGAGTTAAATGAACAATTTAAAGCGGCTTTGGCTGAATCGGCCAGAAAAAAGAGGGATAAAAATATTAAAATTACGATTATTTGCTTCCTCATTTTTTATTTAACCCCGCACCACTTTTTACAAAAAGAGTTGTTATATCATTTTCAGAGACGAAATTCGGTTTCGCCTCTAAGAAAAATTATTACCACATACTTTGTTGAAAGTGGTGGGGGGTTGACAAAACGATTAATTAGGGGTATAATTATTGATAGTTCTTCCGACAACTTTGTTTGGATAGAATGAATAACTTACAGGAGTATCAAATTGAAAATTATTACATTAGCAACTGTGGCGGTTTTATTGATGGCGACTATAGGAATTGTTACGTACAATAATTTCAGAGCGGACCAGGTGAGAGCCGAGGCGCGCGCAGGCATAGGCCCGGAGCAGGAGACTTATTATACGGAAACGGTTATGAGCAAATTACCGCCTGTCCCACCAGGTATCGATTCCGTAACCGGACGACCGACAATAGCGTCTCAATCCACGCAAACCGCACAAGGCCAATCTTATGAGACACCGACTCCCGGGACAGAAAAAAATTATCCTTATTTGGGCGATATTCCGACCGGCCTAGAGGGAAAAATCCAGTTTTCTTTTAATGTACAGTATAACCCTAACGAACCTGGCAGATATATCGTCAACATGAAATGTACTAATCTAACTGTACAGACGATCGGGGAAGTCTTTATCTCCATCTATCAAATAGATGCCGGAAAAGAAACCCTTGCTGGCAAAGTAGGCGTAAACGGATTACTGCCCGGAAGCTGGTACCCAGGGCTCGGAGGATGGGCTGACAGCCCGTCGACGAAAGTGGTGGCGAGAATAACTCACGTTAAATTATAATTATTTCTCCGCCGCAAACGACCCGCTCTTGATCTCAGGAGCGGGTTTTTCATTTATTGACAACAATATGCATAACCCGTGACTTGACCGTCGCCGATAGATGTACGATCGAAAACAAAACCGCACCCTTCATAACCGTACCCAGGCATAAGACTAATATTAGTAGAAGCATATACTTCTTTGCCGGAAATGCTCGCCCACTCACAGCGCACCATTGCATACCCAGAAGGACAATAAGCTTGCACTGCATACTTGGAATAACCAGAAACAGTGATAAGCCCCGTGCTCACTCTCGTGCAATTAAGATTAGAAAATGTTGGCCAACTTGTCCGGCAACCAGTGTCGGAGCCAGCAGTTCCGCCAATACAAACTTTAGCTCCTCTTATACGGTTATCCGCGTTTATATCAAGATCACTATGCACAGAACCATAAACATCCAAAGGCCAATAGACGCCTGAACCGGGGGGTGTCTGTCTTGGAGTAGATCCTACACCAACGCCTTGCCCATTATCCACCAACTGCGAATTTCCTATAGTGCTACCAGCCGTCCATTTGGCAATATAATTTGCCGTCCCGCTACCGCCCACTCCGCTTCCACCCCCGCTACAAGCCGCACAAACTAACGTACCGTTAGTAATACTCTGGACACAATATCCTGTCCCACAAATGATATCTTGTATCTGACTTAGTACGTGCCCTGGGTCAGGATTTGTAGAGGCCGTGACAATCTGCACAACCGAAAAAACAATTCCAATAAGCAACATCGCGGTCAAAGTGCCCAAGAATATTTTAACTCCAGGGAAGCTAAATTTCTTTTTTGAAGTATTTATTTTTATCTTCATGTTTTTTTAATTTGATTTTTGACTCGACCTTTCCCCCCACCACTTTTTAGATTTTAGCCAAGCTATGGGGTAATCTTTTTTTTAACTCCGTATAGGAGTTTTTATATTTCTTCAGTTTTGATTCTCTTGTTTTAGCATCTTGAAAATCAAGATAAGCTTCATAATATACAAGATAAAATGGCCTACGATTTTTAGCTGATCTGGTCTGCCCGCCATTATGCTCTTTGATTCTTCTTTTTAAATCAGAGGTTTGACCGATATAAAGTTTATTATCCTTTCTACTTTTCAAAACATAAACGTAGAACATAAAAAGTGGTGGGGGTTAGGGCAATATATGAATAAAATCAACACTGTCTGTCTCAGTTTTTCCAGCGACATTATCCTTGGTTTTAACGAAGACAGTATCTCCCGCCTTAAAATCCGAAAGCTGCACTTCGGTTTCTATGGGAGTAAAAGTAGCATTTATCGGAGGATTCTCCGGGGACTCCCGCCTTATAAGATTTGCCGATTCCGTGATAACAATCTTAACTTCTTTCCCAGAATCGCTGAGTTTTATCACGAGAAAACTGTCTTCAACGTTAACGCTGGAGACCGTCCCGGAAAGACCAAATACGGGTTCAAGCGACTGTATGACTGCTACGTCTTTTATTTTTTTACCCTGAAATATTCCCCAACCGACGAAACCTGCGATGATTATGACTACTGCCACGATAATCGCTATAATTTTGCTTTTTTTCATAAATTTGAGCGTTAGCGAGAATTTACAGGGCCCCGCTAACGGGAATTATAAATTTGAGCGTTAGCGAGAATTTACAGGGCCCCGCTAACGGGAATCATAAGTTTTGCCGTTTTAATTGATTTCAACGCGACCTTGGATTATTTTGTTAGTTCATTTTATCAAAATCAAGCTGAAATACCAAGCTAAAATTTCGCTCCCCCAGAACAAAGACAGGAAGGTTCCCGTCACCAGGAATGGTCCAAAAGGAACCTCTGATTTTAATTCCTTCTTTTTCAGGGCTATCAACCCTACCCCTATTACAGCGCCGATAAAAAAAGCCGAAAACAAGGCGATTAAAATGTTAGGCCAAGACAAAAACAGCCCCATTAAAAAAGCCAGCTTAATATCACCTACTCCCATCCATTTGCCTTTGGAAATCAGAATTATTAGGAGAAAAAAACCGGAGGCCAAAAGAGCCGCCAGCAACGATTGGAGAAAAAATTGAAAACTGCCGATTACCAAGAAAGAATAAACGATATTGTATGCAAAACTTGCGACAATAGCCGCATATATTACGCCGTCCGGAATAATATAGTGTTTTAAATCGTAAACAAAAACAATAATCAGCAGGGAAGAAATCAATAAATAATAGATACATCCAAAGCTTCTGACTCCAAAATTAATGGAAATCAAAAGGAATATAATGCCGGTGGCCAGCTCAATTAGAGGGTACTGCCAGGAAATCTTTTTATTACAGTATCTGCATCTGCCTTTTAAAAAGATAAAACTAAAAACGGGGACCAAATCAAGAAATCCAAGAGTATGCCCGCAATCAGGGCAGAAAGAACGTCCTTTCAAAAAACTTTTTCCTTCTTCCAGCCGGTAAATCACACAATTTAAAAACGAACCGATAATCAACCCGAAAAGAAAGACAAAAACGTGAGCTAAGTCAGAATAATCCATTTACGTATTCTATCACTTTTAACGCCAATAAAAAACTGACTTCCGCCATTCCGGCGGAAGCCAGCGAAAAAACCAATCAGATTCTAATAGCAATTACAACCGTCGTCATAATCTACCCCGCCAGGAGTGGCATCCAGCAATTTCGTTCCTTTCTCAGACGCTGCAAAATACTTTCCCGATTCCAAAGAGGCAAAGACACAGAAAGCCTGGCCAGCCGAAGTATCAGGGCAATTAGGAGAGGTGTTATCCAGCCACAGGTAATGCGTATTAGATTGCGGATCGTCAAGAGTCCCCAGATAAGTGCCTATTGCCGGAACTCCGCTCGTGGCTATGATAGTCAAATAGCTCTCGTTATCGTTATAATACATTTCCTGGGCAATAACCACTTGCTGAATATCCGACTGCCTTCTGGCGTCCCTGGCTTTGCTTCTTGCTCCTCCTAAAGAAACCAAGACAATACCCGCAAGAATGCCGATAATAGCTATCACAACCAATAACTCAATCAAGGTGAAACCTTTTTTCTTTGTGAAGATTTGCATATTGATTAAAGATAAATAATTATTTAACTTTATCTCTTTTAGAGCCCGGCTGTGGGTTTCATGTTGCAGCAATCGTCAATGTCCGGAGTATAGGCGGCATCTGTCTTTTGGGCAGTGCCTTTGTTGGAAGCACAGAACCAGGCATCAGCTACAGATTCAAGCTCGGTATAAATACAATAATACTGGGCCGAAGTACTGGCAGTGTTCGCTATAGCCATGTAGACATGGCTTCCGCTGTTTAGAGGATCTTGCAAGGGACCCACATAGAAAGGAGTTCCGTCTGTATCTACTTGGGTAACACTGGTAGCAACTGTCCAAGTAGGATAAAGATCCGCTCCTGTACCGCAGGCAGTGTCCGAATAACACATTTCCATAGCTGTCGAGACAGACCTCATATCCGCCTGTCTCCTGGCGTCCCTGGCTCTCTGTCTTGTCCCTCCCATAGACACCAAAACGATTGAAGAAAGCAACCCGATAATGGCTATTACGACCAACAGCTCGATAAGGGTGAAACCCGTCCTGCGCGCGAACAGTGGACTATTTTTAAAGGTTTTCAACATATAGATTAATCTTATATTTATTTTGTTTATACGACCTTTCTAAATTATACCATAATTTACAGGTCAAGGCATTGTTTCAAGCAGTCGAATTGTGGAAAACCTTTTATAAGGCGACCACCCTGTATAAAGGCATCAAAACCGCGAACATCAAGCCAGCCACTATCAGGCCCAGGAAAAGAATCAAAACCGGTTCCAAAACGCTCAAAAAAGTATCTATTTCCCTGTCTATCTCTTTTTTATAAAAATTGACTATGTGCAAAAGACTCGTGTCCAAGGTTCCTGTTTTTTCTCCGACCATTACCATCTGGGAAAAAACCGGAGGAAAAATATCGGGAGAATTGGTCAGAACAGACGAGATCTGTTCTCCTTTCCTTACTTCGTCTCTGGTTTTTAAAATGACTTCTTTATAAATTTCATTTCCGACTATTTCTCCTGTGATTTCCAGAGCTTGAGCTATGGGAAGACCTCCCGAAATCAAGGTGGAAAGATTCTCGGCAAAACGGGATACATATATCATTTTCAGAAATTCCCCCAGGCTAAAAATTTTCAGCATTGCCTTGTCGAAAAACTTCTTTCCGTCAGATGTCTGCCGATACTGAAAAATAATAAAAAAGATAAGAAAGAGCAATATGGCTAATCCCCACCAAAACTTCCTGGTAATATCGGCAAAACTGATGACAAATTGGGTAATTCCTGGAAGCTGTTCCCCGCTTGCTTCCAAAACGATGCTCAGCTGGGGTATAACGAAAAAAATCATCAAAAACATGACCAAGATAACAATGAAAAGGATTAAAACAGGATAAATCAAGGCTCCTTTTATCTTGCCCGATAAATGGTATTCCCTTTCCAAATGTTCGGCCAAATACTCCAAAGATTCAGAAAGTTTTCCCGAGCTTTCCCCGGCCCTTACCATGGCGATGTAAAAAGGGGAAAAGAAGTCCGGATATTTAGCCAGGGCGTTGGAAAAAGAAGTCCCTCCTTCGACAGACTCTGACAGCTCTGATATCTTCTCTCTAAAGCTTGGATTTTTGGATTGAGTAGCCAAAACCTGCAGAGATTCTATCAAAGAGACTTTGGATTTAAACATCAAAGAAAGCTGTCTGGAAAACAAAACGATATCTCTGCGGGAGACCTTCTCAAAAAAAGTAAGCCTTTTGGCGTAAATTGGAACATCTCCAACGGGCTCCAAAAGAGTTATATACAATTCGTACTTGTGCAGAAGATTAACAGCGGCCTCTCTGGAAGATGCTTCAATAATCCCGGACTGGACTTCTCCGATTTTAGTCCTCGCTTGATAATTAAATTTCATAATTTAATTGATAGGGGTTCCCATTCGCAATGGGGAATTATAATTAAATTTCATAATTTAATTGA
>Ga0265595_1003108_pt1 | contig 10508 bp, 10 predicted proteins | sample saktaG_15_FD_190148 | JGI IMG/M metagenome (GOLD analysis project Ga0265595, IMG submission 190148) | Saline water microbial communities from Sakinaw Lake, British Columbia, Canada - sak_2013_06_06_50m | ecosystem: Environmental > Aquatic > Non-marine Saline and Alkaline > Saline ... | reverse complement strand
CTTGGAAAATAGATCAAAGAAATGAAAAGAATGAAAGGAATTATATGGATTTCTTAAACCATGGATTGATAGGAATTACATGAACTATATCTGGTAACATAACGATACTGACAACATAACTTGCCAAAGGCATCACTCCAAGTCTTTGGTTGAAGTGCCCTCCACGCCTTCAAATATTTGATAGGATTTTACCGGAAATACAGAATATGTTACGTATAGGTAGGTGAACTTGCCAGGAGACTTGGCCTCGTATGCTGTTTCTATCCGTCGGTTCATGGCTTTGCACTCCGGCTTCCCTCAGACCCTCCCTCACGGAAACGCCCTGTTGTCAACAAATAGAAGTGTCCGGTTTTGTAGCAAATGAATTGTCCGCTTTGTACTGCTCAGAAAAGCTGCGGAAGTCTTAGACTGAAGCAGCTTCTCCGAGGAAGTGGCGAGCGGCGGACCTACGCTGCCTTCCCCTTTTTGGACTGTTTCAATTTTCCCTGTGCATCATAATCAGCCAACTTTCTCGGGCCGTGAAAAACAGCCAGTGAGCCATCCGTGTACCGATGGACACGCACCCAGACCCTGACGTAATGGCATCTATATTGGTTCGCTGGGATTTGCAGCGTTTTTCCCACAAAGCTCACACAATTATCAGCGGTCACGACACGCTGATACTGCTCGCACAGGATGTCGTCAAGGTTTGATCCACCCCAGGGTACAAAGGCCGAACCTTCCTCGGTAGCAGGCTGCATAAACTCGGTGTTGAATGCCGGTTGATACACCTCGGCCAGATACCGGTTGGCCGCTTCTATCGTGGTGATTCCATACAGGACCAATTCCTTGGGGAGCCGACCCTGATGCGTACTGAAGGCCCGCTCGCTTCGCCCCCGTGCTTGAGGAGAATAAGCAGCAATCATCTCGATCCCTATCTGCTTCATGGCATGCCCAAACTGTGTGAGCTGCCCTTTACTTACCTTTCCACCAGTCTCAGGCGTGTACCAGTAATGACTTCCACAATCGGTGTAGAGTGAACTGAACAGACCCCTTTGAAGGATCACGTCCCGCACTCCCTGAAAGCTGCTGGCTGTGCCTTCCTCCTGGACAAAGGACATACTGTAGTGTTCGTTTGTCGAGTCATCCATTGTCACGATCAGATCCCACTTCTTCACCGGTACCCACTCATGAGTACTGCCGTCCTGGTGCAGCATCATGTCCGGCAAAGGGGAAGGATCACGGCGTTTCCGATGTGTACCTTTCCTGGCAGCCTTGGAAACTAATCCTCTTGATTGAAGCGTGTTTTTGACCCAGGTGTAACTTCTCTGCCCTCCGTTACGCCGATACCATGAATAAAAATGTTTAACGTTCCAACCCCGGTACCGACTCTCATACTGCCGGGCAAGCGCTATAATTTCATCCACGGGAGCTCGATGTGATGATGCTTGCGTTAACCGCTTGTCCAACAATCCATCCAGCCCGCTTTCCTCGTAACGATTAATGTAGCGCCGGAACGTCCGGGTGCATACCCCCAATATACGAGCTGCTTCTTCCTGACTTAATCGCCTCTCCGTCCATACTTCATAAGCCTCTTCAAATCGCATAATCCGGATCTCCTGTAATATCTCTGTCCGTCTCATGGCCACCTCCTGGTGACCATTATAAACCGGACAGATTACGTGCTACAACTCCGGACATATTACGTGCTTCTGACAAAATTTAACTAAAAAATTGACAAGCTCTATAAATCAATGTAGACATTAAACGTTGTAATTTTCTCTCGATTTGTTTACTCTTTTCGTACTATAATATAGTGTTCGTAGTATCTGTTGTGCTCTTCAATTAAGATCTTTTCGGATGGTTAGTTGTTAATCTCGGAACGTGTCAATGAAAATGAGACACCTCCATCAATAATTTAGTGTATCACCGAATCACTTTCATTCGGCGATGGTTTGTTAATCCAGACAGCCCTTGGTAATGACATCGGTTTGGGAACCTTTCCCTTGAACCGGTTTGGATGTTTTTCAAAGGCCGTTTTCAATACCTTTTCACGCTCTTTGATAATTTGTTCAGCCCGTCCGTAATGTACATCTTCCGGTGTGAGAAAACCAATACCAGAATGGTAGTGCCCTGTATTGTACCAGGGAAAAAAGTCCTGACAAAAGGATCTGGAATCTTCAATACAACCGAACCTTTCCGGAAAATCAGGTCGGTACTTCATGGTCTTGAACTGCGATTCTGAATAGGGGTTGTCATTGCTGACATAAGGCCTTGAATGACTTTTGGTAACCCCCAGATCTGCCAGTAACAATGCCACCGGCTTCGATGTCATGCTTGGACCACGATCCGAATGAATGATCAGCTGATCCTGTTGAATGCCCTGTTTCTCACAGCTCTGTTCGATCAGTTTTCTGGCCAGTGCCGATTTTTCCCGGTGGGCTACCATCCAGCCGACCACATAGCGACTGAAGATATCGAGGATGACGTAGAGATAATAATATGTCCACTTTACCGGCCCTCTAAGCTTCGTAATATCCCATGACCACACTTGATTGGGTGCTGTTGCTAAAATCTCCGGTTTCTTATAGCTGGGATGCCTTAACTGATTTCTCCGTTCTCTTACTTCTTGATTTTCTTCCAGGATACGGTACATGGTCCTTACAGAGCAAAGATAGGTTCCGTCATCAAGCAATGCGGCATAGACCTCTTGAGGTGCCTGATCGACAAATCGCTCTTCATGTAATGTGTCCAGGACATCTTTTCGTTCGTCATATGTCAGTGCTAACGGTGGCGCCGGACGGCAATTATCCTTCATGGAATGTTTGTCTCTATCACTCCACCGGTAAAAGCTGGCTCTTGGAATAACCAGGGCATCGCAGGCACTCTTGACACCAACATCTTTTGCTAATGATCCTGCTGTATTCATGAGTTCTTCTCTCCGTTCTCTGTGAGAGGTATCTGCAGGATCTCGGATATTTTTTTTTGAACGTCTATAATGGTCTCTGCCTGCCTGAGCTTTTTCTGCAATCTTTGATTCTCTCGCTCAAGTTCGGCAATGCGACGGGCTGATGGATCGGGTCTTTTAGCTTTTGGCCCTCTCTTCCTGGGTAACAGGGCTTCCAACGTCCCTTTCTCCATCTGACGTCTCCATGTAATGAGATTGGTTGAGTAAAGTCCCTCTCGCCGTAACAGGGCGCCGAGCTGACCCCTTTTCGTACAGGATTCCGCTTCCTTGAGGATACGAAGTTTGTACTCTGCCGTGAATCTTCGACGAACGGCTCTCTCGCGTACCTCGGGATCTGGCACAGTTCTGATACCCTGAATGTTTTTTGTTTCCTTGATGGAGGAACTTCCAGTCGTCCTACGGACTCCTTCCATTTCCTCCATCTTTCTGATAACCTGAGGTTCCATTGATTCTTTCTCTAACATTTTATTTCTCCTTCCCCACCCTCTATATATACTCTAAATTATGGGTTGGGAAGTGTCTCACTTATATTGGCACAGAGGGGCTGAGGAGTTGTAGGTGGAGACAAGGTCTGGCGTATGTCATATTTTCAGGAACAGCACTCTCTCATTTCCAAACACAAGTCAACGCTACAACGATTCCTCTGAATTCATTGACTTCGGAGTGAAAGATGCTGAAGCTTGATAGCTTATGAACGGTTTGAGTAGACTCCAGACGTACTTCCTGAAGTCGAGAAAATCAAGAGTGGAGAAATAGTAGCAGGTTTCTTTCAGCAATCATTAACGTGTCGGGTGAGGCGCACGGGTCACCGCACCGCATCAACCCGATTGTTGGATGCTTCATTTTCTGATCGACGACACGTCAGACCATGCATCTGGATGATTCTCGAAGAGTTGCATATAAAAGTATTCTCCCACTTCGACAGTGCCCGAGGGAACCAGTCTTAATGCATGCGTGAGATCTTCCGGTGAGAGTCGCATACGCAGTGGCGGCCCAAAGGGGGTAGCGCGCTTCACGATCTCCACAATTGCCAGTTTGCCACGGGGTGCAAGTAGATGTTTGACCTCCGTCTCGAATCCCTTGATCTGCTCTGGTGAGAAGATGTGGAATACAGTCGAGATGTATATTAGGTCAATCGCCGATGCCGGAAGTTGTGTGGTGGTAGTGATGTCTCCCACTATCGCCACTATGTTTGTGCCTTTGGTCTTCTCGCGAAGTACAGTAATACTGGTCTCGTCAGGGTCCAAGGCGTATACCCTTCCGCTGTCGCCAACCAGTTGCGAGAACTCCTTCGACATGTAGCCATTTCCACAGCCAGCATCGAGGATCGTCTGCCCGAACTCAATCGCAAGAGCAGAAAGGATTGCACCTTTATCCAGTAAGCTCTCGGAAGACTTTCCTCGGTGGTGGCGTTTTTCCTTGCCACGCTTCTCGTATTTCTCGAACTCCGAGTAGTCTGGAGTGCCAGATTCTTGTTTCATCTTTAGCACCTTTCATTCACATCCAACAGTGTTCATATAGTTTCTGTATAAAAACCAAACATAGCTAAAACAGCTATGTAATGCACATTTTAATTGAGCTTAAAATCATTACAACTTCCTGAAATGGTTAAATCGAGAGTAACGAAAAAGCAGCAGATTTCTTTTGGCTCTTTCCCAAATTGAGTGGGTAACGATTTTATGTTAATATATTCTCCGAAGAAATTTCAATACATTTCAGAGGAGGAATCACATTAATGAACAAGATATTTGAAGCAGCCCTGTCAATCAATAAGCCCTGGTACATTAAAGATATAGAGTTTGATCCTGACAAAAAACGACTTGATTTATATGTAGACTTTAGAAAAGGCAGTACCTTCAAGGTCGATGAACCCGGTTATGATGGATCATATAAAGTCTACGACACTGTGGATAAGATTTGGCGCCATTTAAATTTCTTTCAGCATGAGAGTTATCTCCATTGCCGGACACCGCGAATAAAATATAACAAAGACAAGATAAAGCAGATAGATCCGCCGTGGGCAGGCAAGAGTCCTGGATTTACACTACTGTTTGAGGCCCTGGTTATGCAGCTTTGCGCACACATGCCTGTAAACACAGTTTGCGGTGTGATAAACGAAAACAAGAACAAGATATGGCGAATGCTTGAGAAATATGTTGATATGGCACGAGAGCATGAAGATTTTTCAGACATGACAGTTGTTGGCATGGACGAAACCAGCAGAGCAAAGGGACATGACTACGTCACCCTGTTCGTAGATCTCAAAAAACGACGGACCACTTTCGTTACTGAAGGTAAAGGCCATGAGACAGTAAAAGCATTCGCCGATGACCTCAGTGCCCACAGTGGCAGTCCGGATCAAATATCTGATGTCAGCTGTGATATGTCGCCAGCATTCATAAAGGGTGTCAAGGAAACATTGCCAGGCGCAAAAATAACTTTCGACAAATTTCATGTCCTGAAGCTGATTAATAAAGCGGTTGATCAGGTCAGAAGAGAAGAAGCAGTCACGCAACCTCTACTTAACCCAAGTTTAACCTCATTCTGAACACAACTACAATGATATCGGGGGGTTGCCGCTGAGTGGCCAAATTTATGGTCACTACATCTTTACATCCTAATTTCCCGCCAAATTTATAACGATGAAAAATACATTTATATAGAATGATTCAGTTTATGAACTAAAAAGCCTTGACTTTTCTCTTTTTTATCGTCATAATTACGACGATAAAGGAGGAATGCATGGCATACCGTGTGCACCAGACCAATAAGAAGAACGGCGTCACCTATGTCTACGATGTGGTATCCGTATGGCACAAGGAACTCGGGCAGTCGCGCAACAAGCAGGTATGCGTCGGCAAGCTTGACTCAGTAACCGGCGAGTTCGTCCCCTCCAAACGCCTTGATCCCCAACAGGCGGCGGTCCGGGATCCCGCGGTCACCGCATCGGCGCAGATCGTCGGCCCAGCGGTGGTGTTGGATGAGTTCTCCAAGCGCACAGGTCTGGAGAAATTGCTGAAGTCCTGCTTTCCCGACACCCACCGGCAGATCCTGGCGATGGCCAACTACCTGGCCATAGAGGGCGGAGCGCTCAGCTATTGCGAATCTTGGGCGAAAAGCCATGAGCCCGCCCTCGCGACGTCCTTGGCAAGCCAGTGCATAAGCGAGATACTCTCCTCCATCGGGACCGACGGTAAGCAGACCTTCCTCGCGAAGTGGATAGGCAAGGTCCTGGAAAACGACTACATCTGCTACGACATCACGTCGGTGTCGTCGTATTCGGAACTCAACGAATTCATCAAATGGGGTCACAACCGCGACAAGGAGAAGCTCCCCCAGTTGAACCTCGCGATGCTGTTCGGCCAGAAGTCCGCGCTGCCGGTGTACTACCACCGGGTACCTGGCAACATAAGCGACGTCTCAACGCTACGCAACCTCGTGCTGACCTTCAAGGCACTGGAGGTCAAGCGGCTGCACTATGTGATGGACAAGGGTTTCTACAGCAGGAAGAACGTGGACGCTTTGCTGGAGAACCGCGATCGATTCACCCTGGCGGTGCCGTTGAGCAACAAATGGCTGCTGCAAGCCATAGACGACATCTACGAGACCGTCCACGGTCCCGAGGGGTATCGCAAGCTCGATGACGAGGTTCTCTATGTCCATTCACGGTTGTATCCATGGGGGAAGGAGAAGCGCCGCTGCTACCTGCATCTGTACTACAACGCCACCAACCGGGCCAAGAATGTGGACAAGTTCAACGAGGAACTGCTTGAGTACAAGGGCGAGCTCGAGTCGGGCAAGCCGGTGGCCGACCACCAGAAGGCCTATGACGACTTTCTCATCCAGAAGACAACCCCCAAGCGCGGACTGCAGGTTTCTTTCAACTCGGAAGCGGTGAGCCAATACATCAGTCGCTACGCTGGGTTCCAAGCGCTGCTCTCCAACGGGATCAAGGATCCGGTGGAAGCCATGCGGGTCTACCGCGACAAGGACGCTGTGGAGAAGTGCTTCGACGACCTGAAGAACTCGCTCGACATGAAGCGGCTGCGGATGCACACGTCGGCGACCGTGGACGGAAGGCTTTTCGTGCAGTTCATAGCTCTGATTCTCATCAGCGCGATACGCAAGGAGATGCGCTCATCGAAACTCATCGAGAAATACACGGTGCGCGAACTGCTGCAGGAGATGAAGACGTTGACCAAGGTTAAATATTCGGGGAAGTACGGTCATATCCTCACAGAGGTGACCAAGGCGCAGCGGGATATTCTCAAAGCCTTGGATATCCAACTCCCTGGCATGGCATAGTTATAATTTCTTCGGGAAATTAGGTTATATAACTGTGAAGGTCAACGTCTCCGTGCTCCCGAAGAATCTGCAGGAGTAAGTCTTTGTACCTGTCCATACTTTGATGTGACATAACCAAATTCGTTATCAGAGAAGCAGCCGATGTCGCATGGACTAATCCGAAGACAATTGGTTTCAGAAGTGTATCCTTTAACCCTACCTCCATCGCAACGGCGGCAAAAATGAATCCAGCCGTTGAGTTTATTCCTATTAGCTTCTGAGCTTCAGTAAATGCGTCAAACGCTGGTTTTGCCAAAAGCTTGTTTTCGCTATAATAAGACTGAAGGCGCTCATACGTAAATTCTTCTATTGCCTCCTTCTTGTGTTCTTCATACAACTGAGTCATGTACTCATCGTATGCGTATTCATCTTCTGTCATGGACATGTATCATGATCTCCTTTCACATAACCAAAAAAAATCATTTGACTTTTTTGAGCCCAATCGGACGCTGGAAAAGGTCAACTGGATTGGCTGGTTATGTGCTTTTTTCAATTTTAGCAATAATCTTTATTCTCACTCCTTGGTTCAATCTAATATTATCCCAAGAACTAAGATCTTCCGTCACTAATTCTGCGACGCCATCTCCATGAAAGTTTTGTTTTGTTCTTAAAATAAAACCTGTTACTTTTTTACCGTTTACACTAATAATAGGAATAAGCCTCCACCATTCAGCGTATCCGGGAGCAACTTGATCTATTTCGTTTTGTGGAATAAAAAGGCCTTCAATATCTGGAGTTGTAAAAGGTTGATCCAATTCTATATTTAATGTTCCAAAATATAATGGAGGGAAAAAGAAACCATATTTATTTAAAACTTTTTCGCAAGCTCTTAAACGGTCTCCAGCCACTTCAGCACCATTACTTGTAAGAACTCCTGTTAATATTTTTTCCATATTTTTTATCTATTCCTCACATAACACTTGAACTGAGGGGCCTCGAGATTACAAGCCAATCCTCTCAAGTAAAATGTTCATTGGTAGACACTTGATCTGATATTTTATGCCAGGCTTCTTTATGTTCTTGAATCATCTTAGGACTTATCCCCATTCCTCTATATGGCTTTCCGTATTTATTAATCTGATCGACCCACACAGGTACATTTTCTGAATCTATTTCTATATTTATTCCTGGTTTTTTATCCTTGAAGTTCCTAATTTCTTTATTCACCACTTCAAACCAATCTTCTGAATTCATAATATAAAAATCTGGACGTTCGTTCTCATTCCGGTTCGAAAAATCGACTAGAACAAGTAAACATTGATTCCCATAAATTCCTTTGCAATTTGGCCAAGTAGATCCTTGCTTTGCTTTTACTTCTATTGTCGTAAATAGATCATGTTCGGACATGACGAGGATATCAGTGCGTTTTCTGTTCCCAAACGTTAATTGAGCATAGATACCCCTTCTGCACAACTCACTTGCAACAGCAAATTCTGCTGCTAACCCAATGCAATCTTTTGATACGGCCATCTATGCCTTCCAAAATTATTATGAACAATTAATGGGTCGGTTAAGCGACTGGCAAAAGAGCGTAGCGGATTTACCAGTCCGAGTTAATGCGATTATTAGCCCCTATTTATTTCTGATAGTTCTTTTAATCGCGCTTTTGCACGCGATACAACTTCTTGATTAAATGCGTTAGGATAGCGAACAATTACAGCTTCGAATGTTAGATCATGCATGCCCATTTCTACCAGCACTTTATAACCAGTGGGTTCAATTTTCCTATCCACTGCCCTTTCTGCCGCACCAATGATCCCATGACGTTTAATCATCTGCCAAGTTCTCGAAGCACGAGTTTTTCGCTTGTTTTTCTCCGACAATACCTCCTCGTATGCATAAAGCGCCTTAAGCAATTCAAGCTCCACTTCGTTTTTATTACCATAAGCAATGGCCCGAAGTTCAACTGCTCGACGGCGCGCTTCTCGCGCAAGATCAGGATTTCTGTCACGGACATTTTTTGCGAGCTGTATACATTCCCCTGGGGTCTTTAGTTTTTGTATTATATCTTCCATTTATTCCCCCGTAAATATGTGTACCGAAAGACTAACAATTTATTATCAGGCCGATTTGCCCTGATAAGTTGATATTGCGTGGCTATTCAGGCATATTTGCCCATACCCCATTATCATCAATAATATGGCATAATGACAGCATTGGTTGCGAGTGGATGCCACAAACACAAAACCCCGCCTCTTTATGAGAAACGGGGTGTTTTTATAGTCAGTCCATAATCCCCTCTTTTTTTATGTTACAGGGTTACGACTCCGGATGGTAATTATAATGTATCAATTAACAAAAGAACTTCGACGCTTATGGTACTCTTTTGGAAATATTTGTCAAGGTTGTCGTTAAAACAATATGTAGGTATGACGATATTGCTATACTGGCGTTAATAAAATATTCAGATCTCAGTTTTAAGATAACTTTGGAATACCTCATTTTGTGTGAAGATGAAAATTAATTAATAAGCCTTCCCCTATATGGAGACCTATTAATTAATTACTGATATGTTTCAGAATTAAAAAGAAAGTTTAAGGTTAAAGAAGGTTAAAGAAAGGTTAAAGAAATTTATTCGCTAAAAATCGAAATTTACGAATAAACTGGCGGAAGTGCATGGGAATCGAACCCTAATGGCGATAATATTTGATTAATGTTATTATCTAGTTACAGCGTATCAAAATGATTTGGGGGACAGCTGGGGGACAATGCTAACTGAATGCCCCCCCCCCTGTAAAGAAGTATGGTGAAATATAGACACATGTTCGACTCCCCCCGCCTCCACCATTCAAACTTAATTATTTCAATAGGTTATGTGCCATTGTTTTATGCAGTAATTATACAGTAAATTAAGGCAAGAATACCCCATAGATTACCTAACTGAAAATCCGGGTGTCGGCAGTTCGATTTGGCCCTGACCCACTATGATAAAAAAGGGATTTACGGTCGTCGAGCCGTAAATCCCTTTTTTATTGATTGCTCAAAACAGGTTAAACTGTGCTGCTTTTGCGCCAAAAAACGACACAGTTTTGACACAGAAAAAGGCAATGGGTGATCAGCAAGTGTGTACTGAACAGAGATCGACGTAAAGCCCGGGGGATTTTGGGTCCCATAAAGTGCATTTTAAATGCTTTCCAATAAATTCGCCTACCTTTTGGATTTTATGCTAACCAAGCCTTTGCGATAACCTTTATGTTAACCCCTTCCATTTCTTTCA
>Ga0265595_1003104_pt1 | contig 10515 bp, 28 predicted proteins | sample saktaG_15_FD_190148 | JGI IMG/M metagenome (GOLD analysis project Ga0265595, IMG submission 190148) | Saline water microbial communities from Sakinaw Lake, British Columbia, Canada - sak_2013_06_06_50m | ecosystem: Environmental > Aquatic > Non-marine Saline and Alkaline > Saline ... | reverse complement strand
ACCGTATTGAATAACTTCACCATTAGGTATGCCGCAGGCGTGACCCGTTCTTTCTCCGCAGGCACATACACCATCAATGTAGGCGGTGACTTTGCCAACGGGGATACGTTTATTGCTGGGACAGGGACGGTTAATTTTAACGACGCCACAAAAGTTTCAACTATATCAGGCACAACAACTTTTAATATCTTACAATGTTTAACCGCAGGAAAGACAGTTAAGTTTTATCACGGGCAAACTTTCACAGTCGCTTCTTTTGACTTCACTGGAACTTCTGGAGCTGGTTTAATAACCATAGACAGCGATGACGGGGCTAATGCCTTTACTTTATCAGATAGCGCAGACACTAATCAAGTGGAGTATTGCGATATTCACAGAAGCACAGCTGGAGGCGGGGCGACTTGGAATGCTTTTACTACTGACGGAAATGTTGACGGCGGTGGCAATAGCGGCTGGATATTTACCGCTCCGGCAGCAGGAGGATTTAGCGCTTTAATGTTATCGGGAGATTAGGATGAAAATGGCTAAAGAAATCAAATTTGCTTTTATCACGGCGCTGTTGGGGTTCATATTTATCTATATCCCCCTGATGACATTTATCAAATGGGCTGACAAGACAATGCAAGATTTCAGGGATAAGCCGATAGTGATATACTTTAAGGAAATTAAATAAGGAGACAACTATGTTAGAAAACGGGAAAAATGGAAATATTTTTAAGGTGATGTTCTGGCTGATGACGGCAATCTGCGGAATATGGCTTTTAGGGCTTACTAATAATGTGATAGCCAATGACCGCTATGCGACGGCAGAACGCAAACAAATCACAGACTGCCTTTATAGCCGGTTAGGGAATATTGAGAAAGATATTGCCGATATCAAGGCGGTATTAAGGATAAAAAAATTAGATGGAAGAACGCCGTAAGCTCGCAGGATGCCCAGTTCACGGAAAGGCATGGTTTTGTAAGGAGAACAATCATGGTTTCTGCGCTTATTATCTCGGGTGTGATTATGTAGTTCCGAAATTAAGGCGCATGGAAGATGAATTGTTACTGACTTATACGGAATTGAAGAACGGATGGAAATAATATCTACAGCGCCATTGATGAAGGATAAGATTAGGACAGACAAAATCTGTGTTAACTGTAAAATCCACACTTTACAAGTGTTAACTATAGATGGTTTTAAATGTAAGGAATGTTCTACAATACAAAAGGAGGAATAAATGGATATAGGAGCGATTGTTAAATGGGTTCAAGCGAATTGGCTACAGATAGCACAGGCTATTGCGGCGATCATCGGTGCGGCGAGTATCATTGTAAAGATGACCCCTACTTTGAAGGACGATACAATCTTATTAAAAATCATCAAGTTTTTAGGAAAGTATATCGCCCTTAATGTAGATGCGCCTGCGGATGCGGACAGACCGAAATAATGGCACAATCAATCCTTGCGATTATCGGTTCTGTGCTTGCGATCATAATCGGACTGTGGAGATACTTTGGTCGCAGGAACGCCGAGAAGCGGAAGCAAGCAGAACAGGCGAGAAAGGATCTGGAAGATGCAGAAAAGAATGGCGATATTTCTGGCATTACTTCTGCCGTTGACGATATCAATAGGTTGTAGCACAGTCGTGCTCCATCCGATTGCGAAGCAGGACCTCGTGATAATGCCAGCAGGGCAGAGTTACACACCAGATAGGAAGGGATACTTTTTGTCAGAGTTGTATTTTAATAAGGTGCTTAAAGTTAAGAAAGAGATGGTGGACGCACAATGAGGATAAAATGAGCCAAGTTATTTTTGTATTACTGATGTTGGGCGGGTTTATGATACCCGCCGCCCTGTTTGGGATGTGGTGGATATTCTGGGTGTTTATGTTATTCGGCATCTGTTTTGGGGCGATGGAAGGTATCGCTGTCTGGAAAACTAAAAAGACGGTTTCACAGCACTTTTGGGAATTTGCCCAAAAACACCCGATTAAAGCCAAGATTATCTTGGGCGGGATGCTCATATCCTGGTTTGCTTTATTGGCACACTTAGGGTTTCATTGAGTTACCCAACAAACCGTGTTAATCAAGTGTTTGTAGGGTAACATACAAAGAATTGTATGAAAAAATACAAAAATGGATGAATTAGAGATAACTAAACTTACGGTAGAAAATTCAACGGGAAAATTAATCCTTGAACTTCCTCAAGACTTGGATATGGAAGAGTGGCGGGATATATTCGCTTCTATCTGTATGTTTTTATCTTTTCATCCCGATACAGTGAGTGAATATTTATATCCCAAAAACAATATCAATGAAAAAATACAAGATTAAAATAACCCCTGAACTAAAGCAAATACTCAAATTTTGGTGGGCTATCTATCGCCTGATAGAAGATGACTATTGGGAAACCATTAATGAAACTGAAAAGAAGATGGCTAAAGACACGGGCATAGAAGATATAGAGTTCTTTTATACCGACGGAGAATGTGCCGGGATAGGCAATACTTCACGGACAATGCCTTTGGTTAAATTAGATTAAAAGGAGGCACTATACGCGCAAAGATAATGTCGGCATAATTGGTGATACACACATACCTTTTGAGCGCCCCGATTACCTGAACTTCTGCATTGCAATCTTTGACCGTTGTAAATGTGATAAAATCGTCCATATCGGCGATCTCGTAGATAATCACGCTATATCCTATTATGAACACGACCCTAATGGAAAATCCCCGGCAGATGAAATGATTGAAGTAGATACCCACCTTAAACGCTGGTTTGGCGCTTTTGAGCAGTTATACCTTTGTTTAGGAAACCATGATCGGCTTACAGACCGTAAGGCCAAGACCTTCGGGTTGCCTAACCGCGTATTTAAGACCTTCCGCGAGATATGGAATTTTCCTTTAGGATGGCAAGCAGATTATAGTTGGGAATTTAACGGCGTAAGATACCAGCACGGCACAGGGTATTCCGGGGAATACGCGCATATCAAGGCGGCGCAGGCAAACCGGCAAAGCACGGTTATAGGTCATACGCATTCAACTGCGGCCACAAACTACTTTGTAAGCGAAAATGACCGCATCCTGGCGATGAATGTCGGTTGTGGTATAGACCGCAAGACTTATGCCTTTGAATACGGTAGATACCTACCTAAAAAGCCCGTCCTATCCTGTGGCGTGGTAACAGATAAGGGAAGATATTGCCAGGTATTTCCTATGTCGATATGAGTAAATTCAATCGCCCGGAAGTCTTGGAAGGATATACTTCGAGAGCATCAACGCCCTGCGGCTCGTTTTTCCTTACGCTCAACGATGACGGCGAACACCTGCGCGAAGTAAGGATGTGCATAGGCAAATCCGGAAACTGCGTAAGGATGCTATTTGAAACTATCGCTATCCTGCTTTCAGTAATGTTGCAAGAAGATATAGCCCGCGAGAAAATAGCCAAAATCCTTACCAAACAAATGGAGGCAAATTGCGGAAATTGTTTTGTAATTAAAGGCGATAAATATACCTCTTGCATAGACTATGTAATCCATCGGATTTTAGAGAATATGGCATCACGCGGCGAGATTAAACTGGAGAAAGATTGAGCGACTTCCACACGCCCGGCATGGCTAACGAAAGCAACCTTGCCCGGTGCGTAAACTGTAATCAAGGGGTCAGAAATGGCTACGAAACGCAAGAAGGATTATACTGCCGAGATTGTTTTAAGGCGCGCAAGAAGGCGCAGGCGCAGGTCAAAACCGCTTGATTGTGTCGGCGTGCCTCTGATTGGTCTTGGCAAGATTACTGCTGATTGGGATGGGCATAGGTAAAGTGCATCTAAACGCCGAAGGCGAAGTTTACAAGCCCTGTTGCCAATGTTGGTCTGATCCGCGCAAGGAGTTATGGGTATTAAGGGATGACGGCAGGGTGGATATATTTTGCCTGCTGCACAGCGATTGCCATCTCGGATATACGGATGATTTACCAAATGAAGGTTTATAATATCACCATATTAGGCAAGGTTAAGGCTAAAGAGCGCCCACGTAGGGGCAGGGGAGGGCATTTCTACACCCCTTCGGCTACCCAGGCCTATGAGTTAAGCGTCCACAACAGCGCGGCCCAGGCCGGGCTTATTCCCCTGACAGACGATACCCTTAATATAGGTATATGCTTTTATGGTCAATACGGCAGATCAGATATTGATAATCTTTGTAAGTCCGTTCTGGACGGGTTCAAGTATTTCTTCAACGATAACAGGATAACCTTCCTCGTAGCAAAGAAAATCCCCTCCAAAGACTACCTAACAAAAGTCAAAATCTGGTAAAATAAACCTTGACAACTTTAGTATCTTGTAGTATACTTTAGTTGAGGTGAATAGAGATGGATAAAGCAATTAAAATCAGCGACGAAGATTACAGATTAGTGGAGTTGATACAAACTAAGGAAGATTGGACTTTGAAGAAAACATTATCTAAAGCAGTAAGATTTTTTGCTCGCGCCAAAAGAATAGTTGACAAATGATTTTTTTCTTGTATTATAAATCTATGATTAGAATTACCCTAAAAAGGAGATAAGCTATGAAAGACCTTGCGAGGAAGATAAGATTGCTAACAATAGCCCCCGAAAGAAATCCCAAGTGCGTAAGCGCAAGGGATTTTTTTATTGCTCGCAAGGCCGGGGGCTTTTTGTTAGGAGGTTAATATGAAATATCCACAATGTAATGAAAAGTGCAAGCCAGAAGAAAATATACATTGGCTCGGAGACAGATTTTTTGTGGAAGGTAGAAAGTGCTGTGGATGTGGTGGTATAGGAAAACCTCATATTGGCTTTGGTTATCCTTGTCCCGCAAGCACTTTAGGTGGGCACTATTACGATGAAAAAACCGCAGAAATAAATGCGGCTAAAAGTTAAATGCAAATCATATTATTGGGGCTTCTGCAAAGAAACAAAGGCAGATAAGAACGGCAATCGTGATTTTTGTAGGCAAGATAAATGTTCGAAGTTTAAGATAAAAAAATAGGAGGGCACAATGAACATAACCATCGGCTTTCTGGAAGAACCCAAGCCGCGCCTGCCCAAATTCTTTCCTTTTATCATCGGCGTAATTGCAATCCTTATTACCCTAATCATGGTAAGTTTATGCCATGCCCAGCAAATGCCAATGCCAGCATATACCGACGCGCAGATAGCCAATGCCATATATAAGGCAGAAAACAGCCCAAAATACCCCTACGGCGTGCGATCGGTCAAAACAGGAGGTAATGTTGCTTTTGCGCGTAAAGTCTGCTTAAATAGCATCAGGAACGCAAGGAAACGCTATCTACAAAGCGGTTGCCAGGGTGATTTCATCGCTTTTATGGGATTGCGCTATTCCCCACCAGCCATAAATCCTAATTGGGTAAGATTAGTTCATTATTTCTTAGGGAGGCAACTATGATATTTAACGACCACGAAATCACGCCCCAGGTTATATCTACAAAAGATTTTCTCCTGCGCCACGCCGCGCACAAGAAAGAGCAGCAGATACTTAAAGACCTTACCGGAAACGGTCCGGACTTGCGGGTATTGTTTTGCAAGGATGATGAGGAACTTCTGATTATGGGGTATATCAATGAGTAAACACTCTAACTTCAACACCAAAATTACCAAGTCGGATAGATCATTGCATGATTTGTATGCTTTCAGGGATTTGCCGAGGATGAGTTTATCGCATAGGGAGTGGGAAGAAAAGAGTTACAGATTTGATTTGAGGAACGAGATGATGCAAATGGAAGGAGGTGAGTAATGGGGCGTTATGTTTGCCGCCAGGGTAAGGATACCAATATCGCAAAAGCAAATAAAGTTTGCCTTATGCGTAGGTGTCCGGATTTAGCAGTCAGGAAGCCAATATTAACAAAGGGAAGATTACGGCATATCATTGTTTCCGTAGTACCGGAGATGATGATTGATATTGCCGGAAGATGTTAAAAGGAGAAGTTAAAATGATAATAAAAAATCAAAAGAAACTTAAAAATCTGATTATGCCGGAAACAAGGATTTCCTTGTATCAAACCGCTATGAATAACAGCGGCCGGAACTTTGAAGGCAAGAGAGTAACGGCCAAAAAAATGGCCGAATTCACAACCGATATTTACAAACTGGCTATCAAAGAGATAGAAAATATCGGGGAGTTAAGCATCCGCCAGATTGCAAGCACTATCAAGGTCGAACCTACTAAAAAACAGAACGGAAAGTTAACCGTCAAAAACTTAATGGCTAAAATTAAGAAAGGAAAAAAATGATACAGACGGTTAAACTTTACGACGGAACGATTGAATTATGTTTTGACGAAGCAAGACACCGTTTTACGGCTAATGGCAAGCCGGTATTTCCTTCTGTTACTGGGGCGACTGGTGTTATTGATAAAAGCAGACCCCTTATTTTCTGGGCGGTTAAACTTAGTAAAAACTTCCTTATGGCAAATCTTCAAACGCTTATTGACGACACTAAAGGCGATAAGATTGCCGCGCTTATTGAAGAAGCCTCTAAGCAACATACTATTAAAAAACAGGAAGCCGCAGATGTAGGAACACAAGCTCACGAATGGTTTAAGCAATTTATCAAGGCAAAATCTAAAAAAGATTGGCCGGTAATTCCTAAAGACCCACAAGTTTATAATGGGGTAACCGCTTTTTTGAAATGGGTTGACGAATATGAAGTTGAGTTTAAGTCAAGCGAGAAATTAGTTTATTCCAAGAAACACAAATACGCAGGGATTATGGATGCAGAAGCGGTTATCAAAAGAAAATTCTCTGTGGTAGATTTTAAGACCAGTAAGGGAATTTTTCCAGAGATGCGATTTCAGGTAGCAGGGTATAGGGGTGCATCAGAAGAAGAAAGTGGTAAAAAGTATTCTGGCGATAATTGGATTGCGCGTTTTGACAAAGAAACAGGGGAATTTGAAGCCCATCCTTTTACCGAACAAGATGAAGACTTTAAGGCTTTCCTTAACGCTTTAGAGTTAAAAAGAAGATTAAAGGAATTAGAAGTTCCTTATACACCTAAAGTATGAACAAGACAGTTTGTTGGTGTTGTGAAAGAGAATTTGAATATGATGGAGAAAAATATCGGGATATAAATTGTAAGCATTGCGGAGTTCAGAATAGTATCTATAACCCTGCGGAATATAAACCTATTCCGCCAGAAGAAGGAGAGAAAGAAATGATTAACTATAGTGATGAGAAATACCAGGGGAAGTTTGTTTATATGCCGTTGATGGGTGATACGGCAGAGTTTGACATTGTGGAAATCAGCGAGGTAAAGGGAGATAACCCGAAGTTTAATTTTAGCGAGAAAGTTCCGGTTATGGCCAACGGCGAACAGGTTGTTGATGATGACGGCGAGCCGGTATTCAAGGTTAAGGATTTAGGTTATCACATCGAGGCAAAACTACGCACTGGGAAAATCCTATCCGTTACCAGCATGGCAACCTTCCGATCAGTATTTAAGAAGAACGAGATACAGGACGGCGATAAAATCAGGGTTTTTCATAAAGACAAAGGGGAATGGATAGTAGAAAAAATATAACCCACCAGCGCAGCCCCGGCTAACCCCCGGGGCTTGGAGGTCTTAAAAATGTGTCAAATTAAATCAGCGATAATCTTAAAAGATAAAACTTTCTGTCCATTTGATTATGATGACCACTCAAAGATGCTTGAGGAGTTAGGGATTAAAGATAATACTAAAACACCTGATTTTGTCCGAGTAGAAATGAACCCGAAAGACGGAAATATCTTTAATCACGACTTGGATAATTGGGTATTAAAAGTTGACCAGGATTTTAAACCAGAATGGTTTAGTGAGAAATTTGCCGCAAAAGAGATGCAAAGAGAATTGAAAAACTGGTGGCAGGAGAGGTTTATTTTTGACGATAAATCTTGGAAAAAATTACAGGGTAGTAAATTTTATGTAAAAAATTCATCAGTAGTGGCCTGGGAGAATTCATCAGTAGTGGCCTGGGAGAATTCATCAGTAGTGGCCAGGGAGAATTCATCAGTAGTGGCCTGGGAGAATTCATCAGTAGTGGCCTGGGAGAATTCATCAGTAGTGGCCAGGGAGAATTCATCAGTAGTGGCCTGGGGGAATTCATCAGTAGAGGCCAGGGAGAATTCATCAGTAGTGGCCAGGGAGAATTCATCAGTAGTGGCCTGGGGGAATTCATCAGTAGTGGCCAGGGAGAATTCATCAGTAGTGGCCTGGGAGAATTCATCAGTAGTGGCCTGGGGGAATTCTCAAATTTTAATTCCTTATAATTGGTCAGATAATGTAAAGATAAAAAATATCCAAGATTTAGCATCTGTGAAAGATTTAAGAGTGAATAAAATTTTTGTTAGTGATAAGAAATTAAAGTTGGCGCAATTCAAACTGCCAAAGAAGTAGGAGGATAAATGAGCCAGAAAACCACCCAACATAAAGACATTATCGAGTATTTAGGGGCAGGGCATACCCTTACCGGGCTTGAGGCTTTAAGGCTAATGGGAACAATGAAACTGGCAAGCCGCGTCAGTGAATTAAAGCGTATGGGGTATCCTATCAAGTCAGAGATGGTGCGCGGAGATAACGGAAAGCATTTTTGCCGATATTGGCTTGAAAAAACACAGCAAGAACAGGCATTATCAGACAATCACCTTAAAAGCGAAACGCAGGCAAACTTGGCAGCGGTGTAGGAGGCGGGATGGCTCGGATCAGATACCTAAAACCTGATTTCTTTAAGGATGAGGATTTAGCAGAACATCCTTATTGGATAAGATTATTATTTGCCGGATTATGGAATATCGCAGATAAAGACGGCCGGTTAGAAGATCGGATTAAGCGAATAAAGGTTGATGTCTTTCCTTACGACAATATAGACATAGAGAAAGGGTTGCAAGAACTCGCTAAACCTAAGAACGGCAGCCGAAAACCCTTTATCCAGCGCTACGACATAAACGGCGATAAGTTTATTCAGATAGTCAACTGGCATAAACACCAAAAGCCGCACCACACAGAGAAAGACAGCACCATCCCCCCTGCACCCCCCTTAAATCTAAAGGGAATGGAGAAGGGAATGGAAAACCAGCACGAAGGGAGTGCTGGGTTAAATAACGGTGAAATAACCGTTAAACTTCATAAACCCTTAAAAACCTTGTATTTAGACTTTGTCTTACTAACCCCGGAAGAATATAGTAAGTTGGTGGCGCAGTTTGGCGCACAAGGGGCAGAGGATCGGATTGCCCGGCTTAATGAGTATGCTCATCAGAAGCCTAAGAAGTTTAAGGAATACGGAAGCCATTATCACACGATTTTGGTCTGGGCCAGAAAGGAAGTTTCAGATCAAGGAAGTAACCTAACTAAACAACAGAGGGGTAACTTACAAGGATTAAACAAACTGATGAAGGAGATAAGAAATGACGAGCGAATCATTCCAGCAGGGATATGTGGCCCTGACAGCAGCGTTTCCGGGCCTGCAATTTAACAGCAACCTACTCTGGCGCACTCTTAGCGACCTTGACGGAGAGTTTTTCCTTATGGCGGTTATTGATGTTATTAAGACTACTAAGGAACTTTACCCCGGCTCAAACATTATAGCCATATTACGAACCCGCGCCGAAGAATTAAAACTGGAAGTGTTAAAGAACAGCACTTTGAAATTAGAAGCCGAAAGCGAAAAGGATCGGATAGAGCGCTGGCGCAAAGAAGCCGTGCCTATGCCGGAAGATTGCCGGGTGGCGCTTGAAAATTTGAAGAAAGCATTGTGAACATCCTGTCTGGGCTTGATGCTTTCCTAATGGCTATGGGAAAATCAATGCCCAGTGTGAAACCTCGTAATTAGGCGAGGGATTATCACCAAGCCCAGCAGGTCAAATTAAGTTCGGGTAGCTCCCGAATGAACTCTGGAAATAATGGCGGGCAACCCAGAGAGAGATTGACAAAACGCCCGCACAATCTAACCTGAGATGAAGGAGGGGGAGTGATGAAGGATAAATATAGGGAATTTGAGGAAATTAAAATATATTTCCGCATTCCTTTTACTATGTATTGGCTTGGTAGAATTCAGGGCGAATGTCGGCACGAATGGAGTAAGCTTTATTTATTTGTTAAAGAATTTGATTGTGAAAACTGGTATTTTAAGATAGTTCACTAACCCCACAGCTTGAATAGGAGGGGAGGGATGAATGTTTGAATTGAAAAATCCACCAAGAATGAAATGGTATCATTGGCTTTTATATCCTTGGGCAAAAAGGTTTAGTTGTTTGGACGAGAACACATACCTGAAGGGATTTAGAATTTTCGGGAAAGTATATATTACAAAAATGACCAGCGTGGCTAATTAAGGAGGATGAAGATGAAATTAGAAGTTGATAGTTTTGATTACAGAGAGGCGATAAAAAAGGTAGAGAGTATGTTGGAAAATATTACTTGCAAATGCGGTGATAGCAATTTACAAGATATGCCTTCTGCTACTGAAATAGTGGATGTTGTAATTGATACGATTATATAATCACACACCAATCTAACCTGA
>Ga0265595_1003103_pt1 | contig 10517 bp, 8 predicted proteins | sample saktaG_15_FD_190148 | JGI IMG/M metagenome (GOLD analysis project Ga0265595, IMG submission 190148) | Saline water microbial communities from Sakinaw Lake, British Columbia, Canada - sak_2013_06_06_50m | ecosystem: Environmental > Aquatic > Non-marine Saline and Alkaline > Saline ... | reverse complement strand
GTTACTAATACTTATGTGGAAGTGGCGAGATTGAACTCGCGTCTGAAAAGTTTTTAAAAGCAATTCTACAAGTTTAGTCATTTTTGTTTTTGGGACATTAAATAAAAAAATAACAAAATTTTTAATGTCTTATCTCCTTAGTTTCGATAACTCATCGGAGAAGTAAGCTATCTATCCTAATAATATAACACCTTCACTCCACCTATTAGGAGTCGATGGCGAAGATGCCGCATTAAGCGAAAGCTAACGCAGGTTGCTTATTAAAATTAAAATTAGCAATTATGTTTTTTTCTCAGATATTTATGAGCTCCAAGAAAGCTCAACTTGCCTTACTTTAAAGAACTATCCGTCGAAACAATCACTCCCTTGATAATTCGCGGTTAACCTCGCGATCTGTATCCCTTTTCTTTATTTTCTCTTTTTTGTTGTATTTTTTCTTTCCTTTGGCTAACCCAAATTCAAGCTTGATTCTACCACTGTTATCATAAATTTTCAAGGGTATTAACGAAAAACCCTTAGTTTTCGTCTTTCCTATTAGATAATAGATCTCTTTTTTGTTCAAAAGTAGTTTTCTTGGCCTCTCGTCATTATAGTCGGCTCCCGCGTTATTCGGCTGGTATGGGGGCATTTTTACGCCCACCAAGAACGGCTCTCCGCTTGCAAGGCTAACATATGAGCTAGATAAATTAATATGCCCGGTTCTTATTGATTTTACCTCTTGCCCAAACAAAACTAGCCCTGCCTCAAACTTCTCCAGGACCTCATAATCAAACCCAGCCTTTTTGTTTTCAGAATAAACTTTCATATTTATATATTAGCACGGAAATTTATGGTTGACAAGATTATATTTATGTGATTATATAACAGCGGAAGGCGAGGAAACGTTTCTCGCCCAAAATAGTTCTTTCTACTAATAGAGAGGTGGCCCATGCCCGTATTGATAGTTTATGGTATACCAGCAGAGATCGATCGGGAAACTTTGGATTTGCTTGCAAGTGAACTGCAGATAGAGGTGAGTCTTCCCTTGTGTATCCAGGGAAACGAGGTTTCCGTTTTTTTCCCAGCTGAGGTGGCTCAATGGAGAGCGGGGGGAGAGTTGGTTTGTATTATCGAGGGACTTTTTGAGAAACCAGAGCGGACACCCTTCGTTCGCCAAAAAGTGGCCAAGGCTGCATTGATGCCACTTCTTAGGCTGGTTAGTAATCGGCTGAGGTCCAAATGCAAGAAGGTCGAAGTTATTGTAAAACGCTTCGACCAATATAAAGATGGCTTCGCTGTGCACGTGGCGGGTGGCTGACTTGTTTGGCGTTAAGACAAAAAGTACAGTAATAGCCGTTTTAGAAAGTAATTCAACGCTTTCTGGAACGGCTCTTTTTTTGTTCTAAAACCAACGGGTCAACGGCGTTGACCCGTTCAAATAAATAGAGCCAAGCTTTTAAACCTGGCTCTTTACGTTGGGGTCGGGTCGGGGTTGGAGGGAGGGATTTATGCCACCGCGATTTGATGGTGAGCGATTTCCCATCGGAACGCGATTTCAAACAGCTCTTCGGCAACCTCTTTCCTGCCGAGTCCCTCGTTTTCGCACGCAAGAGCGAGGAAGCTCTCGCTCTTAAAGCGGGCGAACGTGCGTCGGGACATTGCTACCCCTTGCACAAACCCGCCATCCTCCCATCTGCCACTAATATTTATCATCTTACGACTCCCTTCGTCTATTATGGGTGATTTTTCCTTTCCTACCCCGGAATAGGATACACCACCAACATCTATTTACCATACCATATTATATCTCTATTGTCAATAGTAATTACCCTTCTTTTCTCTTTATCTTTTAGTTAAAATGGTCTACAATAAATTATAAATTATGAAGAAAAACACTATAATTATTTCATTAGGCGGGTCGCTTGTGGCGCCAGATGATATTGATATTGGATTTTTAAAGAATTTTCAACATTCATTAAATAATTATCTGAGCTCAAATAGGTTTTTTATTTTAGTTGGCGGTGGCAGACCGGCTAGAAACTACCAGAAAGCGCTTTTAGAATTTGGGGCGAAGTCGGCAGACAGAGACTGGATAGGGATTGATATTACAAGATTAAACGCGAAGATTTTAAAACAAGTTTTTTTAGGAAATGCTTATCCAAAAATTATTACAGACCCAACAAAAATAATAAAAACCAATAAGAGTGTTGTGGTAGGAGCGGGCTATAAGCCTGGGTGGTCAACAGATTACGTTTCTGTTTTAATAGCTAAACTATATGGAGCAAAAACCATAATCAACCTAACAAATGTTGATTATGTTTATGACAAAAACCCAAAAGACTTTCCAGATGCTAAACCTTTTAAAGAAATTGACTGGAAAAGTTTTCAACGTATAGTGGGTGACGAATGGAATCCTGGCTTATCGATGCCGTTTGATCCAAGAGCCACAAAACTAGCATCATCTTTAAGGCTAAAAGTTATAATGATTAATGGTAGTAATTTGGAGCGCCTTGAAGATTTTTTAAATAATAAACCATTTATAGGTACAATCATCCAGTGAAAGAAGAAATAAAAAAAATAATTCAATCTGCGGTAGGAGGCGATACTCCGGAATTTTCGATTGAAGTTTCCGATGATAAAAGTCATGGTGACTATTCAACGAACGTTGCCTTAGTTTTAGCTAAAACGCTTGGTAAAAATCCGCAGGACGTAGCGGAAGAAATTAGGAATAAAATAAAATCAAATTTATTTTCAAAAATAGAAATTGCGGGGCCGGGATTTATAAACTTTTTTATTTCAGAAAAGTATTTACAGGATCAAATAAAAATCGTTTTAAAACAAAAAAATAAATTTGGAGATTTAAAAATTGGTAAAGGAAAAAAAGTTAACGTTGAATTCATATCAGCAAATCCAACAGGCCCATTAACTTTAGGAAATGGTAGGGGCGGATTTGGCGGAGATGTCTTGTCTAATGTTTTAACTAAAGCAGGGTACAAAGTTTCAAGAGAATATTATATCAACGATACGGGCAATCAAATAAACAAACTCGGCCATTCTGTTTTAAAGGACGCCGAGGCGGTTTATAAGGGGGAATATATAGATGTGTTAAACAAAGCGATTAAAGGAAAAGACGTAGGAGAAGTTGGCGGAAAAGCTGGAAAAATTATTTTAGAAAAAATGATAAAGCCATCCGTAAAAAAGATGGGAATCAGATTTGATAAATGGTTTTCTGAAAAATCTCTTTATAAGGGTAAGGAGGTCGATGAGGTTATTATAGAATTAAAAAAGAAGGGATTTATCTATGAAAGCGAAGGGGCTTTATGGTTTAAATCAAAAGATTTTGGAGACGACAAGGATAGGGTTTTAGTAAGAGCCGATGGAATTAAAACATACTTTGCCTCAGATATTGCTTACTTAAGAAATAAATTTGAAAGAGGTTTTGAAAGGCTGATCATATTTTTGGGAGCTGACCATTATGGGTATGTGGCGAGAATAAAAGCAGCCTGTGATGCATTGGGTTATAAAAAAGAAGATATTGATGCAATTGTGTTGCAACTGGTTCGTCTTTTTGAAAACGGAAAGGAGGTAAGAATGTCAAAAAGATCTGGTATATATGTAACTATAGATGAGCTGATAGATGAGGTTGGTCTGGATGCTGTAAGATTTTTCTTCCTACAAAGGTCTTTAAATACGCACTTTAATTTTGATATGGATTTGGCAAAAGAAAAATCTGACAAAAATCCCGTATTCAAGGTCCAGTATGCATATGCTAGGATAAATAGCATTTTTGCAAAAGTCCAAAGCAAAAACCCAAAAACAAAAAATTTGGAATTATTAAGAGAAGAAAGCGAGTTGCAACTAATAAAACAAATATTAAGGTTTTCTGAAATTATTGAAGACGCATCGAAAGACTATCAACTACAGAGAGTCCCTCAATATGCTCTTGATCTGGCCGATAGCTTTCATAAGTTTTACGAAAAATGTAAGGTTATTTCAGAAGATAAAAAATTAACGGATGCCAGATTATCTTTAATTTTAGCAACAAAAATTGTTTTGGAAAACGTTTTAGAATTAATGGGAGTATCAGCCCCTGAAAAAATGTAGTTGCATGAAGTTAAATAATAAATATTATGTTCTGCGACACGGGGAAGCAGTATCTAATGTTAAAGATATTGTTTCTTGTTGGCCAGAAAAGTTTAATAACCCTCTAACAAAGAAAGGTGTTGTTAAAATTAATAGAGCGGCAAGCCAGTTGGAGAAAAAAAAGATAGACTTAATCTTTCATTCTCCGTTGTTAAGAACCACTCAAACAGCCGAAATTATAGGAAAGCGTTTAAAGGTAAGAATAAGAAAGGAAAAACGGCTGAGGGAAATAGAATTCGGAATTTTTAATGGTGGTTCAGAAACAGAATTTGTAAAATATTTTAGAAACAGAATAGAGAGGATAAAAAGAGAGGCCCCCAAAGGAGAAGATTACACGGACGTTTTAAAGAGAATGTGGAATTTTTTCCAAGAAATAAATAAAAAATATAAGGGAAAAAATATCTTGATAGTCAGTCACCAAGCTCCTCTTTTGCTTTTGATAGGTAAGATAAACGGAAATTCGATAGCCGAGAGCATGGACGGAATAGTTCGCGTAACCGGAGAAAGAAGAATTATCAAAGGCCAACTAATAGAAGTTAACTAAAAAAACGATTTTAAAATGGCGTATAATTATTCTGAAGAAGAAAATAAAATACTGAAGTTTTGGGCAGAAAATAAGATTTTTGAGAAATCTTTAGAAAAGACAAAAGATAAAAAACCTTTTGTGTTTTACGATGGGCCTCCTTTTGCTACGGGGACTCCGCATTATGGTCACCTGCTTCAGAGCGTTATTAAGGACGCCATTCCGCGCTATAAAACAATGCAGGGTTTTTATGTAGAAAGGCAATGGGGCTGGGATTGTCACGGTTTGCCAATAGAAAATATTGTCGAAAAGAATCTCGGCACAAAATCAAAAAAAGATATTGTGGCAATGGGTGTTAAAAAATTTAATGATTTGTGCCGTGCACAGATTTTTACATTTATTCACGAATGGGAAACAATCATTCCGCGCTTTGGCAGATGGGTAGATATGGAGCACTCCTATCGCACTATGGACTTTGAATATATGCAGTCAGAATGGTGGGCGTTTAAAGAATTGTATAAAAAGGGGTTAATATACGAAGATTACAGGTCTATGCATATTTGCCCAAGATGTGAAACTACTTTAAGTCAGGGTGAAGTCGCAGAAGGATACAAAGACGTAAAAGATTTATCAGCAACAGTAGAGTTTAAGCTTGTCGATAATCCAAATACGTCATTTTTAGCATGGACAACAACGCCATGGACTCTTCCCGGCAACGTTGCGCTTGCGGTTGGAGAAAATATTAAATATGCCACAATTGAGAAAAAGGATGGTGGGGCAGGTAGTCTCGTAAGATTTATACTGGCAGAAGATAGGGCCGAAGAAATTTTTACAGGACAAGAGTATAAGATTGTTGAAACCAGAAAAGGATCTGATTTAGTTGGCTTAAGATACGAACCATTATTTGATAATTATTCTAGGGACGAAAAACTGAAAAACAGGGAAAACGGTTGGAAGGTTTATTCAGCTGATTTTGTAAATACAGAAGACGGTACAGGAATTGTTCATATTGCGCCAGCTTTTGGGGCAGACGATATGGCGCTTGGGAAAAAAGAAAATTTACCGTTTGTACAACACGTAAAAATGGATGGAACATTTAATGAAGGAGTTGGAGAGTTTGCGGAGCTTGATTTAAAGCCTCGCGCAAAAGATAAGCCAGAAGAAATTAGAGAAGCCGATTTAACAATAGTAAAATATTTAGAACAAAAGGGCTTGTTATTTTCTTCTGAAAAATATGCCCACTCTTACCCGCATTGTTGGAGGTGCGATACCGCTTTATTAAACTATGCTACAAGTTCATGGTTTGTTGCCGTTGAAAAAATAAAATCTAAATTATTAAAGACTGCAAAAAAAATACATTGGTCGCCAGAGCATATAAAAGAGGGGAGGTTTGGGCAGTGGCTTGAGGGCGTGCGCGATTGGTCTATCTCTCGCCAGCGTTTTTGGGCAAATACTATCCCTATTTGGAGGTGTAACAAATGTAAAAAGGAGATTGTTTTTGGTTCGGCGGTAGAACTTGAAAAAGCAAGTGGGGTAAAAGTTGTTGATTTGCATAAAGATATTGTTGATGAGGTTATTTTTAAATGTAATTGTGGGGGCGAGATGCAGAGAGTCCCCGATGTATTAGACACATGGTTTGATTCTGGATCGGTGCCATTTGCTACGAAGAGGCCAATTCCAGCTGATTTTATTGGAGAAGCGCAAGATCAAACTCGGGCATGGTTTTATTACCAGCATGTTTTGGTGGGAGCTTTATTTGGGAAGGAGGCGTTTAAGCACTGTATTGTGACTGGAATCGTATTAGCAGAAGACGGAAAGAAGATGTCGAAGAAGTTGAAAAATTATCCTGACCCCGCAGAAATGATAGAAAAATATGGAGCCGACGCTATGCGTTTTTATATGCTTAGCTCTCCTGTCGTCCAAGCTGAAAGCCTCTCTTTTTCTGAAAAAGGAGTTGACGAAATCGCGAAAAAAAATATAGGCAGGTTATACAATGTGCTTGCTTTCTATCAGCTTTATCAAGACGGCACGCCAGCTGGAGACACAAGTAAAAATATATTAGACGCGTGGATATTATCTCGTCTAAATAGGCTGGTAGGGTCCATTACGAACGGTTACGAGAATTATCGTGTTGATCTGGCGACTCGCCCGCTTACTGATTTCATTGACGAATTATCAGTATGGTATTTGAGACGTAGTAGAGAGAGGTTTAAGGAGGACGGAGAAAATAAGGATGGTAAAGATGGGCTTACGACCTTGCGCTACGTTTTACGCCAATTTTCCGTCTTAATGGCTCCTGCTATGCCATTTTTTGCTGATTACGTATTTGGCGCGGTTCGCGAAAATAATGAGGAAGAAAGTGTGCATCTCCTTTTGTGGCCGAAACAAAATAAAAAACTAATAAATAAAAATCTTGAAGAGGAAATGGATGAGGTTAGGGCGATTGTAAATTTAGCTTTAGCTGAGAGGATGGAAAAGGGAATAAAAGTAAAACAGCCGTTAGCGTCGCTTAGAGTAAAAAATAAGAAACAGAAGATAAACGGAAAGGAAAAGATGCTAGAATTAATTAAAGCTGAAGTAAACGTAAAGGATGTTATATTTGATGACAAAATTGAAAGCGAGGTTGAACTGGATACAACCCTAACAGAAGAGCTAGAAGAGGAAGGAATAATCAGAGAGATAATAAGACAGGTCCAGGCAGAAAGAAAGGAACAGAATCTTGTTCCTCAGGATAGGATTTTTGTAGAAATGTCTTTGGCTGGAAAAGAAAAATCGATAGCAGAAAAAAATAAAGAACTCTTATTAAAAGAATTTCGGGCAGATGAGATAAGCATAAATGAGCAAAGCCCTGAAGAAAAAAAGCGTTTAATAAAAATACGTCGCATCTAATAATGGCACTAGACTTTTCTATACTAAAAGAAATTGATTTTACAAAAACTGAAAACATATTATTCTTTTTTATAATTTTAGTTATAGCTCTTATTATATTTTTTATAGTAGCCTTGGTTATAAGTAAAATAATGAAGGGCCTTAAACGAATAATTATTGGAGATAATGTTAAGAGGCCAAAATTTGACAGGAAAGTAGTCGACGAGCAGTTCTTTCCTTCGGTTGCAGAAAAGCCAGAGAAGGTGGTTGAAGCCCGTAGAGCGATTACTAATGAAGAAATTATTGGTAAAAATTTGCCCCCCACAGAGAAAGATAGAATTGAAGAGAAAGATGCAACAGAAGTTGAAAGGGAAAAAGCGAAGAAAAAAATTGAGGAAGGGTTAGCGTCCTTAAAGCACGATATTCCCGGAGGAGGGTTGCAAGCAAAAATGCCCCAGAGGGTGGGAGAAAGTCCGGAAGGTGTTGTTAAAAAAGAAATAGAGATACCGAGAGCGGATTGCTCTCCTGAAATGGGTTTGGAGAATAAGATAGAAAGTGGCATTAATATTCCTCGAGCCTCAAAAGAGGCGTCAGCTTCTAATAAAGGTGGTAGCTCAGATTCTTCGGTATTGTTTCAGGGAAGGAGTGATGTTCCAAGAATGAAGCTAGAGCACGAGATGAGAACAAATCCCAAGATTTGGAAAGCAGCAAGAGAAACTATGCTTAACTTAACTCCCATTGAAAGAGCTAAACTTGTAAAGGAAACATTTTCATCAGCTTATGGGAGGAATATTTCTAAAACAGATCTAAAACAGACAGTGCGGAAACTTGATAGAAAAATGCGCGCCTCAACAGCTCCTAAAGAGCACGAGAAGCTGAGAAAGGAAATTAAATTTTTCAAAAAAATAGGGGGTATTTAAAAAAGAAGATGACGACAAGATATAAGACTCAAGCATTCACTTTTCAGAAAAGCGATACCAATGAGGCAGATAGAGTTTTTTCTGTTTTTAGTAATAATTACGGCCGGTTAGATTTATTTGCTAAAGCAATAAGAAAAATTAATTCAAAACTAAAAGGAGGAATAAATATTTTTTCTTTTTCGGATATAGAATTTATACAAGGGAAAAATAGAAAAACACTTACGGACTCATCTACTATAAAACGATTCGACAACATTAATGATAATTTAGAAAAATTTAATGTTGCTAATAAGATTGGAAATATCTTAGAGGATTTTTTAAAAGGGGAAGAAAGGGACAACAAGGTATTTGATTTGCTTTATGAGATATTTAGCAAATTAAACGACAATAGAACAGACGGTCAGAAGTCTAACCTTTTATATTATTACTTTCTTTGGAATTTTTTAGCCATACAGGGGTATAGACCAGAAGTCACAAATTGTGTCTGCTGTCGTGGAAAATTGCTTCCGGATGGCATCAGCCTTTCATTTAAGGATGGCGGGATTGTGTGCAAGGATTGTTTTGGCTCAGATGAGGCAACTCAAGGAATAAATTCGGATATTGTTAAAATATTAAGACTAATTTTAAAGAAGGATTGGGCAGTTCTATCTAAGCTAAGAGTCAGCAAAGAGAGTTGGGAAATTTTCAAAAAAAATTCAGACAATTACAGCCTATATATTTTATCTGGCCATTCATCTAAAAATAATTATTCAAGCTAATTTTTCATAACTATGAGCAAAAAAATTATATTTTTAATTCTATTTATTATTGCTGTAATTGGGTTTATCTTTTTTCTCTATTACAGAGAGAATATATTCTCAAAGGAAATTCTGAAGCTTGAAATTTTAGGTCCTGAAAAGGCCGACGTTGGAGAAGAAATAGAATACACTGTTAAATATAAAAATAACGGAAACTTTGTTTTAGAGCAACCCCGGTTAACTTTTTACCTACCAGATAATTCATTAACGGAAGATGGGAAGATGAAGATTGTGCGGGAATTAAATGACATATATCCGGGGGCGCAGGAGTCTGTGAAGATTAAAGCTCGACTTTTAGGCAAAGAAGATGATTTGAAAACGGCCAAGGCCTCTCTTTCTTATGTTCCTAAAAATATAACTGCTACATATGAATCTAGCACCACATTTATTACTAAAATCGATTCAACGCCGATTACCTTAGACTTTGATTTGCCAACCAAAGTTGAACAAGGAAAAAATTTACAGTATGCAATAAACTACTTCTCAAACGTAGATTATCCGTTAGAAAATTTAAGCATAAAAATAGATTCTGTGCAGGGCATGGATTTTGTATCGGCGGACCCAGCATCTTTAGATGGCGTAGAATGGAAGCTTCAAACCTTAAATAAGGCGCAGGGTGGGAGGATTAATATAGAGGGAAACGTTTTAGCAGGAACGAACCAGGATCTTAATTTCTCAGCTTCGCTTGGAATGTGGCAAAATGGTACGTTTGTTGTAATGAAAAAGTCAGAGATGCAGGTTCAGGTTATACAGCCACTTCTATCTATTTTACAGGAAGTTAATGGCTCTGCTTCTTACATTGCCTCTCCGGGAGAAACACTTCAATACAGAATTTTTTTCAGAAATATTGGCTCTACTTCTTTTAATGATTTGTTTATGGTGGTAAAGATAGATAGCAATGCTTTAGATATATCAACAGTAGAAGTTGGGGGTGGTGGGCAGATGCAGTACGGGAATAATATGATTGTTTGGGATGGGTCTCAAACTCCGCAATTAAAATATTTAGGAGCACAACAACAAGGGGAGGTTAGTTTCAGCGTAAAGGTGAAAGATAATTGGGTTCCATCAGGTTCTGGGGCCGACGGTACGGTAATAGTAAACGAAGTTAATATCTCTCAGATAACGCAGAAGTTCTCGGTAAAAGTTAACTCGGGCTTAGTAATTTCCCAAGGAGCATATTATAAAGATGATAATCTTTTAAATTCTGGCTCTATACCGCCACAGGTTGGGGAAGCGACGACATATGTTATAAATTGGGAGATAAAAAATTATTTCAGTGATGCTAAA
>Ga0265595_1003100_pt1 | contig 10522 bp, 7 predicted proteins | sample saktaG_15_FD_190148 | JGI IMG/M metagenome (GOLD analysis project Ga0265595, IMG submission 190148) | Saline water microbial communities from Sakinaw Lake, British Columbia, Canada - sak_2013_06_06_50m | ecosystem: Environmental > Aquatic > Non-marine Saline and Alkaline > Saline ... | reverse complement strand
TAGGTCGGAGGCCGCTATATTATCATGAAAACTAATTGGTCAGAATCAGTTTATGCGAATAGCCGGTTTTGGCGCGGTAGAAGTAGACTCCTGGCCGCGTTTGATTCAACAACACTTGCCGGCCTGACATATCGTACAAGCAGCCCTTTTGCCGAGCTGACCAAGCCGAGAAAGAGGCGCAGGACATCACGGTCGGACGAACAAGCAAAAGCTGATTTTCAGGAAGCGTGACTCGCGGCTCTTGGATGCCAGTTGACTCCAGCCAGCCAATGCGCGGCCAGATGATCAGAGTGTCGGCCAAATTACCCAAATCCAGTATCTGGTTGTTTTCAAAACCCAGCAAGGAATTGCGATGCCGGTCCCAGGCAAAAGCTTCAGCCACCGAAATCTGACTGTCGTGGTTGGTGTCAATGGAGTCTATGAAGAATCCGGGCGCGCTATCTGAATAGTATTCAGACGGCTCGGCCCCGCCGTTCAGACCCGTCAAAATATGAAAGGAAAATTCGCTATGCAAATATTGACTGCCATTATACCACTCGTTTTCAAGGCTATCAACATAAACTATCGAATCTCCTGACCTATAGCCATCATCACAGGGCATGGTGGACCAGGCCGGTTGCGGACCAGCGCCTGACAAGATAATGGTTTTATGGCTAATGCTTTCCGGCGCGTTATAGCCCAGCCAAGTGGCAAAACCACACGAATCAGGATGCCGGCCATTGCCCCAGGTCTGGCAAGGATTAAAAACAAAAAGCTTAAAAGCCGGAATGCGGTTAAAATCAGCGGCCATAATACTGTCGGTTAATTCGTAACCATCCCAATCCATGACAAAAGAATGATGGTACAGCTGCGGATTTTGAGGATTTAGCCCCCACAATCCGTGCCCTTGCACCATAAAATACAAAATATCAGCGCTGTCTAAAGTATTAGCCCAAAAACTGGTCAGCGAATCAAGTTTGGCTAAAGAAGCGTTTCCATCCACAAATGAAGTGGCATACTTTGGCATTTTTTGAGGATTCACATACCCACGAGTTCCCCCATAATTATAAAACAAATTGACAATCGTGTCTGCCTGCAATTCAATCCGGCAAATGGAATCATTAAAACAAAGATCGTTCCAGAATAGATTGTCCTGGCCAGCGCCATCATTGCCGCACCAAGTGCCGACAATGACGCGATGATCGGCCAAAGCCAAACTGAAAACAGCCAGACAGACAATGCCGACCCCAAACAGAATACTGGTCTTTTTCATGATACCCTCCTTTGGGTTGTTAAGACCTAATTATAGAATAGCACAATGCTCGCTAAAGTCAAGAGGAAAAATAAGTCAAAGGTCAAAAGGCAAAAGTCAAAATTACAAGGCAAAAGCTAAAAAGTAAAAAGGGGGGTAGGGCAATAACGTTCCGCCCTAAACGGATCGGCCTTTGACTGAAAAATTACAAATCACCTGCCCGCCTCCGCCATCCGCCAACTGGCGGAGGCGGATGCCTTCCTTGGAGTTAATTCTAAATATAAGGCAAGAAGTGGTTTTATCTTTAAATTTTTATATCCATGGGGCGGCGTTGGCCCGCCTAGACTCGACCGTCCAGTCGAGGCTGGCAGGCGGGAAAATCAAAAGTAAATAAAATAGCACAATGATTAATTGCGCTATTTTATAATTAAATAACAACCTTAGTTTAGAATTTTTTACCTTTCAACTTCAAAACACCGCTAGCTAACATATTAGCCAATTGAATTGCTTCGTCTAAAAGACGATCAATAATATTTTTATCAGCCAGCCCAGCATCTCTTAAAAGTTCTAACCAGTATTTGGTCTCGTTGGCAGATTTTAAGGCAATCTCATAGAATTTTTTAAATTCTAAACGAGAACTTGATGCTCTGGCCTCTACAATATTAGCTCCAATTGATGTGGCAGAACGAATAAGTTGGTCAGTTATTATCCACGCGCTTCTTTTGTTCGGCAGCGTATCAGTTAAACCGATAATCTCTAAGCTAAACTTATAACATCTTCTTTTTAAATCACTTCTGCTAAGCTCCATGTTGTTTATTCTAATTTTATTATTTTAACTTATAATTTTGACTTTTGGCTCATTCTTCATTTTTTATTCCTTTCTTCAACTTTTGACCTGTACTTTTGCCCTTTGACTTTTAAATTTTGCCTTTTGGATTTTTCTGCCTTGTTTTTTTCGTCCTTCGTCTTTTTCTTAACTTTTACCTTTTTACCTGTAATTTTGACTTTTGATTTTTGCCTTTTGACCCTTTGGTCCTATTTCTCCTTGGTATTCACCCTCGGCTGGCAAACGGTTTTGTCGCAGCCATAGCGGTAATTGGCGTTTTTGGCCAGATTACAGCCGGTCAAAGGCGCTTTGGCTGACGATTCAACGCTGCCGGCGGTCTGGGTTAGCCAATAATAATACATGGTGTTGGGATTGCCGCGCTTATCTACCATGGCGCAACATTTATCTCCCGAGCTGCAAGCGTAAATGGTTTGGCTTGTTCCATATTTGAATGATTGATTGGCGGTAATATTGCAAATACTGCTAATCGGCTGTGATTCGGCTTCCAATAATAAGTCAGTATGCGAGCGCACTTCCTTGGCCACCGTCCAATTATCTAGCATCCCGGTAAAACTTTCGCCTATAATTACATTCTGGTCATTGCTAATGTCCCCCATGGTAGAAACATCAAGCGTCGAAGAATCAAAATTATTATCCACAAAAACTTTCAAAAGACCGCTGCTGCGATTAACGACGCAAGCCACATAATGCCAGTTGCTATCGTTTATGGCCGTGGAGCTGGTCAGGGTATAATTCTGGCCGGGATTTTTAAAGAAATGACAGACAGGGCGGCCGCTGCTTAAATATATTTCATAGCCGCTGCCATTTGGCTTTTGAATTTTATAAAGCAATTCGCCGCTAACAGCCGAGGTTCTAACCCAGCCGGCAATGGTGAGAGAGTCGCTGGCCGTAAAATCCAAAGAATCGCTGTCTAAAACTGTCACATAGCCGCCGCTAAAAATGCCGGAGCGAATAAACTTGGCGTTGGTGGCCGTGGTAGTGGCGCTGCCGCTGGCTGTGCCGTTGTTCTGGTTGCCCGAAGCGTCAATGACTTCATTGCTCTGGCCTGACCAGCCGCTTTCATTCATCCGCCATTGGGCCGACAAATCGCTGGACTTGACGCCTTCGCCGGCATGAGCCACTAATAGACAATTAGGGTCAGTAAGCGACGAATTACAGCCGACGCCCGGAGTATTTTTAAGTCCGCGATATAAATTATACCCGTCTACGGTCGCCTCTTCATCCACAGTAGGATTCCAAATGGTTTGCAGTTGGCCGCAAATATTGCCGTTAACCAGCACATCGCTGCTTGGCTGTAGCGGAGAGGTTAACATACAATAAGGACGCGGATAGGTGGGCGGATTATGGGTGTTCCATTTAGAACCCTCCCAATTCCAGGCCTGCATTTTATAACAATAGAAGCTATTGGGATTTAGATCATAAGTGTCATTGGTAGAACACTGGTCGCCATTGCAGGCATAATAAGGCACTGGATAGGACGAATAATTAGAGTCGCAGGGCGTATTATCCTGATTATGACAGCGCCAAAATATGTAATAGGTGGCGTTCTTGGAAGCTGACCAGTTTAACTGCGTGGTCACCTTGCCCTCAATCGGATTAATATTCACCGCATCAAAAGAGTCAAAATCTTTGGGAGGAGCTTCGCTCCATAAATGCGACCCGCTAGCCCAGCCCAAACTGTCATCAGGACCCCAAACCCAGGTCCGCCAATTATAATAAGAAGCTCCGATTCTATACCTGCCTCCCAGCGTATAATATCCGCCGCCTTGGGAATGATCGTTTAAATACACGCCCCACATTTGATCTTCTGTAGAAAAAGTGCCGTCAGGAATCTCAGTATTGGGAATATAAATATCGTAAGTAACGCGAGATTTCCCGTGCAAACCAATCCAACCGTCATCGAGGTCAGCGGTTATGACTCTGGCCCAGCCAGTTATTTCTTTGTGCGCGTCTTGCCAAATCTCTTGATTGGTTTTGACCCGGGAATAAATGGCCACATTGTCCAAATAGCCGTCTAAATAAGCCGCATTCGGGGCAATAGACGCTCTGCCGGCTCCAGGGGGCAGCGGATTTTGCTTATCGCCGCCTAAATATAAGGGAAGGGGGTTGACGGTGTTAATCGGACCGGCTTGAGCGTAAATCCGATCTAAAACTCCGTCTAAATAAAGACGAACATAGCTGCCGTCATAAGTTAAGGCCACGTGCCGCCACTTATTAACATAATTATTGGCAAAATCAGCGTCGCTAAAATAATAGGTCCGCCAGCCGCCGCCCATAAAAAATTCCGCAGCAAATTTATTATAAGTAGTGGGAATAACCCCTAAAGCATAGGCCCCGTCTTTTCTTAGCATTATCTGCGCGGAATTATAAGGATAAACTGGGTCTTGTTTCAAATTAATCCATCCTTCCAAAGTAAAATTCTGCGTTAAGCCAAGCGTTGAAGTGTCTAGCACTTCGGCGTAGACCCGATTCACGGTGCTTGGATTATCGTCAGTATCGTAAGAAAGGGCCGCGGTAAAAACAGTGTCTTGTTTAAAATTGCCAGTCGCTAATCGCGGCATATCGATCGGATTAGCCGGCGGGCTCCCCAAGATCGCGTCCAAGCCCTTGCCGGACTTATCCAAAGTTTTGTAAGTGCCGCCAATATTAACCACGGCGTCCAAGGTCCAGTGACCGAGTAAAGTGGAATCAACCACGACATTAGGCTGCGTGCAGGTTTCCTGATAATTGAACTCTTGGCCGCAATCTCGCAAACACGAGCCGTTGGCCTTACGAGTGCCTGCGCAAGCCCAGGCCGGAAGACCGTTTGGGGCAGTGCCGCCGCAAGTCGCGCCAAAACAAAGATAGCCGCGGCTGGCGTCGGCAATGGTCGTGGCATTGTTCCAATCAGCATAATTTTCCGCCCAAGCATAACCATTTAAAACATTAGAGGCGGTAACCGAATCAATATCGGCGTTTACTCCATAATCGCCGGCTGCTACGCCCCCAGGAACCACGCCAGAGGGGCACGCCACCGCATCGCCCGGACAATAATCTCCGCCCGGACCGCCGGCGCAGCAACATTCCATGATTCCATCATTATTATAATCATTATAACAGTTGGTGTTTAGCCAACCCATATTTTCCGACCATAACCAGCCATGAATATTGTGGCTGGCTCCGCCCCGGGCCTGCTGAACTCTGTAAAAATTGACAATCAGGCCGGTGGCGATTAAAAAAATAAATAACAAAATTATCAGCGCTGGCTGCCAGATTTTTTTATCAATTTTTTTATCAAAAATTTTCCTCATAAAATATCTTATAAAGATAAATTCTCCCCTTTTAACCAATCACTTAACGTCTTTATCTTTTTATCAATTACTAAAATCGCCAATCAATCTATATAACCTTCGTTGTCCTTTCGTTGTTAACTAGAATCAGATGATTAATTCTAATACTTAATAATGTAATTCACTAACACGAAAGGCGGGTCAATGGTGACGGCACTAATTGATCCTGATGGTGTTCCTGCAGAAATGGCCGCGTGCTGATGTGTTGATAAGGCTGAACCGGTAAAGACCTGGGCAGTAACGGCGAGATTCGGGGCTGTCGTCTTACAGGCAGTCGTTGACCCGGTTCCGGCTGCGATGGCAGTGGCAGCACAGTTACCGGTAGTCGCTGAGGTTGCGTTGGTGCCGGCTGGTGTTCCTGCAGAAATGGCCGCGTGCTGATGTGTTGATAAGGCTGAACCGGTAAAGATCGGTGTTATGCTGGCTTGTCCACCTATAGTTCCAGTAATACCTCCCATGGTGCCTTTAGGAAATCTATCTTGGAAATTAGGAACCATAAACATCGGTCCGCCACCACCAAAATTATAGCCAATTACGGCAAACAAATCTGCGTATACTATTGTGTCATAAAGTCGTCCATCACACAAAAACCATCCGCTCGGAGCGGCTGTTCCGCCATACATAATTATCGAGCCCACCGGCGAACCACCACTTGAAGCAGCGGGTGTCTGCCAGGTCGCTAAACCATCGGCATCAGAAGTCAAAACCTTATTGGCCCCAGGACTGCCACCGGCAATTTTGATTTGACCAGCCATGTTAACAGTCCCATCAGTGCCAATGGTCATATCATTGGTCGTGCCGTTTCGACGGAATATTAAACTATTTGCTGTCGCGTCTACTGCGTTGTCCATACCAACAAACCACTTCTCAGCACTTTGACGAGACATAGCCAGTCCGGTCCAAAGAGATGTAGCATTGTTTTGATTTAATCTTATCTCGGCTGTGCCAGTATTGGTGGAATTTTTAATATCTAAAGGATAGCCAGGGTTAGTTTCGCCGATGCCGACGTTGCCATCCCCATCAATCCTAACCTTCTCCGCCGCCATCGGCGTCCCGTTTGCCATTGTCCAGAATGTCAAAGCAGATGTTTCTGAACCAGATGCGGCATTTGTTAATAGATTTGCTATGCTGCCAGTCAATACACCCGCCCCTACGCTATTCTCTGTATAAATATTAAGACTGCCGCCAATGCCGGCTGCGGCTGTGCCAGAAGTGTTTCTTTGCAATCTTAGTGTCTCGGCTACTGCATTTGTTGTGGCTGGGTTGATGTCAAAATATCCAGCATAGCTATTTGTACTTGAGCCAGAGACGCCAATGCCGTCTGTGCTCATACCATGGACACCAAGGCCGCTTGTAGTTAAACCATAGACACCATAGCTGCTTGTGCTTACGCCAAGGACGCCAGTGCCGCTTGTGCTTACGCCACGGACGCCAGTGCTGCTTGCGCTTGTGCCAGAGACGCCATAGCCGCTATAACTCTCTCCAAACACTGCTATTGAGTTATTGCTTGCGTTACCACTGCCAAAATACGCTGTCGCAACAGAATCTCCAGTTATCCAAGGAACTGTTAATCTATACCCAGGCGAAGTCGTTCCGATGCCAAGACGCTTATTGGTATTGTTCCAAACAAAATTACTATCCCCGCCAAAAGAACCATTGTCATTAAACTGAACCTGAGTATTACTGCCGCCGGGCGTTCCAGAACCGCCAGTCGCACAAGCTGCCCAGCTTAAATTACCAATGCCGTCGTTTTGTAAACACTGGATTCCAGAAGCTTGACTGCCTGGCCAAGAATAATATATCGCCCTAATCCTTTGAATGTCCCCGCCAGAAGTAACAAGAAACCTCTCGGGCGTTATGTCTTGACTAATACCAATGGGGCCCCTAGTAGAAAGCCAGCCGTCAACACCAAGCGAAAAGACATTAACGGCGCTGTCGCAGGTAGCGTCCTGCGAGCCAGTGCAGCTCGAGAATAGCAGGAAATTACCTACTGAAGTATTTTTCATATTACCATAAATAAGATTTTTACCAGTCCCGAGAGTTAAATCACCCCGACCAACCATAAAGCCAAGGACAGGCGAAGAATTTCCTTCAATATTTAGGCTCCCGCTTTTAGTTTGAAAAGTAGGGCCGAGGTTGACCGGCGCATAAACATTATTGCCCGGCGGCGCCGCACTAGGCTCGGTCCAGGCAAGAGCCGGTAAAACCATCAAAGAAAACACGCCGACTAAAATCAAAATAAAAAAACCAAACAAGCTTTTTAAGGCTATTTGGCCGGCGCGGTTAGACAAAATTTTAATCCACATAAATAAACCTCTTTTTGGCCAACCCGTCCGTCCTGCCTACCGGCAGGCAAGCAGATGACAGACAGACAAAGGCCAAATTATTATTTTTTACGTATTTTACAAATAATTAATCTCTATTATAAAGTATAAACCCAAAAATCAATCTTGCCAAGTAATTATGTGGATAACAAATAGGCCCAAAAATCCATCCCGCCTCAGCTACCACTGCCAAATATCTGCCAACGCGGAAAAAGTGTTTGTAAATCACGCTGATAACTACGAAATTTGCCAGAGGCAGTGTTAATCTTTAATGTTTGCGGCAAGCTGCCCGACCAGGATAAACGATAGACATAAGGACCACCGCTAGTATTGCGATTATGCAGAGTAATTTTATAATAAGAATTCAAATAATAAGGACTGGCTCCGATGTCAATAGGAATGGTTACGACCACAGAAAAGTCGGTATAAAGAGTTTCACTCTCGTCGCCAGTGCTAATCACATATCGCCAGACCACACCGTCGGTTAAGGCGCCGCCGGTTAAGGCGGTAATAATAATCTGACCACCCGAAGGATAAGTAATTCCATTAAGATCCAAATACAAGACAAAAGATTGTCCGGCGCTAAGCGTCACGTCCCATGGTTCAGTGGCATTGGTCGCTCCAATATTACTTCCACTGTCTAAAACAGTATAGGTCGCGTTATTATCAAGAGATCCGCTTAGCCCACAGCTTCCGCTGCCAATCTGGCAGTGATTTTTAATAATTTGATAAGCTGCCTTTTCTCCTCCTGACTCGGCGGCGTAAAGAGCCATCTCTGAATCGGTGGCGCCGCGATTCAGGCGGGCTTGGCGAATTAAAACATCGCTCACTAAAATCGCCGAAGTTAAAAGAGCGCTGACAATAAATAGCGTTAATAAAATACTGAAAGATTTTTTATTTTTCAATGGCCGTTTCATACTTTTTTTATTTGGGGACAGTCCCCTTTCTTCGAGACCTTAATGTCCGCATTGATAAAGGATTATAAGTTAATTTTAAAATTTTATCACGATTTTGCTCAAAATTTTAGATTAACCATTTATTCTTAATAAAGTCAGGTCCTTTCTTTAAATTTAGCCCCTCTTTAACGAATTGTAAATAAGAAAGACGCGATTTTTTAAAATCTTCTCCGCCAAAAGCTAAAAATTTTTCTTGATCAACTAATTTTTTCAATTTTTCTTGGGATGATTTTTGAAAATATAAAGAATAACTACTCCAGCGCCAATCTTCAGGTTTTTTGACCAACCCAGCCCGAACAGCATTAAGATCTATATAACGAGAAACTTCCCAGAAATAAGATTCTTTATCAATTACCGAGCCGTAGAATCGATCTTGAAAAAGATGGCCTGAAGTATGATACCGACGATGAAAATACTGTGTATATAAAAAATTGATTTGATGCATAATTTTCGAAACAGAAACCTCTTTGGTCTCTATCTCCAAATGGTAATGGTTTGGCAAAGGATTGTAAGAATAAAGATAAAAAGGAAATTCAATTTTAACGATCGCTAAGATACTCAAAAATTTTTTGTAATCAAGATTACTTCTAAAAATTCTCTTTTGGTTATTACCGCGAGAAACAATGTGATAAAGAGTGTTTGGCGCAATAATTGTTTGCCGAGCCTTTCTGGGCATAAGATTAATTCAAAATCGTGATAAATTTTAAAAATCGTCTTATTCTGTTTTACTGATGCGGTTTATTTCACCTCAATTTTTGGGGACTGTCCCCAAATAAAAGGGGTTAGAACCCTTTATTTTTTTTCTTCATAACGAGGATTAAGGGTTTGCTCCAGGCGAATAGTCTTTTGACCAAAGCGTTCTTTCTGCGAACCTAAATCCATAATAACCGTTACTCGCGGAGAGGTAATGGTGGCCGCGCCAGCAACAAAGGGGGTACTGGTAGGAGAAATATAAAAATCTAATCTTTGAATTAAAACATCTGACATGTTCATGGCCTCAAATTTAGCATCGCCATCACAAGAGGCGCCAACCTGTTTGCACCGCTCAATCGTTTGGCTGGTAGATTTATAGCGATAAACAACGCGCGTCACCGAAGTACTATCATAATCATCAATTAGGGCCAAAGTGCTTGTGGGGGCGGAAATAATGCCGCCAGGATAATAATCATAATCAATACGCATGGCGCGCACATCTTTAGAGGTCATAGCTAAAATATTTTGTCCATCCTCTTGCAAATTGGCATTGGCAGTAGATTTCTGTTGACTGCCAATGGCATAAACATAAATACCCACGGCCGCCACAAGAATAACCGTCAGAATGCCGACCGAAACCAACATTTCGATTAGAGTAAATCCCGTTAGAGATTTGACAAACTTGGGTTTTGGTAATAAGCAAGACTCGCGGTGTTTAAAATATTTTAACCGTTGAACTAATTTAGGACGAACCTCTAGCGGGGTAAATCCTGCCTCGCCGAGTCTAGACGGGACTTTTTTGTTTTTATGTTGTGACTTGCGGGAATGAGGCATAATTAATTATCAATTATCAATGACCAATTATCAATTAATTATTCAATGATTAATTGTTTGAAAATTAAAACATTGAAAATTCATTAAAAACTTAAAATTAGAAATTAAACATTGAGCGTCCCGCCGCCTACCGCCAATTGGTAAATCTTTTTTCTAAGAATAAATTGTGGGTCTGGGTTTCCTGGTTCCATTGAACACTAACTTGAATCTTGCGTTCACAGTCATTGCCGCAATCCCCGCCCAGGTCGTCACCATTACTAATGGTAATGAGGCGTCGATAATTAGTTAAAACCAACGCGCCACAGCTG
>Ga0265595_1003098_pt1 | contig 10526 bp, 9 predicted proteins | sample saktaG_15_FD_190148 | JGI IMG/M metagenome (GOLD analysis project Ga0265595, IMG submission 190148) | Saline water microbial communities from Sakinaw Lake, British Columbia, Canada - sak_2013_06_06_50m | ecosystem: Environmental > Aquatic > Non-marine Saline and Alkaline > Saline ... | reverse complement strand
TGCTGGAAAAATATCTCGAGGGAGAGACGGAGTTTTCGCCGGAGAGGCTGGTCAAGACCATCAGGCAGGGTACGCTTGACTTAAAAATTACCCCTGTTTTTCTCGGATCAGCTTTCAAGAACAAAGGCATTCAGCCCCTTCTAGACGCCGTGGTCGGTTTTCTTCCATCTCCAATGGATATACCACCGGTTGAAGGAAAAGACTCAAATGGCAAAACGGTTGTAAGGGAAGTGGACGGACCATTATCAGCGCTCGCCTTTAAGGTCATGAATGATCCCTACACCGGCACCCTGACCTTCATCAGAATTTATTCGGGTAAGATTTCAGCCGGGTTGTCGGTCGTGAATGCAAATACCTCAAAAAAAGAGCGAATTGGTCGGTGCCTCAGAATGCACGCAAACCAGCGTGAAGAAATAAAAGAGGCTTACGCTGGCGAAATTGTCGCTCTGGTGGGAATGAAAAACACCAAGACAGGAGATTCTCTCACGGACGAAGACCATCCCCTCCTGCTCGAGTCAATGGAATTTCCAGAACCGGTCATATCAGTTTCCTTGGCCCCCAAGTCTCGTGATGGTGTTGATAAACTTTCCAGGGCGTTGAGTCGATTACTGAGGGAAGATCCGTCCCTTCGGGTAAAATTAGATAAGGAAACAGGCCAGACCATTCTCTCCGGGATGGGAGAGCTACACCTTGAAATTATTGTAGACAGGCTTCTAAGGGAATTCCAGGTTGAAGCGGTAGTTGGAGAGCCCGAGGTTGCGTTCCGAGAGACTTTAACGCGAAATGTCAGAATCAATTACAGGCATGTGAAACAGACAGGCGGTAAAGGACAATTCGCCGAAGTCGTCATTGAAATTCAACCTCTAGCGAGGGGAGTGGGATTTCAGTTCATTGACAAGATTACTGGTGGGGCAATCCCCAAGGAATATATTAGACCTGTTGAAGATGGCATTAAGTGGGCTATGGAATCAGGAGTGGTAGCGGCTTATCCTGTAGTAGACGTAGCTGTTACACTTTGCGACGGGAAATTTCATGAAGTGGATTCATCTGAAATGGCTTTTAAAATGGCCGGGTACATGGCCTTCAAGGAAGCCTGCCGCAAAGGCGAATCTAACCTGCTCGAGCCCATAATGGATGTTGAAGCGGTAACACCGGGGGAATTTCTAGGTGATGTGCTGGGAGATCTGACAGCGAGACGCGGTAAAATTCTAGGAATGGAAAGTCGTCTTGGTGTCCAGACAGTAGGGGTCCGAGTGCCGCTGGCCAGGATGTTCGGTTATGCTACGGATTTAAGGAGCCTGACCCAAGGTAGAGCAACATTCACTATGAGATTTTCACACTACGAACCCGCGCCACAATCCGTTACGGAAAAGATCATCGCGCAATTTAAACAATCTGGAGGAGCCCATGGGCAAGGCGAAGTTTGAGAGAACGAAGCCACACGTGAACGTAGGGACGATAGGTCACATAGATCACGGCAAGACGACGTTGACGGCGGCGATAACTCGGACGTTGGCTAAGAAGGGATTCGCCTCGTATGTGCCGTTCGAGGAAATCGACAAGGCGCCAGAGGAGAAGGAGCGTGGTATAACAATAGCGACGGCGCATGTGGAATATCAGACAGAGAACCGTCATTATGCGCATGTGGATTGTCCAGGGCACGCTGACTACATCAAGAACATGATAACAGGCGCGGCTCAGATGGATGGGGCCATATTGGTGGTAGGCGCGAATGATGGACCGATGCCCCAGACGCGAGAGCACATATTGTTGGCTCGTCAGGTAGGCGTTCCTTACGTAGTGGTATTTTTGAATAAAGTGGACATGGTAGATGACCCGGAGTTGATAGAGCTGGTTGAGTTGGAGTTACGGGAGTTATTGAGTTCATATGATTTTCCGGGTGACGATATACCGATAGTTAGGGGTAGCGCGCTTAAGGCGTTGGAAGCTGGAGACCCTAAGCATCCTGACTGCCAGTGCATCCTTGATTTGATGACAGCGATAGACACGTATATACCGGTACCACAGCGGGACGTAGACAAGCCGTTTTTGATGCCTATAGAGGATGTGTTCAGCATATCTGGTCGAGGCACGGTGGTTACAGGTCGAGTGGAGCGGGGTCAGGTCAAGGTAGGCGAGGAAGTGGAGATAGTAGGGATCAAGGATACTCGCAAGACGGTCTGCACTGGAGTGGAGATGTTCCGCAAGGTATTGGATTCAGGCCAGGCAGGGGACAATGTAGGGTTACTATTAAGAGGGATCAAGCGAGAGGATGTTGAGAGAGGCCAGGTAGTTGCCCACCCAGGTTCGATAACGCCACACACGAAGTTCAAGGCTGAGACGTATATACTAGGGAAGGATGAAGGGGGTCGTCACACGCCATTTTTTAATGGTTACCGACCTCAGTTTTACTTCAGGACAACGGACGTGACGGGAATAATAACGTTACCTGAGGGAGTGGAGATGGTGATGCCCGGGGACAACGTGTCCCTGGAAGCGCATCTTATAACCCCTATAGCCATGGAGAAAGAGCTCAGGTTCGCCATCAGGGAAGGTGGCCGAACCGTTGGAGCCGGCGTTGTCTCCGAGGTTATTGAGTAAGCTTTGGATCATGTCTTGTTTGGTTTGCAAAGAATTTTGAAGTGAGCCGACGTCGGAGGATCTATGCGAGATATAGTGACGTTGTCATGTGGTGAGTGTAAGCGTAAAAATTATACCACCACAAAGAATAGAAAGACTACCCCGGATAAACTGCAGTTTAAAAAATACTGTAAATTTTGCCGGATGCACACGCTCCATAAGGAAACCAAATAGTACGATGGTACGAGATCGCTAGGCCAGTAGCTCAACGGCTAGAGCACCGGTCTCCAAAACCGGGGGTTGGGGGTTCGAATCCCTTCTGGCCTGCCATCAAAACAGTCCGTAATTAGCCATCGGCGTTGTAGGGACCATGGAAAGCGTTATGGAAAAAGTAAAAGAGTTTATCCGACAAAGTATAGAGTTTCTTAGAGAAGTTAAGATTGAACTTCTAAAGGTAACGTTTCCTACTAGACAGGAGACAGTGGGTTCCACTCTGGTGGTTTTACTCCTAACTGCCATCGTGGCGGTTTACCTTGGATTCAGTGACTGGGTGCTTGCTAGAATCGTTAAAGCGTTGTTGCAGGTTTGAGATAATGTTTCCTAATGGCTTTTTTTATCAGGAGGAGGCTCTTTCGTGGCGTTGAGATGGTACGTGGTTCACACTTATTCCGGTTATGAAAACAAGGTCAAATTGGCCTTGGAGGAGAAGATAAAGACTTTATCTCTCGAGGATCGGATTACAGATGTTCTGATACCATCTGAGTCTGTAGTCGAATTGGTCAAGGGAGAGCGTAAAACCTCTAACCGTAAATTTTATCCTGGCTACATTCTTGTGAAAATGGAACTCGACGACACCACCTGGCATCATGTCAAAAGCACTCCTAAAGTGACGGGCTTTATAGGATCCAGGACAGAGCCGGCAATTATACCGGACGAAGAAGTGGAAAAGATAAAGGCTCAGATGGCGGAAGGTAAAGAGAAGCCTAAGCCAAAGTACTCCTTTGAAAAAGGGGACTCTGTCAGAGTCGTTGACGGCCCATTCATTAATTTTAACGGGGCAGTTGAAGAAGTGAGGCCGGACAAGGGTAAGTTGAAGGTTTTGGTTAGTATCTTTGGGCGTCCGACTCCGGTGGAGTTAGATTTTATACAGGTTACCAAGAACTAACATTGAGGCCCTACAAGTTATTGGAAACAGGGTAAAGGTTAACAAGGCTTTTTTATTGGAAGCTCTGTTCCCGTGGGAGATTATTTATGGCCAAAAAAATAACAGCGTACGTCAAGCTGCAAATCCCAGGTGGAGAAGCCAAGCCTTCACCACCTGTGGGACCTGCGCTAGGTCAGCATGGCGTAAACATCATGGAATTCTGCAAATCATTCAATGCCCAGACACAGGGGCAACAAGGTGTTATTATTCCTGTTCTTATTACCATATTTGCCGACAGGTCTTTCAGTTTCGTTCTCAAAACCCCTCCGGCCTCTTATTTACTAAAAAAGGCAGCGGGTTTAGAGAAGGGTTCCGCAGAACCGAACAGGAATAAAGTGGCGCGACTGACAGTGAAACAGGTTGAAGAAATCGCTAAGCTTAAAATGCCCGACCTTAACGCGAAAGATATGTCCGGGGCTGTTAAAATCATAATGGGAACAGCCAGAAGCCTTGGAATAGAAGTTGAGTAGAGGAAATACATGTCGTCCGTAGCTAAGAAAAAGAATGCAGCTAGAGAAGCAATAGATCGTTCAAAGAAGTTCTCTTTGACTGATGGTTTGGATGCTGTTTTGGCAGCCACCTACGCCAAGTTCGACGAATCTGTGGATGTGGCGGTCAATTTGGGTGTGGATCCGAGACACGCGGACCAAATGGTGAGAGGAACATGTGTGCTTCCTCATGGAACTGGCAAAACCGTCAGAGTTTTGGCCTTCGCCAAAGCAGAAAAGGAAAAGGAAGCTCGCGACGCAGGGGCTGATTACGTAGGTGGCGAAGAATTGGCTAAGAAGATCCAAGAGGGGTGGCTCGATTTTGACAAGGCCGTGGCAACGCCCGACATGATGGCCGTCGTGGGAAAGCTCGGGAAGATCCTTGGTCCAAGGGGCATGATGCCTAACCCAAAAGTTGGCACGGTGACCTTCGATATTGGCAAGGCAGTGTCTGAGCTAAAGGGAGGCAAGGTCGAATTCCGGGTCGAAAAGGCCGGGATTGTCCATTGCCCGATTGGCCGTGTTTCATTTGGGTCAGACAAACTAGTTGAAAACCTGAAAGCGCTCATGGAAAGTATCATACGCCTGAAACCTTCGGCCTCTAAAGGTGTTTACCTTCGTGGCGTCGCATTGTCGACCACTATGGGGCCCGGGCTAAAGCTCGATCCACAGGAAATTAGAAACCTCATCAAATAACCCGATGGGTACAAATGTATTAAGGAGCGTTAAAAGATTAAAACATACCAATTATAGAGATGTCATGTCGGAGACAGCGGGCGCGCTGATATCCAGCGCTTAATCGAGACCAGCCGAGACGTGTCGAGAAAGAGAGATCTTGTTTTAATTGTCCTCGTATCTGCATTACCTCGATTCGCTGAAATCCCTCCGATGGAAAGGGGATAGCTAAGATTTGAACAAAGACGAAAAGGCAAAACAGGTTGCATGGCTTCGAGATCAGTTTCAGGGTGTCAAGGCAGTTTTTCTTGTTGATTTTCAGGGCCTGACCGTTGGTGAAATGACAAGCTTGCGTTCCCAGTTAAGGGCTCGCCGCGGGTCGCTCAAGGTCCTTAAAAACACTTTGGTTCGGCTGGCCTATAAAGACACCGACGTTGAGTGCTTGGGATCTGATCTGGTAGGGCCAAGAGCTGCTGTCTGGACTCACTCCGATGATGATGTTCCGGCATTGGCAAAGATTTTGGTCGATTTCGCCAAAACCCACCCAAATCTCGGGTTGATAAAGGGAGAACTTCAGAATCAGCTATTTGAATCGACTGATCTTGAAAGCCTGGCGAAGCTCCCACCGAGAGAAGAACTTTTGAGCCGATTGTTGGGGACCATGATAGCGCCCATCAGCTCATTCGTCGGCACACTGGCTGCTGTGCCTAGGTCGTTCCTGACCGTCTTGAAAGCCATCGAGGAAAAGAAAGCTGAGTCGGCTCCCGTAGCGGTTTAGCGCTGGGAGATACTCAAAACTTATCGGTTACACAGCGAATGGAGGATACAATGGCAGAGATAACTAAAGAGGATCTCAAAGAGTTCATAAGAAATATGTCGGTCTTAGAACTCAGCAAGCTTATTAAAGAATTGGAAGAGGAGTTCGGGGTATCTGCGGCGGCGCCTGTGGCCTTTGCTGCTCCAGGAGCGGGAATGGCGGCGGGAGATGCAGCCCCGGTTGAGGAAAAAACCGAATTTGACGTGATCTTAAAGGAATTCGGGGACAAGAAAATCCAGGTTATCAAGGTCGTTAGGTCTCTAACCGACTTAGGCCTAAAAGAAGCCAAGGATTTGGTAGAAGGTGTACCGAAACCGGTTAAAGAGGGTGTGTCGAAAGAAGACGCAGAAAAGGCTAAAGCCGCTTTGGAAGAAGTGGGCGCCGTGGTGGAAATCGTCTGAACTCTCTAAAAAATCTGTAGTCGACATTAGATCACACCATGGGGAGCGATCTAATGTCGATATGTTCTCGAACGCCTTCCATAGTCCTACCTTTTAAGATCATCTGATTTCAGAGGGAGAAAATGGCTTCTTTTTCCGTGCACTCGCAGAGGCTCAGGAAGAATTTCGCGCGGATTCCTCAAATTGCGGGAATCCCAAAACTTATCGAGATTCAAAGTCAGTCCTATGACAGATTTTTACAAATGGATAAAGCTCCGGAGGATCGTGAAGATATGGGATTGCAGGCGGTATTCCGGTCTGTTTTTCCGATCAAGGATTTCACCGACACAGCTTCTCTCGAATTCATAAAATACACCTTGGGAGAAGAGAAATATTCAGTCGAGGAATGCCTGCAAAAAGGAGTAACTTATTCCGTCCCCTTGAAAATCACTGTCCAACTAATTGTTTGGGACGTTGATCCTGATACCAGTTCCCGAACAATTCGGGACGTCAAAGAACAGGAAGTATATTTTGGCGAGATTCCTGTAATGACGAAGTATGGAACCTTCATAATCAATGGGACTGAACGAGTCATAGTATCTCAGCTTCATCGCTCGCCAGGAATATTTTTTGATCACGACAAGGGTAAAACACATGCAAGCGGCAAGTTGCTATACTCTGCACGTATAATTCCTCTTAGAGGATCATGGATTGACTTTGAATTCGATCTTAAAGACCGTCTCTATGTGAGGATCGACAGACGCAGGAAGCTGCCGGTCACGGTTTTACTGAAAGCCCTTGGCTTTTCAAGTGAAACAATTTTGAACTATTTTTATAACAAGCAGATCATCATGATTACTCCAGATGGTTTAAGGAGAAAAGTTGATCTGAAGTTCTTGGTCGGTACTCACGCTCCGACAGACATCTATGTAGAAGGGTCCAGCGAGGTTCTGGTCAAGAAAAACAAAAAGATTTCTAGAGCCGCTCTCAAACGTCTGGCTGACAGGAAAGTAGCACCCCTTGTTATGGAACCTCGCGAGTTGGCGGGCAAAGTTATTGCGCATGACATTATAGATGAATCCACCGGAGAGGTTGTCGCCGTCTGTAATAAGGAAATCACGCCTGACGAGGTGGAAAATTTTATTGAGGATTTTCGTTCAAGGAATATACACCAATTCGAAGCCCTGTTTATAGAAGAAAGAATAGCGTCGTCTTCGTTGAGAGACACTCTGCTGGAAGACAAAATTGACGATCGTCCCAACAGAGTAATAGAAGACTACCGGAAGCAAATCTCTGATGATAACATATCGAATGAAACTCTTAACGCAGAAATCGAAATTTATCGTAGACTGAGGCCTTCAAATCCAGCCACAGTGGAGATCGCCAAGACCTTCTTCAACAACTTGTTCTTCAAAATCGAGTATTACGATTTGTCCAGAGTTGGTCGATTGAAATTGAACCGTAAATTGCGGATTTCCGAGCATGACGCGCCTCTTTCTTTACGAACACTCAAACCCGAAGACATAATGTTGGCGGTTAAATACCTATTGGAATTAAGAGAAGGTAAACCGGGTCACGAGATAGATGATATCGACAACATGGGAAATCGTCGAGTCAGATCTGTGGGAGAATTGCTGGAAAACCAGTACCGGATAGGTCTAGTACGAATGGAACGAGCCATAAAAGAGAGGATGAGTCTTCAAGACGTAGAGACGCTGATGCCTCATGATCTCATCAATGCCAAACCGGTGACGGCTGTTGTGAAAGAATTCTTTGGATCATCCCAACTCTCACAGTTTATGGATCAGACAAATCCCTTGAGTGAAATCACTCACAAAAGAAGACTGTCCGCTTTGGGACCAGGGGGACTGACCCGAGAACGGGCGGGCTTTGAGGTGAGGGATGTTCACCCCACTCATTATGGGCGCATTTGCCCCATCGAAACTCCGGAAGGACCGAATATCGGACTGATAGTTTCTTTATCAACCTATGCCAGAGTAAATGAATTTGGCTTTATAGAGACGCCTTACAGGCCAGTTCACGACAGAGTTGTCAGTCGAGAAATCAAGTTTCTGACAGCTCTGGATGAGGAAGAGCACGTAAAGGTCCAGGCAGACGCTGCCATAGATGAAAATGGTAGGTTGATGGATGATCTGGTTTCGGTGAGGCAAAAAGATGGCGAATTCGCCATGGCTGGAAGCACAGAAGCGACGTATATGGATGTGTCACCCAACCAGTTGGTGTCTGTCGCCGCGTCATTAATTCCGTTTCTCGAAAACGACGACGCAAACCGGGCCCTAATGGGATCAAACATGCAACGTCAGGCTGTGCCTCTGTTGACTACACAGGCCCCAATAATCGGAACCGGCATGGAACACGTTGTGGCCGTAGACTCCGGAGTAACGGCGCTTGCAAGAAGGGATGGAGTAGTAGATTCCGTAGACGCGACGAGAATTGTTATTAAAGCCACTGAATTTGAGGAAGGGGACCTTGACCCAGGTGTGGACATTTACAATTTGGTGAAATACCAGCGCTCCAACCAGAACACCTGTATAAATCAGCGTCCAATAGTTAAAAAAGGCGACCGAGTCACTAACGGTCAGGTAATAGCCGATGGTCCCGCCACTGATAAGGGTGAACTTGCGCTTGGCAGGAATGTGCTCGTAGCCTTCATGGCATGGGGCGGGTATAATTATGAAGACTCGATACTGGTCAGCGAAAAAATCGTAAAGGAAGATATATTTACATCAATACACATCGAAGAATTTGAAGTGATGGCCCGCGACACCAAGCTGGGTAAAGAAGAAATTACCAGAGATATACCTAATGTAGGAGATGAAGGTCTTAAATATCTCGATGAGGCTGGAATAATCAGTGTTGGCGCCGAGGTCAAGCCAGGCGACATATTGGTGGGGAAAATTACTCCCAAAGGTGAAAACCAGTTAAGTCCTGAAGAGAAACTATTGCGGGCAATTTTCGGTGAAAAGGCAGGCGACGTCCGAGACACTTCCCTTAGGGTGCCTCCCGGAGTTGAGGGAATAGTTATTGACGCCAGGATTTTCTCTCGAAAAGGCACCGACAAGGATAGTCGCAGCATTTCCATAGAGACTGATGAAATCAAGAAGTTGAACAAAGATAGGGATGACGAACTCAGGATAGTTGAAGAAGGAGCCCGCGAGAGAATCCGAAGTATGCTTCTTGGAAAAGAAGTCGCCGCCGCTCTTGTTGACGCTCAAACCGGCGCCCAGTATTTAAAGAAAAATGACACTATTACAGACTACGTGATTGACACTGTTCCCTTAGAACTTCTTCGCAATGTATCGTTGAAAAGTTCTGACGCCACGGTTGAAGATGAGGTCGTAAAAATTATTGAACGTTTCAGTGATCAAAAACATTTCTGGAGGATGCATTTTGAAGAAAAGATTAGCCGCCTGAAAAAAGGCGATGAGCTTCCTCCGGGGGTAATCAAACTCGTCAAGGTATACATAGCTATAAAACGCAAACTGTCGGTTGGCGATAAAATGGCTGGTCGCCACGGAAACAAGGGCGTCCTCTCCAGAATTCTTCCTGAAGAGGATATGCCGTATTTTGCTGATGGAACTCCGGTGGAGATCGTATTAAACCCTCTTGGTGTTCCCTCCCGAATGAATGTCGGACAGGTTCTCGAGACGCACCTCGGCTGGGCCGCTAGAGGATTAGGTGAATCTCTCGACAGACTTATCAAAGAGAATTACTCGTCGCAGAAAATTCGCGAAAGGCTTTTAGAAATATTTGAAGTCAGAGAGCATGAAAGACGAGAGAAGATTCGACAAATAATAGAAGAGATGGACGAAGAAACACTCAGAAAATTTGCGGTTTCTCTATTTCCGGGAGTTCCAATCGCCACTCCGGTTTTTGACGGGGCGCGTGAATATGAAATCAAGGACCTTCTTGAAAACGCAGGATTGCCTCGTGGTGGTCAAACCCAACTTTATGATGGGAGAACAGGGGAACCTTTTGACACAGTGGTAACGGTTGGGATCATCTACATGATGAAACTTCATCATCTAGTCGATGACAAAATCCACGCTCGGGCAATAGGGCCATATTCACTGGTCACTCAGCAGCCTTTAGGCGGAAAGGCCCAATTTGGTGGTCAGAGATTGGGTGAAATGGAAGTCTGGGCCATGGAATCTTACGGAGCGGCTTATTCCCTCCAAGAATTCTTGACAGTGAAATCTGACGATGTCACAGGACGAACAAGAATGTACGAAAGTATCGTCAAGGGTACAAACGTTCTTGAACCGGGTTTGCCGGAATCCTTCAATGTATTGGTAAAGGAGATCAAGTCACTAGGACTTGATGTGGAGCTTCTGGAAAGTGACCCCGGGGCCGCGGCCTAA
>Ga0265595_1003095_pt1 | contig 10536 bp, 9 predicted proteins | sample saktaG_15_FD_190148 | JGI IMG/M metagenome (GOLD analysis project Ga0265595, IMG submission 190148) | Saline water microbial communities from Sakinaw Lake, British Columbia, Canada - sak_2013_06_06_50m | ecosystem: Environmental > Aquatic > Non-marine Saline and Alkaline > Saline ... | reverse complement strand
GGACCAAGAGAAAAGAATCTCACCAACATCTCTTTCCCAGTCATACTGCCATCAAGAAAGGAATTTACTTCTTTAAGCCCCTTATCTTTTTCTATATAATTTACTCCTAAACCCCAATTGACTTCTTTAGATAATAAATATTTAGTATGTGGTTTATCTCTACCTTGATCATAATAGCCATCAAAGTGAATGGTGTGGCCTTCCATCTTTAATTTCTTTTCTTCCCCAATACCAAGTGCTAATTCTCTTACATAATTAGTATCTTCTTTTGAATCAGTTATCACGGTCACTTTACCTGGCTTACAAAGCTGGATAGCTTCTTCTACTACTTTTATAACATGCTGATTATTTAGTTTTTCTAACTTCTGTAAATCAATTTTATCCATTTATCCTTCCTCGCTTTCCCTTAAAAATTAATTATAATTTTATTAAAGAAATATCAACTTCTGTATACTTTTATAATCTCTCCATATCCCGGAGAGACAGTTATTTCACCATCATCAAAGACTACTTTCCCCCGTACTATAGTCTTCTCCGGTTTCCCGTAAACTTCCCATCCTTCATATACCAGGGCACTGTCTCTACATTTAGTAAACATTTTATCTTTGGAAATAATGCCTTTTTTGTCGGGGTCAAAGATTACAAAATCTGCATCTGAATCCACCGCAATCGTTCCTTTTTTGGGATATAAACCAAATATTATTGCAGGATTTTCGCAAATAAGTTCGACCATTCTATCTAATTTAATCTTTCCTTCTTTTACTGCAGTGAAAAGCAAGGGTAATCTGGTTGATAACCCTGGGAATCCCGCAGGAGGAGTAAATATATCTTCACTTCCTCTTTCCTTTTCTTCTTTTGTGTAAGGCGCGTGGTCACTTCCGATAATATCGATACTTCCATCACTAACCATCTCCCACATGCCTAACCGTTCCCCTTCACTCCTTAAAGGAGGATTACACTTGGCAAATACTCCTACTTTATTAAGAGCATTTTCATTAAGGAATAAATAATGCGGACAGGTTTCCGCAATGGCATATACCCCTTTACATTTCGCCTCATTTACTAATTCTACTACTTCCGGAGTAGTAATATGGCATATTTCTACTTTTGCCCCGGTCTTTTCTGCAAAGAGTAAAATCTTGGAAGTTGTTTCTATTTCCACAACTGGCGGGCGTGACCTCCCGTGATATATTGGAGAAGTTTTCCCTTCACTTCTTAAGCGCGAAATATTCTTATTTATCATATCGTTATTTTCTGCGTGAAAACCGATCATTACACCGGTCTGGGCTACTTTTTCCATCAGCTCATATTGGTCTCCGGTGTTTGGTGCAGTAAGTCCGATAAATTCTTTTTCTCTGCACGGAGGTGCTTCATGTAAAAAAGTTTTAAAAGCTACAATACCTGATTTTGAACAGGGAACAATATCATCCAAACAATCTGTTCCTGCTGCCCCGAAAAAAGCCATATCAACCACAGCTTCTTTTTCTGCTATGTCCATTCTTCTTTTAACTATTTCGGGTGAATGCGGTGGAGGAACAGAAATAGGCATCTCAATTATAGTGGTCACCCCGCCCGAGGCTGCATCTTTTGAACCGCTCTCAAAAGTTTCTCTTTCATCATGTCCTGGAGCCCTGATATGAACATGAGGGTCTACAGTTCCAGGCAAAACCATTTTTCCTTCTGCATCGATAAATTTTTCAGCCTCTAATTTTTCTTTACTTATGCTAGCAATTATTCCACCTTTCACTCCTATATAACAATCTATCAATCTGCCATCTACAAATATCTTATCTGACTTAATTGCTAGATCAAATTTATGCATATCTTATCCTCCGAATAGTTAATTTTTAACAGTTAGTTTATATTATAACTTAATACTGCTTCGTGGAAAAAATGATTTTTAGATTATTCTTTCCCTGTAACCAGAGCCAAAAGAGCCATTCTCACATAAAGTCCATTATGTGCCTGCCTGAAATAAGCAGCTCCTTCATAATTATCAACATCGGTAGATATTTCATCTACTCTCGGTAGAGGATGAAGAATGGTAATGCCTTTTTTGGCCTTTTTAATCATTCCTCTATTTATTACATATACACCTTTAACTTTTTCATATTCTTTAGGATCTTCAAATCTTTCTCCTTGCACTCTCGTTACGTAAACCATATCACTGACCGATAATGCTTTCTCAACATCTTCTGTTTCTTCAATCTCCGCTCCTCTGCTTCTTAGATCTGCTGTTATTTCTGCAGGCATTTTTAAAGATTTTGGGGAAACAAAAATCATTTTATTTTTACATAAAGCCATAAAATATCCTAAAGAATGAACTGTTCTTCCGTTTTTTAAATCACCTAAAAAGGTGACTGTCTGTCCACCTAAAACTCCCTTTTCTTTCCGAATAGTGTAAAGATCCAAAAGAGCCTGGGTAGGATGTTGTCCGGTTCCGTCACCACCGTTAATCACCGGATGAGAAGCATTGTCAGCAGCAAGTTGAGCAGCACCTTTCATAGGATGACGCATAACAATAACATCTACATAACCATCAACCGTTCTAATAGTATCTGCCAAAGTTTCTCCTTTGGATACAGAAGAACTTGCTGCATTAGCCATGGTAATTACTCTGGCACTTAATCTGTTTATTGCGGTTTCAAAAGAAAGGCGGGTTCTCGTGCTCGGTTCAAAAAATAAACTGGCTACTACTTGACCTTCCATATTTCTAATAATTTCTCCACTCTTAACTCTTTTTTCAAAATTTGCTGCTGTGTTCATAATCAAATTTAATTCTTGAAGAGAAAATTGGGCAGTGTTTAAAATATCTTTTCCTTTTAACATTTTTATAACTCCTTAAATTTATTTATTATACATTTATCTATCACGGAAATGCCGTGAAGTTAAAGAGCAATACATCGTGTGTCTTGCAGATTTTCTCTATTAATTTATTTTTCTATGATAGTTCCGCTTTGTCCTTCGAATGCTTCTAAAGCCTTATCTAAAGATGTAATGATGGCTTTTTGTCCTCCATTTTCTAAAAATCTTAAGCAGGCTTTCACTTTTGGTCCCATACTTCCCGCTAAAAAATGTCCTTCATTAAAATAATTTTGAGCTTCTTGAAAGGTTATTTTACCTAAAGCTTTCTCATTAGGTTTACCATAATTAATTTTAGCTTTTTCTATATCTGTAAGGATTAAAAATATATCGGCTCCTATTATTTCAGCCAATCTTTCTCCTGCAAGATCTTTATCTATAACTGCTTCAATTCCTTTATAATTTCCTTCCTCATCTTCTAAAACAGGTATACCACCGCCGCCTGAAGCAATAACAATAACTCCTGCATTCACTAGTATTTTAATCACATCTCCTTCTGAATTGGAAATGGGGTCCGGTGAGGGAACAGTTCTTCTCCAACAACGTTCACCTGTTGGCTTTACTTTTTTGAGGATATAATCAGGATAATTTTTCTTCATTTCTTTAGCTTCTTTTTCGGTTAAAAAATTACCAACAGGTTTTGAAGCATTTTCGCCAATAAATTCCGGATCATTCTTATCAACGATTACTTGATTTAAAATGGTACAAACCGGTACATTAAGACCCATTTTTTTAAAATGATTCACCAATGTCTGCTGCAGCATATAACCAATTTGCCCTTGAGTCATTGCTCCCACTACATCCATGGAGTGAGCAGGAACAACATCTTGAGAAAGCTTTTGCTGTACCATAAGATTACCAACCTGGGGCCCATTTCCATGAGTGATAATTAATCGATCTTTTTCGCCAAGGTTTTTTACAATTTCCGAAATATGTTCTGTGGTCTTCCGACAATTCCTGAACTGTTCTTCTGAAGTTCCTTTTTCGTCTGATTGTTTTATTGCATTTCCACCCAATGCTATTAAAATCACTTTTGCCATTTTTCTTTCTTCTCCTCAAAAATTTTTTATTACATTATATAAAACAAATAATTTTACTAATTTGCATTCTTTAAAATATTTTCTTCTTTATATCCTAACTTATTGGATATCTCTTGAGCTGAATTAGTAACAATTTTAATAAGTCTCTTACTTATATTATCCGAAGACATTCTTTTTGCTAACCCTGTTATGGTAATGCTGGCTATTGTTTTTCCCTTAATATTTTTTATAGGTGCAGCAATTGCTTTTATTCCTTCTTCAAGTTCCTCATCACAAACGGCAAAACCCTTGTTTTTTATATCAAATAAATGTATTAACAATTTTTCATGGTCTGTAATTGTATTTGGGGTATATCTTAAGAAATTTTTATTACTGATAATTCTTTTGATATCTTCTATGGGTTGATTGGCTAAAAGTACTTCTGAGCTGGCAGTGCAATGAAAAGGCATTTCCCTACCAATCTCTACAAAAAGCTGAGTGTTTACACTTCTGTAAGAAGAAATTGAATCAATGCAAATCCCCTGGTTATTTCTCCAAACAGTTAAAAAAGTAGTTTCTTGAGTTTTATCACAAACTTTTTTCAAAATAGGTTTGACAATTTTTCTAAGGTCAAAGGATCTTAAAAGGGAATTGGAATACTTAAGTAAACGTAACCCGATTTTACATCTTGAAGTATCATTTTCTTTTTCAACCACAGAATATCTCGATAAATTTTTTAATATTCTATGAACTGTACTTTTTGGTAAATTTAATTCTAAGCTCAGTTCTGTAATCCCAACGTCTCTCTCAACGTTACTTAAATAATCTAATATTTTTATTATCTTTTCTAATGATTTCATACACTCTTCATTCTTTTTTTATTGTTCCATATTGTGGAATCATGTTCCATTTTACGACCTTACTTATACTATACCACACATTTTAGAAAAAATCTTTTTTTTGAAAAAATTTAAAAATATTTTTATTTTTCTTATTTTTTGGTTAAAGCATATTAAATTATTAACAATTGCAGGCATTTGTAAGCATTCGAAATGAATTTATTTTTCTAATTAAAGATTATTCACCATGGGTAATAATCTTTAATTTCCTCAGAGCCAGGATTAACCAGACTTCATCACCGGTACCTAAGCTCATACTGGTAAATATCTCCTGAGGAAGCTTTGCTCTCAAAGATTTTTTTCCGGTCACAACAGTGCAGCAGACCGTAGAAGATGATTCATTAATTTCAGTCAATTTTCCTTTGACTCTGTTTACATCAGGTCCGGGAGGTCTGGCATCGGAAAGATAGATATCTTCCGGTAAAATCGCCACCTTCTTTATTTTTTCTCTTTCGCTGGAAACTACCAGAGAAATATCACCGCATTTTACCTCGACTAACCCAAAACTTAATCTATTGCAATAATCACAGGTTAAAATATTAGGTGCACCTATAAAATCGTTAACCACCTCTGTAGGATGAAAAAATATTTCCTTAGGAGAGCCTATTTGCTCTACACTGCCTTTATCAAGCACGGCAATACGTTGTGCCATTTCTTCTGCCTCATAAAAATTATGAGTAACGTAAAGAGTAGTGATGCCCAATTTTTTCTGCAGTATTTTAAATTCAGTCCTGAGATGTTTAGAAGTACGATAATCCAAACTATTCATCGGCTCATCAAGAAGTAAAATATGAGGAGAATTAGCTAAGGCTCGGGCTAAAGCCACCCTCTGTTTTTCACCTCCGCTCAATTCTTTGGGGTAACGGGAAGATAAGTGTTTTATCTTCATTATTTGAAGTAATCCCTCAACCTTTGCGTTTATTTTGTTTTGAGCTTTCTTTTGTACCTTTAAACCATAGGCGATATTGGCAGATACATCGAGATGAGGAAACAAATTCAATTCTTGAAATAAGTAACCTATTCTCCTCTTGTTAGCGGGCAATCTGTCTATTGGTTTATTATCAAAAAATACAGACCCTTCGTAATTTATTAATCCGGCAATAACATTCAATAAAGTGCTTTTTCCGGCACCATTCGGTCCCAATAATACCAATAACTCTTTATTAAATATTTCTAAGTTAACATTTTTACAAACATATTTAGAAATGTTTTTGAGCTTAATAGATGACATATTACCTCCATCGATTAGTAAGCTTCTTTTCTAAAAAAGCAAAAAATTTCTCAAAAGAAAGACACATCACTCCTAAAACCATTAGACAGACTATAATAATGTCTATGCGGATAAGACTTTCGGCCTTCATCATCAATGCGCCAATTCCCGTAGGAATAGCTACCATCTCTGCTGCTATTATCACCCGCCAGGCCATTCCTGATTCTAATTTTAATCCGGTGAAAATATTGGGTAAAGCAAGAGGAACGACCACTGTGCTTAAAATTTTTAGATCAGAAGCACCTAATGTTCTGGCCACAAAGATATAGTTTTTGCCCACATTTTTTATTCCGGTAACTGTATTATAAAGGATGGGGAAGAAGGAACAGATAAATATTATGGCAATCGGTAAGATTTCACCAATACCGAACCACAACATCAATAAAGGAAGCCATCCCAGGGCAGGGATAGGATAAATTAAGCTGATTATTGGATTTAGAGCCTTATTGGCCAGATTATTCCACCCCATCATAATTCCGATAAATAGTCCGGCTATAGAACCCGCGGAAAAACCAATAAGAACTCGGATTAGACTACTAAAGAAATTACGCCCCAATACTCCACTAACCGCCAGATACCAAAATTCGGTTACCACAACAGAAAAAGGAGGGAAGAAAAATCGACCGGGTATCAAATCCAATTGAGCAATTGTCTCCCATATTCCCAGAAATATAACAATGGGAATTATCTCCCATTTTAATTTAAATATTTTATATCTTTTCATTGTTTTATAAAACTTAAATCTAAAATATCTTCGGCCTTGAAGCTACTTTTAATGTAACCTAATCGGGCGACATAATCTATTGCTTCCTGAAGTACCACAGGGTCAATATCGGTAGTATATTCCAACCTATTCATGGACCTTAATAAAACTTCAGGAGTAATCTCTGTTTTGGTTGCCATATCAGTTATTTCCACAGGAAAAAGGCTTCCCCCGGCTTCCTGTAATTGCCGAGCCACAATCTCTGCTGCTTCTTGTGGATATTGATTAATCCAATCGGTCGCCCTTTGTGATATCTTTACTAATTTTTCAACGACTTCAGGATGGTCTCTTATCAATTCTTCTTTAACCACCAGAACGCTCCCTTGCATTTCAGGCCAGACATCTTGACTCATCAGCAGCATCTTAAAACCAATGTCTTCAGCCATAGTAGCCCATTGTTCAGGTAAAAGGGCGGCATCTAATTGCCCGGTATTGATGGCTAAAATTTGCTTTGGTGGATTCATGCGCTGGATATTATTTAATATTTTCTTCTCATCTAAATCATATTTATCTATCGTTTTGCGGAGAAGAACATCTACTGCCCCACCTTCCCTAACACATCCGATGCGAATATCTGACCCTTCTAAATCTTTAATGCTTTTTATCTTATCTGGATTAACCACCAAGCCATAACCGTACTTATGAGTCCCGGCAACTATTTTTATCGGCACTTTGGCATTAGCATAGACATTTATAGCAGGCACCAAACAAAGGTAAGCTACCTGAATATCTCCCCGGGCTAAAGCAGAAGCCAAAGCCATACCGGTTACATAACTCTCATAAGATGCTAAGTTAAGCCCCTCTTCTTCAAACCAACCCTTATCCTGGCTTATATAGGCACAGGCAGCATGGTCCATAAATTCTACCGCCATGCCAATGGGTGTTTCTTTCTCCGAAAAACACTCCCCAAAGAAAGTAAAAAATAAAATCCCTAAAAGTATAAATACGGTAAATATTTTTTTCATATCTCATCCTTTTTACTTAATTTTAATCTCTTAACTTTTTTTAAATTTCAATAATTTAGTAATTTTCTTTTTGTATAGTAAGTAATTTTACTCCCCGGCCATGAATCTGTTTAAAGACTACCCCTTCCGAAACAAGGCGAAGCACTAACTCAGGATCAGTTACTCTTGTTCCGGAAACTAAATCTACTCCGTAATCAAACCACACCGGCGAAAGAGGTGTAGTTGCTCCCAAGACCATAACTATACTTTCCTTTGGACACCAGGATAAAAGTTCTCCCATAGTACCATTAATTAAAGCAGTACCGGTAATAGCAATAACATCGGCTTGAGGAATTACTCGCTTTGCTTCGATGGCCGGTATATCTCCGCTTTGAGGCTTTCTCTCTACCACCCAAAGCTCTTTAGTTAACTCACGCAATTTATTAACAAATGGAAAATGACCTACAACTACTACTTTTTTATTTTTTCCTTTTTCATAAAGTACTTCTGCTGCATTAATACTCTGGCATTTATTCAAATCGACTTCTAAAGCAGAATTAATAGCCGCCATACCAACAGAAGCCTGCAGTAAACAATCAGAATTTGCATAATTACAAAGTTCTAATATCGATTTTTGGGTTAAATTTCCCACTTCTTTTATAGGAGGAGGCATCGTCGGTTCATGGGTAAAGGTAGTAGAAGCTAATCCGCCATATTTACTCCAAACTCCGGTCCAGAAAGGTCCTATACGTACTTCTTTAACTAAAATATCTCGAGCACTCTCCCCAATAGTTGAAATAATATCTTCTATAATCTTCATATATATTACTTATCCTCCTTTATTTTGGGATTATAGGATCTTTTCAGTCTTCTGTCTTCAAAAACAATTAAGAATTAAATACAGAGAACATAAAAACAAAATCTTTTCTGTCTTTGAAACCCGCAACTTGTATTCGTTCTTTTTTTGACTATATACTCGATACTAGATACTATATACTGATTTATTCTGTCTTTAGTGGCCGCAAAAACAATACTGTTCATACCCTTTAAGATAGGCAATCCCGCTAATAGTAACTCCGTAAAATATAATCGTTTTTCCAATTAAAAGTGAAGTCAAAGTATTATTTACAACAGTAGTACCTGTGGCCAAAACTATATCCCCCCAAGATAAAACCTCTTCCGTTTTGGAAACATTTTCTATTAACACTCCCGCTTTTCTTTTACCAATATTATCTACGTCCAAGTCAACCACTCTAATCTCAAAATTATGTCTTAAGGCTGCAATCATAGCAGGCTGTAGTCCAATAAAAGCAATACGGGGCTGGTTAAAACGTTCTTTAATATAACCTTTAAGATGATCGGCACACTCCCCTGGTTCTTTATCTCGACAATGAACTGTTTTAGAAATAAATTTAAAATAGCGCAATACAGCATTTATGCTGGCTGTAAAAATTGCTCTTTGGAAATTATTAACGAGCGGCATTTCAAAAATTTCCCTCAGTGTACCACTATAATTTCCCGGCATATCGGTAAAAGCCTGGCCTCGGCTTCCTCTAAAATCTGCTTGTATCATCACTTCTTTCCCTCTTAACAAGGGGAAGTCATCTCTCTCCGGATTCCCAATTACCTCTTGAGGAGTAAGAGATCGAATATTGACTACATTTATCCGGGAAGACCAAACATCATCTCCTTTGATTAATTGACAATATTTTTCTTTTATCTCCTGGTAAAAGTCCATTACTGTTTCCTTTCTTTTTTCTTTAATAAATCTTTTAAATAATTTATATTATCGGCCAAAATAACAATAAGGATAATGGCATACCGAACAGGTAGAACAAAATCCTCCTTCTCCCATCTTTACAAAATCTCTTTTAGTTAAAATATCCCCAATAAATATTCTGGGCAAAACAATATCTAAAATAGTATTTTTATAAAATAAAGAAGCGCCCGGTATTCCTATAAGAGCAGTCTTCCCCAAATAAGCCAGCATAAACATATTCCCCGGTTGAACGGGAACTCCATAAGTTACTACCTTTGCACCACTTTCCCGAATAGCCCCGGGGGTAAGGTCATCAGGATCTACGGACATTCCTCCGCTTAAAGCAATCAGATCAGCCCCTTGTTTCCTAAATTGCAAAATTGCTTTTTTGATTTCCTCCATATCGTCCGGACAAAAAGTTTGTCCTTGTAATTCTGCTCCAAAATAAGAAAATTTCTCTTTTAATAACAGGCCGAATCCATCCCGTATTAATCCTTTGTATACCTCGTTCCCGGTAGTAACAATAGCTACTTTTAACTTTTTATATTTTTTTACGGAAAAAACTACTCCCTTCTTTTGGCATAATTTCTCTATCTTTTCTATTTTTTCCTCTTGAATAGTTAGAGGCACAATACGCACTCCGCTTAATCCTTGACCTTTTTCTATTTTAAAATTATTAGGAAGACAGGGGATAGTAATATTTTCCATAGAATTTATTTCGTATAAAAGTTCGCTCTTTACTTTAAATAAACCTCTCGTTAGAGATTTTAAAGTTATTTTTCCTTCACTGGCTTCGGTTAATTCTATATTTTTCCCTGTTACCGCTTTAGAGATTCTCAAAGCAGCTTCATCTTCATGAATCTCCCCTTCTTTTGGCAGCCAAATATATAAATATTCCTTTCCTAATTTCTTTAGCTTTTCTACATCATCTTTCTGAACTATGTGACCTTTCCGAAAAGCCGGACCTTTAAATTTTCCGGGTATAATTTGAGTGATATCATGACACAATATCATTCCTAC
>Ga0265595_1003094_pt1 | contig 10537 bp, 10 predicted proteins | sample saktaG_15_FD_190148 | JGI IMG/M metagenome (GOLD analysis project Ga0265595, IMG submission 190148) | Saline water microbial communities from Sakinaw Lake, British Columbia, Canada - sak_2013_06_06_50m | ecosystem: Environmental > Aquatic > Non-marine Saline and Alkaline > Saline ... | reverse complement strand
CGGTGGTCGCTTCCCACCAAACCCATTAATCTTACCCTCGCCAAAACCCCTCTTCTTCATCCCCAAAAGTATCCGACCATTACGCAAAGGCAAAACCAAAGTCACATCCCTCATAACCTCCTTCTTCTGCTCTTCATCCTCACCCTTCCCCCCAACTTCTTCCCCAGAATTAGGCTCACCAGAGTCATCCTTCGAGGAAAGCTTCTTATCCAAAATCTCAAGCTCCTCATAAATCCCATCAATCAAATCATAACCCTTCGCCTCATCCAAACTAACCCAAGCAAAATCAGTCATCCCCTCCCCCAACTTAACATCCTCACTCTTCGCGTTAGCATACAAGCTCACAATCAAAGCCGGAACCTCATCGCTCCTCACAAAAGCCAAACTAGTAACATAACCAATATTCCCAATCTCCAACCCAACCTCCTCCATAATCTCCCTCTTAGCAAGACCCTCAAAAATATTATACCAATGATGCGGAGTATCCTTCTTTCTCAAAACATAATCCAAAACCTCCAACTTTCCTCCAGGCACCGTCCACCGCCCCGGAAAATTCTTCTCCCAATCCGCCCTCTTCGCAATAAGATACCTCCCCTCCTTGTTCACAACAATCACCGTCACAAGAACGTAATGCCCCAAATTTCTATCAACCATAAAAAAACAACACACTTCTAATTAATAAACAAATACCCAACTTAAAAATATATACCTAATTCCCTCTTCCTCTATTCGCAGCCAGCGACGGCCTAACCTTCGGAGCCTTAACTGCAGAATTCCTCAGCCCACGAGCCTCCCGCCCAGAACTAGTCAATCCCCGCAACGCTTTCCTCTTCGGAGTCCTAACAAAACCGCCCAATTGCTTATCCTTCAAAATCCCAGGCTCAGCTCGGTCAACCAAAATAACCTCATAAAAATAATTCATCCCATCTTTCCCAATCCAATACGAACCCAAAATTTCCATATTACTAAACTTCCTAGCCACACGAGTCTCCGCAATCTCCTTATAATTCATCTTCAAATTCTTTCTAATATGAAGCCGTTTAGTCCGACGAGCCTTATTTGGCCTCGACTTCTTATGCCCACCACGCTTAATCTTAATTCTAACAACAGTCACTCCCTTCTTCGCCTTATACCCCAACGCCCTCGCCCTATCAAGTCGCAACGGCTTCTCAACCCGAGTAACAACCCCAGCCTTCCGCCACTCAATCATCCGCGCCCGAAGCACCTTAACATCCGGCTTCTTCCACGCCTCCCGCAAATACTTAGTAATTCCCATAATACATTATCAAAAATTCTCTTTTTAAAACTTCCCCTACAAACTTTTATAAATCGATGTCTCGGTTAGTAGTTGTGAGGCTGTGGCGCAGTCAGGTAGCGCATCGCTCTGATAAGGCGGGGGTCCCAGGTTCAAATCCTGGCAGCCTCATTCACAATCATGGAAAATGAAATGACGTTTAACAAAGCAATAGAATTAGCAAGGTCAATAGTAAAAAGATTCGAAAAAATCGAAGGAAAACCATGGAAAGCAGAAGGTTCCATGATAGAACTCTCTAAACAATTAGGCGAACTAGCAAAATTAATAATGGTTCAAGAAAAATATTATTTCAATAATAGAAACGAGACAAATAATCAATATGAAACCAACAAAGAAAAAATCGGAGACGAAATGGCAGATATACTCTATGCTCTAGTAAGATTAGCAGACCATTACGACATCGACCTATTGCAAGCACACATAAAAGCACGAGAAGCTGAAGATGAATTTCTAAAAACAAAAGGAGTCTAACTCTTCAACTCAACAAACACCCTATCAGGCTTAACACTATAAGAAATTAACTCAACCTTCAACGGAATAAACTTAACATAACACCGATCCTCAGAATAAATCCTAATCTCCAACCCCGTCGCCAACTCAGTCACAACAACATCACCCTTCTCACGAACGCCCGGCGCATCAATTTCATAAATAATCCTATCAGCCAACCTCCGAACTTTCGACTCAGCCTCGACCTTCTTCAAACCCATCCTCCTCTCATTCTCCTTATCAGAAATCTTAGCAACCTCAATCTTCTTCTTCGGCACCTCACGAACAATCTGTCTCGCCTGCGGATTTCCCCGAACAACATTAATCCTAATCCCCTTCGGCATTCCCTGAACATCCCCAAAATCCATATTCCCCATTTGCTTCTCTAATTGCTTCACCAACGACCCCATAATCTTCTCCATCCCAAACGGCAACTTCTGTTCAACTCTCACATTCTCCCCAGAATCATCAACGCCTAACATCCCAAAATCCCCTGACACCTTACCCCTGACACCTGATTTCTGCCCCGCTCCACAGTAAGGACAAAAATTAAACTTCTTCTCAATCTTCTTCGCACACGACGGACACTTCTTCTTAAACATACCAATAAACACAAACACTCCTTTTTAAAATTTTAGATACACCATTAATCTCAAATATAATATTCCTGCCCAGTTTCAGAAGGAACCCTTCTTCTACTTCTCAAATCCATAATGTCTCGCATCGCATTATAATGTTCAATATCAGATTTTCTAGCCATCTCAGCCGCCATAGTCCTTAATCTACTCTTAGCCTCTCTTTTTCGCCTTAAATCCTCAGGTGAACATTCCGAATCGGGTTTTTCATAATAAACACCATTAGGTAATCTCCCCATACAATATTTAACAATTCGGGCTCTAGTGAAACCCTAAAAAACACAGCAGAAAGTATCAACTTCCTATCAACATTATAAGCAATCAACCTAAAAATTAATTCTTTCTTTTGAGATTCAAAACTTTTACTCAAAATAAAACTTCCATACTTTCTTTTAATCACAGAAAACACCGTCTCAACTTTACTTCTTTGGTGATAGATTTCTTTATGAAATTTGAATGGAACACCAACCCTTTCGTAATTTATTCCGCTTGTTATTCTGTACGGAATCTGAGGATATGATTTCATTTTTCTGAAAACATATAATCTATTCTTTTTGGAATCGTATCCTTTGTCGGCAACGACATAGTCACACTTAACATCCTTGAGAACTGATACGAAATCGATGTTATCATTTCTTGGCCCGAGTCTTGTTTTGTGTGACAAGATGTATTGCGTGTTCGTGTCAATCGCGATGCTGACTTTCAAATAGCGTCGGTATTTTCGCTTATCTTGAAAATGCCAGACGTTTGCGTAATGGTAACTCATGTTATTTGTTTGGAATCCTGTTCCATCGATTGCCACGATATTCGCTTTCTTGTCGCAAAGTAAAGAATCCAGCGTCGCACATTTAATTCGCTTGTGAAATTTCACAAGAGTACTATGATCAGGAACTGTCTTTAAATTTATTAGAGCTCTCGCTAAGGGATTGAATTTAAGGAAGTTTACTATTTCGCGATAAGTCATCTTGAGTTTTTGTCTCAAAATCAAAATAGAAAATTTCTGATGATTATCATAAATCTTGTTAGAAAACTTGGATGAGTATCTCGGAATTTTAGTTACGAGCTTTTTTATGGAAAGCACAAACCTTTTAAGAAACGGTTCTTTTGTCATTTTGACTTACCTCTTTTAGATAAAAATGGTAAGTCTCTTTATTTTATAATGGTTTCACCAGAGCCACAATTCGATCTATTTAAAATGTTCGACTTTCTCAACCAAATGCTCCAAATAATGAACCTCTCGGACAACCCCACGCACAGGCTGAAGCTCCTTAATAATATAATTAGACGAAAACTTCCGAACATGCCGAACCTCTCTCAATATCCTCAACCCAAACGTCACAACTAAAAATCGACCAACAAAAGAAACAGCAAAGACAAACAAAAGTGGATTCATAAAAGAAAAATCAAACCAAACCAACAAAGAACCAAGACTCGCACCAAGAAATATCCCAACCCCAACAATCAAATTCATATAAGCCACACCAAATCCCCTCTTCCGCGAACTCACCGCATCATAAACATAATTATTAGTAGCCAAATTATAACCAGACCAAGCAAACCCCCCAACAATCGACGGCACAAACAACAAATAAATCTTAACCCACAAAACATTCCCAATCAAAGTAGAACCCAACCAAAGCAACGGCGTCGCAACAATCAACCACGAACAAATCGACATAACCTTAATATTCCCAAACCTGTCCGACATTTTCCCCATCAACGGCAAAAACACAAGATGAAAAACCGTCGCCGAAACCGTAATCAACATAAACCAAACATAAGAGAAACCCAAATCCCTCAACATATAAACCGCCCAAAACGGCCCAGCAATCCCAACAACAAAACTCAAAAGCCCCCTAAACACAACAAACCGCCCAAACGGATTCGACGAACACTTATTCAAAAATTGCCGACACGAAAAATAATCCTTCTTCCGAACCTTAATCCTCGGCTCATACTGCCTCTTTAACAAACTCCAAGACCAAACCCGAGTAATCGCAGAAATCACAAACAACAATCCAAACCCAAGCATAGTAAACCCAACAACATTTCCATTGCTAACCCCAATCTCCTTAACGCCATCAAGCAAAACAGCACCGGCAACCATAGTTACAATCCCAAAAAACCCAGCCGCCTGATTCCTCCGCGAAAAATATTTCCCACGCCTATTCTCGGGAACAAGCGAACCCATCCACGAAAACCAAGCTGGATGAACAATCGCCCCAAACGAATAAAACAAACCAACAAGCACAATCAAAACCCAAACCATATGCGGCACCCCAATATAAAACAAATACCCAGTCAAAATAATCGGAACCCAAAGCAAAATCTTCCAAGCAAGCCCAATCAAAACAATTTTCTTCCTCGAAAACTTCCCAATCAAAACCGATCCCTTCATCTGAACAATACTCGGAAGCAGATTTATCACAGCAAACAAAATACCAACCTGCACCGCCGTAGCATTCATAGCCAAAGCAAACGGAGAAAAATAAGACAACCCAAGCCCAGTCGACACCGAAGCCACAGACCCCTCACTCACACTCAACTCCAAACTCTCATTAATCTTCCGCGCAACAATCGGATGCCTCGCACTAACCTCTTTCCCCACCTTTTTCATCCAAATAACCAATCAAAACATTTTAAAAACATAACTGTCTCAAACAATCAGCGCGAGTAGTACAGTGGCAGTATGTGAGCTTCCCAAGCTTGAGACCCGGGTTCAATCCCCGGCTTGCGCATCCACCCGGGGTTGAACAGTTCAATCCAAACAAAACGCTTTCTCAAAAAATCCATGTCAATCCGTGAAATTCGTGGTTAATTTTCTTATTCCCAAAACCCTTTTATACCATCCCAATCTAATTATATTATGACAAACAAATTTTACATAACAACAGCAATCGACTACGTAAACGCGGAACCACATATTGGCCACGCGTACCAAAAAATCGTAGCAGACGTCTTAGATAGATGGAACAAGCTTCAAGGCAAAGAAACACTATTCGTAACAGGCACAGACGAACACGGCAAAAAAGTCGAGAACTCAGCAAAAAAAGCAGGCAAAGCCCCACAAGAATTCGTAGACGAAGTATCACAAAAATTCAAAGAAGCATGGAAAGCCCTCAATATAAACTACGACAGATTCATTAGAACAACGGACCCCGACCACAAAAAAGTCGTAACCGAATTCATAAAAAAATGCAACGCAAACGGCGACATCTACCTCGGCAACTACGAAGGACTATATTGCACCGGATGCGAAGCATACTACACCGAAAAAGATTGCCCAGATTCAATTTGTCAAATACACAAAACCCCATTAGAAAAAATCTCCGAGAAAACCTACTTTTTCAAACTATCAAAATACCAAGACTTCCTACTCGACCTCTACAAAAAACACCCAGAATTCGTTCTCCCAAAATCCCGAAGAAACGAAATCATAAACCGAGTCAAAGAAGGATTGAACGACCTAAGCATCACAAGAACATCATTCGACTGGGGCATCCCATTCCCCCTCGACAAAAAACACATAACATACGTTTGGTTCGACGCCCTAATAAACTACTACACCGCAACACGAGAAAAAGGCAGAGAAAAATTCTGGGGCAAACCAACAGTCCATCTCCTAGGTAAAGACAACATCTGGTTTCACGCAGTCTACTGGCCAGCAATGCTAAAATCCGCAGAAATCGAACTCCCAAAAACAGTATTCAGCCACGGCTTTCTATCATTCAACGGACAAAAAATATCAAAATCCCTCGGCAACACAATCTCCCCAATAACATTAACAAAAAAATACGGAGCAGATACAGTAAGATATTTCTGCCTAAGACAATTCCCATTCGCAACAGGCGAAGACGGCGACTTCTCAGAACAAGCCCTAATCGACCGCCACAACAACGAACTCGCAAACAAGCTCGGCAACCTAGTCTCACGAACATCAGCCCTAGCCGAAAAATACGGAATCGACAAAAAAACAAGAGACCAACCTTTAGATAAAAAATGGGAGGAAGCTTTAGAAAATAATAAGGCAGAATACGAAGAAATAGTGAGAGATATCAAATTTGATGAAAATGGGGATGTATCATACAAAGATATAACACATTTGCTGAAAATGAAACAAGAAAAGGGATATGATGGATTGGTTCTTAGTTATCCTCAAGCAATAAATGCAGTTGTACAAGTGCATGTAAAAAGACATATGGAATCATTCCAAATAGACAAAGCCCTAAATGTTATATTTGCATATATTGATGTATGCAACGAATTTTTCCAAGAAAGGGAGCCCTGGGAAGATTCTATAGATAAAAATTATAGAAGATGGATATTAGGTGAAACAGTTAGGGCAATCAGACAAATCGCAATTCTCCTCTCGCCATTCATCCCAGAATCCGCACAAAAAATCCAAGAAATATTCAAAACAGACAAAATTAAAAAAGCCCCAATCCTATTCAAAAAAATCAATCAGTAGCCATTCTAAAAAAGTAACAGAATGGAAAAACTTATAAAGTAATTTCATCTAAAAAATCAATGGAAATATTAGGAACTGTCCCAAGATTACCAGTCCAAGAAGACGATTTCGGTTTTTATACAGACGAAAGCAAAGCGGGAAAAACATTTACAGAAGCATTCCCAAAAGAGTTTGAAAAATATAGTTCAAAAACACTAGAAAGAGTAATAAGTGGAGAATGCAGATTCAATAGCAAAGGAGAATTAGAAGGTTCAAATATCCCTGTTCTAAATTTAATAAGAACAGAAAATCTCCTCCCAGAAAACCAATTTCTATTTACCCCACTACATTTCGCAGCAGCTTTCAATAAAAATTCAAAAGCCTTCAAAGGAAAATATCAAGATCAAGGCTTAGCTATAACAATTTCTCCAGACCAAGCAAGGGATTCAAGCATCCTAGTCAGAACATTAGCAAAACAAGTAAAAGACTTCGGATACGACGCATCACCACAAAAACCAATTTTTGTATATCACTCAGTACTCAACCCAAGAGCCAATCAATCCTCCCCATACGGATTTATATTCAATATAGACGACAAAAAAGGAATAGTTGAAGCAGAAGCTTTCGGAATAGATAATACTATAAAAAGATTTACGGAATATGATAAAAATTCAGTCCCAATTCCAAAAGAAGACGGAGATTATACCATTTATTCTGTATCCAAAAATCCCGGCGTGTCGGGGGTCTACTCTAGCAGCGACCAGAGCGCGGATGCGGGCAACGACGACTTGGCGGGCTCCAGCTCCATCGGCAGGGTAGTGGTGGGAACAATAGTCCCGCAAGACTTAGCTGAGTTCGAAAAATCAATATTACAAGAAGAAGAAAGAAGAGAGAGATGGGTAAGGGATAAGGGAAAAGACTTAGGGACAAGATTGGCAAAACTTATAAACTAAAACTTCTTTAAAAAACTCCTAACCTTGGGACTGGTTAGGCTACACGTTGATTAATTTCCAATTCAATCACAACAATTAGTAATTTCGCAATGAACTTTGAAGTGATGGTGATTTACTTTCAATTAATCAACTATTTATCCCGGCGTGTCGAGAGTCTACTCTAACAACGACCAGAGCGCGAATGCGAACAACGACCACTTGGCGAACTCCAGCACCAACGGCAGAATAGCTTAATAATCTCAACGTTATAATATGAAATCCCACAAAAACATCTACTATAAAATCTACAAATGGGAAAACCTACTTCTCGCCTTCAAGAAGGCGAGAAGAGGCAAAACAAAAAAAGATTACGTAATAAAATTCGAAGAAAACCTAATAGAAAATCTACAGCAACTTCAATTCGAACTAATGACTCAAACATACAAACCAAAACCACTCAAAACCTTCATTATTCGAGACCCAAAAACCAGAAAAATATCCAAATCACATTTCAGAGACAGAATAATCCATCACACCATCTGTAACGTAATCGAACCAATATTACAAAAAACTTTCATCCACGACTCCTGCGCAAACCAAAAAAGAAAAGGAAACATATTCGCAATAAAAAGATTCGACAAATTCAAAAGAAAAGTATCAAGAAACGGAAAACAAAAAGGCTGGTTCAACAACAACCAAGTCAATGGATACTGTTTAAAGGCAGACGTAAAACATTACTTCGAAGAAGTCAATCAAAAAATCTTAATCAATATTATTAAAACAAAAATAAAAGACAAAGATACAATACAACTAATCACAAAAATCTTACAAAACTATCACAACAAAAATAAAGGCATGCCACTCGGCAACCTAACAAGTCAATTCTTCGCAAATATTTATCTCAACGAATTAGATTATTTTACTAAACATAAATTAAAAACAAAATACTACATAAGATACGTAGACGACTTTATAATTCTAAGTTCAAACAAAAAACAACTAATGACATGGAAAAAAGAAATAAAAAAATTCCTCAAAAACAAATTAAAACTCCAACTCCATCCACAAAAATCTCACATTATCAATTTATCCAACGGAATAGATTTCGTAGGATTCAGAAATTTTTACCGCTTCAGACTATTAAGAAAAAGAAACATAAAGAAAATGCAAGAAAAAATAAAACAATACACAGAAGGCAAAATCACCGAAAGCAAACTAAATGAAATCCATCAAGGCTGGACGGCATACGCAAAATGGGCAAATCCTTATAAATTACAAAACAATCTAATAAAATGCAAAACATAAAAACAATCCAATACCAAGACTTCGAAAAACTCGACTTAAGAGTCGCACAAATAAAAGAAGTAGAAGACATCGAGGAAGCAGACAAACTCTACAAACTAACAATCGACGTCGGAGAACCAGAAACAAGAACAATCTGCGCCGGCATCAAAAAACACTACACAAAAGAAGAACTAAAAGACAAAAAAATAATCGTCCTAACAAACCTATCCCCAAGAAAACTTCGAGGCATAGAATCCCAAGGAATGCTCCTCGCCGCAGGAGACAAAGAAACAAACACATGCATTCTAATCACGCCAGAAAAAGATATAGTATCCGGCACAAAAATAAGCTAATTATTTCCTAAAAAATATTTTTTTCTTTTTCTCAAAATGCTCCCCCCACTTTCTCCCCGCACTAGCCCTCTTCTTTATCATTTCATTTCTTTGTCCAACCAATTCATCAACACTCATTTTTGACAGTTCATCAAATTTTTTTATAACATACCGCTTAACATTGTAAATAGTGCGCTCAACATTACGCTGTGCCCCACCGATAGGCTCATCAATAATATCTTCAATAGTCTTCAGTTTCAAATTATCTCGAGCAGTCAATTTCGATGATTCAGCAGATTCCTCTCTTTTTGTCCCATCTCTCCATAAAATCGCAGCAACAGCCTCAGGCGAAGCAACAGAATAATAAGAATATTTAAGCATAGCTAATTTATTTGCAACTCCAATTCCCAAAGCCCCACCGCTACCGCCCTCGCCAATAATAACCGAAACAATCGGAACCTTACAGGTAGGCATATACTTCAAATTAACAGCAATCGCCTGAGCCTGCCCACAATCCCCATTCACAATTGCAGGATAAGCCCCAGGTGTATCAATCAAAGTCAAAATAGGAACACCAAACTTCTCAGCCAACTTCATTAATCTCAATGCCTTCCTAAACCCACCAGGATTAGGGCATCCAGTATAACACCTAGAATTTTCCATAACTTCCCTTTCATTAATCCCAGAACCCAATTTCAAACTCCTATCCTTATAATGCCCAATAATCATAGCCTTATGCTTCCCAATCATCCCAAATCCGCCAATCAAAACCCTATCGTCTTCAAACTGCCTATCCCCATGCATCTCTACAAAATCATTAACCATCCCATTGATATAATCCTTCATCGCAGGTCTATAAGGACATCTCGCAACCTGAACCGTATTCCACGCACTCAAATTAAAATAAAGCGAACGCAGCGTCTTTTTTTCCATTTCTAACAAACTCCATATCTCCCCAGAATAATTAATTCCCCTTAAACTCAAGCGCTCCAACTCAGTTACTTGCTCATAAATTCTCTCAATTCCCCTCTCAAATCCTAAACACTTTTCTTTCATATTATATATCAGAACTCTTTCCCCATTAAACCTTTCTATTTACCAAG
>Ga0265595_1003090_pt1 | contig 10553 bp, 9 predicted proteins | sample saktaG_15_FD_190148 | JGI IMG/M metagenome (GOLD analysis project Ga0265595, IMG submission 190148) | Saline water microbial communities from Sakinaw Lake, British Columbia, Canada - sak_2013_06_06_50m | ecosystem: Environmental > Aquatic > Non-marine Saline and Alkaline > Saline ... | reverse complement strand
AGTATATGGGTGTCGAGATGAGAAAGAATGGTGCATTTGGTGACCAAGGGAGATCTTGCATCGTCCTCGATGGTGAGCTATCATCGAGGTAGAAGGAACGCAAGTGAATTCAATGCGATACAAGAAGTCTGATGAACCCATAGTACCCGTCTCCGATTTATCGGCAGATGGGGAAGGGGTAAAATTGTCCAAGTTGAATCCTCATTACATTTCGGGGTTTGTGGATGGCGAAGGGTGTTTTGCAATATGCATCGGCACTCATCGCACACTCAAAACCAAAACCGAAATCAAGCTCGAGTTTGAAATCGAGCTGGTGGAGGATGATAGAGAAATTCTAGAGCGGATTAAGGAAACTCTCGGTTGTGGCAATATCTATACCTTGAATTACGAAAGGTACGGGTGGCGTCCACATGTAAAATATAAAGTTCAGAAGCTTTCTGACTTTACCGAGAAACTCATTCCTTTTTTCCGACGCTTCCCACTTCAGGCGAAAAAGAAACGAAGTTTCCAAATTTTTGCCAAAGCAGTGAAACTTGTCTCACAAAAGAGGCATCTTGATAGCAAAAACCTTCACCGGTTTGTCAAGTTGCAAAAAGAAATGAGGCAAGGAAGCAAAAAGAGGACTTTAACCGCTAGGGTACGGGAAAACCGTTTGCCCAGTGGTGTCTGATATTTAACTCGAAGAAGTTAAATAATCAGGGAACCGCCCGTCAAGGCAGGAAAGCCGGTAACGCCCGAATCCCCACACCCTTGCCCGGAACGAAACACGAATGAATAATTCGAGTGGAGTTTCCGAACAAAGGTGTGGGGACACGGTGGGATCGGTGATCAGGCCTAAGTCGTAAGTACGTTGCGACCTGCCGGAGAGATCTGGCAGTAAAATTCGACTGTATCGGTGAACACCCTTATACTATAATAAACATATGAGGACAATACCGAGGGAAGTCTCCCGATGTGGCAATCGGGATGACCCCGTAGAGACTACACGTCGACTCCTAAGAAGTAAGACATGCAGTGAATTGAGAATGTATATTCTCGGAGCATTGCATGATGCCACATTCAACATCAAGCACAAAACCTACCGTTTTAGTCAATCATCTGTAGATTGGCTGAAATTAGTCCAGAAAATATTATCCAAAATGGGTAATGAAAGCTGGATCTACAAGGAAGGTAAAAGTCGGCACGTTTTTGCGCTAGAAACTAGCGCAAAGATAGACAGAACCGAAAAGCCCGAAACGCAAGGCGAGAAAATCGCCTACGTCAGAGGATATTTTGATGCTGAAGGTGGAATGCCAAAAAGCAATAGTCATTTTCTCTACTTTCAGTTCAGCCAGAAGGACAAGCTTGATTTAAGCGAAGTTCGTCAATGGCTAACCGAGCTAGGAATAACTTGCGGTAAAATCCACAATCCTAGCAAAAAAGTAGATGATTCGTACTGGCGCTTTTTCATCTCTAGGAGGTCTCATAATGACTTTATGCACAAGATAAATTCTTGGCATCCAAGGAAGATGAGGCAAATAGAGCTTAGGATGAAGATATAGTCCGTGCCTGTTGGTAACAATGGGAAAAACATGAACAAGGTATCGCTAGGGGAATCTGGCGATGGATCACCTCCTTTCTAGGGAGAAAGTCCCGACGTTTAAGTTGGGACGATACTGGTTGATTGACTTAAGCGTTCAAGTTTAAGTCAGGAACAAATCCCAACACCCTTATTTATAAGGATATTGGGATCCTAACATCATTGTTTTGCAAGGGTGTTACGGGCTCATCTGGTTTTGTCAGATCATAAGTTCTATTTTTTAGTTAAGAGCTATTGTGATATAATTCCCCTGTGAGAAAATATTTATTTTTGATTTTTTTTGCGTTAGTTTTGATACCATTTTTTGCGTTTTCGCAAAATTCTGAAGGACCCATTGAACAAGAAAAAACAGTTACCAAGCTTGCGGTGACTAATTTTGTTGATAAGCCAGAAACTAACCTCGGCGAACAATATAAAGACCGAAAAGCCCAGTGCTCCGTTATGAATTTTGATCTCAAGGATTTTAATGTAAGCGATCTCAAAGCGAGGGAAACAGTGGCTGGGAAGCTGCAAAGCGTAGGACTGAAAGTGGTAAACGACGTTGACGAATTTAAGCAGGCAGAAGAGGGTGATTGGCCCAAAACAGTCATTTATCAAAAGATAACTTCTGCTTCTGGGTGTCCGTCGGGAACCGAAGAGTATGAGCTCTCTCAAACTCAAAATGGGCCGGATAATCCAGTGACCACAGCAGCCGACAATAAATGCGCGCATGATGAAAAATCTATTACTATTGCTGTTAATAACTATCCCGAAGGTATAAGCGACCACTCTGTCTATTATAAAAAATTTAATGACAACAATTGGCGTTGTTCGGTTGTTAAGATTCCGGTTTCTAAACCAGATCAAGGTATCAAAGGTAATTTATCCGAAATTAAAAGTTATATTGAAAAGAATCTGCCAAGCGCAAAAATTGTTGCCGATAAATCAGAATTCGACAAGCTTTCCGGCGATGATATGAAAAGTGCAATTATTTTGAATTCGACCAAATGCGAGTGTGTCGGCCCAAACAGTGTTGACTACGCCGGTCTTGCTTTTAAAGACGGAAACAAAATTTTAGAAAGACCCGACACTACTTACAAAGGTAATCTGCAAATCGGTGCAGACCTTGACCCAAACAACCCCAATGTTTCTGTAGGATCTAGATCGGCAGGACCGAACTCGACAGGTGAAACGGTCGGGGGTGATAAAACGGGCAAGGATGATATCGCGCAAACGGACGAAAAAGGAAATGTTATGATTATCCCTCCGAGCAGAAATGAAGCATGTGTGACTAAGAATGAGCAACTTGTTTGTTTTGCGGATAAATCAGCCCAAGATAATTATAAATTAGGCGGACTCGATACTCTTATTGAAACTGCGACAAAGGCAATTTATGAAAATCGAACTAAAAGCAAGGACGGAAAAGGTAAGGTTAGTGTATTGATAATTACTTCGCCGGTGACCTATAGTATGAAGTTGGGAAACCTAAGCGGACCAGCTGTAACTTGCGCGATGAACGGATCGTGCCGTGATGTTGCCGATAACGCCCTTGGCGAGGAAGCGGTCAATAAGATTATTAGCGAATCGGAGAAGCAAGGCACGACATCATTTATGACATATGTGTCGTATTCTCGTGCAGTGCCCCAAAACAGTAATTGGTACCAAGAAATTAAGTCTGGTAATCGGGTAAACTTTTCTACTGTGGCGTGGGACAGGCAGTTGTTTAAATCAGCAATTGATCATGAATGGGCGCATCATTATGATTTTCTAGGCAGTGATGCTGCTCAATGCCAGAGCACTAGCCACTACAGTTTAGTGTCCTGTAACAAAAATTTTAGCTTTGCCCAAGTTTACGGCGATGTAATCGGTGGAAAAACAAGCGGCAATTACCCTGCTTGTATGGAGTCGATTCTTGGAAAGGCCACTGGCGGAGGTCACATAACCGGTGCAGGCAATGAGGGAGAAGGCGCAACGAGTCCAGCCGAACTGTTCGCAAGTGTTTTCCAGGCGATAAATTCAAAAAGTTCCTATAACACATTAAAAGCTCAAATTTCCGGATTATCTGATAGTGACTCATGTCGGACAAATTTAGAAAAATTAATATCTGATTTTAAAAAAATTATGCCTAAAATATTCCAAAATGAATAAAAAATTACTCATCATTATTATCGCGGTTTTTCTTGTTGCCGCTGCTGTCGTATCATATTTTTTAATTAGAAATTCCCAAAAATCATCACAAGATTATTCTAGCGATCCCACCAGCCAAATTATTGCAGTTTTAGAAGAAAATAAAGGGAAAGATATTCCTCCGCAGACGATCAGCGGACAAGTTAAGAAAGACGGAAGAAACGTGGATGGAACGATTATTTTTGGTTCAAATAAAGCAAACGTTTCCAGTGGTAAATTTGAAATGCGTAATTTAACGTCAGATGCTTATTTCGTTCAATTTGTTGACGATAAAGGATATGCTTATAATGTGGAGCCAGGCGTAATTCAAGTGTGGGGCGCGGGAGTTTTTAATTTCACCGTAAAATATTAAAAATTTAAATTTAAGGAGGAGAATGAAAAAAATAATTTTTGGAGCGACCCTGTTTTTTCTTTGCGTAATTCTTACCGGCTGCGACTACTCTTTTCTGGAACAAAAAAACGGGCAAGAAGTTAAAAAAGGCAGCGTTAGCCAAGCTAAAGATGTCCTAATCGGAGGCAGTTTATACAACACCGACAAGGGAAAAAAGCTGGTTATTTCGGCTACCGATATTTCTGCAGGTCAGATAAAGCAAAAATCGGCTTTCGTTAAGTCAGGCGAAAAGGTCGCTAATCTTTTTTCCGGTAACGGTTTTGTCGCTTCTGCAGATGTCTCCTCGATAGCTGGTGCTTCGCAAGACGTTGCAACGCTGCCCAAAAACACCAAGAGAATTAAATTTATCGACAATCACCAATTTCTCTTTCTGTCTGATACCGACGACCAGGACCATGCTAAGTCCTTGAATTTATATGATGTAACAACTGGCAAGTCAACCGTCTTATATCAAGCACAGCTACCTTGGGGAATAGACGAGTATGTTTTATCGCCTGATAAAAAAATGGCGGCTTTGTGGGAAGCGCAAATTCCAGATGGCTCAACCCAACTTCTTGGTGGCCAGTCAAAAGTAACCCAAGTTAACATTCAGACGAAAAAAAATCAAACTATTTTGGGTCCGCAGATAATGCAAAACCTAAAAGACGAAAAACTTGACTCGGTGCAGATGAGTCTTGATGCTTCCGTTTGTATCCAATACCCGCTTTTCTACGACGCAAAAAATGCTCTTTGGCTTGACACTTTCTGCCCAAACGCCGGTGGTCTGTGGGGAGCTGGTATTTATCAGATTGCCCAAGGTGGCACACTTACGCGAAACAGTATTCTTACAGGAGGATCTTACTCTTTTGATCCTGTCCTATCGGAAGATGGCAATTATATTTTAATTATCCGGCCAAAGGAAAGAGGTGATGCTTCAAAAGTTGGAGTAAACCATGCAATAAACAACCCTGCCGAGCTCTCGGTTATTCTAGCTTCTTCGGGCGTTGAACAGAAGGTCAAAGTGCCAGATGGTCTTACTTTCTCAAATAAGCCGATTATCTCAAGTGATGGCAAGCTAATTGCATTTACCGCTTTTCCAAGCGCTGATGATGCCAAAAATCAAAAAAATGAAAAAATTTATATCATTGAGCGCGACAGCGGCAAGGCAAAATCATCTTCGATCTCCGAAACAAATTATCCACTTGAATTTACTCGCCAAGATAAGGCTGTTGTACTCGGTGCACCACAAAATAAGGTAGATTCTGTCGCAAATACACTTGTCAGCGACGCTGGAAGCAAATACAATCCAATTTTTACCGCCTATGCGGTAGTTTCAACTGAAGATCCTTCGAGCCAAGAAAAAGTAACGGCTTCAAATGCATCAGAATACATTGGGGCGCAGTCTATGGAAGGTGCAGCACCGGCTATTTCTACCCCGGCAGAGGGTTCACAAGCAAGCGATGAAGAAAATAATCTCAAGGTCGGTGCCCAGGACTTCCGCAATGGTTTGGCCGAACAAAGATTGAACCAGCAAAATGGCGTATCGGGAAGTTCTGGCCCTAACTCTGCGACTAAAGAAGAATGCGAGGTGGCTTTTCCTGGCTTTTCTTCGGCGAAAACTGTTAGTGAAATGCGGGCTGTTATAAAAGCTGCGGGGCTTCAGGGCGGTGACCCAGGTTCGATACTGATAGGTAAGTTAAACAATTATTCACCAAATAGCATGTTATTCAGTCGATGCGCTTTTTCATCTTTTAATAATTGTGAGGTCAAGCAACAGCCCGATATGATATATAGTTTTAAAAGCGACAGACTCTTGAAATGTTACGATTCTCCTCTTTATCTGTACCCCAAATCTTCAATCTCAATCACTATCAATTCAAGTGCCCTGCCGTACGCTTCTGAACCAAAAGACTTGCTTGGTACATGGAAGGTTTTAGCAGATTCGGACGGAACCATACAAACACGAGACGGCAAAACTTACAACAAAATCTCATATGACTACCAATCTGATGCCAAACCACTCGGAACGGGGATTATTGCCAGCCAAGCTAACCTTAAGCAAATTCTATCTGACTATGCGGATAAACTCGGTCTCAATCAAAAGGAAAAAATTGATTTCGTTTCATTCTGGACAGAAAAGGTCAAAGATGCCCCTTTCGTCCAAATATCTCATTACTCAAGAGCAGAATCATCAAGAATCTTGCAACTGACCATTGAGCCAAAACCCGACACCTTTATTCCGATTGTCATGTACTTCAAAAAACTCTCATCCCCAGTTAAGCTTCCAGGACCAATTTTTGAGTCAGTTCTTGAGCGAAAAGGTTTTACCGCCCTTGACTGGAGCGGCGTAGTCAACTAATTAGAGCTTATTTCGGTGATAGTATTTTGATATACTTTTATTGGTAAAGATAGGAGGGGATATTAGATCTTTTAGTTTTAAAAAGATAGTACTTCTTGTTTTAGCGGTGCTTGTTATTGCTGGTGTTTTTGGGGTAGTATCTACCCACGCTGCTGGCGATTTTGTTCCTGATGCCAAGGTTACGGCAGTTGGTAAAGCCGCGGCGAGGGCGAGAGAGGTCTTAAATTGGGCAGTTTCGATTAAAGACGCTGAATTGGGAGGTCAAGCACCGGCAATTTTAGACCTTTGGACTAAAACCCGAACTTTCACGACGATTATTATTTTTATTATTTTTATAGTTTTGGCGTTTGGTTTGATACTTAAAACAAACTGGGCCGATGATCAAAAACGACGTCTTCCAGTATTAATTCTGGCGATAATTGCCGCTTACCTTTCTTTTTCAGGATTTTTGCTGCTAATCAAGGGTATAGATTACCTGCAGGACAGAATTTTTACTGTGTCTATTACCGACTCAAGCGGTAACAAAACTACTAGACAAATAAAAGCCGAGGACTTTTTAACTGTCAGTTTTAACTACCAAGATTTTCAAGGATTCAGACGGCAAAATACAAGCTATGATGAAGCGGTTAAAAATACTTTATTTCTGGTTAACTTAACAACCTGGACTAATTATGCAATCGCTGCGGTATTTGTCGTGAGAATTGTTTTTCTATGGCTTTTACTTATTTTTTCGCCGTTAATTTTTCCTTTTTTGGCATTTAGTTTAACTCGCAATATTGCCGTGTTTTGGATAAGAGAATTTGCGCGGTGGTTATTTTTAGGCCCACTGATCGCCTTGTTTCTAGCTGCGGTCCCTTATATCTGGAAACATACGCAAATTATCCCAAACGATGTTCCGAATGCTTTATCTACAAGTCGAGTTAGTGGAATACCTCTTCAGACAAACAAAGATGCAAGCTCGTCAAGTAACGTTTATCAATCAGGTACAAATATATATCTTGCGCCACCTGGAGTAAGCGACGCCAGACTTCAACTCGACTCGTCTCTTGGTTCGGGCAACAATCTTTCGGAAACAGATACTTACGCGAGGTATCTCGTCGGAATTGTTATGGTTTGGGTTGCTCTGATTTTGCCGTTTTTCTTAATGCGCTCGGCCGTTTCAATTATATCTACGGCAGGCAGCAATATCTGGAATATGCAGCTTAAAGATTATTTCAAAACGGCATTTGGACGATTTGGCGGTTCTACACCGACTTCCAAAGGGGGAGCACAAACACTGATTAACACCGGCCCTGTGGTATTAAAGAGTAATAAGGTTTTTCTCCAGAATCTATCGCCGACATTTGATCGCGAAATGTCGAAGAACACAAAAAGTTCCGAAGCAGAATCGAAATTTATTATTACCCCTGACAGCGCAATCGGAGCTCTTGGTCTTAAATCGAATCCTTATGTTGCAAGTATGATCAAGCACCAGGAGTCAACTGGAAAGAAGGCCTCAATTGCTTCTTTAGCTAATGCTGAAATTGACATGGAGAAAGATCCGCAAATGGCAAATATGTTAAGGATGACGGTAAATAACTTAAAAGCGGGGTCTAGCGTAAACGACAAGGATAAAATGGGGAGAATTATTGATATAAAGGATTTGCTGCTGCTAAAAAAGGTAAGTGGCAGCAAAGCGTCGGAAAGTATTTTAAATGCAATCTCGGACAAGGGTTTTACTGTTAAAAATCAGAATTTACCAAGGCAAATTATAATTGATAATTTGTCCGGAATTTCAAACGTTTCAATCTCTAAATTTATAAATGAGAGCGGACAGGGTACAAACCTGCCGGATAATAAGGCGCTAAAAATTGAAACTGACAAGCTTGATGAGATTTTAAGCAAACCGGTCAAGGCAATTATGAGCTCTCCTGAAGATCTTAAATTTGTTCTTGATTTTTCAAACAAGATGGATGTTGCCCAAGCTGTGAACAAAGAAAGACCAGCAGGCCTTAAGCAAGGCGACGGTGAATATAAGAAGTTTGATAGTCCCGAAGAAGCAAATGGATTTGTTGAAATGTCAAAGATTGTCGATAAAAAAGCGGCATCTGGAGATATTTCGGCTAACCTTCTTAGGGAAACAACAGGTTCTATTGCCAGCGTTATAAAGGGTAACTTTAATAGTGGTGAAAGTAATGAGATTGAGAACGGCACGATATCTGGAATAACAGCAAATAAGGAAACCCAAGAGCAATTCGAAGCGGCGAAAAAGAATTGGTCTGATTTTTATAAAAAAGAATCAACTAAAAAACCGGTGCAAGAGAGATTAAATTGGCTTGAAAATGAAATATTAAAAATCAAGAAGACGTTAAGCGATTTAATGGATGATACAAAAAAAGCCAAAGCATTAAAAAAGTTGGAGAAAGATTCCCCTTACCTTTTGCTTGGGGGCTATGAATTCTTGGATATAGTTGTGTATCTCAAGGCGCAGCTTGAAGCGGCCAAAGACACTCTCAAAAAAATTATGCAATAGCATTTGCATAAAAAAATTTTCAAACAACCGTTTTTATTGATTTAAAAGCGGTTTTATTGTAGAATCGCAATGACCGAAATCTAAGCGGGAGGGAGGTGCACGTTGTGATAGATGAATGGAAGCGGCGAAAACTGAAGAAGGATCTCCAGAGCGATCAGATGCGCGCTCGAATCAAGAGTACTGCCAGAAGAGTTTTGTACGGGAGTTTCAGGGGTGATCTTGAAGAGGCAACTGAAGACGTAACCCAAATCTCAATCATCAAAGCTCTTGGGAGTTTGATGGATCGTGATGTGGAGAAATTCAACGCCTGGCTCTATCGCATAGTAGTCAACGCTTGCAATGACTACCGAGCTTCAAAGGCATCAAGAGAGCCGTCTCTTAGCGAGATAGGAGATGGGGACTCGGAACGACGGCCGGTTAACCTTAGCAATCTTCTCTTGGCAGGCGAGGAAAATGATCCGCAACAGGCGTTTCTTAAGCTCGAGGAAATTCGTCGCGCCTCAGTAATCTTCCGACTGAAGCTTAGGAAACCAAAGTTTCATGCGTACCTACTGGTCGAGATTCTGGGTCTGCCATACGAGGAAGCTGCCGAGATAACAGGAGTATCTATAGGCACAATCAAAAGCAGGATACACCGAGCAAAAGTAGAGTTAGGGAGAATGAATCTTTCCGAGGAAAACGAGGAAAAGAGGGAATCTGGGGGTTAGTGTTTTACGCACTAACCCCACAATTTTTTAAACCGTTTCATTTCTGTTAAAATATAAGTAAGTTTACCCTGCGAAGCTAATTTTGGGGTATGCGGGGCGAACAAGGAGGGTTTATCGAATCTGGCGTAAAAACTCAAACGCAAGCAGCCAGCAAGAAAGATTTCCGCGATCATTCTTTTTTGATTGGCTTCTTTTCTTGGTGGTTTTTATACGTGCCATCCAGAATTCTTTATGTTGCCAGTAAAACCGTCACCAAACTTTTTAATTACTTTTCAATAGACCTTCTTTTAAAGACCCTCTTTTTACCCTGGAAGAGAGACGAAGTTGATACGACCAACATGTCGCTCGACGATCGTTTACGTGTAATGCTCATGAATTTGATCTCACGTCTCGTTGGTGCTGTTGTCAGAACAGGAACGATTGTTGTTGGTATTTTATTAATTATCGCAACGGTACTAGTTGCGTTTATTGCATTAGTGCTGTTTATTTTTTCACCGCTTTTGGCACTCGCCCTGATAATTGGAGGAGTCTTAATTTAATATGGCAAGTTTTGCGATCAATCAGTCCCGAAATTTCAAGAAAATCACATCTGGAAAAGGGTTTCAGAGCGGTTTTTATTCTGTATTGAGGGGATTGAGCATTACCATATTTATTCTATCGATTTTCGTATATTTCTATGCCCTAGTAAATAAAATTGCCACACTGCCCAATGTTTGTTTTGTTCTTGCGGGGCTTAGCGGTTATTACCTGCTTTTCTATTATTTTGCAAGGGTGTTACGGGCTCATCTGGTTTTGTCAGATCATAAGTTCTATTTTTTAGTTAAGAGCTATTGTGATATAATTCCCCTGTGAGAAAATAT
>Ga0265595_1003087_pt1 | contig 10565 bp, 9 predicted proteins | sample saktaG_15_FD_190148 | JGI IMG/M metagenome (GOLD analysis project Ga0265595, IMG submission 190148) | Saline water microbial communities from Sakinaw Lake, British Columbia, Canada - sak_2013_06_06_50m | ecosystem: Environmental > Aquatic > Non-marine Saline and Alkaline > Saline ... | reverse complement strand
AACTTTGGAGAATGAGATATAATCATTTTAGACCGCATACTAGCTTGAATAATAAAATGCCTGATGAAATTTATAATGATTTTAAGTTATTGTTTTAATCTACGACATATGTCTATGGGCTATACATTATAAAAATTTTGTAAATTTATTAATATTAATTTTTCTTTTTGATCTTTATTAAACTTTTTTTAACCCTTTAATCTTTATTTAACCCTTAATAACTCCTAAGGGTTTTAATTTTACAATTAAATTTCCAATCCCAGAATCACAAGTGATTTTTATGATTTCATTAATATCTTTATAGGCTTGGGGGGCTTCTTCTGCTATTCTTTGCAAACTTTTTGTTTTAAGAAAGATATCTTTTTTCTTTAAGTCTTCTTTAATTTTTTCAGGATTAAATATTTTTCTTGCTTGTGTTCTACTTTTAATCCTTCCTGCACCATGGGGAGCACTTGAAAAAGAGATTTCTTGTGATTTTTCTGTTCCAATTAAAACATAAGATGTAGTTCCCATTGAACCAGGAATTAAAACAGGCAGACCAATAGATTTATATTTTTTAGGAAGTTCATTTTTTGAACAAAAACTTCTTGTTGCACCCTTTCTTATAATTAAAACTTTTTTCTGTTTATTATTAATTTTATGTGTTTCAAATTTTGCAATATTATGGCAAATATCATAAACTACTTCTGCTTTAAAATTTGGAAAATAGTTTTTTAAACTTTTTCTAAGCCAATAAGTAATTAATTGTTTATTTGCAAAAGCAAAATTACCTGCACAAGCCATCGCACTTAAATATTTTTTACCTAATTCTGATTTAATTGGTGCACCAATTAATTCTTTATTTTGACTAACTAATTCTTTATTTTGTTTTTTATTATTTTGGTTTAATTGTTTTTGTTGTTTTGGTTGTTCTGGCAAATTATATTTCTCATTAATTAATTTAATATAATCTTTTGCTACTTGATGCCCTAAACCACGTGAACCACAATGAATCATAAAAGTTATTTGTCCTTTTTTTAATCCAAGAATTTTTGCAATTTGTTCATTATAAACTTCATCAACAATTTGCATTTCTAAAAAATGATTTCCAGAACCTAAGGTTCCTACTTGAGATTTCCCTCTTGCCTTTGCTTTTTGACTTACATCTCTTGGATTTGCATTTTTAATCTTTCCTAATTCTTCAGTGTATGAATAATCTTCTTTATTACCATAACCTTTAGAAACAGCCCATTGAGCACCATTAATTAAAATCTCTTTTAGGTCTGAGTCACTTAAAATTAATTTACTTTTTTCATTAAGTCCACAAGGAATTATTTTAAATAAACTTTCAATTATTTTTTCTTTATTTTTTTCAATATCTTTTAAATTAAGATTTGTTTTGAGCAATCTAACAGAACAATTAATATCATAACCAACCCCCCCTGGAGGAATAACCCCCTTATTAATATCAAATATTGCAACACCCCCAATTGGAAACCCATAACCGGTATGAATATCTGGTAGACCCATTGAAAATTTTTGTATTCCGGGCAACATTGCAATATTTGCAATTTGTTCAAGAGCTTTTTCTTCAATTTGATAAAGCATTTTAGAAGAAGTGAAAATTCTCCCAGAAACTAACATTTTCCCTTGTTTTGGTAATTCATAAATATTCTTAGATATTTTCTTTAATTGTTTTTTGTATTCCATATTTTCTTTAATTGTTTTTTGTATTTCATATTTTCTTTAATTGTTTTTTGTATTTCATATTTTCTTTAATTGTTTTTTGTATTTCATATTTTCTTTAATTGTTTTTTGTATTTCATATTTTCTTTAATTATTTTTTATATTTCATATTTTCTTTAATTATTTTTTATATTTCATATTTTTCTTAAATAATTTAAATTTAAATAAATTGGCATTAGAGAAATTTAAATAAATTTGTATAAAAAAGATAATTTTAAATATGAGCATTCGTTATTTTTAGTATATCAGTTATTACATTGATTATAATATTAATGACATTATTTAAAGGGGGTGTAAAATGAATTTCAAAAAGATTGTGAAAAAGCTAGATACATTAGATATAGGGTTAATTAAATTTGCCTCAGCAATTTTTGTCTTATGGCTTATTGCTTTATTACCTGGATTTGCTACATGGGTTCAATCAGTTGGTCATTGGTGGTTTTTAATTATCTTTATAATCATATGTATAAGGCCAATTTATCGGGCATATATAAAAAAATAATTTTTTCTTTTTATTTTTTTTATTTTTTTTTTATTTTTCTTTACTTAATTCTAAAGAGAATTATAAATTTTGATGATGAGATTATAATTTAAAATATAAATCAGTTTAGAGCATAAATTTTCATAAATCTTTTTAGACATTAACTTAATAAATTTAAGAGGACAAACTTATTAAGGATAAAAAGGGTTAGCCGATAATTTTTAATTTTCTTAGGAAATAACTAAAAAAAAATAATACTTTACTTTCCAAATTTAACTCATAAACACACACCCCCTTTTATTAGTGGTAAGGGTGCCCTTACTATTTTTCGGTTTCTTTAAAAAGGAAACTTGGAAAGTCCAGTTAATTAGTAATCTTTTTAAACTAAATTTTCTATGATTTAAGTAAAATGAGAGAAGATGATAGTTCTGAGATTCCTGAGGGGGATCTTTCTTATGTTAAGAAAACTGAATTTAAAAAATATATTTTTTGGTTAAGCATTATGGGTGTATTAATAATAGTTGTTTTATTATTTTTAATTATAAGGAATAAAGGTGTTGATTTTTTGTGTGTGAATGATTTGGATTGTGATGATAATAATTCAGATACTGTTGATACTTGCATTAATCCTTCTACTAAAAATGCAACTTGCAAAAATGAATTAATAATTTGTAGTGGGTGCCAGTATTTAGAAAATGGTGTGTGTAAAGATTATGTTTGTTGTGATAATCTGGGTTGTGATGATAATAATTCAGATACTGTTGATACTTGCATTAATCCTTCTACTAAAAATGCAACTTGTAGAAATGAATTAATAATTTGTAGTGGGTGCCAGTATTTAGAAAATGGTGTGTGTAAAGATTATGTTTGTTGTAGTGATTTGGATTGTGATGATAATAATTCAGATACTGTTGATACTTGCATTAATCCTTCTACTAAAAATGCAATTTGCCAACATGAAGAGATTAATTCAGTTTCCTTTATTGAAAAAGATTTTATTGTTGATAAATTAACATATCGTAATGGTTTTAAAATGTTTTGGCTACCAGAAGAGGGATATTTAGATGAAGATTTTTATCTTGAATTAATCTCCCCAAGCGGAGATTTAATTGATAATTCTTTATGTGCAGAAACTAATGGTGCCTGTTATGATATTGAGGATTATAATATTTATCATATTTTAAATTATGATAATATGATTGTAATAGAATTTCAGCCCATAGAATATGGACATTGGCAGGCAAAAGCTTTTTATCCATCTGATTTTAATTTTTACCCTTGGGATCTTAATTCCGATTGTGTTTCTAATATTTACAGTAATCTGATAATTGATTGGCAATTTGATAGTGGCGATTATACTGTTGGTGATCCAGTGATTATAACTGCTATATTGGGGGTACTTGGAAACTTGGTTGTATGGGATGATACAGAAATGTCAATGGATATTACTACGATTCCTGGGGGGGATTATTATGCTGGATTGCCACTTATTGGATTAAATGATAATGGAGAAGGTTATGATATAATGGCTAATGATGGAATTTATACAGTAGCCCATGAAGACACAAGCGAAGCTGGTTCGTATTGTTTTAGAGTTATTGCTGAGGGAGAGAATGAAATTGCAGGAGAATATAAAAGAGAGTTTGAAAAGTGTACATATGTTAGGGAAGAATAAGTTTAATAGATAATTCTATAAAATGACATCCTCTGCATCCTAAAAGGTAGAAGATATTTATTCTTAATTAATAAAAACATATTTAAACTGATTTTATTATAATATTAAATACAAATAAAATGAAAAAAAAAGCAGCAAGCCTAATAATCTCTTATGTTCTTTTAATTACTATCGCAATTGGTTTGTCCATAGGAATTTATTCTTGGATAAAATCTAATGCAGATATTAGCAAAGATATTGATTGTAAAGAAGATACTTCTTTAATTATAGAGAGTTATGAAATAAGTGCAGATAATAAATTTGTTTTGCATTTAAAAAATAATGGTTATTTTAATATTGATGGATTTATTTTAGGTGTTGGAAAAAATGAAGAAGAGGTTCCGATTATCCTTTTAGATGACAATGATGGATTTGAAGGGGCTGCTGGAACTTATTATTTTCCGGGTAACCCCCTAGGGCCTGGGGGGGCCACTTCTGCAGAATTTTTTCCAAGAAATGCACAAACTGAAGAATCTGTTAATTTGAATACTTTAAAGATTATTCAAATTCAACCATTTATAATTCAAAAAGGAAGTAAAGTTTTATGTAAAGATTGTGTTGTAAAATTAAAACTTTCAGATATTCCTTCAGGAGGAACCCCCCCACCATCTGAAGAATGTGGGAATGACCACCTTGATCCTGGTGAGGAATGTGATGGTGGGGCTAATTGTATTTCTGCTGGCGAATCAGGTGAATGTACTTGTGAGGCAGGATTTTCTCCAGATGGTATTGGTGGTTGTATCCCTGATATTTTTAATGTTATTATTACAAGCCCATATGATGGACAACACATACCTCCTGGAACAAACCTTAATTTTCTAGCAATTCCTACCAATGAAATTGGCTCAGTTAGTTGTGTATGGGAATCAAATGTAAGTGGTAATTTAGAAGACGGTTTATGTGATTTTAATTCTACGAGTTTAATTGAAGGAAGGCATAAAATTACAGTTACTGCAATAGATTCTGGAGGAGAAATAGCAATTGATAATATTAATGTTGAAATTGGGAATTTTGTTGGAGAAATAAGTTGTGATGATCTTAACTGGGAGCTTATACTTAATACCCAAGATTATGATTTTATAGATTTTGAAGTTTTTGATGAAGGTGATGGTTTATTATATGGTTTAACAACCGGTGGCACAATTTTTCGTTCAAATGATAATGGAGAAAATTGGGAAAGTGTGTTTAATGCCCCTAATCAAAATGTTAGGAATTTAGTTGAATTTGATGGAAAACTTATTACTTATGCTGGAGAGGGAGTTTTATATTATTCTTCTGATGGAGAAATGTGGTTGGTTGGTTCTTATCCTGTTAACCCTTTGAGTCCCACATATGACACATATATTGTTTATGGTGCAGAAATTCTAGATAACAATTTTGTGTATATTTTAGGTTCTAGGGGGAGGTCTCACCCAGCCTATTGGGGATATACATATTATTCTTCAAATGGAATTGATGGATGGAATTTCAATTTTAAAGTTGCAACCGTTCTTGAAAAGAATAGATTATCACGTCTTACAAAATTTAATGGAGAACTTTGTTTTTCAGATTCCAGATCCATTGCCGGGTTTAAAGTGTATTGTTCTTATGGTGCCCACTCTTCAGGGAATTTAAGTTGGGGTATGAGCGAACTTGATTTGACGAACAGTCAACCAATTATTAGCAAAACTCATAAATTAATCGGCCCTTACTTATATCTTTCAGACGGGGTGAACCATGGGGGATATTGGCCAGGCCTGCCTAGCTATGGGGTGCGACGTTCAGCAACAGGATATGGGGCATGGTCATCATTCTATAAGGTATCAGAGAGAGCAATTAAAGTAATAGAAGAGTTTGAAAATTTTGTTTTAATGGGAACTAGTGACAATCTTAAATGTTCTCCTAATGGTGATCCTGGGACTTTTGAAACTGTTAATGGTATAACATCACAGGTTTATTCATTTTTAAAATATAATAATTACATTTACATGTCAACAGAAGATGGACTTTATCGTGCACCCCTTTCTGAATGATATTTAAAATAATGCTCTCACACTTCTTTGTGAAAAAATTTTAGAAAGTTTTCAAATTTTAATTTAACACATATAAGAAATAAAGAACAAGATTTTATTATAAAATTTCTTTAAGGGGGATATATTGATAAGTTAAGATAATAATTAATCAGGGCTTATAGGTTTTACTTTATTTTAGATTGAGAGAGGTTTAGAAGAGGTTACTAATTATTCTCGAGTTTTTAGAATATATTAATATTTCAAAAAGATAGTTAGAGAATTCTGTAAATCTTGTATTATTTTAAAATTAGGGATTTATAACCAGTTGTTTATCATCCTTTCATCCAAACAAAAAACATAAGTCTTTTAGGCTTGTAAGTCGTTAAATTTGAACTAATGACAATTTCTTTTACATAGATATCTTTTTCATTAGCACTTAAATGGCTACTATAAGCATCATTAATATTTAAAATTTCAGTAGAAAAATTCCATGTTGGAGGGAGTGTTTTTTCAATAAAAGAATTTACTGCTAAAGAATCTCCAGATAGAATTTCATTCCTCAAGGTTTGGTTTTCAATAATTAAGTTAAGAATTTTTTCTTGTTTTTCATAAACAAGTTCATTTAGATTTGATTGTTGATTAGTTTTACTTACAATGGTTAATGTAATTCCTAAGATAATCAGGACAGCAAATACTGCCTCCATAATTTTAATCCAAGCATTTTTATTTAATTTTTTCATTTTTATCATCTTTTTTTAAGCTTTTGTATTTTATTTTAAACACTTTTTATTATATGTCTATATCCTTACCAAACCCTTAAATTTAATATTAATTCAAGTTCATCTCCATTTTTTTTCATTATTTTTAATGGAAATTCTTTAGATTTTACATTTAATCCTGGGGGAATATCTTTTGAAGCAGAGAGTTCTGTGTTTGAAATTTTATTTAGATCAGTAAAATTAAAAGAAAAATCATTATTTAATTTTAGGTTATTTTTCAAAAGATCATAATTATTATCATATTCTTGTTTTAAATTTTCTATATTTTCATAAATATAGATTTTTGTTTTTGAATTATCAATTAAGGTATAATTGTCTATGGGGCAAGAAGCATCACAGAGTGGGTGAGCATCATTTAAATTTTCTGAAAAGTAAATTAAATAATTTTTATCTGTCTTATTAATCTCTAAAAATTTACCCCCATTGGGATTTGTAATAGAATTCTCAATAAAATAACAATCATTAGAAAGATTCATAATAACTGAAAAAGTTGTTACTTCTTCGCTTATATTATTTAGAATTGCACTTTCTATCCTATTAATTATTGAAATTTCTTGTTCTGTTTTAGCAAAAGGATTAATTATCATAAAAATGAAAATTAATGAAGCAATAAAGATGGTTGCAGAAAGAATTATTTCTATGTGCGCATGCGCCTTTTTAGTTAAATTTTTTTTATTTATCATTTATTTTCTTTTAAATTTCTTAATTATTCATATTAGATATTTGAATCTATTAATTTTTTATATTTTAAATAATCTTTCATTTTGAATTAAGGTTTTATTAAAAATAATTTAACACTGCTATTTATGACTAATGCAATAATTGTTAATATGAAAGAATGTTTAAAACCATATCTAATTTTTCCTTCTGACAATTTCCCAATAATTAATCCAGTGAAAATCCCTTGGACAACTAAAAGCCAGAGAAAGGGTTTTGTTAATTCTTCAGGATTTAATTTTTGTGATGAAAAATCCATAAGCCCCCCAAAATTTCCTGAAATACTTCCACCAGAACTTCCAGAAGCCATAGTATCTCCTAGATTTGCAGTAATCGGAAGAATTTTAAATTGCATAATTAGCATTATTAAAATAAATACTAAAAAGATTATATATCCTTGAACAACTAAAGTATAGATTGTTGCTTTTCTTTCTTTTTTTAGAACACTCATTTGTGAAACAGATTTTGAAACTGCTTCTAAAATATCTTCAATTTTTCCACCAGCTTTTTCTGATTCACTAATAATCATTACAGCCTGAGTAATATTTTTTATATTCAAATCTCTTGCAAATGTTTCAAAAGCGATTTTTACAGGGATTCCTAAAGAAATTTGATTAGAGAGTTTTTCAATATAGGGATTTAAAATTCCAAAGTTTTTAGTTTTAATATTTAAAATACTTTTATTTATTGGGGTTCCAGTTTTAGCACTTTCTACTAAGCTTCGGCAAAATTCCAAAAACATTTCCTCTTTTTCTTTAGTAGAATTTGATTCAAGTATAAGTAATAAAAAAAATGGAAATCCTGCAATAAAAAGAGCAATACCAAAGATCAGATAAAATAAATCTGTATTTTTTAAAAAAATTAAAGATAATAAAATTATTACTGCTCCAACAATTAATCCAATTAATTGTGGTTTTTTCAATTTTAATTTTTTTCCTTTTCTCATTTTTTTATTTTTTAGGATTTATTTTATTTAATTAAATAATTGGTTGTTTCAGTTTTAAGAAAATTAAAAATCCAATATCTAAAATAATTACTGCAAAAATTATTAGTAAACTTAAGGTTTCAACACCAATTCCTAAAAGATTAACTAAGGCACCAGTACTCCCCATCATAACAAACAGCATTAAAAAAATCATTGGTGCTGCAATTCCAAGACTAATATAAATGTCCATAAAAGTTTCAGAAGATTTAGTATATTTTTCCCTATCTAATTTATAATCGAATAGTAAAGTTTCACTATGTTTATCTAAAAATGAATGAAGATCTCCTCCAGAAGAAATTGTTGTTGTAAGACCATTTAACAAGTTCTTTAATTTAGAAGACGGAGAGGTTTTAGCAGTTTTCTTCAAGGCAGTTATTAAATCTAAACCATTAAAATTTATTAAATTCATTAATTTTTTAAATTCATTATTAGTATATCTATATTCTTTGCTTTTTAAGATAATTTTAAAAAGATTTGTTGGTTCTATATTAGAATTTGCTATAGCTGACATATGGATTGTCACAAAAGGAAGTTCTTGATCAATTTTTTTCCCAATGTTTTTTCCTTCACTAAAAGGATAATAATAAAAAATAAATCCTGAAGAAAGTGGAACTAACAAAATTATCCAAACAAATCTAATAAAACGAGATAATATAGTTTCATTACAAGGGACTATAAATGGAAAAACCGGGGTTAAATTATAAAAAAGTAGTATTATAAATAAGCAAAAAGTAAAAAGGAAACTGATAAATATTGTAAAGAGAATCATAGAAACATAAGTTGCAGTAATAAATGGGGAGTTTATTTTTCTTAAGCCTTCATGTAATTTTTTAGTATATCCTTTTGAAATAAAATGATTTGATAAATTCCTAAAAAAATGATTTGAAAGTTTTGCATAAGGATTTGGTTTCCCAAATTGGCTTTTATTTTTTGGATTTTCAATTGAATAATTTTTCTTTAATTTTTTAACAGAGGATTCACTTTTTGTTAGATTAGTTAAAAACTTTTTTTTATCTTTTGGAGAAATTGCAAGAGAAATTTTCTCTTTATTTTTTGTATAATCTAATTTAATGGGGCGTTTTTCTATTATTTTTTCTTTAATATTCTTTCTTCTTAAGGGTTTTTCTTTTAGTTGTTTATAAAATTGGACTTTTTTAATTAAACTTGGTAAAGATTTATTTAATATCTTTAATTGTTCTGAAAGTGTTAAAATTGTTCTTCTTAAAAGTCTTTTCTCTTTTTTATTTATCTCTATTTTTTTTGTTTTTTCTAGTTCTTCAATCATCCCCAATTGATTTGTAAAAACATATAATTGTCTAGCAATCTCTTGCATATGGTCAAGAGTTTTTCTTAAAATATCAATTGTCATTTTATTATTTTTGAAATTTTTTCCTGTAAATCTAAGAAATTCTCTTTTGTTTTACCAAATCCTTCAGCATCTTTTTTATTATAAGTTCTTTCTATTTCTGGAATTAATTTATTTAAATTATCAATTAATTGCGCTAAAATTCTTAAATCTCCTGATTCAATTATTTTATTTTTCATTGGATGTTAAAGCTATTTAGAACCGCCGAAGGATTTTTATGATAGGAATTAATTATTTTTTGAACCTGAGCATATTCAAAAATTTTTCTTTTTTGTAATTCATTTAATAATCTTGCCCTTTGGGTAAAATCTTTTTTTAATTTTTCTATATCAATCCCTGATTTAACAGAAATTTTTTTGAAAGTGATAAAATCTTCCTTAAAATAAAATGCATCTTCTTTTGCATTCCAAATAAAGGGGGTATTTATTGTTGCAATTCCTTTAGCATCTACTTTAATAATTTCACTTATCTCTCTTAATTTTCTTGTTTCTTTTTTTCCAATTATCACATGACTCATCAATGCAACACAATCTAGGGTATTCAGAAGAGTCGGCGGAAGACTTATTGGCGGAGTTTCTAATCTTTTAATAATGGCATCTACAGAATTTGAGTGAAGTGTACTTATAGAAGAATGTCCTGAAGCCATTCCCTGGAACAATACTGATGCTTCTTTTCCTCTAACCTCTCCCACAATAACATAATCTGGATTTTGTCTAAAAGAATTTTTTAATAAACTAAATAAATCTATTTCATTAGAATCGCTTTTTCCAATAGCAACTCTTGCAACACTTGGAACCCAATTTTCTC
>Ga0265595_1003082_pt1 | contig 10580 bp, 8 predicted proteins | sample saktaG_15_FD_190148 | JGI IMG/M metagenome (GOLD analysis project Ga0265595, IMG submission 190148) | Saline water microbial communities from Sakinaw Lake, British Columbia, Canada - sak_2013_06_06_50m | ecosystem: Environmental > Aquatic > Non-marine Saline and Alkaline > Saline ... | reverse complement strand
ATTCGAGATATGCTTCGTTCACGACCTCTTCGAGCACCTGTCCATCGACGCCATGGCCCAGGCCGTCGCCGAGGTAGGCCGAGTCACAGGCCGCAGCGTTCTGGCCCACTTCTTCCAGATGCACGATGAGCCCGAGCACCTAGTCCGCACGCAAGACGATTACCACTGGAACCGCCTGTCGCTGGAGAAGGTCGTCGGGCTGTTCAACGCTGCCGGCTTCGAGCTGGTCCGGGCCGTGAGCGTGGCCGAGATAGTCGCCTCCCGTTTCCCGGGTGCGGCAACCCACAACGAGCACGCATGGACGCTGCATCTGGAGAGGCGGTAGGCGGGAAAAGCAAAACGGCGGAACCTGGAACAAGGAACTCGGAACCCGGAAAACAACGGCGGGACGCGGAAGCCGGAACCCGCAAAACCGGACTCAGATGCTCGGTGCGTTTGGTTCGGCTGGCACGTCATGTTGGGCTCCGGTCTATGTCGGCCACTTTCCAAACAATTCGACATTGTCGACCCACATGACGAAGTACGGCTGGGCCGAGCCTCGCTTCTTCATATATAGGAGGAAAGGCCGATCGAAGACGTAGTAGGTCGGTATGGGGCGAAAAAACGTCTTTGCCTCTGACTTGAGTTCGGCGCCTCCGCGGTTAAGACAAAACTGAATGTCCTGTTGGGCGACATCCATCCTTTGCCCCTTCAAGGCGGTATTGGTAAACTCGCGGCCCTCGAGCTCGTCGAACCGATGGGAAATGCGCCAGACTATGTCGGGGACAAGCAGCACGTCGTTGGGGCCCAGGTTGCCGGAGTCTGCCACAGGTTTGGCTGAGGCGACCTGTTCCTCGACGGCTGCGAGTGTCGCCGCGAGGCTGGCCCTTGGCTCCGTCAAGGCCAGGACGATCTGGTTGGGCTGAGAATTGCAATCCAGATCAAGGACACATTCGGCCGCCCTGGATATGTTGAGTTTATCTGCGGTCTTGAAGAGGACCTTCGGTTGTCCGCGAAGCTTGAAATAGGCGTAAGCATCCTCTTCGCCTACGCCAAAGGATGTGAGTTCGGTTTTCTTGCCCCCGCTGTCGGAGAAGACCATGGGCTTGCGGTTCTGGAAGTAGGGAATCGAGAACTTCAGGCTCACCTCAAGATACGCGTAGGCAACAAACGAATCCGGCCGTATGCCGGGAAAGGTAGGCCGGGCCTTGGCTGGGAACCTTCGCTTGAGGTCGTCGCTGATCTGGGCGATTATACCCTTCTGATTCCATCCGGCCGCAACATATAGGCTCTCCGGCGGGATTTGGGCTCGCGGGTCGGTGGCTGCGTTCAGCGAAGCGGCAAGCTGCGGGGAACCTTGCAGGGAGATCGGTCCCTTTGCCAGATCCGTCTCCAGGGTCTTCCAGGCGGACAAGAATGACGCACACCAGACCGCATTCTTACCAGCCCGGATCGGCGTATCCAATGTGGCAAACACATCGGTTGCCTTCAGCAAGTGAGAATCGCCATCGAACGCCGGGACGGCGCTCGGCAATGGCCCTTGCCAGCCCCAATGGAACCAGAAGCCCGCCCCTGCCAGAACAACAACCACAATCAGGCCCACGAATAAGACGGTACGTTTTCTCGCCGCATCGCGCATTGTTCAACCCCAAAAGGCCGTGCCACAAGGGCTGACCCCGAGATAACTGAGGCCCGTGATTCACCCTTGCCATATTATACCGGGACAACAGACCCCGGGTTCCAGGTTCCGCCGTCTTCTGACGGGTTCCGTTTTCTTTCCCGGCTACCGGCTACTGCCTCATCAGCGGGCGAATTCCACGCAGCGGACCTCGCGTACGACGGTGACGCGGACCTCGCCGGGGTATTCCATCTCGTCCTCGATTCGCCGGGCAATGTCGCGGGCAATCTTTGCCGAGACCTTGTCGTCGATGTTTTCAGCGTCGACGATCACCCGCACCTCGCGCCCGGCCTGGATGGCGTAGGCCTGCTTGACGCCCTCGAAGTCGGATGCGATCTCCTCGAGCTTCTGGAGCCGCTGGACATAACGTTCCAGCGACTCGCGGCGTGCGCCGGGGCGGCTTGCGCTTATCGCATCGGCGGCGGTGACTATGGGGGTGTAGATGCTCCTGACCTCGCCGTCACCGTGATGGCCGCCGACAGCCTCGATGATCTCGGGCTTCTCGCCATATCGCTTGCACAGGTCGGCGCCGATGGCCGGGTGGCCGCCCTCGACCTCGTGGTCGACAGCCTTGCCGATGTCGTGTAAGAGCCCCGCCCGGCGAGCTATCGTGCCGTTAAGGCCGAGCTCGTCGGCTATAACCTGCGACAAATACGCCACTTCCATCGAGTGCTGCAACACATTCTGGCCGTAGCTCGTGCGGAACTGGAGCCGGCCTAAGAGTTCGACCAGCTTGTTGTGCAGGCCGCGGATGTTGGCATCCACCGTCGCCTGCTTGCCCTTTTCCATGATCTGCTTGGCCACTTCCTTCTCCATGGCCGCGACGACCTCCTCGATCCGCGTCGGATGAATCCGCCCGTCCTGAATGAGCTTTTCCAGAGACCGGCGGGCCGTTTCGCGACGGACGGGATCGAAGGCGGAGACCACGACCACGCCGGGGGTGTCGTCGACGATAACGTCAACGCCCGTAGCCTTTTCGAACGCGCGGATGTTCCTGCCCTCGCGCCCGATAACCCGGCCCTTCATGTCGTCGGAGGGGATATCAACCGTCGAAACCGTCGATTCGCAGGTGTGTTCCGACGCGTAACGCTGGATGGCTGTGACAATTATCTCCCGGCCCTGGGCCTCCGCGGTTTCCTTGGCCTGGTCGAGCTTGGAGGAGATGAGTTCGGCGGTCTCTTTCTCCATGTCGTGCTCGACCTGCTGCATGAGTTGCGAGCGAGCTTCTTCCATGCTCAGGCCGGCTACCTTCAGAAGCTGGCTCTTCTGGCGCGCTATGACGTCGTTGAGTTGTTTGTCCTTTCCGGCCAGGGCGTGCTCTTTCTCGATTATGCCCTTCTGGGCGGCTTCGAGCGTTCTTTCCTTGGCGTTGAGCGTCTCAAGCTTCTGATCGATAAGGTCTTCGCGTTTCGCGACGCGCTTTTCCTCGGCCTTGAGCTCCTGTCTCGCAGTCTTGGTTTCGGTGTCGAATACCTCTCGATGCTTGATGAACTCGCTCTTTGCCTCAGCCTGGGCCTGGGCGAGGATCTTGGCCGCCTCGGCCTTGGCCTGATTCTTCATGCCTTCCAGTTCGCGCGCGTAGTCATCCTTCTTTCGCCGCTGGATCAGCATCATGACCACACCGGTCAGAATGACCCCTATTCCCGCCCCGCCGAATGCAAGAGCAGCCTTCTGTGCGAAGGTGAATTCCGTAAAAGCCAACAGGTCCATGTCACGCTCCCTTCTATGGTGTAAGCGCGCGGCACGGGATCGCTTAATGAACAAGCAGGCCCGTGGAGCCATCCTGCTTCGGCTCCGAGAGGCACTTAAGGCCCGTCACATGAGCCCCCGAGCTATCTCTACGACTGCACCGCCCGCACCTGCAATGCCAATACACACACCGGTAAGGACTTACTAAACTCGCGCCGGCTGTGGGCCTATTCCTGACTGCATGTTTCTACGGCTCTTGGGATTGGCTTGCCATGGGTTCTGATCAGTCTATCGACGCTCTGAAATACTTACTTCGTAGGCTCATGTAACTATATGGCCCGAAGGCCTCGACCGCCCAAATCGAGCGGTGCGAATCATCGATGTTCCACGCTTTGACGCCCTTTTTCATTCGGTTTTCCCAGCCATCGGCCGGGCGACGCCACCGCACATGCCAAGCTCTCTCCGCAAAAAACAAACGCCTGGCACTGAACATCGCTTGTCGGACGGCCTGCTTGTCTACGATCCTGGCCGTCGCTGTCCTAAAAACATGTAGCGCGCCTCGACTCGGCCCACAAAGGCCGCCGCCGACTGCTGCCACACGGTACTTCCAACAAGCCCTATTGTAACCTAAGGCAAACCACGCCGTCAAGCGGATTAGATGAGAAAGAGGGAAAGAGGGGAAAGAAGGCTTCAGGCTACATTTTGCTATTCCCGGGTTCCCGGTTCCGCCGTTTTCTTGCCAATCCGCCTGACCCAACCGGGGCGAATGTCGTCAAAGGCGGGAAACTCGCGACGGTACTGCCGAAGGTCCGCCAGATCCAACTCTGCCTGGAGAACCATCTCGCCGTCGGCGGCCTCGGCCGCCACACGCCCACGGGGGTCAACAACCATGCTTTGGCCGGAATAACTCACGTTAGGGTCGTTGCCTGCTCGATTTACGCCCACGACCCAGGCCTGATTTTCTATCGCCCTGGCTGCCAGCAGCGTCCGCCAATGTTCGCAACGGCTCGCCGGCCAGTTGGCAATGACCACCAGGACCTCCGCCCCAGCCATCGCGGCCGAGCGGAAGACCTCCGGAAAACGCAGGTCGTAGCAAACGAAGCCAGAGAGCCTGGCTGGAGCCTGCTCTGTGAACTCGCGACAAGCCAGGTCCACCACGACGGGGGCATTGCCCGGCGCAAAGTATTGCTTCTCCCCGGCGTAGGAAAACGGGTGCATCTTGGCGTACCGCATGATCTCCTGCCCGGCGGGGTTCAACAGGAGGGCCTCGTTGCGACCAAGGCCGTCATCGGCGACGTTGACCACCCCGCCCAGCACGTGGCAACAGTAATGCCGGGCCAGTTCGGCCAGGAAATGTTCCGCAGGCCTGAGTTGACCAGCCGCGCCGCAGCCCACCCCAGCCTTGGGCGAAGAATGCTCCGCTGGTCTGAATTGACCTTCTGCCGTGGCCTGGAGGTCCATACTGAAGCCGGTGGAGAACATCTCCGGCAGGACGATCAGCCCGCCCGGCTCGCATCCGCCGGCCGCCGCCAGCAGCGAGCGGACCTTGGCAAAGTTGGCAGGCTTATCATGCCAGACGATGTCATATTGAACGCAGGCGACTCTCATGACGGCAATCTCCCAGGCCCTCGGCCCTGATGGCGCGGATTATACCACAGTCCAACGTGAGGAGAAGGTTATGGGTCGTAGGGAGTAGGAAGCCGTTCAGGGCCGTAGGCCCGCCAGAGCGGGGATTCCGAAGGATCAACATAATGACAAGCCCCGTCAGAGGCGGCAGAGTACTCCCGCGCCGCAACCTTTTTTCGCCCCTGGCGGGGCTACTGACCGCGAAAATCATTGCACATCAGTGAAGTGTTACGGCAGCGACCGAGTTATTCGCGGGGACAGCCAGCCTGACTGAGAATGACGTGCCAGCTTCAGGGCGCGATTGGACTTCGATTTGGCCAGCAGGCAGTGTCAACATCGAGCAGGTAGCCAGGGCAATGAAGGCTCAGGGCACTCTCGATCTGACTATCAACGCCTACAAGAGAGCAAGGGACCCCAAGGACTCGCAGGCTGAGACACATAGAGTTCTCTGGTTGACCACGAACGCCAGTGCCCTGCGCACCGGCCAGCGTGGTTACCCAGGCCCAGTTGGACTCGATGGGCTCCTCTCGCCCGTCGAGTTGCCGGCGGACCGTGCTTCGTTCCAGGCTTTGCACCACCCGGACAGGCCGGCTGACCTGAGGCCAGCTTGTAAATCCCTCCAGATCCCAGCAGTCCGCCAGCCAGCGGCCTCGCGGTATCTCTACCGGCGCCTCGCCGGCAAAGAGGCTCTGGGCATCGCCCCACAGGTCCCGTGTCTACTGTACCTTCGGGCCGTTACGCGTCTCGATGGTTCGCTACAGGCATCCGTCGCAACAGCGGAGATACGTCGCGTGCGACTCGTGGCCGTCCAGAACCGCGGCCATCAGGCCATGAGCCGGAGGGCAAATCGCCTTGCCCCTCTTGAGCCTGGCATATACCTGCCGGGCTATCAGGCGGACGCCGTCGGGATCGACATAGGCGCAGACCCGGCCGACCGTATCAGTGATTCCCAATCGAGGCGCTTCCGTGCGTATCGTAGAATGCGACGAAGGATAATCAGCCCTGCCGCTCGCGCACCTTCTGCCAATGGATGCGCGAGACTTCTTCCATGAGTTCCCGAGCCTTCTGATAGTCCTGGACCCATTGCCGCACCGTCTGTTCCCAGTCCTTGGGCACGTAGAGTTGACGGGGTTTGCCGCCTTCGGTTACGACCAGGTAAAGGCTGCGATGCTTCTGCCCGCGCATGCACTTGCAGTTGGGCTTGCCGCAGACCCGCTGGCGTTCGATGACGGTTCCGTGCAGCATGCCGCTGCTGTCGAGAATCTTCCTCAACTCCGACCGAAGCCGTCGCTCCTGGGCCGACTGGGATGTCCGCGTAATGGGGCGCTTTGTATCTGGCATACTAGAATAGTACCAGAACGCGTCAAAATGTCAACCGAAAAACGAATGCGAATCTGCTATTTTTCTGGCGAGTCGGCTAAACCGCCGGCTCATTCAGGTCTTAGGCACGCGGTTTTCACCCCGTTGCGGAATCGCTGAACCCGTTGATGCTGGCCCGCATTCGATGGACGGCAATACGAGCCTGCCTACTTCAGCCATGCGGAAATGGAATGGAAAATGGGTCGGGAACAAAAAAACGACGTAAAACCTGGATCGAAACGAAACCCGCGTTTAAAATGTCCATTTGAATTGCTGCCTGGCGGTGGAGATGCTTATGAAGACAGCGAAGAAACGACAGAACCAGACGCGGGACCAACTGCTTGAGGCCGCATGCCTGGTCTTCGCGGAGAAAGGCTACCGTGACGCAACTATCGCGGATATTTGCCGGCAAGCCGGGGCGAACATCGCGGCCGTCAACTACCATTTCCACGACAAGGAAACCATCTACGCCGAGGCCTGGCGGGTCGGCTTTCATCGGTCCCTCAAGGCCCACCCCGCCGACAGCGGCGTGCCGGCCGGAGCCCCGCCCGAGCAAAGGTTTCGCGGGCGAATCCTCGCGCTGATCCAGCGTTTCGCCGACCCGGCCAGCCACGAGTTGGAGATGATCCACAAGGAGATGGCCAACCCGACGGGCCTGCTGGCGGAGGTCGGGCGCGAGTGCATCCGCCCCATCCGGCAGGGGCTGGAGGCCATCGTACGGGAGTTGCTCGGCCCCGGGGCCGGCAACCAGCAGGTTCTGCTCTGCCTGGTGAGCATCCGCGCCCAGTGTTTCGACCGGATCGTCCGGCAGCGTCGCCGCGACACGTTCACCAAAGCCGGAACAAAAAACGGCGTCGAGGCCGCGAGAATCCCAATCGAGCAGATAGCCGACCACGTTACTCGATTCAGCCTGGCCGGAATCCGAGATGTCCGCCGCCAGATCGAAAGCGGCACAATCGACGAACCGGAGTAGCCCAGTGATTCGCGGATTACAGACACGCACGGACACGCCCAATCGACCCTTGCCAAAAGGTCTTCCCGCGGCGGCGGCGATGTTGCTGGCCTTGGCGTCATTGGCAGGCTGCACGCACCCGATGGCGAAGGTAGCCCCGCCGCTGGCGATGTCGGAAGCCTTCTCCGTCAGGGGCGACTCGCCGGCGCCGGATGAGTGGTGGACCGCCTTCCAGGACGAGCAGCTCGACGAGCTAATCGACCAGGCCATGCGTGAGAACTTCAGCCTGCGAATCGCCTGGGACCGCCTCGACCAGGCCCGCGCCCTGGCCGCCAAGAGCAAGGCGCCGCTGTGGCCCAGCCTCGATGGCTCAGCCGGCGCAGCGCGGACAACCGTCCGAACGCCGATGGCGAGGACATCGACATCGGACCTCTCCCTGGGCCTGCAGGCCGGCTACGAGGTGGACCTCTGGGGGCGCATCCGATCGACGCACGACGCGGACCTGCTGGACATCCAGGCTGGCCAGGACGACATTCACGCCGCCGCCATGACACTGGCCGCACAGGTCGCACAGACCTGGTACGCCCTGGCCGAGCAACGCGGACAACTGACGCTCCTGGACCAGCAGCTTAAGACCAATCAGGACTACCTGGAAATCATCACGCTCAAGTTCCGCCGCGGACAAGTCTCCGCCACCGACGTGCTCCAGCAGCGGCAGCTCGTCGAAACCACGCGCGGCGACCGTGCGTTGGTCGAGTCCGCCACTGCCGTCCTCGAACACCTCCTGGCCGTGCTTGTCGGCCGGACCCCGGAGAGCTTCTCGCCCCCCCGCCTTGCGAGGCTGCCGGAAGTGCCCGCCCTGCCGCGAACAGGCGTGCCCGCCGAGTGGCTCCGACGCCGCCCTGACGTCCGCTCGGCCGAGCGGAGCATCCAGGCGGCCGACCAGCGAGTGGCCGCGGCAATCGCGGACCAGTTCCCCCGGCTGGGCATATCGTTCGGGGCCGAGACGTCCGCCGAGGCCGTCAGGAACCTTTTCGACAACTGGCTGGCGAGCATCGCGGCCAACCTCGCAGCCCCACTTTTCGACGGTTGGCAGAGGCGGGCGGAGATCGAGCGGACCAGGGCCGTGGTCTCCGAACGTATCAACGCCTACGGGCAGGTGGTGCTCGCGTCGCTAGGCGAGGTCGAGGACGCCATCGCCCAGGAAACGCAGCAGGCTAAATACGTCAAGAGCCTACGCCTGCAGCTCGGCCTGGCCGACCAGGCCACCAAGCAGACGCTCGACAATTACACCAAGGGAACCATGGATTTCACCCGCTACCTGACGACGCTGCTGGCCTACCAGAGGCTTCAGCGGACACACCTCCAGGCCAAGAGGCAGCTCGTGCAGTTTCGCGTTGACCTGTACCGCAGCCTGGCTGGCGGCTGGACGCCACCGCGTCCGAGCCAGGCCGTGATTGAAACGGCGCCGGCCGCCGATGACACCGCAACCACCCAGCCCGCCCAGCCCGCGGGCGATGCGAGGCAATAACCATGACGGGCCAAGACGACCGCGACCCAGCCGCCCCCTATCCGAACGACCCAGCCGCACCAGAGGCATCATCCGGCCATGTGTGGGCGGGGCGGATCCTGCGTTTTCTGCTTGTGCTGGCGATACTGGGCACAGCCGGTGGGATATCCGCCTACTGGCTCATGAACCGCCCCAAGGCCAAGCGCCGACCTTCCAAACCCCAGGCGATTCTCGTCGACGTCCAACAAGTAACCGCGAGGGACGAGCAAGTCGTCATACGAGCGATGGGGGCCGTGGTGCCGGCCAGAAGCATCGAACTGGGTTCTCGGGTCAGAGGCGAGATCGTCCAGGTCAGCCCCAACTTCATCCCCGGCGGCCGGTTCAATGCCGGGGATCTTATGGTCAAGGTCGATCCGAACGATTTTGAACTCGCGGTTCGGCTACAGCAGGCCCAGGTAAAGAAGGCCTTGGCGGATGTCGAACAGGCTGTCAGCGCGATCACGCAGCAGGAAGCAAATCTCACCAAGGCCGAGTCCGCACTTGCGATCGAGATGGGTCAGCAGTCCGCGGCGCTGGGTGAATACAAACTGCTCGGCGAGACGGTAAAACCCGAGGACGAGGCCCTGGTGCTGCGCGAGCCTCAACTGAAAGAGGCCGAGGCCAATTGCGTCGCAGCCGAGGCGGCCAAGCAGGCAGTCGCCGCGGCTCGAGACGCGGCCAAGGCCTCCGAAGCGGCGAACAAGGTCACCTTGGAGCAGGTACAACTCGACCTGAAGCGGACGGAGATTCGCGCGCCTTTCAACGCGATGGTCCGATCCCGCAATGTCAATCTGGGCACCCAGGTCGCCGTCGGGGCGTCGCTGGCCTCTCTGGTTGGCACGGATGAGTACTGGGTCGAGGTGTCAATCCCCGTGGATGAACTCAAGCGAATACGGATTCCCGAGTTCAACAGTACAACCGGTTCGGCGGCCCGAGTGTACCACACGGGCGCTTGGGGCCTTGATGCAAACCGACCGGGCGTGGTCACACGATTGATGAGCGAGATTGAGCCCGAAGGCCGGATGGCCAGGCTGCTGGTGGCCGTGGAAGACCCGCTGGAACTGAAGGTCGCCCCGCAGGCCCGTCGGCCATTGATTCTAGGGGGCTACGTTCGCATCGAGATCGTCGGCCAAAAGCTATCCGACGTCGTGCGCGTCCAGCGAACCGCTCTGCGGGACGGCAACCATGTATGGGTAATGGGGCCGGACGACAAGCTTGAGATACGTGAAGTCAAGATCGCCTGGTCCGGCAATGACCACGTGTGCGTCTCCGAGGGTCTCACAACCGGCGACCGGCTGATCGTCAGTGATCTTGGCGCCGCGGTCAATAGCATGCTGTTGCGAACGGCTGAATCGGTCAAGGACAAGCCCCGACAGCCCACTGAGACTGGGCAAGAGGCCGGCCGGCAGGAGACACAACCATGACCGATCTCGAAGATCAGAAAGACAAGCGCGGCCCCATCGCGTGGATGGCGGGGCACTCCGTCGCGGCCAACCTCATCATGCTGATGTGCCTGGTCGGCGGCTTCCTCACCCTGCGGAACATCAAGCAGGAGGTGTTTCCCGACATCGCGATGGACATAGTTACCGTTTCGGTCTCCTATCCAGGCGCCAGCCCGGAGGAAGTGGAGCGAGGCGTCATCCTGTCCGTGGAGGAAGCCGTTCAGGGCCTGGACGGTGTGGACGAGGTGACGTCGGTCGCCAGCGAGGGCCAGGGAACGGTCAACATCGAGGCGCTACTTGGCGCCG
>Ga0265595_1003080_pt1 | contig 10580 bp, 3 predicted proteins | sample saktaG_15_FD_190148 | JGI IMG/M metagenome (GOLD analysis project Ga0265595, IMG submission 190148) | Saline water microbial communities from Sakinaw Lake, British Columbia, Canada - sak_2013_06_06_50m | ecosystem: Environmental > Aquatic > Non-marine Saline and Alkaline > Saline ... | reverse complement strand
CTATAAGTGCTTGTTCCGATTGGCGCTAAAACAGTTGAAACAGCAGAATTTTCCAGTGCTTGAGAAGGAGCAAAAATATTCCAGCCAGTAACCAGATCTATCACCCTGTTAAAGGCCGTCTGATTGAGAACTTGATCAATTGTATTGCCACTTGAGTCAGTCGTGTAAATATCAATTCCTGAAACTGCTGTGGTAGCTGAAGCAGTAGAAGGATTCGTCACCAAGGTGCTGTCCAAAACTATATTTATTATGCTTGATGCAGCCACGCTTGAATTAAGAGTAATTTTAATAATTTTGGTGCTGGCAACAGAAGACAAGCTAATTCCTGAAGAAATATCCGTTCCATCGTCAGTCAAAGTAGTTACTTTGGCAGTACTTGTACTGTCAGCAATGGTAAAGCCAGTTCCAAAATCCAACTGGATTTTTTGACCCGAAGCCAAAGCATTAATTGTTTTGAAAGTAACTGTATAAACTGAAGCTGTGTTAGCCGTCAAAGGATTAGCGCCTACATTGATTTGCGTTAAAGAAGCCGCTGATGTCAAGGCAATAACATCATTACTTGCGGTTGCAATATTGGCGCTCGCTGAAGTATCGTACAAGGTTGTTGTATAAGTTGACGCGGCAGCGACATAACCTGCTTCAATTCCAGTAATAGTAACTGTGCCAGCATCCTCTTTAGCAAAAGTGCTCGTGGCAGTACAAGTTACTATCTGACCAGATGCGCTACACGCATCAAAGCTTCCAGTAAAGGTATCTGACCCGTAGGTGGCGCCACTGACATCAAAGTTAGCCGGAAAAGTAATCCTTAATTCATCATTATCTGCCATGGCATAGTCTACATCAAAGGTAACAACTACATTGCCAGCTGTACCAACAGTAGCTATCGCGGAAACATCAATACTTGATTCAGGATCAGCTGCAGTTGTTTCATCAATAGCTTTACTCACTCCAGTATTAGCTGAAGCAGCAACTACATCTTCTCCTCCCGCTTTTTCAATTAAGATAGCAACTGTTCCTGTAGCAGCATATTTTGGAGTAATTTTATTCGCTTCAAAACTAATAGTTTCAGCGGTTGCTCCTTGAGCGCCTTCAAGCGTTAGGGTAAGAACCTGGGAAGAAACCCCTACGGTCACAGTATTATCTAGACCATAAGTCTTGCCTGCACCCGTAGTAATACCTGAAATATCCCAGTTATCTGGGAAAGTAATTTTAATAGTGTCATCAGTGGCAAGAGCAACAGGGAAAGTGATTGTTGAAGTTGCCTGACCAGTAGTATCACCCACAGTTGTTACAGCCGAAGCGCTAAAAGCAGCCGTTAGAGTAGTAATAGCCGTCGTATCGGTAACAGTTCCGCTAGTATCAGTCGCAACAGATTCTCCCACACTAACATCATTTATCGTTATGCTTGATATTGTTTGACTGGTCGTTGCGTATTTAGAAGTAATGCCTGACATTACTATGGTACCGCCTACTTCTGCTGTGATAGCGCCATCAGCGGTACATGTAATCACTTGACTGCTATCGGTACAAGCAAAACCAGCTGACCCTCCATAAGTAAAGGTAGTCGTGCTAAGAGCAACACTACCCACGTCCAAATTATCTGGCATCGTGAATACAATCGTGTCATTATTTGCCAAGTCCACTGGGATTGTAATAGTTAATGTTGTGTCTCCTGCCGTACTTACCACAGAGTTAGCACCTAAGGCAATACTAGCGGCAGCATCGGCATCCGTTGTATCGTCAATGCTTTTATCTACTCCAGTGTTGGCTGAAGCTCCAACCACATCGTGCCCCGTAGATTTTTCAATTAAGATGGCAACCGTTTGGCTGGTAGTTGCATACTTAGAAGTAATCCCGCCAATTGTAATCGCTTTGCTTGACTCTGCCGGAATAGCCGCATCAGCTGTTAGGGTTAAAACTTGACTGGATACTGATTTGGTTAGTCCTGGTGTTCCTGTAAAATCAGTGGTTGCATTTTGAGCTCCCGAAATGTCAAAGTTATCTGGGAAAGTAATTTTAATAGTATCACTGGTAGCAAGGGCAACTGGCATTGTCGTTGTGCCTAAAACTAAATTACCTGTTGAACCAACAACAGCAATCGCTGAAGCGTCAACTGTTGTGGTAAAGGAAGTGGCAAGAGTTGTGTTTGTAATGCTCTTACTTACTCCAGTGTTAGCAGAGGCCCCGACCACATCTTGTCCTGTGGACTTTTCAATTAAGATAGCAACATTCTGACTAGTAGTTGCATATTTGGAAGTAATTCCAGCAATCGTAATAGCTTTGCTTGATTCTGCAGGAATGGCTGCGCTGGCTGTTAGGGTTAAAACTTGACTGGATACTGATTTGGTTAGTCCTGGTGTTCCTGTAAAATCAGTGGTTGCATTCTCTGCTCCTGAAATGTCAAAGTTGTCTGGAAAAGTAATTTTAATGGTGTCGCTAGTAGCAAGGGCAACTGGCATTGTCGTTCCGCTTAAAACTAGATCACCTGTTGAACCAACAACAGCAATCGCTGAAGCGTCAACTGTTGTAGTAAATGTAGTAGCAAGAGTCGTATCCGTAACAGAACCGCTATCATCAGTCGCAACGGATTCTCCTGAAACAGCAACATCGGTTATTACTACGCTTGATATGGTTACAGTCGTAGTAGCATATCTAGCAGTAATACCCGTCATTGTTATAGTACCACCTGCTTTCGCTGTGATAGCGCCATCAGCAGTACATGTAATTACCTGACTACTGGCCACACAAGCAAAACCTCCTGCGCCTTCAAAATCGTCAGTGGTAGTAGTAGCAAGACTAGTTAGATCTAAGTTATCTGACATTGTAAGTACAATTGTATCTGTGTCTGCCAAATCCACTGGAGTTGTAATAGTCAATGTAGTATTTTGAGTTGCCCCAACTTTACCATCCGCTAAACCGATACTGGCAGCAGCGTCAGCAACAGTCGTATCTGTGACAGAACCGCTGGCGTCAGTCGCAACAGATTCTCCTGAAACAGCAACATCAGTTATTACTATACTTGATATGGTTTGACTTGGTAGTCGCGTATTTGGAAGTAATACCTGTCATTGCTATAGTGGCCGAAGCGGCAGTGATAGCGCCATTGGCAGTACATGTAATTATCTGACTAGAGGCAGCGCAAGAAAAACTTCCCGCGCCCGAAAAAGTATCAACAGTAGTGGTAGCAAGACTACTTACCTTTAAATTATCTGGCATTGTGAATACAATTGTGTCCGTATTTGCTAAATCTACCGGAGTTGTGATAGTTAAGGTTGTTGTGCCTGCGGTACCAACTACTGAATTGGTGCCTAAGGCAACACTAGCGACAGCATCAGCGTCTGTTGTATCGGTAACAGTACCGCTACTACCGGTTGCGATATTAGCTGAAGCTGTGGTGTCGTAAACTGCTATGCTTGATATAGTTTGACTGGTCGTTGCATATTTAGAAGTGATACCTGACATTACTATATTAGCTGAAGCAGCAGTAATAGCGCCATCAGCAGTACATGTAATTACCTGACTGCTGGTAGCGCAAACAAAACCGACTGAGCCCGCATAAGTAAAGGTAGTTGTGCTAAGAGCGACGCTGCCTACATCTAAATTATCTGGCATTGTAAATGCAATTGTATCTGCATTTGCCAAATCTATTGGAGTTGTGATAGTTAAGGTTGTGTCTCCTGCAGCACCAACTACCGAGTTGGCGCCTAAAGCAATGCTAGCAGCGGCAGCAGCGGCAGAAACATTAACTGTTTTAGTGCCGTCAGTATCCCCAGCAGCTCCTAAATTCTCGTCATCAGCAGCGCTAGCAGTATTAGGTTCAATATCAAAATCGGTTGTAGCATCCGCGTAGGTAGGAATAGTAGTGCCATTACTTCCTTTTTGATAAAAAACGGCAATACCATAACCGTCTGCATTTAAAGCGCTGGCAATCGTAGCGTCCATTTGAATATTGATAATTCTTGTTCCACTAGCTAAATCCCATTTACCATCTAAGGCCGTTGCATTATAATCAATTGCTGTCCCGCTAGTTGCTGTTGTAAGACCGCTTACTAAGCCATACCTCACTGTTATTTGAGCAAGACCTGGAGTATCGGCATTTGAACACGCAGTCATATTAGCAGGAACGGTAATTACCAAGGTATCAGCCGCCGCCCAAATCTGATCGTGAGCGCCGCCTGCGTCAACATTGGTATATTTAAAAATCGTGCTATTTCCTGCCATTTCTGTCCCTACTGTCCCGGTAGTGTCGTCAATACCAACCGTAGAATAATCATCGGTAGCCGCGTAAAGAACAGTGGCTATTCCTGCTATAAGACATAACATTAATGCGCTAACAATTATTGGCTTTGTCCAACCAGAAAACTTTCTGGTTTTTTTGAATAATTTCATCTTCATATTTTTTAAAATTAGAAATTTAATTTTGTTTAAGTTCATAGATTCATTTCGCTGTTAAGATTGCTTTCTGCCTAATTAGATCGACCTTCTAAGCAAGAAAGTAAGCTTCTTACAGCATTAAGATTAAAATATTAATTTTTTAAATTAGACAAACTATGTGGAAACTTAATCTCCACCACAAAGAACGAAAAAGGACGAAGTTTTTAATCTCCAACTGACTGCAAAGAAAAAACTTTCCTTTGTTTACACATTATACCACAAAAAAAAATAAGGGGTTGTGGATAACTTAATCGCCTCAAACCCTTATTTATAAAGACATTGCTTTCTATTTCTCAGAAAAAAAGAAGAAGCCCTGCTCAGCAGGGCTTCTTCAAGTTCATCTCGTTCAAGGTTAGCAAGAATTAACCTAACGAGTTCATATCATCGTTGTTAGCTTGTGATTGGATAGTAAACTGTCTGAGCCGCATTATAAGCGTCAGAATCCTTTACAAGATAACCATTTGTCCAATCAGATTCGCCGACTGCGTGAGGCACCGCGCTTTCATCAGACCAGACAACTGTAGGAGTGCTGGCAACTGAAGCGGCGGCAGCATTAGCAACCGCGCCTGTGCCATCGTCATCGTTTAGATAGACAGCAAGATAATCATCAGTATCAGCGCTTGCAATCGTAGCGGTTAGTTTGAAGTCCTCATATCCGCCAGCGGCGATTTCATCGCCAACTGAAGCGGTACAAGTTAAGCTAGCGCCAGCGATTGTGCATGCCCAATTGCCATAAGTAGCTTCAGTTACATTGTAGAGATCATAGCTTGACAATGTTAATGCTCCTGCAGTTGTAACATTGAAGATCAACTTATAGAGATCAACCGCTCCGCCAGCTGAATCAGCTGAAACTCTAAATCTATAGAGTGTTTGCTGAGTAGCGTTATTGAATGTAGCAGGAGCTGTGGTTGGATTGGTAATAGTCGGTTTTGCTTTTCTGATGTACATAGCATTGCCAGCGCATGAATCGTCAGCTGCAGAGCCGTCAATATAGAGAGAAGAGCTAGTATCCTCAAGAGTTGTGCCTGAACTTACGCCAATGGCTTCAAAGTCACCATCTGTAGCTTTTCTGGTCAGGTTTAATCCAGGCGCATCACCGCTGGTGGTCTGATCAATTGCTGACATATCAGCGTAAACCGTTAAGTAAGCATCAGCGTCTTTAGGAACATAGAAGTAAGCGCTTGATGGTAATGTAACAGTAACTTTACCAGATGATAAACTGCCAGAGGCCGTTTTGGTATCACCATTAATATCAGGATAGCTAACATTAACATTACTAATGGCGTCATCATAGTCACCTTCGGCGCTTGAACTAGCGTTGGTAAAGGTTAGTTCTTTGACATTCATTGCTTCATCAACAGCAGTAAATTTGAATTTAGAGAGAGCAACATCTTCAGCGCCAGCAATTACGATAGCTGAGACCGGCTTATCACTTGCAGGATAAATATAAAGTTTTCCTGAAGCGTTAATTGTAGTCGCAACGGTCGCAGCAGTGGCTGAACCGCCATTTGGATAGTTAGTATCTGCGCCTGCAGTATCTGTAACAGTAACAGTATTTCCTGAATCATCTTCGGCTGAAATATCACCCGAAATATCGGCAATATCAATCTTGATTGCATCAGATGCACCTTCGTCAGGAGCAGTGCTTGCAACATTACCTTTTACAATCAATTTCTTGGTTGTGCCAGAAGGAATATCTAAGGTAAAGCCGTCAAAAGTGGCTTGACCTGATGAATTAAAGTTCTCGGCTGTACCAAGCTGAGTAGTGCCATCCCATAAGCTGACTGAAGAGAATAACTCATAAGCATAGACGCCGCCTTCAACACCAGCCGCATAAGTACCGCCACTGGCTGTAACATTATCAACAGAAGCAGTTGCCTTAATGCTGTTTACTTTTATATCAGAACCCGAACCGGCAGCCAAAAGGAAGCCAACTGATTCAACTTCCTGAGCACCTTTAACATAGGTGTCTGAAACAGGAGTTGAAGCAAGAGCAATTGTCAAAGCGGCTGAACCGACAGTCATATTACGGCCTTGAATTTCAGTTGAAGGAATAATGTTAGGAGCGACAATGTATTCACCAGAAACATCCCGGCTTTTAACATCAGTATCTCCAAAAATATTACTATTGGCAACGCTGCCTAATTTGAAGTAGTAAGTACCAGCGCTTGCGCTTGAATTAATGTCAGCAGTTACTTTGAAATTCCTGGTTACGCCAGCATCCAAGTCAAAGTCCTCTGTATAAGTGTAAGAGGCATAAGTAGCGCTATCCGTATAAGAGCTAATATCAACAGGACCAAGAACAGTATTGCCAGTATCAGTATCTACTACCCTAATGTCAGTAACATAGTTGTTGTCTATGTCTCCTTCAGCAGCAGTATAAACATTAGCGTAAAGATTCCTTACGGTAACATTTTGCTTAGCGGTAAGAGAAAATTCAAAGAAATTAACATCTTCCGCGCCCTTAGCAATCGTAGCGGTTGAAGGACCATTAAAGGCAACCGTTAAATCACCGCCTTGAAGAGTTAATGAAGTTGAGCCCGTTGAAGAAGTAAAGCTGTTAGAAACTTTAGCTCCATAACCATAGCTTTGGCCAAGACAGAAAAGGTCAGTAGTTTCTTCAAGATAGAGCTTAATGGTTTCGCTCGTCTTATTAGAAGCGGTAACATCACCTTTCACATCAAAGTAGCGAGACGCGCCTTTTTCCATAAGATAGGGCTCGTCTAAGACAAAATTGATGTGATCGCCGGAAACTTCACCTTCCGCTAAAACATCACCACCTTTATAGAGCTTCCAGTTTTCAATATTAGGCAAGTCCACGCTGCCTGAATTAGTGAGAGTAACTTGATAGAATTTAACTTTTTCGTTAGCAACGGTATGAATTCTTAATTTTGCTAAGACAGCTTGGATTGTGCCAATTGTAGGATTGGTTGGAGTGCCACCGGTAGCAACGGTTAAGCTTGCGGCTGAAGATGAAGCGATATTAACAGTAGGACCAGTAACAGGAAGACCTGAAACTGAACCATCGCTAATTCCAACCGATGTGAGCTCAAAGTAATTAATGTTGCCTGCACCTGACCCACTGGTATCCATATCAACCTTAATAGTTAAAGTTTTTGTTTCACCAGCTGCTAAGTCAACACCAAGATTAGAGAAAGTAACAGTATCGGTGTCCGAACTTATGCTTTTGCCATTGGTTAATCTGTTAGAACCATCATAGACATAAACATACTCAAAGTTAGAATAGGAACCAACGCCTCCCCTGGCAAGAGTTAACTCATTAACAGTGGTCGCGCCATCGGCAGTAAGATCAAATTCTAAGACATTAACACCACTTGCGTAGAGAGGAACAGCCATAGCGCTCACCATATCACCAGCTGTAACGCTTAAAGCGCCAGCAACTGGAGGAACAGGTGTCGTTCCGCCCGGTCCGAGAGGATCGCCTGTTGAATAGTAATCTTTTTCAACAGAGTTTACTATAAAGACCTGATCCCAGCTGTAGCCATCGGCAACAAATTCCGCGGCTGTCATATCAAGCCAGTGTTTGATTGCATTGCCTGAAGCTTCGTTTACTTCCTCTAAGGAATAAACTTTAGGGTCGCCATCAGCGCGATACATATCAGAAGCAGTGTAGGAATCTAACACATCCTGAGAAACATCTTTGATGCTATTCCAAGAAAAGTGCCCGTACATATCAAAGACAGCAGGATTAAAGATGTGTCTCTTAAACCCTTTGTCGTTGACAATGTAAACTTTGATTCCATCAGGACCTCTGATTAAATCGCCTTCGTTAACGGTGACTGCTGCTTGCGCAGGCAATATCAATGTTATGCCTGTCATCCACACGATTGTGGTTAGGGCCAACATTGCAGAGATAATTTTTTTACTCATTTTAGAATGTTTTTTTGATAAGGAAAGGATTTCTTAAGAAATCAATTCCTTATCCAATTTAATTTATCACGAATTTACTCGACCTCGTTGAGCGAGGGTATGCAAACCCTCATTATTCCCCTTTGAAGAAACTCCTTTAATAAATAAAGGTGTTTCCTACGAGGTGAGAGTGCGGGTATATAAGAACTTACTTCCCGCACCCAACGGTCTCGTGATTGATTTAATCGCGAGTATCTGCCAGTTCCGAAGAACAAACAGATCGTTGAAAGCCTTAACGATTAGAAGACCTTATCAAAATTTGCTTGACAGATCATCTAGCCGGCCGACCTTAATTAATTAAACGGCTTAATCACGGACTACTTTGCTATACATAAGTCAAAGGGTAACTCCATGCGCTTTAGCGCAGGTTTGTATATACTTGCAAAATATACACAAAGCCACGCTAACAATATTGAGCTTCTTTTATTAAACACATTATTTATAATACATCTATTTTATACCGTTCAGGGGGTTAGTCGCAACTTAAGTTATCCACAGCTGATTTTACTACCTAATACATCCAAAAAGCGCCTATGTATAAGCTTTTGGTGAACGCTAAAAAAAGCTTGTACAACCCACAGGCCTTATATTTCTCTATTTTAACAATAAAAATGAATCTGTCAAGCTTATCTGTGGATAATTCAAGGACTATTAAGAATTAGAAGAAAAATTTTAAAAAAAATTAATTTAATTTTCTTTTCTTGGCAATGAATTTAGATGCTTCGTGGCGAGATTCTATCGTGCCGACATCAAACCAGGCGCCCTTAATCTTTTCGTAAGTGGCAACGCCTTCCTTTATATAAAAATTAGCCAGATCAGTAATTTCTAATTCTCCCCGCCAAGAAGGCCTAAGCGTTTTTATCACATCAAATGCTCTCTCGTCAAACATATAAAGGCCAGTAGTTATCCAATTAGATTTTGGTTCTTTCGGCTTTTCTTCAATACCTATTATTAAATTATCTATAATTTCGGCTACCCCAAATCTTCTTGGATCTTGAACTTCTTTTAAGATTAATTTTGCTCCGCCTACTTTTTTGCCAGATTTTTTAAAGGATTGCTTTTGGAAAATTTCAATGGCTGGCGTGAGATTATCTTCAAATATATTATCACCTAAAACAACCGCTATTTTATCTCCTTTGCAATAGGGTTCAGCAACGCCCACGGCATGAGCAATGCCAAGAGGTTTTTCTTGAGTAACATATTCTATTCTAACTCCCAATTTCTTACCATTGCCCAAAAATTTTTTAAAACGATAAAGCTGTTCTTCGGCCGTCACAACTACGATATCTTTAATCCCAGCATCAAGCAGAATAGAGAGAGGATAAAGCGCTAAGGGCTTATCATAAACAGGCAAAAGACTTTTAGGCAGTACATAGGTCAGGGGCTGCAATCTTGTGCCATTGCCGCCAAGAAGAATAATTCCCTTCATAAATCGCGAATTAATACAAATTTAAAATTAAAAATTCCATTCTCTTAATCGCTGATTGTGGGCAATAAAATCACTTGCTTCGTGCAGGGATCTAATTGTGCCGACATCAAACCAAGCGCCCTTGATTTTCTCGTATGTAATAGTGCCTTCTTTTACATAAAAATCCACCAAATCGCTGATTTCGTACTCTCCTCTGGCAGATGGCTTAAGCTTCCTTATTATATCAAAAACTCTTTCGTCAAACATATAGAAGCCGGCTGTTATCCAGTTTGACTTGGGTTTTGCAGGCTTTTCTTCAACGCCAATAATCTTATCATTGTCAAATTCAACAACGCCAAATCTCTTCGGATCAGAAACTTGTTTAAGAATAATCTTGGCGCCGCCAACTTTATGTTTATTAATATTGAAAGATTGTTTTTTAAAATTAGAAACTGCTTTTTTAAGGTTGTCTGAAAAAATATTATCAGCGTGAATAACAATTATTTTTTTATTCTTTGCTAACTTTTCCGCTGAACCAATGGCATGAGCAATTCCTTTTTGTTCTTTTTGAATAGCGTAACGAATTTTAAAACCAAATTTCTTGCCATCTTTGAAAAAATCCTTAAAATAACTTTTATTGTTTTTGTCAACGACTATAATGATTTCTTTAATTCCTGCTTCCTTAAGAGAGAGTAAGGGATAAAAAATCATCGGCTTGTTGTAAACCGGCAAAAGAGGTTTAGGGGCAATATTGGTTAATGGTTTAAGGCGTTCGCCTTTACCTGCTGCGGGAATAATGGCAAGCATG
>Ga0265595_1003079_pt1 | contig 10583 bp, 6 predicted proteins | sample saktaG_15_FD_190148 | JGI IMG/M metagenome (GOLD analysis project Ga0265595, IMG submission 190148) | Saline water microbial communities from Sakinaw Lake, British Columbia, Canada - sak_2013_06_06_50m | ecosystem: Environmental > Aquatic > Non-marine Saline and Alkaline > Saline ... | reverse complement strand
GGAGGAAAAGACTCATTCAACCCAAAACCATAACGTCATTAATTAAGAACTAACAACAATTAATCAATATAAAAAGTGGTGATTTACTTTTGCGAAAAATTGATGAAATTAAATTTGCTATTTACAGTTTTAGGGGATAGGAGGAATAAGGTATTACTTCCACAATACTTCCACAATTGGGAAAAAACACCGAACATGTTGATATTCATGGTTTTAGGTCTTGAAAAGGGCGGCATCGACTGGTCCCTAACGCACGGGAACAACTGCAAATCTGAGCACAATGCCCCGAAGTATATTTACCATCTTAAATGTCTGGTTATAACACAGTTAAACCGGTCTATTTAGATAAGGCTTTGATGGTTAATGTCGCTGGCTTGTTCAGCCTCATCTTTGGATAAATTGAATTTCACTAACGACTGCTCTCCAATGAGATCTGTCTATTTCAATTGGTTTATTTAGAAAAATTCTGGCAAGATCATTCTTTTTTTGTATTTCATTTGTCATATTGATCTCACATTTTTCTAAGGAAAATGATATCGAAAATATTTTATCATTACTTGAAGAATTAAAAATGAAGAAATCCGGAAAAACCGAATCAATGTTTGTACATACGTTTATTTTTCCATCGAAAGTTATGATTGTTATATTTTTCGGGCGACCAAAATATATCTCATGCATCTCATCATAAGAAAACTTCGTTTCACCATTGATAGATATCCACACTGGATTTAGATATTCTTTTTTTATATCAAAGTTCCAGTCAATTCTAATTTCTTTAATATCACGAAATTTTGTAAAGGTTTGCTTTCCACTATGTGTTATCTGAAGAACATCGTCATAGATTCCAAGAAAAAGGAATTATAAACAAATGTATTCCAAAAAAGAATGCTTCCTGAATAGTGGTCGAAAATAAATTTTTTCCGTTTTATCATTGACTTTTAGTAAAAATTATCCGGCACTGAAGACAAAGTGTGATGCTCTTCTGGTCAATGTCTTCCACATAAGTGCTCGGCCGCATCACATAGGCAGGTGTGGCGCAGTGAATCAGTCCGAAACCATGTCCCCGTTTATGGATCACCACCTTGGAAAACCTTTCAAGAAGCAACTTCTCATCAGGTTCAATACCGTAGTGGCTGACACCACGTCTTTTTTACATGAAGTTATACAATACTTGTTAACATATATTAATGGGTCTATTTTTCAACTGCGAAACTTGAGTTAATTAAATTTTCGCAAACCTGAGTTCTTTGAGTATATTTACATCCTTAAAATTTAAAAAGGGTGCTATGATGAAAAGAATTACTTTATTATTATTATTTATTCTCCCAATGCTTTTGGGTCATGCACAAAAATGCAAGTTTGATTCTGTCGTTGATTCTTCTGATGGCACAACTGCTTATTACGCTAAAAATCTGGGGTACTATCAAAGTATGAATACTGCTATGCATATTCAACTATTTAAAGCTGAAAACAACTACTATTTAAAGGGATCCTACTCAAGGACCATGTCAAGGGATTTTCAAATTAAATCAAATAACCCTTTTGTTATTTGTTTCCCAAATGGGAAAGATATCATCTTGTATCCTCAAGATGCATCAAAATCCAAAGCTGATGGTTTTGATTTTATTAGTACAATGGAATCGTGGAATCGGTCGTGTGATGTACTATATAAAATTGAAAAGGAACAATTACTCTCTCTAGTGAATAATATCCCATCTCAAATTAAAGTATATGTGACTTCTGAGAAAATAAATATTAAGAATACAGACAGCTTAGGAACGTACGAATGTTTAAATTACAAAATAAAATATTCGCATAAAAAGGTTGTAGAAGCTATAGAATGTATTCTTACCCTAAAATAAATTGATAATTATTTTTCGTTTTGGGTTAACCCTTCACCTCAACCAATCATACTTACTTCTCACGTCTCTACTCCAGAACCCTCGAATACTCTGTGATGGAACCCTCTTTGTTCAGGTATTTCAGAACTGTATCCTTTCGTTTCAACCCAGAAATATCCATCACAACATCCAGTGGTAGGTTTTTTGAAAAATTTCTGATGATATTTACCCGACGGGCTAAGTGACTCCCAAAACATTCCCATTTCGGTTTTTGTACCGATAACCTTTGATCACCTCTCCGAATAATAACTGTAACAGGAGTGTCAAAGAAATCAGATGATCGTGCCATCTTCTTTAAAAGTCGATTATATGTTTGGTTTGTGATGAAGTTCAGGTTATAATCATACTTCTGAAGAATAGATTGTGAAGTCGGAGTCAGTGGAATAATTCGTTGGATACCGGGTTTCCCAGACCTGATGATGATTTGGTCATCGACAATGTCATCTCTCCTGAGATTTTTTATGATAGAGAACTTCAATGAGGTGAGACATCCAAAAATGAACAAGTCTTTCACCTTTTCAAATCTACCCCCGTCCCAATCCCGGAGTTTACAGAACTCTTCTTCAGTTAAGCTAACAATGGTAGGATCGTACCCCTTCATTTTGAACGTTGAAATATTGAATCCAAGTTTGAAGTACTTCTTTTCTTCGCAGTAATTCAGAAAAGATTTCAAAATCTTCATTCGTTTATGTGCTGTTGTTGTTGAGATTCCTTGTGGTCAGAAGATATTCTTTGAATCGGATAAAGAAATCTTCTGCGAGGTGAGATGGCTGGAGTTTAGTTTTATTCAACTTCTCATAGTCCAGAAGGATGGTTCGAAGTGTTTTATAGTCAATCAGTGATGTGGGTTGGAGGTTTCCTTTGATAATCTCTGAGGATTTGAACTCAAGAAACTCCCTGTAATAATCCATTAGACAATCTTTCGGTACAACTTCTCCTTTCATCATAGCCCGGACAAAGTCTCTGGATGGATTCTTCCCATCATGGTCCACTCGGTAGTCGGATAAGATTGTGTGTAGTTTATCGACAAGACTGATGATCACCTTCTCATTCTGTGGTATTATACGATCGTGCCATAAAATTCCGGTGGAGTACCGGAGGACCAATCCTTTATTGGAATAGTAGATACACGCTTTCCCTTTCAATTCAACAACTTCTTTGTGAGACATAAATACCATCATTGGTAAAGGTCTCGAAGATAGAGATGATCAGATACTAAAAAAAACTGGCTATCAATTTCCATTCAGATAGTTATCTACATCAGATTTCTTGATTCTGATGATTGGGCGAGCTCCGGGTTTATCAACGGTTGATATCTCACACTTATCCAACTTCCCTTTATTTACCAACGAATAGATGGTTTGGGTGGTTGTTTTCAGATAACGAGCTGTCTCTTCAACTGTAAGTATATCATCACTAACGGGTTTATCACATTCCTTTTCTTTGTTAAACTCTTCGGATAGATACCATTCCGATAGTCGTTGAAGGGTGTTTAGTTTCTCAATACCAAGTTTAAACCGTGTTGAAGCGTTTTGACTATCGGTGTTGATAAGTCTTTCACCATGTTTTCTTAACTCTTTTAAGAGGATTTCATTCTCACAATTTTTAAGGAATTCAAAAAATAGGAGATTTTCAACTGAATAGTACTGAATGAAAAAGTTTGATCCCTGTTTTAAGAGTCCTCTGAAAATGAGTAATACCGGCCTATTTGGTATCAAAACTTCCACAATACTTCCACAATGTTGAAAAGAAAAACCCTGAACATGTTGATATTCAGGGTTCTAAGTCTTGGAAAGGGTGGCATCGACTGGTCTATTCTGCTCGGACTGGGGTGGTCAACACCTTCGGCTTGTCCAACTTATACTCTAATATTCCATGAAATACTTTCGAATTAAAGATAGCAATTCGTCTTTCTTAATAGGTTTTGAAATATAATCGTTGCACCCTGCTTCCAATGCCTTTTCCCTGTCACCTGATAGACTAAAAGCTGTTTGTGCAATAATGATTACTTCTGTGTTAAATTTCCTTATTTGTCGGGTCGCTTCATATCCATTTAAATCTGGCAATTGAATATCCATCAAAACCAAATCAATATCTGGGTTATTTCGGCATGCTTCAACAGCCTCATTTCCAGTTTCAACTGCAATAGTTTCTTTCGCAAAAGCAGAAACGCTAATTGCAAGTAACATTTCTGATGTGGGATCATCTTCAACAATGAGTATTTTTAGCTTTGCAATATTAGCTTCATTTATATCGGATAAAATAATATTTTCAGTGATAATAGAATTCATTGGTACAACGTTATAAGGAATAGTGAAATAAAATGTTGAGCCAACATTTTCTTCGCTTTCTACCCATATTTTCCCGCCGAGCTTTTCTACATATGCTTTAGAAATTGATAACCCCAAGCCAGCTCCCTGCCTTGCCATTTTATCTTCAATATCTGCCTGAATAAAACGTTCAAAGATTGCTTCCTGTCTGTCTTTAGGAATACCAATCCCTGTGTCTTTAACATAAAATCTGAGGAACGCAATGCCTTGCGACTCAATTTGGTCATAGCCAAACTCTATTGCCCCCTTATCTGAGTATTTAATTGCATTTTTCACCAAGTTAGTTAGAATTGAGAAAAGTTTCTCACGGTCGGTTTTAATGATGGCTTCTTTTGCAGGTAGGGTGTTTTTATATGAAAGCTTCATTCCTTTGGCTTCGACCTCAGGTTTGAAAAAAGTATAAATGTATTCGATTTGATCATTGATATTCGACTCCTCAATTTCAACCTCCATCTCTCCAGATTCTATTTTTGAGATACTTATAATGTCGTTGATGATATTTAGCATTCTGGCACCACCTTTCTCAATGATTCTAATATAACTCTGCTGTTGTTCGCCAGTAAGGCCTGGCTTTTTAAGGAGTTCGGCAAAGCCTAGTATCCCGTTCATAGGCGTACGGATTTCGTGACTCATGTTGGCCAAAAAGGCTGATTTCAACCGATCGCTTTCTTCCGCTTTTTCTTTTGTTTTTTCCAACTCGGCAGTGCGAATTTTAACTAATTTCTCTATCCGAAGATGTCTGGTGACAGCAAACGCTAACGATAAAATTATTAAGAGGATAGCAATTGTCAGAAGGATAATAAAATATATTTCCTTATACCACGGAAGCAGCACAGTAAATGGCCAAACTGCCGGGGTCGGATCAATCAATCCGTTTCGATCCATTGCCCGAACTTCAAAAATATGAGGGCCTGCCGATAAACCGCCTACCAGTACAGTAGTTTTATTTTCAAAAGGTGTCCATGAATTTTCGTCAATTCGATAGGAATATTGCAATAGATTGTCTGGCGTATTATCCCATTTATCGTGACCCTCGAGTACAAATTGCATTTCGCCACTTGGTACGGCTTCGTGGGAGTTCATATCCTTTGGTACAACAGTTTCAGGTGAGTTGGTATCAGCTTCCGGATAATAACAATAAACTCCATTCTCTGTGGTAGCCCAAATTTTCCCCTGGTTATCTTCATGAATATCAAAAATTACCGAATTAGGAAGACCCTCTTCCTTTGAATTGGAAATCCATGTTCCATTAATATACCTGTGAACACCAGTCCCGGAAGCAACCCAGATGCTGCTATCGCTTGTGATTGTCATCATTCTGGCAGTTTCAAATTCGGGGGCTTGAATACGCGACCAATTGTCCCCGTCATATTGTAAAATTCCCGCACTTCCGCTAATCCAAATGTTTCCATTTTCGAATTCAAGAATAGAGGTTGACAAACCCCATCCAAATTCTTTCTTTAAGTCAAAACTCTTTCTAATTCCTTTTTTGTAAACGATAATATCGGTAAAGGTTACGATCCAAATATCTCCTTCTCTTGTTTGAATGATATCTGTAACTTCACATTCCCCAGGAGCTAATCTGTCAATTTTCAGATTCTCAGCTAATTTTTCAACATGTTCGCCATCATATCGAACAAGTCTGGATGTCCCATCTTTGTCCTGAAGAATAATGAAACAATTTCCATTCTTGTCCTGGTTGTAAAATCTTATCTTTTCGTTTCCAAAAGGGAAAGTAACGGAGAAACTTTTATCAATAGGATTGAATAATGCAAGCCCACCTAATTCGGTAGCTCCTACCACCACCAACCCATTTCTAAGAGAACAGATATCGCCTGTAAATATATCATTAACAGATTGATAGAGCTTCCATTTGCCATTCGAAAAAACTGAAAAATCATTCTCCATTGCAAACCACAATCGACCCGATAAATCTTCATGGATTTTCTTAACACGTTGATCTATGTTCACTTTTGCCGTTTGCCTCCTCCACAAGGTTGGAGCAAAATAAGCAAGCCCTGAACCTGTTGCGAGCCAGAAAGCACCATTTGGCTCAACAATTACATCATTAAGTACTCGGTTTAAGATTCTGTTCTTTATTACAGGTGTTTCCTGATCTTGTTGAACATGAAAAAGATTCCAATCTGTAAGTGGACCGTTCAATAGAGGGAGGCTCCCTTTTATTATCCAAAGGGAGTTATCATGTCCGCGCCATCCGTAGTAAACTTCATCTGTTTGTGAAGTATACAGTTTTTGCCATACCTTGCCATCGAACCCGACAAGTACATTTTTCGTTGACTTGGAAGACTTTGACAAAAGAGTTAATTCTCCATTTTCTCCTTCAAAAGGTTTTGTAAAATGGTATAGTCCCTGCGCTTTAGGAACTTGAAAATCGATCCATACCTCCTGAGAATCGCAGGTATCGCATTGAGCAAGGTACTTTGCAACTCCAACCTCTCCTGTAATCCAAACGCTTCCATCCTGAAAAACTGTCATGTCGATTAACCGTCCAATTTGAGATTTTTCAGACCGCTTTATGATTCGTGTTTGTTGGTTGGTTTTATCAAACTCTTGAAGAGCACCATCTCTTATAAAAAGAAGCCTGTTTGCTTTACCTGGTGTTGGCAAAAATGGAATCCCTGCATCAAATTCCAAATTTTCCCATTCGTTATTTGAAAAGAAACTAACATTAGACAGATTCGCGGGCCCCATACCCCATAAAGATCCGGAGGAATCTTCATAGACTTTTCCCAAAATTATTGGTGGGGTGGGTAAAAAATCAAAATCATAACCATCATATCTTGATAAGTAGAACACAGCTCCATGTCCCATTGTAAAAATGTTATCTTGGCTTTTTGTAATGCTGTTTACCCATGAAATCTTTAATCCATTTTGAGAGGTAAAGAATCGTTGTTGGACTCCTTCTTGTGCATGAATATTCAATGCTGATATCAGAAAAAACAGGGTAATTCCCCAAAGAGCAGTTAATTTATTGTGGCGCATCGTTATATGTGAATATATACATGTATTTTGCATTATATTATCAACTGTAAAAAAGCATAAAAAAATCAAAACAGTTTCTCAATATTTAGTAATTATGTAAAAATAATTGTAACGATTAAACGTAAAAGTCCGGAAACAAAAATTTACATACAGAGTCTCCTTCCATGTGATAAGTCGTTAAACAACAAAATAATAGCGTTTAATAAACGACTAAAAGATTATTGTGTTAAGAATAACATCATATTTATTGATTTGTATTCCAGATTTGTTAGTGGACAAATACTTAATCCCATGTATGATTGTGGCGACAATTTACATTTGAATGGTTCGGGATATTTGGAATGGTGTAGATTAATTAAGGATTATGCAAATGAATAAAAATGCAAGGTGTTACCTGGGAAAGCCGGTGCATATGACCCTTCAACCTAACCGTATTTCAGGTGAGGTTCATTTATTGAGATTGTGATTTTTCTTCAGAACCTGTCCGGAATCTGGCCGGAAAGAAAAAACCACTAACAATTTAACTTGTAAGTGGTTGATTTTGAAGTGGGCCTACCAGCACCATACATATTTTCTAATCCGCTGATTAACAATATTCTAGAAATCTCAGTATCAAAAAACAGGGTAAAATTCAGAGTAAAATGTTTGACACTAAATATTTTTAATTTTTCACTCGTCTCATAAGACAAATTAGGATCAGGGTGGTCAGATACACCGGCCTGTCCATAATTTATGTATATATTTGAATATTGATAATTCTGGAATCCCTTGAATTCAGATTAGGTATTCAATACAAACTAATGCAGAGACTCATTCTAATTTATTTCCCTACTGAAATTTATTCCGGAATTGGATGATTAAAAGTAAGATTAGCTCGTTTTTTCAAGACGCAGGGGCCCTGTATGATTTTATGGGCCATTCACCCCTTGAAAATAATGCCAGGGACAAAATTTCCCCTGTTAACCTGGGATACTGGATTGGACTTAACTCTTTTACCAAAGGGCATTTGGTCCATGCGAATCATGCTCTTTTTCAGTTAGTGTGCCGAAACGCCAGATTGTCTGAGAATGATGAATTGGTTGCAGATATTGGCTGCGGATTCGGAAATGTTGCGGTCTTTTGCGTTACAGAGTTTAATTGTCCCAGTGTTATCGGTATAAATATTTCGCAAAATCAGATTGATCGATCGATTGAAAAAGTTGCACAAATGAATCTTCAACATCGGGTCGATATAAAAAATATGTCAGCAACTGATCTGCAATTCCCCGATAATTCGATTGACAAAATGATCAGTACGGAAGCAGCCTTTCATTTTGATTCAAGGGTTGATTTCTTCCGAGAAGCATACCGAACTTTGAAGCCCGGCGGTATTTTATCATTAGCTGATATGGTCTATAATCAACCCCGGAATGTATTAGAAAAATTCATATTACCATATTTACAGGATGGCCTGTATATTCCATCATCCAATATATACAACTTTGCTGATTATACTTTAAAGATCCAAGAGGCTGGTTTTGATATTATTGAATCTAAAAACATTACTTCAGATGTAAGGCCTTATTTTCGAAGATGGGCTTTTTCACATCCGGTCAATCTGGTTATTAACCGTAATGTTAGTTGGATAATTTCGACTATTGGTTTCCTTTTTTATCCATGGGAATATATTTACCTAGTGGCAAAAAAACCTGCGAATTAAAAATTATCTTTTTTCCCTATTTCTTTATTGTTTAGTGAACGCTGATGCATCTGAACGCCTTGCGCCGATTACAACTGACCACCGTATATGTCTGATACTAATACATCTAAACTGATCAATTCCGATCAGTCTGTGGTGGTCAATACTGTCTCTTTATCCATTTCTCCAGACCATTCAACCTAACCGTATTTCAGGTGAGGTTCACTTAATGAAATTGGGTGATTATTCTTCAAAACCTGGCCGGAAACTGGCCGGAAAGAAAAAACCACTTACAATTTTATTCGTAAGTGGTTGATTATTATGTCTCCCCGGTAGGATTCGGCCTCTGTTTTGTAGGCTAAAACCTCACCTCAACTACCATTGGTTTCTTTCTCAAATACCTACTCTAAAACCCGAGAATACTCTGTGATGAAACCCTCTTTGTTCAGATATTTCAGAACTGTATCCTTTCGTTTCAACCCGGATATGTCCATCACAACATCCAGTGGTAGGTTTTTTGAAAAATTTCTGATGATATTTACCCGACGGGCTAAGTGACTCCCAAAACATTCCCATTTCGGTTTTTGTACCGACAATTTTTGATCACCCTTCTGGATGACAACGGTTACAGGGGTGTTAAAAAACCCGGAAGATTGAGCCATCTTCTTCAAAAGACGGTTGTAGGTCTGGTTTGTAAAGAAATTCAGGTTATAGTCGTACTTCTCAAGAATAGATTGTGAAGTCGGAGTCAGTGGAATAAAGCGTTGGATACTGGTTTTTCCCGACCTAATGATGATCTGGTCATCTGAAATGTCATACCGATGAAGGTTTTTGATGATGGAAAACTTCAATGAGGTGAGACATCCAAAAATGAACAAGTCTTTCACCTTTTCAAATCTACCCCCGTCCCAGTCCCTGAGTTTTAAGAATTCTTCCTCAGACAAACTAATGATGGTGGGGTCGTACCCCTTCATTTTGAACGCTGAAAAGTTGAATCCAAGTTTGAAGTACTTCCGTTCTTCGCAGTAGTTCAGAAAAGATTTCAAAATCTTTATTCGTTTATGTGCTGTATTGTTGTTCATGTTTCTGGTATGGAGGAGATATTCTTTGAACCGGATCAAGAAATTTTCTGTAAGGTGGGATGGCTGAAACTTAGTTTTATTCAACTTTTCATAGTCCAGAAGGATGGTTCGGAGTGTTTTATAGTCAATCAGTGATGTGGGTTGGAGGTTTCCTTTGACAATCTCTGAGGATTTGAACTCAAGAAACTCCCTGTAATAATCCATCAGACAATCTTTCGGTACAACTTCTCCTTTCATCATCGCCCTCACAAAGTCTCTGGATGGATTCTTTCCATCATGGTCTATTCGGTAGTTGGATAAGATTGTGTGTAGTTTTTCAACGAGACTGTTGATCACCTTATCATTCTGTGGCATCATCCGATCTCCCCATGAAATTCCAGTGGAGTACCGGAGGACCAATCCTTTATTGGAATAGTAGATACACGCTTTCCCTTTCAATTCAACAACTTCTTTGTGAGACATAAATACCATTATTGATCAAGGTCTCGAAGATAGAGATGATCAGATACCAAAAAAAACTGGCTATCAATTTCCATTCAGATAGTTATCTACATCAGATTTCTTGATTCTGATGATTGGGCGAGCTCCG
>Ga0265595_1003078_pt1 | contig 10600 bp, 6 predicted proteins | sample saktaG_15_FD_190148 | JGI IMG/M metagenome (GOLD analysis project Ga0265595, IMG submission 190148) | Saline water microbial communities from Sakinaw Lake, British Columbia, Canada - sak_2013_06_06_50m | ecosystem: Environmental > Aquatic > Non-marine Saline and Alkaline > Saline ... | reverse complement strand
TATCTATGTGATTTTCTAAATTAGTCTAGAATTGCTAATTCATAATCTTCGCAATTTTTATTTTAAAGATTTTTTGATGATAAATATATCTTTTATTGTTGGATAAATTCTTTTTAGTATTCCATGAAAAGTTTTTCGTCTTTCAACAATAGCAATAGGCAGTTCTTTTATTCTTAAATCTTTGTATTGTGCTCTAATCATGAATTCTGTATCAAATAATTCTCTCTCTGTGACGCACTCATCTATTACTGGAGCGAGTTTTTTTCTATCAAATACTTTTAAGCCGTGAGTATCAGTGCCTTGGTAACGAAAACAAAGTTTCAAAAAAAGATTAAAGTCCCTAGTGATTAGTCGCCTTATAAAATTTCTTTTATCATGAGAACCTTTTAATGTTTTTGAAGCAACTACAATATCATCATTGTTTTTAATAATTGAATTCAGGCCCTGTTTCAAAAAATTTATATCCCAAAAATCGATATTACAAATGGCAACATATTTTGTGGAAGCAATAGAAACCCCATGTTTAACAGCTTTTCCGTAGCTGGGATTATCTAAGGCAGCTATTTTGATTTGAGAAAATTGAGAAGCAAGTCTTTTGGCTATTTCTAGAGTATTGTCAGTACTCCCATTTTCTACCAAAATCAATTCCAGATCATTATATTCAAGGGGTAATTTATGAGAAATTTCTTGGAAAAAATTATTAATTTCTTTTTCCAAAATGAGCCCTTCATTATAAATAGGAATAACAATGGAGATTTTTTTATTTTGCATAAATTTAATAAATATAATATGCTATATTAATCATAATATAATAAAAAGATATGAAAAACAATCATCTTATTATCCTTGTTACTTTATTAATTTTTGTCTTTGTTTATGGTTTTATAATTTCCAGACTCCCATGGGATTTAATTTTTGCTGATACGATGGTTAGTGGAGGGGATACTGGCTCTCATAATTATATTGCTCGTTATACCCAGGAAATCTTTCCAAAAATAAAATGGTGGTCTTCTGATTGGACGGCTGGTTTCCCGTTTCTTTATTTTTACCAGCCTTTTTTGTATTATTTGACAAGCATTTTTGCCTTTTTTTTCCCGATAAATGTTGTTTTCAAACTTATAACTCTTTTAGGAACTTTTTGTTTTCCACTAGCTATATTTCTATGTTTAAAATTATTGAAGTTTGAGTTTCCAATACCACAAATAGGTGCTCTATTTAGTTTAAGCTACCTATTTTTAGAAAAATTTACTATTTATGGCGGCAATATTCCAAGCACTTTATCAGGAGAGTTTTCTTACTCGCTTGGCTTTGCTCTTTTCTTTATTTTTATAGCTTTATTATATAAAGGAATAAAAGAAAATCGCTATCTTTTAGCAAATATTTTTATTCTTTCACTGATGGTTTTAGTTCATCCTTTCCCTGTAGTGATAGCAGTTTTAGTAGGACTTCTTATTTTTTTTACAGAAGGAGTTCTAGTCAAAAAGATGAAGCAGGTCTTTGTTTATTTACTGAAAGTGTATAGTAGCGCTTTTTTTCTAACAGCTTTTTGGGCACTTCCATTTTTGGGCTTATTGCCATATACAGCAAAAATGAGTTGGACACGAACTGTTAAACTTGAAGAAATATTTCCATCGAGTCTGTTCCCGATATTAATTTTTGCTTGCTTTGGGGTTTTATATTTTTTTCTAAATTGGAAGAAGGAAAAAAGATTGACCGTTCCATTTTTAATAATAGTAGCTGGTTCGATTCCCTATTTATCCTTGAATCATTCGAGTGTTTTTAATGCTAGGTTCTTGCCATTTATTATTGTTGGCTATCTTTTAATTGCGGCTTATGGTTTAGGTTCATTATTAAATTTAACATCCTTGGTTTTTAAAAAATCACAGCGAGTTTGGTTTGTAATATTATCTTTGATTTTTATCAGCGTTGCGTTGACTTGTTTTTATCTGCCAAAGAATATTTCTTACATTCCTTTTTGGTTAAAGTGGAATTATGAAGGTTTTGAGAAAAAAACAACTTGGGTAGAGATAGAGCCACTTTTTGAGTATTTAAAATCTTTACCTTATGGTCGGGTAATGTTGGAATATCGACCAGAATATGATAAATTTGGAACACCTAGAATTTTTGAAAATCTTCCTGTTTTTTCAAATAAACCTACTTTTGAGGGGCTTCTAACAGAATCTTCGATAAATAGCCATTTTCATTTTATTAATCAAACAGAAACTAGTCATAAGCCCAGCGCTGCTATCGCAGGTTTTGAGTATCCTCCTTTTAATTTTGAAAATGGCGTTAAGCACATAGAACTTTTTGGGGCTCAATATTTTCTTGCTTTTACGCCAGAAATTAAACAATCAGCTAATCAATACCTAACTAAATTAAAGGATGTAGGAGAATTTACTGTTTACCAAGTGTCAAATTCTGAATTAGTGACTTTAATACCTCGCATAGAATTAAGACCAAAAAGCAAAGATTGGCTTGATCAATCGATTGATTGGTATAAATCAATGGATTTTTCTAAATTTATAGTTTTTTATCACAACAACAAAGAATTCAAAGATATTGAAAACTATCTTCAAAATGATTCTCAGTTCAAAGGATCAATAATTGTTAAAGATATTAAAAAAGACTCTCTAGCTTTTGAAACAGAGAATCTTTATAAACCACATTTGATAAAAATTAGTTATTTCCCCGGCTGGCAGGTAAAAGGGGCAAGCGGGCCTTATTTAGTCAGCCCTTCTTTTATGATGGTAATTCCTTTTGAAAACGAGGTAACCTTACAGTATTCTTATAATATTTGGGACAAAATTGGTTTTGCAGTATCCATCCTTAGTTTAATTGTGTTTCTACTAATAATTTTATCACTTTTGTCCTTCTAATATTTGAAACACTTTTTCATTACGTATTATTCCTAATGCAAATTCTTTTAGATCTTCTGGATTAATTTTTTCTTTAGCTTCTGGATCAGGGATTTGTTGTAAAATGTTATTAACCTTTTCTTTTATTTCATCTTCAGACACTTCAATTTTTTCTAAGAGACCAATTTCTCTTAAAACTAAAGCTGAAAATACTCTTTTTTTTGCTAATTCCTGAAGATCTTTTCTTAATTGCTCTTCTGTTTTTTTAATTTGTTCAAGATATTTTTCAAAAGTTAATTGAATTTTTTCAAGTTGAACTTTTAATTCTTCTAACATTTTTTCAACCTCAGATTGGATAAGTATTTCAGGGATATCTGCTTTAGCATCAGCTATTATCTTATCCAATATTGCTAAATGCCATCTTTCTTTTTCTTTTTCTTCTTTTTCCATTTTAAGACCTTTTGAAATGTTTTCTTTTAGCTCATCCAAATTTTTGAATTTTCCCAACTCCTCGGCAAACTTATCGTTTAAAGGAAGAAGTTTTTTCTCTTTGACTTCTTTAAGAGAAATTTCAACAGAAAGTTTTTTACCCTGGAGATCTTTTTGAGCCCAAGATTCAGGGACTGTTACATTAAAACTTTTATTTTCTCCAGATTTCATTCCTATTAAATTTTTTTCAAATCCTGGAATAAAATTTCCTTTTCCTAACATGAAGGTATAGTTTTTATCTTCGCCGTTTTTGATTAAACCCTCCTTTTCTTTAATTTGATAATCAATAGTAATAATATCTTCCTCATTAGCTGGGCGCTCTACTTTTTCTAGAATAGCTCGAGAATTTTGTAGCCATTGCAAAGCTTCTTCAATCTCTTTTTTGTCTATTGAAACATTCTTTTTTTCTTTTTGCATGTCTTCCGCAATCTTCTTGTAGTCAGGTAGATCTAGCTTAGGGATAATAGATATTTCGGCTTTAAATTCTACTTCTTGGTCAGGAATTATTTTAGTAATATTAATGTTTGGATATCCAATTGCTTGGATTTTTTTCTCCTTAATAATCTCTGGATAAAATTTTTCAATAGCTAAACTTGCTGCTTTTTCATATACTTTTAAAGCTGGTAGATGATTTTCTGCAATTGCTAAAGGTGCTTTACCAGGACGATATCCGTCAATTTTAAGATCTTTATTAAAGTCTTTTAAAGCAATCTCTTTAAACGGTAAAACATCTTTTTTGTCAAGGGAAACAATTATTTCAATTTTTGATTTTAGCAAAGAATTAATTTTTATATTCATAGTTATAAATTTATTATTTATCTTTAGGTTTTTTTTCTGGTTTTTTATTAATCTCTTCTTTTTTTGTTTCCGCTACTCCTCCTTCAATCATTTCTTCTGGTTCGAGAATAGAACGAATATCAATTTTCCAACCAGTAAGTTTTGCTGCTAAGCGTACATTTTGACCATTTTTACCAATAGCTAAAGAAGTTTGATCAGACGGAACAAACACTCTTACTTCTCTTTTTTCAGAAATGATTTCAGCTTCTTCAATTTTAGCTGGACCTAATGCAGCCGAGACATACTTAGTTGGTTCTTCAGAATAAGGAATAATATCTATCTTTTCACCATTTAGTTCATCAATGATAGTAGTTACTCTAGTTCCTTTTTGTCCAACACAAGCTCCTACTGGGTCTATACTTTCATCATTAGAATCTACTGCGATTTTTGTTCGACTTCCTGGTTCGCGAGCTATAGATTTTATTTCTACTACTCCTTCATTTATTTCAGGAACTTCCATCTCAAAAAGTTCAGAAACAAATTTTGGATGAGATCTAGAAAGTAAAATTGTTGGTCCCCGCCCCTTTTCTTCTAAGCGAAGAATGTAGAATTTTTTTCTTTCTCCAACTTGATAATGTTCTCTTGGTATTCCTTCATTAGCATAAAGAACTCCGAAAGCTTTTCCTATATCAACATAGATATTATTTCTTTCAATTCTTTGAATAATTCCACTTATTACTTTTCCTTCTTTTTCTTTAAATTCTGAAAGAACCGTTTCCTTTTCTAGCTCCTTAAGTTTTTGTAAAATAACCTGTTTAGCAGTTTGTGCAGCTATTCGGCTAAAATCGCTTTTTACTTCTAAGGGAGTAATTATCTCCTCATCAATTTTAACGCCTGGATTTATTTTTTTTGCTTCTTCCAAAACAATATGACGTTCAGAATTAAATCTGATTTTATGGACTTCTTCTTCGCCTTCTTCATCTATCTTGTTTTTGTTAGTTTCGTCGGTCTCTCCTTCAGTAAGTACAGAAGATTTGTCCACGACAATTTTTACTTGCCAAAATTTAACTTTACCTTCTTCAGGATCAATTTCTGCTCGAACAACTTGCATTTTCTGCCCATATTCTTTTTTATAAGCAGCAGCAAAAGCAACTTCTAAAGCTTCAAAAACTTTTTGTTCCGATAGTCCTTTTTCTTCAGCAATCTGACGAATTAATGGTTTTAAAATTTTTAAATCTAACATTTTATTAAATTAGTTATTTTATTAATAAAGACCGCCTTTGGGCGATCTTTTCCTGTCTTTTACGATCTTAGCTTATTTTTTTTGAAAAGTCAAGTTTTTGTTAATTAAATATGTAAAATATGTTAGAGCAAAAAGAAATAGCGTTAAGAATAGAAAGTTTTTTTAAAATTTAAACAGTGTGATTAAGGGGTAATATTATTAAGAAAAAATTATTTTGTATAGTGAACCTTTAATTATTTAAATACGTAATTTAGGAGACAAATTTTAATGTTTCATCTTCATTTTATAGAAATAGGTTGTTTGAAAAAAATCAATAATTTAATGTTATAGAGAGTGCTTTTATATATAATTTACTTTGTGACACGGTAAACATTGTGTGAAACAAAGTGTGAAACAATATTAACAAAGCCATTTCTTTGTTTCTGTTTAAAAATTTGGCTTAACTGTGGGCAAACCAGGCAATTAAGGTAGCTTTTACCTCTATTAAGCCAAAAAGTAATATAAAATAAAGATTATAGCATTAACTTTGTTTCACGTGAAACAAAGTTAATGAAATGTGAATTACTAAACATTGTGTGAAACAAAGCGTGAAACAATGTATTTGTGGACTCAGCGAGAATCGAACTCGCATCTCCGCAATGCGAATGCGGTATATTACCACTATACGATGAGCCCATTAGGTAAGTCTTTGTTATTTAAGGTCGTTTGAAATAGCATAACAAAAAATTTTGATTGAAACAAATCATACATAGAATAAAACAAGAAAAACAGAAACAATGCTTTCTTCTTTTGTTCTAATCGTAAATTTTGCAACGGAAGTACAAATATTCTTTTTAGGAGATGAATATTTTAATCTTGATAATAGAATATAAAAAAAAGGAGTTTTAATATTATCTCCTTTAAAAATTTATGAATTTTTAAGATATTTTACTTAGTCGGGGAACCGGGACTTGAACCCGGACTAAATCCTCCCAAAGGACTCGTGCTACCATTACACTATCCCCCGATATATTTTTTGTGTCTCCCTGGCAGGACTCGAACCTGCAACCTATTCCTTAGAAGGGAATCGCTCTATCCAGTTGAGCTACAGGGAGATTGTCTGCCTTATTAAACATAAGAAAAGTCAATTTTTATTCTAACATATCTTTACTTGAAATAAAAGTTTTTTTGATTTATAATAGGGTTGAAATGATGGTGGGCGTAGCTCAATTGGTAGAGCACTTCGCTGTGGCCGAAGTGGTTGGGAGTTCAAATCTCCTCGCTCACCCCGTGAGAGATAAATACTTGACAAATTATTTTTCTTTGATATACTAAGGATGCTATCGTTTAGAGATATTAAATAGCTTGCTATCTAATTTCAAAAAGCGATAGCATTTTTTTTATTACAGCATAATTAAAACAACCCCGATAATCGGGGTTGTTTTTTTTGTTAGTTATTTTTAATTTTGTCGCATGATTCGATTGCGCGTATATGCTAACCAAATATCACGGATTCTGCTTTCGGTTCTCACTAGAGCAAGTTGACCTTTAGGATTAAATCTCAAGTAATACCAAATCATCAAAGCTGATATAAGACTAATAACAAAAGATATAAATAATGTATCTAAAGGACCTGTACGAATTGTGGCAGCACCAGCTACTAATCCATAAGTAATGGAAGCGCTATCTGTTATCTTGTTTTCGTTATCTGCTGTTATTTCAGCAGTATTAGTATAGGTTAAATAAGTTCCTGGAGAAAGGCTAATAGCTTGAAACACTATAGTTTTACTAGCTCCTTTATAAAGGGTTCCTAATGATAAACCAGTTGTAGTGATCGTATCAGGTTGAACTATATTATTGATTTTAGTAGTACCAGGCATATAACTAAGCACAGAAGGCATTACATCTTTTATGTTAGCATTATAAAGATCTTTATTATTACCGGCAGTTACAGTTAAGTAAAATTCAATTACATCACCTTCAGTAACACGAACAACCTTCGAGTAAACTCTGCTTCCAGTAGAAAGATTTCTTCCTAATTTTGTTAGATTAAGGTTGGTGCTTACAGAATTTGTGTAAATTGTAATAGAACGTGTGACTTGTCCACAACTACCGTAACATGTCAAAGAATATGTTGTATCAGAATTAGGCGATATAGATTCATACCCATTAGTTGATTTACTGCCTGTCCAACCATTAGAGGCAGTACAATAATTTGTATTAGTAGATGCCCAGCGAATATATGTTGATTCCCCTTGAGCAATAGTATAATTATCTGCCCAAAGGCTAAGCGTATCAGTATTGGTACATTGATCATTTACATTTACGCTACAAGAAGTACTCGCACTTCTGTTTTGTGAATCATTGACAGTTAAATACGCTGTGTAATTACCAGAAGAGCTAAAACTTTTTTGACTATATGAACTGTTTCCATAAGTTGCTCCAGACCAATAATATGTATAATTTCCAGAACCTCCAGATACGTTACTAGAAAAAGTAACTGTTTGGTTTATCTTAGATGGATTAGGGGAGGCATGACAAGAAACAGATAAAGATTGATTTGTCTGTTGACAAGCATTTGCACAATCATTATACGAGACATAAGACCCAGAAGTTGTTTGATAACATTGATAAGTTGAATAATTACATGAATATCTTGTTTGAGTAATACAGTTATTCTGGCAATCATTTAAAGATGTATAAGGGCCGGAATTATCTGCTATGCATTGTGATGTATAGATATTACATGAATATCTAGTTACAGGTACCTGACAAGCATTTGCACAATCATTATACGAGACATAAGACCCAGCACTAGTTTGATAGCATTGATAAGTATTTGTATTACAAGCATATCGAGTTGCGGGTACCTGACAATTAGTTGAGCAATCGTTTAAATTAGAATAAGCACCAGAGGTTGTTTGATAGCATTGGTATGTATTGGTGTTGCAAGCATAACGAATAGGTGCCTGGCAATCAGCTTCACAACTATTTAATGAAGTGTATGGTCCAGCACTAGTTTGATAGCATTGATAAGTATTTGTATTACAGGCATATCTGAGGCAAGAAGGACAAGTAGTAGTTGTTGTGCAAGGTGGATTTGTTGTTGTAGTTGTACAAGAGGGATCATGGCAAAGTGGATTTGTTGTTGTGGTTGTACAAGAGGGATCATGGCAAGGTGGGTGATTGACAACGGTAAGAGTAGGATAAGATGAGTCGTCGTTGGAAGAACTATTGGAAGAAGTAGAAGAAACAATAGATGTATTGCTACCGCTATTGCTACCACTACCAGAAGAGTTACTAGAGTCTGAGCTTGGTTCAGTAACAATTATTCCCCAATTCTCATCTGGGCCTTCTTCTCCAACAGGATAAGTGCCAGTAACAATTATAGAAGCACCTACAAAAGCAGGACTTACTAATCCAATTAATAAAATAATACCTAAAATAAAACTTGGGGTTGTATATTTCCTTGTATTTTTATAAGAAAATTTATTCATAATTTTTTGTCATTTGTTTTTATTTAAAGAACATCGTTATATTATCACAGAAGGCATTGATTGTCAAGAAGTAGCAAACTTGAAGTATGGGTTGACAAATCACAAAATTATCGTTATAATTAGAGTATCGTAATTTGAATTGTAATTTGAAAAGTTAATAAGTAAAAATAAAGAAATAGAAAAGGAGGATTTAGAAATGAAAAGATTTGGAAAGTTAGTATTGATTTTAGCCATTTTAATGATAGGAATTTTTTTGACAGGATGTTATTGTTGCCCGACTTGCTCACCTGTTAACCAAAGGTGTACCCTAACGGTTACAGCTGGTTATTGGGTTTGGGGGGAAGTATCTGTAAACGGTCAATTAACAGGGCAGAACATAGATTTTTCTATACCATCAATCAAAACAGTAACAATAGATGTACCATGTAATCAAGAAATATGTATTATTATCGTTGACCCATGTGGAGTACAAAGTCACTCAGAATGGGTATACATTAATCCTGGTCAAAATTACCTCTCGTTTCTTTATTGGTAGAATAAGTATCTTCATATTAACCCACTCAGCCGATGAGTGGGTTTTCATTTAAACATAAGTAAATACCATTTGTCAAGATGGAATAAATGTGGTATAATACAATATAATGAAAGATTCGTTGAAATTGATAAAAATTAATAAAAATTTGTTATAATATATTAAATATAAAAATGCTACCTAAAATTAAAAATTGGTTCTTATCAACTAAAGAAAATAATTTTCAACCAGGTGTTTTAAGTAACAGGGCTATTTCTATTTTTATACTTTTATTCTTGTTAATAAAAGTTGTTTTTAGTTTTAATTTAATTTTAGTAAAACAGTCTTCTCTTTTTGCCGATATTAGCGCCCAAAGAGTATTGGCTCTGACTAATGAAGTTCGTCAGCAATACAATTTGCCTATTGTACAGGGAGATTCTTTATTGGATAAAGCTGCTCAAGAAAAGGCTCAAGATATGTTAGAAAATAAATACTTTGATCATTTTAGCCCTACCGGAATTTCTCCTTGGTACTGGATAGATAAATCAGGGTATGATTATTATTATGCTGGGGAAAATTTAGCAATGAATTTTTTGGATAGCGAGGAAGTAATAAAAGGATGGCTTAATTCCCCTTCTCATAAGGAGAATCTTTTAAATAAAGATTATAAAGATATAGGAATAGCTGTTCTTTCTGGAGATTTTAATAATGAAGGGATTAACAGGATTTTAGTAGTTCAAATGTTTGGTTCTAAAGCCAAACAATCAATTCCTATAGCTATTGCTCAAACACCTGATATAGAAGAACCTGTTTCTTCGGATAAGGCTATTGTTCTAAACGAAATCTCTAATGACGAAGAAGTTTTATCTGAAACAACTAAAACAACTAAAGCAACTGAAATAATTAAAACAGATGAAATAGATCAAACATATGAAACAACTGAAACAACTGAAACAACTGAAACGACTAAAACGACTCAAGCAACTCAAGCAACCGAAACAACAATTCAATCAGTTATTGGGGCTGTAGGAGAACAAACGCAGGATATAATTAATCAACAGCTTTTAGCACAAAAAAACGTATTGGCTCAAATCGATGGTAACACAAGAAATAAAGTAGAAGCAGTAAATAAAATTATTGCTGGTTTTGTAGTATTTTTAGGGGCACTGACTATTGCTGGGATTATTTTGCAGCAACGAACAGTTGCTTTTGGTTATTCTGAGCTTGTTTTAAGAAGTACAATAATCAT
>Ga0265595_1003077_pt1 | contig 10601 bp, 5 predicted proteins | sample saktaG_15_FD_190148 | JGI IMG/M metagenome (GOLD analysis project Ga0265595, IMG submission 190148) | Saline water microbial communities from Sakinaw Lake, British Columbia, Canada - sak_2013_06_06_50m | ecosystem: Environmental > Aquatic > Non-marine Saline and Alkaline > Saline ... | reverse complement strand
CCCGCCGACAAGGACGACTGGACCGACACCGGCATCGCCAAGACAGTCCGGCTGGACGGCGAGGGCGCCGCCGGCTCATCCGCTGTGGGCGGCATCAGTCACGGCGTACAGACGGTGGCGCTGGAGGTCGAGCCGGAGATGATCGGCAGGTTCATCTACCGCGCCGTCGTCGAGCCGCACCCCGACGAGCGGAACCTCGAGGACAACCAGGCCGAAGCGCCCGTGGACGTCTCCGACGAGAAAATCCGCGTTTTGATTATCAGCGGCGGCGCCGGATGGGAGTTCCAGTACATCCGCAACTTCCTGCACCGCCAGCCGGACCTTTACCGCCTCAGCGTCTGGCAGCAGGATGCCGACAAGGAAGTCAACCAACTCGCCTCGACGGGTATGAAAATCGACCACTTGCCGAAAGAGCTCGCGGAGCTGGCCGGCTCGCCGGGAGGCAAACCGTACCCAGGCTACGACGTCGTGATCCTCTGCGACCCCCAGCCGACACTCGACGGCTTCGACGAGAACTTCATCAAGATTCTCCGAAAGTTCGTCGAGGCCCACGGCGGCGGGCTCTGCTACGTCGCCGGCGGGAAGTACTCCGACCTGGTCCTGTCCGCCAGGGGCAGCTACGAGGACCTCTCGGCCATGCTGCCCGTGGTCCCGGCCGCCAACACCGGCGACACCGTCGAGCGTATTCTTTACCGGCGCCCCCAGGCCTGGCCGGTGCGGCTTACGGATTACGGCCTGGACCATCCCATCACGCGCCTGGCCTCGACGGTTGCGGACTCAGCCAAGATATGGGATATCCTGCCGGGTATCTACTGGTCGCACCCGGTGCTCAAGGCCAAGCCGCTTGCCCGCGTCCTGGCGGTCAGCTCGAACCCGGGCCGCCACACCGACCGCAACGAGCCAGAGCCGCTGCTGGCCACCCAGCCGTTTGGCGTCGGGCGGGCGCTGTACGTCGGCTTCGACGAGACCTGGCGATGGCGATATGTCAATGAAGGCCGGATTCACCAGGCATTCTGGGACAACGTCGTGCGCTACCTGGCGTCGCTGCGAGCCAAGCAGGTCGTGATCACAGCCGGCGGGGACCAGTTTTCGGCCGGCGAGCGGATTACCATTGAGGTCGAGGCCTCTGACGAGAACTACAACGCATGGAAGGCTGAGACCGTCGATGTCGAGATGATCGACACCCAGAGCGGCGCGAGCGAGACCATCGTCTGCAAAGCCGTGCCGGACAAGCCTGGCCGCTACAAGGCCACCTTCCGGGCCTCCAGGACGGGCGTGTTCCAGTTGACAGCGCTGAGGGGCGGTCCGCTGGCCGGCGACAAGGTCCAGCCCAAGATCATCCGCATCGACCTGCCCAAGGCCGAGGCGCTGCGGACCGAGGCCGACCGCGCCACCATGGAGAACCTCGCCACGCGGGCTGAGAACTTCAGGACGATCGACCGCGCCGACGACCTTGCCAGGCTTATACCCGACGACCGCAAGACCGCCGTACGAGAGGCGCCCCGGGAACTGTGGAACTCAAACCTGATGCTGCTGACGATAGTATTGCTCCTTACGGCGGAGTGGGTATTGCGAAAGAAATACAACATGGCTTAAGCCTCCGGAAACGACAATGAAAGACGCTGGACAACCTGACCTTCTCCATCCGGACATCCGCGACAAGCTTGCCGGACTGCGCCGTGCGCTTACGGGTCGGCTGGCCGTAGAGGGCGCGGCCTGGACTGTGGTGTCGCTGGTGACGCTGGTCTTCGGCACGATGGCCTTCGACTACCTGTTGCGCCTGGAGCGCCCGCTGCGGGTTGTCATCATGGCCTTGGCGCTGGCGGGCGTGGCGTGGGTTCTCTGGCGAAACCTCCTGGCGCCGCTGCGGGTACACATGGGCATGGCGGACCTGGCGATGCTCGTCGAAAGCCGCTTTGGCCAACTCGGCGACCGCCTCATAAGCGCGGTGCTGTTTTCCGGGCGAAGCCAGGCCGAGAATATCGGCGCAAGCGAGGCGATGATCGCGCACATGGCCGCCGAGGCCAACGCGATCGCCCGCCCGCTGCCGTTTGGCCAGATCGTCGAGCGGCGAGGAATCTTCAGGTCGTGGTCCGTCGCCTGCTGCGCGCTGGGGCTGCTGCTGGGGTTCGGAATCCTCCAGGGCGACCTGCTGAACCGCTGGTTCTGGCGAAACGTCCTACTTGCCGACGTGCCCTGGCCCCAGGCTACGTACGTCCACGTCGAAGGCGATGGCGACTTCGTCGTCATGCGAGGCGACGACCTCCGCGTCGTCGTCAGCGTCGAGGACAGGAGCCTCGTCGTTCCCCAGTACGCCGAATTGCACGCGACCTACCGGGGAATCGGGCGGACCGAGGAACGCATTGAGCCGGCGGCCGATAACCCCAAACGGTTCGTCAAGATATTCCCGGCCGTGCCGGAAGAATTCGAGTTCTACGCCGTCGCCGGCGACGACCGCCGCGACGCCCGCAGGCCGCACCGAGTGCTGCTGATCGACCCGCCGAGCTTCCGCCAGGTGCGGTTCACAGTCTTCAGGCCGAGTTACACCGCTATGCCCCGGCCTGAGTCTTACGACGGTTCGGCGGGCGTGCTGAGCCTGCCTGCCGGGTCGAGGGTTGCGGTCGAGGGGATGTCGAACAAGCCGCTTTCGTCGGCGCTGATCGAGCTTGACGGCCAGAACGCCGGGCAGCTCAAGGCCCGTGCCGGCGGGGGCGCGGCCGGGGGCTCTTCCCCGGCGGGCGAGGCGTGGTTTGTCGGCGAGTTCGAGCTGCCGCCGGTGAACAAGGCCGAGGCCCGCGTGCTGCGGTTCGCCCTGGCCGACGCGGACGGGCACGTCAACCGCGGCGGCGCCAAGTACCTGCTCCAGGTCCAGCCGGACCACGCGCCCACGGTGGACATGAAGAAGTCCGGCGTCGGCGCGAGGATTACCCCGCAGGCGATCATCCCGCTGCGGCTTGTCGTGCGGGACGAGTACGGCATCGCGGCCGTGGCGGTCCGCGCGTCGCGAAGCGAAAAGCCCGACGACGCCAACACGGCCCCTGTCGCCCTGCCGCCGGACGCCGGGCACGAGGTGGACCTCTCACACGAGCTGAACATTGAGCCGATGAAGTTCCAGCCCAACCAGACGATCTACGTCTCGGCCTACGGCGACGACACGCTGCCGGCGTCGTTTGGCGGCCCCAATCGCGGCCAGAGCGGCACGATGAGCTTCACCGTCGTCAAGCCCGAGGATCTCATGGAGGACCTCGTCCGCCGGCAGAAGGAGCTTCGGCTGGAGTTCATCCAGGCGATGGCGCTTCAGGAGTCGGCCCGCGCCCGCACGTCGGTTGCGGCGGCGATCTTCGGCTCGGGCAAGGTCGACGCCGAGTCGCGGCGCGAGCTTGCAAGCTCGGCCTCGGCCCAGGCGAGCGTCGGCGCGGAGATCGCCAAGGCGGCCGACACGCTGGGGGCTATAGTCGAGGAGATGAAATATAACCGCATCGGAACCGACACCGAGCGGGAACAGATTCGCTCCGGAGTCGTCCAACCACTCAGAGACCTTCAGAATACCGTACAGCGGATTCGCGCCGCCCTGAGCGCTACCCAAGCCATCGAGGCCGTGGTGGAACTCAAGCGGCAGGCGGTGGCAGTAGAAGGGCTCCAGAAGGACCTGCTGGCGCGAATGGAAGAGATACTCCAGCGAATGACCAAGCTGGAGAGCAAGCAGGAGATGGCCAACAAGCTCCAGCTAATCATCCAGTGGTCGCAGGAATTGCTTGATACTCTGAAGAAGAAGCAGGAAGCCGAAACGGGCACCGTTTTCGAGCCCACCACGAAGCCTGCCGGATCCCCAGGGGCCGGTGGACCTCGATAGGAGAATGCCATGACATCCAACCCAATGGCGACAGGAACCTGGCTGGCCTTTTTAACCGCGGCGGTTGCGGTGATTGCGGCGCCGTCGTCGGCTTTGGCCCAGGCCGCGTCCGAGCCGGCAACCAGGCCCGGAATCACCAATGTCGAGGAGGCCGCCAAGCAACGCTTCACCAAGCGCCAGTTCGAGCAGCTCACCGCCAAGATGATCGAGTTGGCTGAACTGCTTGACAAGGCCGAGCCGCAAACCGCCAAGGTGCTGCGCGAGGCTGTCGCGCAGGCGCAGCGGGCGTTCATCGCCGAGGACATGGAAAAGGTGGCGAAGCTCCTGGGCAACGGCCTGGCTGCCGCGGCGGCCAACACCCAGACGGAGGTCATTGGCGAACTCAGGAAGGTGCTCCAGACGCTCAGGCTGGGAATCCTCGACCTCGACGAACGCCTCGAACGCATCAGGCAAATGAAGGAATTCCGCGAGACCATCGGTAAGTTGCTGAAGGACCAGAAGCCCCTCGAACAGCAGTCGAACCTGACCGACAAGTCCGGCGAGTTAGGCAGGCAGGCTGACGACCTGGGCCGGCAACTCGGCGACATCATCGCCGAGCAGAAGGACCTCAAGGACAAGACCTCCAAGCTGCCGCCGCCGGACGAGGTCGTCCGCGAGCTTATGGAAATCAGCGCGCAGATCAAGGACGCCATCGCCAGGCAGACCACGTTGCGGAGCGCCTCGGCCAGCACGCCCATCGACAAGCTGCCAATAAACGGCCAGTTGCAGAAGATACTGGGCGACAAGACGGCCAAGCTGGCAAAGCGTATTTCCGCGGCGGCCACCGACCCGAACATGGCGGCGAGGCTCGGCGGCAAGGATGGCAAGGAAGCCAACTCGCTCAGCTCAGCCGCCGAGAGCGCCGGCAAGGCCGTCGACGCGATGAAAGAGGCAGCCGACGCGCTGGGCAAGTCCGAGGCCTCCAAGGCAACCGATCCGCAGGACCAGGCCCTGCATGACCTCAAGCAGGCCGAAAAGGCCGTTCAGGACGCCCTGGCCAAACTCGCCGGCAAGGGCGGCCCAAGCGGCGAGCTGGCCGAGAAGCAGGGCGGCCTGGCGGACAAGACCGGCAAACTCGCCGCCGCGGCCGATAAGCTCGCCAAGGATTCCGGCATGGACGCGAATAGCCCCGGCGAATCCGGCGCCGAGCCCGGCAAGCCGGGCGAGCCCGAGAAGTCCGGCAACCTCGATAAGGCCAAGGAGCACATGGAGGGCGCGGCCGAGAAGCTCGACCAGAAGGACCGCGACAAGGCGCTGGACAAGCAGCAGAAAGCCCTGGACGAACTGGAGACCAAGAAGCTCACGGTCGCGGAGCTCAAGCGTCTGATCGAGGAAAAGGCCAAGCAGCCCACGCAGACTCAGGCCGATGAGCAGTCCGAGCTTGCCGAGCAGGCGGATAAGACCGGCAAGCAGATGTCCGCCAAGGACGACATGCCGGGCAGCAAGCCCATGGGCGAGGCGTCGAAGTCGATGAGCCAGGCGGCCGGCAAGCTGAGCAAGGGCCAGTCCGGCCAGGCCAACGCGGATCAGAAAAAGGCCCTCGACGAGATGAAGAAGGCCAGCGACGAGCTCAGCGAGGCCATCGAGCAGGAAGAGCAGCTTGCCCAGGCCGAGCAACTGGAGAAGATCGACCAGATGCTCCAGAAGGTGCTGGAGCGCCAGCGGGCGGTTTCGGCCTCGACCCGCGAGACCGACCAGAAGCGAGCTGTGGATTCGACGTTCGCTCGCGCAGAGCAGATCAAGCTCTCCGAGCTCAGCCGCTCCGAGGGCAAGCTTGCCGAGGACGTCGAGACGGTCCGGGCTATCCTGGCTCAGGAAGGCCAGTCGGTGGTCTTCACGGAGGTGCTCGGCGACGTGCGCGGAGACATGCAGGACGTGCAGAAGCTGCTGGATGCCCAGGACCCCGGCACGATGGCACAGGCCGTGCAAAAGGAAATCGAGCGCAGCCTCCAGGACATGATCGACGCCGTCCGCAAGGAGCTTGCCGATCGGCGTAAGAAAGCCGGCGGCGGGGGCGGCGGAGGCGGGGGAGGTGGAGGCGGCAAGCAGCCGCTGGTGCCGCCCATCGCCGAACTGAAAATGATCCGCACCATGGAGATGGCCATCAATCGCCGCACGGCCGATTTGAACAAGCAGGTTGTCGACAAGAAGCTGCCTGCCGACCAGGCCAAGGCGGAGCACGGCAAGCTGGGCCGGCGGCAGGAGAACGTCCGCAAGATGGCGGAGCAACTCGGCGACAAGATCAAGGCAGGACCGGGCCGCGGCCAGGGCCGGGGCGACGACGGCGGATTCTGACGGTAAAGGAGATGTGCGATGACTCGTGAAATGCAACCTCGTGGCAAGGTCGCCTCGTGCGGCGTGGCCCTTGCGGTTCTGGCGTGGGCGATCCTGGCGGCGTCGCTGCCGGCATGGGCAGCCCAGGAGCGTGCCACCGGCGGCGCCACGGCGGCAACGCCCTCGGCCTCAGCCGACGCCAACGCCCCGGCGCCGGAGGACAGGGCTTTCGACAGCGGCTCCAGCGACGACCTCGAAAAGCTCCTGAAGGAGCTGAGCCCCAGCCAGATGCAGGACCTCATCAAGACTGCCGTAAAGAGCCGCCTGGAAGTCGAACGCAAGCAGGTCGTCGAGGAGATCAAGGAGGACCTTCTTCTCGACCCGGCCGACATCGCCAAGGCCGTCACGATCCTCACCACCGACCCGAAGAACACGCAGAAGGACAACATCGACCGCATTATCAAGGCCCTTGCCGTGGCGGACTACCGGTTCGGCAAGGCGGTCAGCCTGCTTGCCGACGGCAAGGCCGAGGACGCCGCCAAGGCCATCGAGAAGGACCTCAACGTGCAGGAGGCCACGTACCGCAACGCGGCCCGTTACACGCTTTACGCCCGTACCCTGGCTGCACAGGACAAGCTCGCCGACGCGACCGACGCATACCAGAAGGTCATGGTGGTGATGGGCGACCGCATCAGTCTCGCCGCGGCCGCCGCCATCGAGTCCGCCTTGCTGTACGAGAAGATGCAGCGGTTCAGCTACGCCGCGCAGATGTACGCCTACGCCGTGGACAACTACGGACTGACTCTGGACGATGAGGTCCTCGATACGATCAAGAGCAAGACCGAGGACTACGCCACGTTCGCGACTGACCCGCTGGGCTGGGCTCAGAAGGAGATGGCCGTGGTCCGCGGCAGCCTGGACAAGGGCGACAGCGGCAAGGCGACGCAGGACAAGCAGGAGAAGATCATCGCGGTCATAACGGACATGATAAAGACGGCCGAGGAGAAGCAGCAGAGCGGCCAGGGCCAGGGCCAGCAGCGCCAGCGGCAGCCCGGCGAGGGTGAGGGTGAGGGTGAGGGCAAGGGCAAGGGCCAGGGCCAACAGCCGCAGGGCACGCAGCAGCCCAGTAGTCCCGCCCAAGTAAGCGCTCTGGTTCCGGGCCCCGTCGCCAGGCCGACCACGCTGAGCCAGCCCCACAACACCAACGAGACCGGCGACTGGGCCACCCTGCCGCCCCGTGAGCGGCAGAAGGTCGAGCAGCTCCGCACCAAAGTGATGAGCGAACGCTACCGCGACCTCATAAGCAAGTATCGCACCAAGGTCGCCGAGCAGAAAAGCGAATGAGCATCAACATCACTCAAACTGACCGCTTCGGCAGGCCCGGAGGGCCGAAAGCATTTGGCCGGGGGCGTAAGCCCCCGGTGCATAGCTCATGTAATAGAGCCCTGAAAGGGCGACAGAGAAGATACTCCGGCAGAGCCTGCGGTTCACCCTTCTGTCGCCCCGTCGGGGCTCCAGTCCTAAACTCCCTTTTTTACGGGGGCTTACGCCCCCGGCCAAATGCTGCCGCCCCATTCGGGGCTTTCAGAATCGGTCAGTTTGATAACATCGCAAATAGATCGGATCGAGGCGTCGCCTTTTCCGCACCATCATGCCTTCTTCTCAGCGTTCTCTGCGCACTCTGCGCGAACTGTCTTTTCGTTTTGCCCGCCGCCGCCGCGCCCGCACCAGCGCCTAAGTGGCGGGTCGAGACCGCCAACGCACGCGTCCTGGCGGGGCAGTTGGAGTCTATCTCGGCCGAGAAGGTCGTCGTGCGGACCGACAAAGGCCCCCAGGAGTTGCCCATTGCCGACATTGTGGAGTTTTCCGCCGGCGACCACCCGGACGACATAATGGACGTTCCCGGCCAGGCCGTCCTTCGGACAGCCCAGGGCGACGCGCTGGCCGTCAAGGCCGTGTCCTGCGACGGCAAGAGGCTTATCGTCACCGGCGGCGTGATCGGCCGGGCCGAAATGCCCGCCGACGCCGCCCGCGCGATTCTACTGCCCGCCGTCGGCCGGACTGCCGCCGATCTGCTCAAGGATTATGAAAAGATGCAACTCGCCCCCGCGGCTGGCGACCGCCTGATTGTCAGCCGAGCCGGCGGACAGGACCTGGCTGTCGACGGCGTGATCGAGGGCATCGATGCCGACAAGATCACCTTCCGCTGGAAGGATGAGTCCCGCACAATCGCCCGCAACACCGTGCCGATCATCATGCTGGCCGCCGTGGCCTCGAAACCCGCCGCCGCCCTCGGAACGATCATCGCCCGCGACTCCAGCCGCTTGCACTTCCGCTCGCTGACGCTCCAGGCTGGCAAACTCGTGATCGACACTCCCGCCATGGGCACAGTCACGATGAGCCTGGCCGACGCGGTCATTGTCCGGCTCAGCAGCGAGCAGGTAGTCCGCCTCTCGGCCCTGAAGCCCTCGGCCGAGAAGGAGCACGGCTTCTTCGAGACCACCTTCCGCCATCGCATCGACAAGTCCGTCGGCGGCAGGCCGCTGCGGCTGGGCGGGAGGCAATACGCCAGCGGGTTGGGGCTGCACAGCTTCTGCGAGCTTACCTACAACCTCGACGCGAACTTCACGTCTTTCGTCGCCGTGGTGGGCATCGACGACGAGGCCCGCCCGTACGGCGACGCGACTGTCACGTTCCAAGCCGACGGCAAACCGCTGGGAAAGAGCCTCCGCGTCACCGGCCAGGCCGACCCGCAGCCGGTCCGCCTGGACGTCCGCGGCATCAAGCAACTGCTGATCCGCGTGGACTTCGGCCCCGACGGACTAGGCGTCGGCGACCACGTCGATATCGCCGGGGCAAGGCTGATAAAGTGAATGGCCCCGCGGCAGTGGGCGGCAAGGGAAGGGACGATGGTCGGTGGTTATAGGTCTTATGAGTCCTACTCGAGTATCCCCATGGTCACGAGTTGGGCTTCCTGCCTTACCGTCAGCAGGTCCTTGAGTTCCTGCCGGGCCTTGGCGAGGTCCAGTTTGGCTTTGACGCGGGCGTCGCGGTAGGCCTTCAGGGCGGCGGTGACGGCTTCCGGCTTGGCTTCCTTGTTATCCAGGAGAGTCTGGAGGGTCTGGGACTTCTTTTCGATATCCGCCGGCGGGGCGGCGTTGGGGTCGGCATTGCGTATGAACATGCCCTGGCCAGGACCGCCCCCAAACATTCCGCCGGGCATTCCGCCAGGCGCGCCGGCGCCACCGTCGTCGCCGACGAGTCGCTGCAGGGTCTGGACCTTCTCAATCTTAGGCCCGAGGGCTTTCCATTCCTCATCCGTGGCGCCCAACTCCTCCTGCAACTGCTTCTGGCGCTGCTTTTCGACCTGCTTGCGAAAATCCCCGAAGACCTGCTGCAGTTGGTTGGGGTCAGGCTGGATCCCGTCGCGGAGGTCTTCCATTACCCGCCGGGCGCGGTCGATCTGCTCGGGGGACACGTCAATGCCGCGCTGCCGCAGCCTTTCGGCGATGTTGTCCATCGGGTCGCCGCTAGGCGGGGCGTCCTGCGCGATCGCCGTTACAGGCGCAATGGCTGAGATAGCGGCAATGCCTGTGATGGCTGCGATGGCCATGATTAAGAGAACCCCAGCCGCCAAGGTCAGAACTGCCGCGAAGCGAGAGTATCGTCCCGTAGTCATGATCGCGATCCTTTCCGCATAATGCGAAAAAAAGGCACACGCCAACCTACTTACCTTTGCGCTGATGTCTAACGTCGCCCAGGGGCATATGTGACAGCCAAAACAAGAAAACTGTTAGTCCCGTGCTACCTGTACGTCCCTATCTCCAGCCCGCGCTCGACGAAGAACTTGTAAGTCTCGTACTTAACCCGGCTGGAAACGCTGTGGTCCGTGTGCAGCACGTAGCCGGAGCCTTCCATTGCGGTGGGGACCTTCTTCATAAGCTCGGCCTCCACCTGGGCAAGGTCGTTGGACTCGAGGGCGCGAATGTCCAGGCCGCCCATGAAGCTGATGCGGTCGCCGTACTTGGCCTTGAGCTCGATCAGGTCCATTCCGGCCTTCACTTCCATGGCCTGGAGGCAGTCCATCCCGGCCTCGATGAGGCCCGGCACCAGCGGCTCGACGTATCCGCACGAGTGCAGGATTACCGGCAGGCCGAGGCTCTTGGCGAAGTCGAACGTCTTCTTGTGTGCCGGCCAGATTATGTCCTTGTACATGGCCGGCGACATGAACGGCTTGCCCTTGAAGCCCATGTCCTCGAAGAACCACACGGCGTCGGGGGGGCCTTCCTCGGCGAAGAGGGTCTTCTGGACGTCGATCACGAGGTCGGAATAGACGCTGCACATGTCCTTGACCCACTCGGGCTCCAGGGCCATGCCGATGAGCATGTGCTCGTGCCCGCAGACGGGGTGCATGAGCTCGAAGACGTTAACGCCG
>Ga0265595_1003069_pt1 | contig 10607 bp, 11 predicted proteins | sample saktaG_15_FD_190148 | JGI IMG/M metagenome (GOLD analysis project Ga0265595, IMG submission 190148) | Saline water microbial communities from Sakinaw Lake, British Columbia, Canada - sak_2013_06_06_50m | ecosystem: Environmental > Aquatic > Non-marine Saline and Alkaline > Saline ... | reverse complement strand
ACTGGTACCTGTCGAACCCGAGCCTGCCGGGCTTCTGGAAGCACGCGGCGCTGTACGTCGGGCGGCTTGAGGACCTCAAGCGGCTGGGCATCGCCGACGCCCCCGCCATCCAGCAACACCTGGGCGACTACCTGACGGCCGGGCCCGACGGCCGGGCCAAGACGGTCATCGAGGCTGTCAGCGAGGGCGTGCTGCTAAACAGCCTGACCAAGTCCCTGCACGCCGATTACGCCGCCGTGCTGCGCCCCCGCGTCAGCACTGGCCGGAAAGCCATCGCCATTACGCGGGCGTTCGCAAACCTGGGCAAGCCGTACGACTTCAACTTCGACTTCGAGGACACCGCCAAGCTCGTCTGCACACAGGTGGTCTACCTGTCATACTACGATGTTCTGGCCTTTGGGCTTCAGCGGATCCTTGGGCGGACGACGTTGCCCGCCAACGAGATCGCCCGCAAGTACGCCGGTGAGGCCGGCCGGGCCGACAGGCAACTGGACTTCGTGCTCTTTATCGACGCGGTTCCCACCAAGGCTATGGCGGTGGAATCCACCGAGGCCGAGTTTTGCAAGTCCGTCCTGCGCCCCAAAGAACTGGTCGAGACTCCGTGACGATCACGCCTGACAGGCACGAGCAGGAGCACTTCTTCAGCGCCGCCAAGGCCGTGGCGGGCCTGACGATGGCCTCGCGCATGCTGGGCTTAATCCGCGATATGGTCCTGGTGCCGCTTGGGCTGCCCGCGGTGGCCGACGTGTTCTGGGCCGCATTCGGCATTCCGCACATGTTCCGGCGGCTCTTCGGCGAGGGAGCCCTCTCGGCCGCGTTCGTGCCGGTGTTCACCGACGCCGCCGAAACCGGCGGATGGGACCGCGCCCGCAAGGTTTTGGCCAACACCGCCGGCCTGCTCGCCGTCGTGCTGACGGTTCTCGTCGCCCTGATCGAGTTGGGCCTGGCGGCCTGGCTCATGCACACCGGCCAGGGTCCCGACGCCGAGGCATTCAAGCAACGGCTGACCATCGAGTTCACGATGATCATGCTGCCGTTTGCGATTTTCATCTGCCTGCTGGCCCTGTGCTCGTCGGCTCTGAACGCAAAGGGGCACTTTGCATACCCGGCCGCGGCGCCGATCTTGCTGAACGTGGGGCTGATCTTCACCGCGCTTGTCGTCGCACCGGCTCTGGCGGGCGAGGACGTCGGCAAGTTCCGCGTCGTCGGCGCCGCCCTGGTGGTGTGCAGCGTCGGCCAGTTGGCCGGGGCGATCTGGCTGCTGCGGCGAAGCGGCCTGGGCGGGCGATGGCGCCTCCGGCCGGTGCTGCCGGAGATTCGCCAGATTGCCTGGCGCATGCTCCCGACGGTGCTGCCGCTTGGCCTGGTGCAGATTGGCGACCAGTTGATGAGGATCATCGCGCTTGCACTTACCCGCACCGAGGCGGCGCCCTGGCTGCCGCTGCTGCCGGGCGTGGTACGCGGGCAGTACCTATCCGGAAGGCTCTATCAACTTCCGCTGGGCGTACTGGCGGTATCGATCGCGACGGCGGTCTTCCCGCTGATGAGCCGCTGCGCCGCACGCGGCGATCTGCCGGGCCTGCGGGATGCGGTCAACCGCGCACTGCGGCTGTGCCTGTTTCTGAGCATCCCCTCGGGCGTCGCGCTGATAATCCTGGCACATCCGACCATCGCGGCGGGCTTTCAGCGCGGCGACTTCACGGCCGCCGATTCCGCCATGACCGCGCGGATGCTCCAGATGTACTGCCTGGGAATGCCCGCGTACTTCTGCGCTCACATCCTGCTGCGAGCGTTCTTCTCCCGCAAGGACACCAGCACGCCGATGTACGCCGCTGTCACGTGCACGGCCCTGAGCCTGGCGATGGTCTGCGTGGGCATCTACACGCCGCTGCGGTCGGCGGCGCTGGGTCTGGCAACATCCGTCGCGGCCATCATCAACGTGGCCTGGCTGCTGGTGGTGCTGCACCGAAAGGTCGGCAAACTCGGCATGCGGAGCCTGCTGAAGTCATCCGCCAAGACCACGGTCGCGACGGCTGCGATGGCTGCGGCGATCTTCGCCGCCCAGTGGGCCGTCGGGGCCGCGGGGCAGCAGTGGCTGCCGCGGGCAGCAACTCTTGGCCGGGTCGCGGCGCTCGCAGGGGCAATCCTGGCTGGGTCCGGCGCGTTCCTGATAACCGCCCGACTGCTTGCCTGCCGCGAACTCGGCGAGCTTGTCCGCCGGCCCGCGAAATCAAACGGGATTGGTGGCTCAGTGTGATGCCGGTGCCGCAACGCAACCGGCTCAGATGATAACGCGGATGATAACGCGGGCACTTGCGTTCCGGCCGCGGTGCGGAAACAATTGGAGGCGTCAGAGTGACGCCAAGCCAAGTTCATCGAAGGGATGAAACATGCAAGTAATCGCCATAAACGCAAGCCCCCGCCCCGACGGCAATACCGCGATGCTGCTGGGCAAGGCGCTCGAGCCGATCGCCTCGGAGGGGATCAAAACGGAAATCTTCCAGCTCGGCGGCAAGCCGATCGCCGGCTGCAAGGCCTGCTACGCCTGCTTTAAGAACAAAGACCGCCGCTGCATCCAGGCCGACGACCCGGTGAACGAGTGCATCCTGAAGATGGCCGAGGCGGACGGGATAATCCTCGGCTCGCCGACGTACTTCGCGGACATCACGCCGGAGCTCAAGGCCCTGATCGACCGGGCCGGGCTGGTGTCGATGGCCAACGGGTCGATCTTCCGCCGCAAGGCGGGCGCCGCCGTGATCGCCGTGCGACGCGGAGGCCAGATACACGCATTCGACTCGATCAACCACTTCTTCCTGATCAGCCAGATGATCGTGCCCGGCTCGTGCTACTGGAACTTCGGCATAGGCCGAAACAAGGGCGAAGTCGCCGACGACGAAGAAGGCCTGAAGACCATGCGGATCCTCGGTGAGAACATGGCCTGGCTTCTGAAGAAGATCGGGTGATGATTCGCAAGAAGGTGATGAAATAAAGGGGACAGGCGACTTTTTAGGCTGTCCCCTTTTTCTTCAAGCCGAGACTGCCCTGCGGCGTGTGGCGTTTGCGCCGACCGTGGCGTTCTCCAGGGCCGTGACGATCGCCTCGTGAAGCTCGTCGGTGGTGAACACCGGCTTCATCAGCAACTCGTCGCCGCCCTTCTGCCATGCCCGCCAGGCGATGTCGTAGCGGTCGAGCCAGCCCGTCAGCAGCACGGCTGGGCGATTGTCTGGCGCCGCATTTTGCAGCATGCCCAGGAAGCCTTCCTCGGCCAGTTCTGCCGCGACGATGACCAGGTCCGGCCGCCAGTGCGCGGCGCGGGCCAGGGCGTCGTCCAGCCGGGACTCCTGGACTACCAGGTGGGCGTGGCTCTCAAGATACGTCGAGGCCATCCTGGCAAACCGCCAGTCCGGCTCCACGATAAGCACTTTCATCGACATGGGCCTGCCTTTCCGCAAGAAACACGACACCAACATAGAAACTATCGGCCAGGCGGAGCAGGGGGATGAATACATTTCGTTTCCCAGTGGGGTGCGAAAGGCAAAGAACTCTTCAGCAGGGATGCGGGGGCGGCATAAAGATGACGAGGATGAGCAAGCCACGGCAAAATAGCTGCATGGCCAATTCACTCCAAACAGACCAGGGAACGAAGGCGCCAACGGCATTGCGTATGAACTTATCTCGGGCGAGAAGAACAGACGATGCTAACATCAAAGTGCAGATCACAGTCGCCGGCAGCAGGTACCCAAGGAGCCATCCCCATGCCCGCCTGGCCATTGACGCGCGGTAGCAGGCAATAATGGCAATTGGCACCAGCATGAAACAAGCCAGTATCGGTACGCTGGGCGGGTAATACATGAATGCTGCAATTCCTCCGATCTGGCTGAAATCAACTGACCGGGGAAAAACCATGTAGCGATATTCGGGCACCCCCAAGCCACCCCCGAGCAGGACGGCGGCAGTCGTGCCAACTAGAGCCGTGTGCAGGATGGTTATCCACATGGCGGCCTGCCAGACGTAGAACTGGCGCGCGCTTGGCTTGGCGGGGTGGACCTCCGCGCCGATGACTGTCTCGGTTTCATTCATGGATTACACCCCCGGAATTGTCGTACGCTCCGGTGGCGGCTCTGCCCTTTGGAGTGCGGCGACAAGCCCCAAAGGGGCGCCCTCGCCGCTTTGGCTCGTGTACAAAGCAGCAGAAAAGCCGTGAGCCGAACGGCCCTTGTTGGTGGCCCTCGTCTGGCTCACGCCTGTAACAGAGCGCACAGGCGCTATCGAAAGCGGCGACTAATGTCGCCGCACTCCAAAGGCTGTCGCGTCTTCGTAGCATCCGTCCAATGGAGACTCCCCTTCATCTCGTCATCGCCAACGCGCTGTCATCCTTGCCCTAATCCGGCACCTGTTTCGTAACCTCGCTCACGGCCTTGATCGCGATCATGCGGTCCAGGGCCAGCTTGGCACCGTCGGCCTCTTCCGGCTCGACGGTTACCTGGTTGACAACCCGGCCTTCGGCGAGGTTGTCCAGCACCCACAGCAGGTGGGGCAGGTCGATAAAGTGCATGGTCTGGCATAGGGCCGGGGCGTCGGAAAGCACGCGGATGAACTGGCCCGGGTGGCGTTTGGCCAGGCGGTTGACGAGGTTGCTCTCGGTGCCAATCGCCCACTTCGAGCCGTCGGGGGCCGCATCGACGGCGCGGATTATCTGCTCGGTGCTCCCGGCCGCGTCGGCTAGGCGGACCACCTCGCGGGGGCACTCGGGGTGGACGATCACGCGGATGCCCGGGTGCCGCTGCCGCACAGCCCCGACGTGCCCGGGCGTGAACCGCTGGTGGACGTAGCAGAATCCCTTCCAGAGGAAGAACGTCGCGCGGGCGGCGTCGGCGGGCGAGATTCCACCGTTCGGCAGGGCGGGGTCGTAGACGACGCACGCATCGTCGCCGTAGCCCATCGCGGCGGCGGTGTTCCGTCCAAGGTGCTGGTCCGGCACGCAGAGGATCTTTTTCGCCCCGGCGCCGCCGGCTTCACTCGATGCCAGTGCCCACTCGAAGACGTTGCGGACATTGCTCGACGTGCAGCACGCCCCGCCCGCCTGCCCGGTGAGGGCCTTGATTGCGGCTGAGGAGTTCACGTACGTGATCGGCACGATCCGCGCTCCGCCGCTCATGGCGGAAAGCTCATCCAGCGCCGCGGCCACGCCGTCCGCGTCGGCCATGTCAGCCATGTTGCACCCGGCCCGCATGTTCGGCAATATAACGACCTGCTCGGCCGATGAGAGCACGTCGGCCGACTCAGCCATGAAATGCACGCCGCAGAAGACGATGTACCTTGCCTTGTGCTGCTGGGCGGCAAGCTGGGAGAGCCTCAGGCTGTCGCCGGTGAAGTCAGCCAGGGCGATTACCTCGTCGTTCTGGTAGTGGTGGCCGAGGATGCAGAGGTCCGCTCCGAGTTGGGCCTTTCGCTCCATTGCCCGGCGGCGCAGCTCGTCCGATCCGGCGCGTAGGTACGTCTCCGGCAGCGGCGGCTGATATTGTGGCACTTTGCGTTGCGTTGTCATTATCTCATGATAAGAACACCGGCACGGGGCCGGCGAGGATGTCGAACTCGCTGATGATGCTCCGGTCGCCGGAAAGGATCATTTCCTTGTTCATCCGCAGCGCGGGCATTTTGTCCGCCAGCCAGCGGCGGGCGACGGCGAGTTTCTTGGTGCTGGCGGTGGCGGCGTCGCAGAACAGCGTCCCGACGATCAGCGTGATGCCCATGTCCACGAGCTTTCGCCCGTAGAGGTCCATGTACTCCGTGCCGCCCTGGGCCTTGACGAACGCGACGGCCTCGGCAAGATCGGCCAGGCCGGCGCGAATCTGCTCGATCAGCGGCTGGAGCTCCGCGGGCCACTCGGTGCGAGCATCGAGTATTCCCGTCACCACGGTCTCGACCGAGCCGCTCGAGACGCCGCGTACGGCCGCGATAATCTGGAGCTGGCTCGTGCCCTCGTAGATAGTCGTGATCCGGCTGTCGCGCAGGTGCCGCTCGGATGCGTAGTCCTTCATGTACCCGCTGCCGCCAAGGACGGAGATCGCGTCGTTAGCGACCCGCATCGACATCTCGGAGGCGTAGTATTTGCTCATCGGTGTGAGCAGGCCGTTGACCCGCTTGTAGCTGCGGGCGAGCTTCTTGAGCACCTTGGCCTCGTCGGCGGGCACCTCGGTGAACTCGACCCTCTTCAGGGCGCCCATCTCGATGTCCACGCAGAAGCTGGCCCAGTACGTCAGCGCCCGCGCGGCCTGGATGTCCACGCTCATTTTCACCAGCAACTCGCGCACGGCTGGGAAGTTCTCGATGGCTGTCTCGAACTGCTTGCGGCTGTGGGCGTAGTCGCGCGCCACGCGGTACGCGGCCTCGCCAATGCCTATCGACTGGGCGGCGATGCCGACCCGCGCGCCGTTCATCAGGCTCATTACGTACGTGATGAGCCCGCGCTGGCGATCGCCGATAAGCTTGGCCGGGGCGTGGTCGAAGAACAGTTCGCACGTCGGGCTGCCGTGGATGCCGAGCTTGTTTTCCAAGCGGCGGACCTTGACCTTGGCTCCGCGGTCGACGACCAGCAGGCTAAGCCCGCGGCCATCGGTTATCTCCGGCTCGGTCCGCGCCAGGACCAGCAGGACCTCGCCACAGCCGTTGGTGATGAACCGCTTTACGCCGTGGACGAACCAGTCGCCCTTATCGTCCTGGTACGCCCTGCACCTTACGGCCTGAAGGTCGCTGCCGGCGTCGGGCTCGGTAAGCACCATCGCGCCGGTCCACTCGCCGCTGGACATGCGGTGAAGGTACTCCTGCTTGATTTCCTCGCTGGCAAAGGCGTTGATGGTCTCGGCTATGCCCTGCAGACCGTAGATGTTCATCAGGGCCGCGTCGGAGCGGCTGATGATCTCGTTGCTCATCGTGTACAGCAGGTTCGGGCAGTTGATCCCGCCGAAGCGGTACGGCAGCGTGAAGCCCATCATGTCGGCCTGGCCGAGGCGGCGCAGGGCCTCGCGGATGCCCGGTGCGTACGTCACCGACCCGTCGGCGTTGAGCGTGTTGCCGACCTGGTCGGTCTCCTCAGCCGTCGGGGCGATCGTTTCGCCGGCGATCTGGCCGATGACCTTCATGATCCGCTCGTAGTTGTCAACCGCGTCGGCGACGTTCTCGGGGGCGAAGTCGAACTCGCCGTGGAAGCGGAAGCCATCCTCCATGATGCCCGCCAGGCGAGCCATGTCCATGTGATGGAACAGAAAACGGATGTCTTCGTTGTCAGTATAAAAGTTCGCCATCTTGGTAAAACCTTCCTGAATGTAAGTTCAGCGCCGGCCTAATGTTTTTGCCTCTCTTGGCCGCTTGCGGTATAATATCAGCTATGATTCTGAAGCTGCCCAACGACGATCCCGAGCGTGAACGCGAGTTCGAACTCGATTACCTTCTTTCTCTCACCACGCGCGAGCGGTTCGAGATGATGAATCGCAGCAGCCGCGAAATAATGCAGATGCTTATCCGCAATGGACATCGAAAGCCTTTTGAAATCATTAAACGCCCACTGCGTTGAATACGTCGTCATCGGCGCCAGGGCGTTTCCCGTTTACGGTTATTCGAGGTCAACTCTCGATATCGATATCTTCATTCGATCCGATCCGGCCAATGCCAAACGGGTTCTCGATGCACTCCGCGAATTCGGCTACGACGTAACCGACTTGACGGCTGATGATCTCTTATCCTTCAAAGTCCTTATTCGTCAGTATCTTGTCGACGCTGACATACATCCTTTCGTCACCGGCATCGCGTTCGATCAGGTCTGGCGGAACAGAGTATCCAACCTATATGGCGCGACGCCGGCATCGTTCGCGTCACTGGACGACCTGATCCAGATGAAGCAGGCCGCCAACCGGCCCAAGGATCAGGACGACCTGAAGTATCTGCTGTCGCTCAAGAGCCGCAACTCGAATCAGCAATGAATCTTCCTCTGACTTCCTGGAGCTCCGATTCCGGAAATCCGCAATCCGCAATCCGCAATCAGAGCGTGGGCTTCAGCCCGCGCTCTGTTTCGCCGCCTCTTCGACGCTGGCTCCTCGGCGGATCGCCTTGATCAGCCGGGGGATGACCTCGTTGAGGTCGCCGACGATGCCGTAATGGGCCACCGAGAAGATCGGGGCGTCGGGGTCGGAGTTGATCGCGAGGATCTTGGCTGAGCCTTCCATGCCCGCGCGGTGCTGGACGGCCCCGCTGATGCCGCATGCTATGTACAGGGCGGGGCGCACCGTCGTGCCGGTCTGGCCGATCTGGTGGTCGTGGTCCACGTAGCCCAGGTCAATCGCCGCTCGCGAGCCGCCAACGGCACCGCCAAGGCAGTTGGCCAGGTCCCATACGTGCCGGAAGTTCTCCTTGCTGCCGACACCCGCGCCGCCGGCGACGATGATCCTGGCCGCCTTGAGGTTCACCTTTTTGGGCCGACGCTTCATCTCCACCAGCGTCAGGGGCAGTTTCACGCCATCAAGGGCGGCCTGGACCTTGACAACCTCGCCGGTGCGACCGGCGTCAGGCTCGATCATCGCCATCACGCCCTCGCGAACCGTCGCCATTTGCGGCCAGCGGTCGAAGTTCACGATCGTCGCGATGATGTTGCCACCGAAGGCCGGGCGAATCTGGAGCAGAAGGTTCTTGTGCGTCACCTGGGTGCCCGGGGGGGTGTGGTCGCCGATCTGGAGGTCCGTGCAGTCGGCGGTCAGGCCGCACTTGGCGGCGCTGGCGACCGTGGGGGCAAGGTCCCGCCCGATGGCGGTGGCGCCGAAAAGCACCACCTGCGGCTTGCGCTCGGCGATAAGGTCGCAGAGCACCTTGCTGTAGCCGGAGGCCTGGTAATGGCCCAGCCGCGGGTCCTCGACGAGGTACACCCGGTCGGCGCCGTGGCTGATAAGCTCGCCCGCCAGGGCCGCGACTTTATCGCCCACAAGCACGACCGAGACGCTCACCGAGAGCGCGGAGGCCAGTTCGCGGGCCTTGCCAAGCAGCTCGAGCGGCACTTCCGACAGCTTGCCCTCTTCCTGCTCCGCGAAAACCCACACTTCGCCGTTTCGGTTCACTTCGATCATGGTCTGTTCCGGGAAGATAGTAGTAAGTAGTAGTTAGTAGGTAGTAAGTAGTAGGACAAAAAACAGCGGAAGCCCAGGGATAGCAATCCCTGGGACCCTGGACCGCTTAACCTATTGTGTGGTCTTCGATCAGTTCGCCCACGAGTTTCGTCAGGCCATCATCGGTGGGGGGGAACTCGCGATACTCCCCGCCAGCCAGGACCACCGACTGGATCCTGTGGACCTTGGTGGGGCTGCCGTCGCGCCCGCACCATGCCAGGTCGGCGGCGATGTCGTCGAGGTTCCACGTCTCGATGAGCATGCCCTTTGCCGCCAGTGCAGCCTGTCGCGCCTTGACCTCGGCAGCCTTGGCATCGTCGGCCGCGCCGGGCATTTCATCCGCGACGGCCTTTGCTATCTCCGTGGCCGCCTGGGCCTTTTTGTACTTCATCATCCGCTTGATCGACGGCGGGCGGGGGGTGTTGGCGGTGTCCATCACCGTCAGCAGGCACGGCACGGGGCAATCCACGACCTCCCATCCATTGCCGATGTTCCGCCGCAGACGGAGGTTGGAGTTCACGTCCATCAACTGCTCGACGTAAGTTACCAGCGGCAGGGAGAGTTTCTCGGCAAGCTGCGGACCCACCTGGGCGGTGTCGCCGTCGATTGCTTGCCGCCCGCAGAGCACGACGTCCGCGCCGATCTTCCTTACCGCGCAGGAAAGGATGTAGCTGGTAGCCAGGGTGTCGCTGGCGGCGGCCCGGCGGTCGGTGACGAGCACCCCCCGGTCGGCGCCGAGGAACATCGACTGCCTCAGGACATCGCACGCCGCCGGCGGGCCCATGGTCACGACGGTGACCGTTCCGCCGACGCGGTCGCGGATCTCCAGGGCGGCCTCGAGGGCGTTGAGGTCCTCGGGGTTGAAGATCGCCGGAAGCGCGGCCCGGTTGACCGTGCCGTCATCCTTCATCGCCTCGCCGGTGATCCGCTTGGTGTCCGGCACCTGCTTGACGCATACAACGCACCTGATTGCCATCGTCACTCCCGAAATCATCTATCTGGGCTCACCCGGGCGCCTCGCATCCGCGCCCGGTGAGGCCCGCGCCTGTTTGTGCGCACAATACAATAGTGGTCCGCCATAGCGAATCACCAGCCAACGAGCAAGGAGGCGATAGTACGGAAATGCCCCGCCGGGCGTCAAGGCGAAATATTTCCGGCACAAGTTGCCTGACAATGGAAAGAATTGGTCGCGAGCGAGCCCACCACCTGCCGCCGGCTGACGATTCCCGTTCCGTTGTCTTGCAGTTCCAGGTTCCTGGCTCCGGGTTCCGCCGTTTAGCCGTTGCTGGCTACCTGAGAGACGACATGTTACCTTCTTATGGAACCCAAACATGGACCTCTACGATCACATCGCGGGCGACTATGACGTCGTGACCGGCGCGGCCGGGCGGCGGCAAGCGGCCCAGACCATGCTGGCTGAACTGCGGCGGCGGCACCCGCTGGAGTCCGTGCTGG
>Ga0265595_1003064_pt1 | contig 10616 bp, 5 predicted proteins | sample saktaG_15_FD_190148 | JGI IMG/M metagenome (GOLD analysis project Ga0265595, IMG submission 190148) | Saline water microbial communities from Sakinaw Lake, British Columbia, Canada - sak_2013_06_06_50m | ecosystem: Environmental > Aquatic > Non-marine Saline and Alkaline > Saline ... | reverse complement strand
CACCAGGAGTTGACCAGGCAGTTCGTGGTGGGTATGCACCAGCGAGCCCTGGGGACCGCCGCCGCCCTGATGGATGCCGTCGATCTCACCGGGCATCGAGTGTTGGCGGACATCGGCGGAGGGCCCGGCACCTATTCGATGCTTATGCTGCAGAGGTATCCGGGCCTGAGGGCCCGCATCATGGACCTGGCGCCCATCCTGGATGTGGCCCGTACTCTCGTCGCGTCCTCCGGCGTTGGCGACCGGATCGAGATGGTGCCCTTCGACGCGACGGCCGATGATCTTGGAAATGGCTTCGATGCGGCCTTGGTGTCCGGCCTGCTGCACCGGATGACGGCGGAAACGAGCCGAAGTATCCTGCGGAAGGTCTACGCGGGCATGGCGCCGGGAGGGCTGATTGCCGTGAATGACCTCTTCACCGTTCGCGGCGGGCCGGCAATGGCTGTTCTGTTCGGACTTCAGATGCTGCTGACCAACGAAACGGGGGGCGCGCACGAGGCGAGTGACGTGGCCTCGTGGCTGGCGCAAGCCGGCTTCGTGGATGTAAGAATCACCGAGTCGGTTCCCCATACCGTCGTCATCGCCCGCAAGGCTGCCGCAATTCGTTCGTGAAACGCACCCAGACTGTGGTCAAGATGGGGAATCTATGAAAGTCTGTTTGCCACCTCGGATATGCTTACAGTTCGAGTGCCGAGCAGCGGTACCGTTGAGTTGGTCCAGCGACTTTCGGCCTCACCTATCCCGAATAGGGTTGGGGGTCTTGACACCACAGAATCACGTGGTAACCTATGGCCGCAGTGACAGTAACGAGGCTCAGGAGACTACACTTGCCAGACATTCCCGCCTTCCAGATGGGCCAAGAACGGCAGGCTAGCCACTCCAAGCTTCACGCCCCGCGGAACACGACGGTTGAGGGAGTGTTCAAGGGCGGGAAACTCGAGACGATGAAGGTTGTGCCGGAAAGCCGGGCGAAGGACGTCGAGGTAATGGCGGCACAGTGACGCTATTTCCCTTCAGAAGCAGGAGGCCACAAACACCTGCTGATCGAGTGGCGAGAGTTTGTGCGAATAGATCAAGGACTCGAAACCGAAGTTCTGGGCCAAGTTAGGGAATAACCTATCACTTACCAAACCCCATCTCGGAAAGATGGGTTAACATCATGAGCGTAAAGAAAACAGGCCGTTCATTCATACGGGACCTTCTCTCTCTTGATCATCAGGCCGGCCCGACTGTTTCGAGCGCGTCCGGAAATCGCCCGGGAAAACCATTGCGTGAATAATCTACCGGCATCACGCTGTTACAACAGTCGGCATCGGGGCTGGACGTGTTTGCTCCTGTTTGCTTCGGGTTTCTCGGGGCTGATTTACCAGGTGTTGTGGATGAAGCAGCTCGGACTGCTTTTCGGCAACACCGCCTACGCGGCGGCGGCCACCTTCACAGCCTTCTTTCTCGGATTGGCCGTCGGCGGATGGTTGTGGGGACGCCGGGCGACACGCATGGACAATCCCCTTTGCGGATACGCGGTGCTGGAAGCGGGGATTGCCCTTACGGCCCTGCTCTACTTTGTGGTTCTGCCTGCATATGGGTGGATTTATCCCTTGATCTTTCAGCCGGGCGGCGGTTCGCCTGCTTCTGTCGCGACAAAATTTGGCCTGGCCCTGTTGCTCGTGTTTCCGCCCGCGCTGTTCATGGGCGGAACCGTGCCGCTGATGGGTCAAACGCTCATCCGTGACGGTCGCCAGTTTGGCAGAGACGCCTCTTTATTGTACGGGGTCAATACCCTGGGCGCGGCACTGGGCGCATATCTGGCCGGCTTTCATCTGCCGCTCTGGCTGGGTTACCGGGGCGCCTATGGTGTTGCCCTGGGCATTACCCTTTCGGTTGCAGTCGTGGCGTGGATGCTGTCCCGGGTGGCGGCACCGTCATCCAAGGCCGACGCCCTCATTCAGGAAAGCGCGGAAGCGGAACCAGTCGCCCTGTCCCGGCGGGCCGTTACCTGGCTGAGCTTCATGTCTGGGTTCGGAGTGCTTGGTTTCGAGGTGCTCTGGACCCGTATGTTTGCCCAGGTCCTTCAGAATTCGGTGTACACCTATGCGGCCGTGCTGGTGACCATCCTACTGTGTCTGGCCGTTGGGGCCGGCCTGGCCAATGGGCTCGCGCGGTTCGCCTGGAGGCCGTCGCGCGTCCTCTGTGGACTATTGGTCGCTGCTGGGCTCTCAGCGGGTATGACGCCGTTTGTTTTTATGGCCCTCACCGACAACATGAGGATGGTGGGTGGTTCACCGGAATGGACGGGCTATGTGTTCGAGGTGTTCAAAACGACGATTCTCGTGCTGGGCATTCCGGGTTGTCTGCTCGGTACGGTGTTTCCATATCTGTTGAAAACATGCGAATCCCGGCTTATGAGTGCGGGCAAGACACTGGGCGATTGTCTGGGAATCAACACCGTCGGTGCCATTCTGGGATCCCTGTGCGCCGGCTTCGTGCTGTTGGATTGGATTGGTCTCTGGCCCGGTGTTCTGGCCTTTTCCCTCTTCTACCTGGTGCTGGCGGCGACATTTCCTGCTCCGCTGACCCACTTGGGCGTTGCGTGGCGTGCCGTAGCCGCTCTGGGGATCCTGCTGAATGTCTTTTGGCTTAATCCTTCAAGCCTCCCAAGGGTGCTGATCAACGAGAACGGGGACGGCGAAACGCTGGTGGAAGTCTTTGATGGCAGTAGCGGAACGGTTGCGGTCACGCGCACCTTTGGGCATCTCGGAATCAAGCTGAACAACCATTACGGAATCGGGTCCACCGGGTCTTTCATATCACAACAGGCCCAGGCTGACATCCCTCTGACGATCCGCCCGCAGACCCACAGCGTGTTCTTTCTGGGAATGGGCACCGGCATCACGCCCGGCGCGGCGCTGGCCCCGGAATATGCCGTTCAGCGTGTGGTCACCTGTGAACTTGTTCCGGAAGTGGCGGCCGCGGCCCGGAAATACTTTGCACCTTATGTCAATGGACTGTTCAGCGATCCACGGTCGTGTGTTGTGATCGACGACGGGCGGCACTACCTTCAGGGCACGCGGGAACAGTTTGACCTGATTGATGCCGACCTGTTCGTTCCCTGCCGGTCCGGTGCGGGCAGTCTCTATTCGGTTGAACACTTCCGGGCCGTTTTGCGGCGTTTGAAGCCGGGCGGCTGGTTTGTGCAATGGTTGCCGCTCTATCAGGTAAGCCGTGAAGAGTTTGGCATCATCGTCCGCACCATGCTGGAAGTGTTTCCCCAGGTGACCTTGTGGCGCAACAATTACTGCCCGGGTTTTGATGTCGTGGGCCTGGCCGGTCACCGGGAAGCCGTGCCCCTGCCGGCCGTCACACCGCGCGTCAGTAACAGCCGTGTGACAGCCGTGACAGGCAAGAGCGACGAAGATCTGGAGACGCTCGAATTGCCGTTCAATCCGCAAACCGCCCTGATGTTCTATTGCGGCAATCTGACGGCGGCACATCAACAATTCGCCGAATACCCAATGAACAGCGATGATCATCCTTGGATCGAATATCTTGCCCCGCGCTCCCAGCAAATGGAACTGAGCCGGCCGGCCTCCCGCTTTGTGGCCAGCGAACTGTTGGCCTTTCTGGTGGCCCTGCAGCAGGCGTGCCAGGCCGAGTCCGATCCCATGCTCGCCAACCGATCATTGGCCGACCGGAGGTTGCCCAGTGCCGGTTTGAATCTCTACAAGGCGTACCTTGCCGATTCCCGCGGCAACCGGGACATGCGGAAACAGGCTTGGGATGGTTTTGTCAGCGATTGGCTGGCTGGGGCGACCCAGAAGTGAGGGGTCGCAGACGTCGGTCACGCCTGCCATCATCCGATGTTCAATGCTTCAAGCGGCTCAGCGACTTGGAGCCTTCTTTACCCCCGCCGGACATCGTCAGGAAATACGAAGGGCGAGAGCCAGACAGGACCATTGGTGTGTCGTCAGGAGAGGGAGGCATCTCTCGGAGCAGGCTGACTGAACACGTTATTCTTGCGCGGGCATCTCGCCCTGGTTCGACATCCGATTGTCACAGTCGTCACCGGGGCCGCAAAGCCACGGTCCCTTCGCGAGGCCGGGGAGGCAAACAGACACGACTCTTCTCTGCGTCCCCTGCGAGCTCTGCGTGAGGTGTTCTTCTTGGTTGTTTCGGCCGCTCAGGCCCTGCGGCGTCGGGCCAGAGCAAGTGCGCCTATGGCCAGCAGGCCGAGTTGCGGGGCCTGGGCCTGCATAGCGTTATCGACCCGCCCTGCCGATCCTGGCGCGCCGTCGCAACAGGCTTGCCGCGCCGAACATCAGGAGCATCGCGGAGCAGGGCTCAGGGGTCGTCGCGAAGACCGGCCCGCCGTTGCCCATGTTGGCCATAAGGGTGCTGAGGTCGGCCCAGTCCACCGTGCCACTATCGTCGAAGTCGCCCACGGCCACTCCGCCGCCGACGCCGGCGCCGAAGTTCTGCTTCAGGGTGATGAAGTCGGCCGCGTCAACGACGCCGTCGAGGTTGGTGTCGCTGGTCAGGCTGGAAATGCCCACCCCGATCAGGTAGACGCGCCCGGCTTCCACGATGATCTGTGCGCCGGAGGTGTCCCAGTCGACTTCGGTGTCGTCGATGTTGGCAATGCCGAAATCGCCCAAGCCGACGTAGGCGCCGGCAAAGGTGAACAGGTCGTACTGCACCATGCCGTTGGGCGCGTCGCCGCCGGCGTCGACGAGTTTGACCTTCCAGTTGTCGTTGAGGGTCAGGCCTCCCGTGGTGATGTCCACCATGCCGCCGTTGGTGCCGTCGAAGGCCCACTCAAAGACGGCGTTAGCGGCCATGGAAACGTCCCCGCCGCCGACGGTAAGGGTTCTGGTGCCGTCGCCCGGGGCAACCTTGCCACCGGTGTTTACGATCAGGCTCTTGACGCTGCCGTCGCCGGCGAGCCGGCCGGTGCTGTTGACCGTCACGTCGCTGGAGTCGATCGAGCCCACCCGCAGCGTGCCAGCGTTGATCGTGGTCGCTCCGGTGTAGGTGTTCACGGCAGACAGCGTCCAGGTGCCGGTGCCGTTCTTGATGACTCTGTTGCCGCTGCCGGAAATCACGCCGGCGAATTCAGCCGTCCCGTAGGTGGAGCCCTGGAAGGTGATGGTCTTGCCGGCCCTGGTGCCTACTATCAGGTCGCTGGTGAACTTCAGCAACCCTGTCGGGCCAGACTGGTCGAGGATCACGGCGCTGTCCCCTTCGGTGCTGAACGCGATCACGCGGTCGGTGGTCTCTCCAGTGCCGGTATAGATCAGCCTGCCAGTCGCCCCGTATTGGTTCGCCCCTATCACGATGGTGCCATTGGCCACGGTGGTCGGCGCGCCCAGGTTGCTGCTGGCAGAGTGGACCGTGCCCAGTTCGGCATCCGTGAACACGCTGTTAATCGAAGATACGCTGATCGCGCCCTTGTAGATGATCGTTTGGCCCGTATAGGTGTTGTCGCCGGTGAGCGTCAGGGTGGTGGGGTCGGGCCAGTAAGGATCGAACTTCGACAGGCCGAGCACATTGGCGCCGCCATTGGGGTTGTCGATGTTACTGGTGCACGTGAAATCGCCGCCGCGGGTATCGAAACAGATGAACGAGCCGCTGGCGAAACCGCCAGTGTCACTGCCCAGGGCCGTCAGGGCTTCGATGTCGGCCGACGTGAATTGCCCCACGCCGCCGACGGCGAAGACGGCGGTTGATCCGGCCGTAACGATGAGGTTGTCAGCGGTCCAGCTTGTCCCGGAGGCGTTGGCGTTATAGAGCGATACGCGGTTGATAAACTTCAAAACGCCGTTAATCGTTGTGCTGCCGGTATAGGTGTTCGTGCCGGAAAGGGCACTCATCTCTATCACTCGCGTGCCATTTAACGTCAAGCTACCCGACCCGGTCACGTCGCCGGCAATTTGTATGCCTCCGTTATCCCCCACATCAATTACCACGTTGCCGCCCAAGGTGACTGGCCCAGTCAGTCTGTCAGACGCATAGCCATTCGTCGCTTCGATGCGCGCATCTGTTATGTAAAGATCGTTCTTCACAATATTCCTGTTCAGGTAGAGAACGGATCCAGGCATAAGCGTAACGGGGCCAGTCCCCAGAACAGAGGAATCCACAAGAAGGTCCATCTCGAGTGCGCCGGATTCGACTGTCGTGCCGCCGCTGTAAGTGCTGCCCTCGATGCTGACGAACAGCCTTCCGCTGCCGATCTTCTTCAGCGCGACGGGGCCGACGCCGTCATCGAACGTGCCGGTGAAGCTGACGTTCCTGTCGTCGTCGCCGACGGTCAGGGTGCCGACGCCGGCAGCGCTGTTTGTGACGGTGCCCGTGCCGCTGAACCCGTTGACCGTCACGCCAAGGCCGTTCAGGTCAAGTGTGCTGCCAAGGGTCACGTCGCCTTTGTCCGGGCCGTGGGGAAGTGCATCGGCTACACCAATCTTCAGGGTTCCCACGAGGATATTCGTGAGGCCCGAGTAGGTGTTTACGTTACTGACGATCAGCGTGCCGTCGCCGATCTTGGTCAGGCCGAAGCCCTCGCCCGATATCTCGCCGCCTGCGACGACGTCTCCCGAAGGCGTGTTGATCGCGAGACTGCTGCCCAGGGCGATCGGCAAGTTGACGGTCTGGGTGTTCGCCGAGTCATTCTGGATGATGTTGCCGTAGAGGTCGCCGGTCAAGGTGACGGCGTTGCCTGTCAACGTAAATGCGTTCGCGTCGCTTGCGAATTGGATGCTTTGGAACGAACTGCCCGTCGTGTTATTATTACTCACATCGCCGGCGTTGCCCGCGGCGGAATAGGCGAGCGTATCGCTGGGGACGGGGGCCGCTCCGCCCCAGTTGTCGGCAACGCTCCAGTTTCCGCCATTGGGGCCGCTCCAGACTGGCCCCTGCCCGATCGTCAACGTGACGTAGCCCGGGTTGAGAGTGCCGAAGGCATAGCGGGCGCCGGGGGCCGGGTTGAGGATGGACAAGTTAGAGACGCTGCCGCCCAGAGTTCCGGAATACGCCAGGAGATCGTAAGTGCCGGGAGTGTTGACCGGACTGGTGTTGCTGCCGCCCTGATAGAAATTGAAGCCGCCGCCGAGGATGGTCAGGCCGTCGGAATCGCTGACCGTGATCTGGTCAAGGTTGGTGGTGTCCGCGATATTGAAGTTGAGGATGCTGCCGCTGGCGAGGCTCAAGGTGCTGGTCGCAAGGGTAGCGATACCGGTTTCCGTGCCGGGGGCAACCTTGCCGCCGCTCAGTATGCTCAAGCCGCCCGCATAACTGCCGTTGCCGCCGGCTGTGCCGCCGCTGTTGACGGTCACGGCGCTGGTGAGCGATCCGTTCAGCTCCAGCGTTCCAGCGTTCACGGTCGTGGCGCCGCTGTAGTTGTTGGTGCCGGCCAGAGTCAGGGTCTGGTCGCCTTCCTTGACGAGGCCATGGGCCGAGGCGTCGCCATCGCTGATTGCGCCGTTGATGACGATGTTCCCCCATTTCGCATTGATCGTCTGGTTCGAGCCGGCGCCGGTCAGGCCGATGCCGTGGCTGATGGTCTGAACGGCCGCACTGTTGTTGACGATTTTGCCGCCAAGCGTGATGCTGTTGCCGCTGTTGACGAATGCGCCAGCGTCGAGGTTGAAGCTGATGTCCGCAACCGCCAGGCCGGTGATGTTGTTGTTGGTGGTTGTATTGTTGGTCCCGGCTAAGACGACATTGTCGCCATTGACCGGCGCGGTGACGCCCCAGTTGCCGGCGTCAGACCAGTCGTACGTCGGCGATGGTGTGCCGCCGCCAGTCCACGTCGGGCCCGCCACGTACACCGTGCCGTACATGGCGATCTCGTCGATGCAGTTGCCCGCTTGGGTGACGATCCGCAGCCCGGCGGCGTTGATGGGGGTGGTGAAACTGAAAACGTGGTCGTACACGTCGGTCGTGGTCAGCGAGCCGATCGTCGTCCACAGCGAGTCGTAGGCCCCGTCGGTGTTCGTGAGGTCGGCCGAGGGCGCCGCGGCGTACTGGATATACATCGTGCCACCAATGCGGTCGCCGTACTCATTCAAATTGCTTCGACCGAAGGTAAAGCCGGTGAGGGTGTACAGCGTGGACGAGTATGAGGGCAGCGCTACGCCGGCGAACGACATGTTGACGACACCGTAGCTGCCGCCGAGATCCACATTGCGCGCGTCGCTCAGGCCTGCCGAGATCCAACTGTTGCTGTTGCCGTAAAGGCCGTCGTTGAGGTACTGGATCTGGTGTGGCCCGCCGTACTGGCTGATCGCGAACGGCGTAGCGCCGTTGGTGGCCAGGGCGATATCCACCGGGTCGGTCGGGACCGTCGAACCTGACGGGGCGTTGCCGGTAAACGTGAACTCGCTGCCTGGAAGCACGGCCACGGCGGCCTGGGCACAGGGCGCGCAGCACGCGATGCCGAGTGCGGCCAGCCCGGCCGCGACAAACAGACTAACCCTGAAATTCCTCATGCTTCTCTCCCTTGCTTGGCGTGAAATGCCCTGGTTCATTGCCTGCTCCTTTCGATTTGATCCGCTCCACGAATTGCCTCCTAACGACAGGCTCACCGTGACGACGCGCCACCCATGACCTGAGCGACACTCAGTTAGAGCACGAGACTCATCGCCTTTGGCCTTGGCCTCACGCTCGTTCCGGCTCCACCTCGGTTACGACTGCTCCTCGACCGTCTGTTCTTGCTCAGTGCCGGCCGCGTTGAACTCATCGCAAAATACAGCAAAAGAAATGCATCCGATTATGAAATCGCATCCATTCGCTAACCGATCCAGCCGCCTTTTACCGACTGGAGCTATGGGCGATTATCGACTATCGTAATTATACGCGCTTTTCCAGAAATACAATCACTACTGTCCGGTTGAGCTTTTCGAATACTGCTGTAACAAACGTATTTTCAAGTTGTTGCGACGGAATATGACTGTTTTCGATTTCAACTTGGTTCGCCGTTTCGGCCATGATCTTTCCATCTCATCTTGGAAGGAGCGGGCCTATGAACGCCGGACAGACCATCTTCTCGCAACTGCTGGACTTCCTGCCGACCTACGAGTTCAACCGATGCGTTCGTCGATACTGCGGCAATTACCGCGTGCGGCAGTTCTCTTGACCGTTGCCGGCTGCATCAACTGGGCGGCAGCCTGCCAGGGCGCCCAGAACTTGGACAGGACGACCCACAGCAGCCGAAAGCCGGCGGTGAACCTGAACCTGGGAGAGCCCCTCTGCTCCGTCCGCCGCTTGCATATGCCCAGTTGACTCTCTGCGGCCACCAGCCTGGCCGCCAGGGATGCGCGGGTCTGGAAGAACGTGCTGACGAAACGAAGGAGGTAACCGAGAAGCTCGCCGATGCATGCCAGCAAGTTCCAGAGGTTCAGGAAGAGGTCGATGATGGTATTCATGCGGCCCTGATGGCACGAAAGGTCTCCGATGGCAACCTGCCGTAAGTCCTTATGGTACCGTAGCGACAGAATAATTCGGGGGACCGCAGTCATCGACTGCACTATGTGAGGTCGCAGGGATTTCCAGAGTCGCCGATCACCGCCGGTGTCTGCCGACGAACCGTGTGCCGTAATAACCTGTAATGGCAATAGTTATAGAATCTCCTCAGCGAGTGACTAAACGACCCGAAAAAACCCCTTAGTTTGAGCGGGCTTCGCACTTGACGAACCGCCAAACCGCAGTACAATGAACACGCTCAATGATGTGCTTGGCGACAAGGACGGGCCGCTCAGCCCGTCGTCGCCTTGGGGGAATATTAAGAGAGAGGAAAGTGCTCAATGCTCAAGCACGTATTGGGATTGGCAGTCGTTGTTGTAGCGTTGGCGTCGCCATGCTACGCTCAACTGATCGATCCAAACGCCGACGTCACCTACCATCCCGCGAACACCGCAACGGTGGAAGCAGTTCTGACCGCTCAGATCCTGGGTGTCAAGGGCACGGTCGTTGGTGCCTATGCGGCCGACCCCGATCCCGCCGACCCGGCCGACGGTGACTACTACAGCGATTCACACACCAAGGTCTTCGCCGATCTTGAGGTAGGCGCATCGGGCATTATTTCCCTGGATCAGTTCGATCCGACCCGCCTTATGCCAAACACGACCGATCCGGTTGGCAAGCTTCGGGGCGCGCTGCTCTACTTGACGGTCCACCTTAAGGGAGGCCGGCTTGTGATCGACAACGAGAGCCGACGGGCCATTACGACCGCAACGCTGCAGATCGGTGCCAACCTCGGCGTGAACAACGCGTCCCTCGGCGTTGATGTCTCCGCCAGCTCGTATGCGGAGGCGACCGGAGCCCTTACCGGCGACGTCTATAACCCCGGCGTCCCCGGCGTCCCCTACGACCCCTACGATGGGCAGTTTCCCGATCCGCACCTCAGCGACGCTGAACTCGACCTGTATTCCACGGGGCCCGACAAGCTTGCCGCCATAATCGACCCCAACGACCCCGACAGTTCATTCGTTTACGCACCGATCTTCGTAGACCTCAGCGACCCTGACGATATGGCCCTTTTCACGGGCAGCGGCACGGTTGATTTTGCCTACGTCAGTTCGCCCTATGGACACGTGGATTTCTCACCCAGCCCAATCGCGAACATG
>Ga0265595_1003062_pt1 | contig 10623 bp, 8 predicted proteins | sample saktaG_15_FD_190148 | JGI IMG/M metagenome (GOLD analysis project Ga0265595, IMG submission 190148) | Saline water microbial communities from Sakinaw Lake, British Columbia, Canada - sak_2013_06_06_50m | ecosystem: Environmental > Aquatic > Non-marine Saline and Alkaline > Saline ... | reverse complement strand
CGCTTCAAGAATATCTTTTTTCGCTTTTATAATTTCAACCCCTTTTTTTCTTATTTTCTTAAAAAAATACAAATATGCGATCTTCATCGTTATTATTACATTATTAATGAGTTCGTTTAGCCGTGACCTTGGCAAACGATTCTTAAAAACAGTTCAAATTAGGCAAATTTTATTTAATGAAAAAACCGGGCAAGTATATGTTCCTCAAAAAATCACCACCAAGGAACTGGCTGCGGGTAGTCTTGTTTATAAATTAAAAGGCCAAAAAAAAGAGACTACTGAATCGGCTGCTTTCAGGGAGACACTACTCAGAGAAGCAACCATGGGTGAGAAATTATTAACCGCTTCTGAACAAGCATTGTTTACTGCCTCTCTTTCTGCTGACATAAAGCCTGTTTCCGGTATTGTCTACGATATTTCCTTTGCCACCAGACTCCAAGTTGAATGGCCAAGAGCCGTAAAAGCTTTTCTAAAAAATCCGTTTCTAGGTACCGGACCTTCATCAATTACAGAATCAACCGATAACGATTATTTAAGATGGTTAGGTGAAATTGGATTATTGGGATTTACCGCTTTTCTTTTACTTATCTTCCAATTAGTAAAATTTATTTTTACATCCCTTAAAAAAATTGAAAAAAACAATCAGCCATTATTCTATGCTGTTTTGTTTTCAATCTTCGGCCTACTCATAAACGCTTCATATATTGATGTTTTTGAAGCCTCCAAAGTTGCCTATGTGCTTTGGTATACCCTGGGTATTTATGTTGGAGTTCTAAGTTTACCCCGATCCAATCGGGGTTTAATAAAGAGCAACTAAAGTCTTTTAATTTAATATGGCCAAAAAAGAGTCCCCTGATAGTAAATTTACCAAAATCGATTTGTTTCTTATTAGCGTCCTTCTTTTTATAGCTTTAGTTCTTAGACTATACAAAATCAATGCTCCTTTAACCGATCACCATTCTTGGAGGCAAGTTGACACGGCCGCGGTGGCGAGAAATTTTGCTCAAAGCGGGTTTGATTTATTACACCCAAAATATGACGATCTTTCCAATATCCAATCGGGGAAATATAATCCTCAAGGTTATCGTTTTGTTGAGTTTCCTATCTACAATGCCATGTTCGCTCTTTTTTTTAAATACTTACCCATCTTCTCTCTTGAAATCTATGGCCGACTAATTACAATATTTTTTTCTCTTGCTTTGATTTTTATCATTTACTATCTTGTTCTAAAAGAAGACGGAAGAATAGCGGCTTTTTTTTCCTCACTGATTTTCAGTACTATGCCTTTTTTTGTTTTTTACTCAAGAGTTATTTTACCCGAAATGACCGCCTTGTCTTTTTCTTTCTTGAGTATTCTCTTTTTATATTTATATTCAAAAAATGGGAAAAGGACTCTGTTTTTATCAAATATCTATTATTTAATGTCTATTGTCTTTTTTTCATCGTCTTTACTGGTAAAACCGACCACTATTTTTTATTTTTTTCCTCTAATTTATATTTTTTATAAAAAATTTGGGCTAAATTTATTTAAAAAACTCAGTTTTTATTTTTATTTTCTGCTCTCACTTGCTCCATTAGTTTTATGGCGATTTTGGATGATGAAATTTCCTGAAGGGATTCCTGTTTCAGAATGGCTTTTTTTTCAAGTCAACACTTATCAAGGACGAGAAAATATTTTTTTCAGACCAGCTTTCTTCCGCTGGATATTTGGAGAAAGAATTCTAGATCTTATTTTAGGTGGGTATTTGGTCATTTTTTTTATTGTCGGTCTTCTAAAAAAACCGAAAAGCACCTATCTATTCTTTTGGATTGCTATATCTTCATTAATATATCTTTTAACCTTTCAAGGAGGTAATGTTCAACATGATTACTATCAAATATTGATTCTGCCAGCTTTAGCCATATTTTCCGGCATCGGTATTAGTTTCTTCTTAACTGAAAAAAAAGTATTTATAAATCTTTTCCTAAACGCCTTGTTTATTATTGCCTTATTGGCTTTTTCCCTGTTTTTTTCTTTTTATAAAATAAGAGATTATTATTCTTATAATACGGATTTAGTAAATATGGCCAAAATTATCAAAACTTTGACTCCGCCCGAGGCTAAGATTGTTACGGACACCACGGGCGATACTACTCTTTTATATTTGGCGGAAAGACGCGGATATCCAGCGACAACAACTGATTTTAACACCCTAAAGCAACAAGGAATGCAATATTTTGTTACCATGAAAAAAGAAGTTGCTGATAATCTACAGGATAAATATCAACTAATATTTGATAACGAAAAAATTTATATCTTTAGATTATGATCGTATGAAAATCTTAATGTTGACTCCCTATCTTCCTTATCCGCCGTCATCCGGAGGACAGGTACGTTCTTATAATCTTCTAAAGAATTTAGGCAAAAAACATAAAGTGGTCCTAGTCGCCCTAATTAAAAACGATCAAGAAAAGAAATTTATAAAGAAATTAGAAAAATTCTGCGAGAAAATATATGTCTGTAAAAGATCCGAATCAGCGTGGACTTTAGAAAATGTTGTTAAAAGTGTCTTTGGCCCGTATCCTTTTTTAGTTGTCAGAAACTTTTCCCACCCAGCAAAAGATCTCGTATTTAATTTAATAAAAAAAAACAACTTCGATTTAATCCATGCGGAAACTTTTTATGTTATGCCTCATTTGCCTAAAACAGATATTCCAATTATTTTAGTTGAACAAACTATTGAATATCAAGTCTATCAGCATTTTGTCAATACGCTAAGTTTCTTTTTTTTAAAACCTTTTTTTTACTTTGATATTTTGAAACTAAAATTTTGGGAAAAAAATTATTGGAAGAAAGCAAATATCGTAGTCGCAGTATCTCAAAAAGATAAACAAAAAATGCTTGCTTTATTACCCAGTCTAAAAATAAAAATCATTCCCAACGGCGCCGGTGAAGATCTGATAGAAATATTTAAAAAGAAAAAGATTGTTAAAAAATCAATCTTTTTATACCTAGGGAATTTTGCCTGGCTGCAAAACGTTGAAGCGGCTAATATTTTAGCCAAGAAAATTTTTCCCGAAATAAAAAAGAAAATAACTAACGCTGTTTGTTACATTGCTGGACAAAAGGCTCACGAGAAAATTCATCATCTACAAAAATACGGAATAAAAATCATTGATATTAAACATTTCGATATAAACAAAGTAAAAGAAATATATAGCGATGCTTCAATATTTTTGGCACCAATTCAAGGACCAGGCGGAACTCGACTAAAAATTTTAGGAGCAATGGCCGCTGGTCTTCCAATTATTTCATCTAAGGTCGGAGTTGAAGGGCTTAAAGTAAAACACGGAGAGAATGTTCTTGTTGCCCAAAATGAGAACGAATTTGTAAACAATGCCATAAAACTCCTGCATGATCGAACACTTTACCAAAAAATTAGAGTAAATGCTAGAAGACTGATTGAACAAAGATACAGCTGGAATATAATCGCTCAAGATCTGGACAAGATATATTCGAGTCTTAAAAAAACCTATTATGAAAATAGCCATTGATATTTCTCAAATTGTCTACCAGGGAACAGGAGTAGGAAGGTATATAAAAGGACTAATCGAAGCATTATTAAAATATGATAAAAAGAATCGGTATCTGTTTTTTTTCTCCTCGTTGCGGCAAAAATTAGATAAAAATACAGAAACAAAAATTTGTAAGAGATTTCTTTTAAGAAAATATTCCATCCCACCAACACTTTTAGACTTTTTCTGGAATAGACTTCATATTTTTCCGATTGACAACTTCATTGGAGAAAATGACCTTATCTTAACCTCGGATTGGACTGAACCGCCGTCTCAATCTAAAAAAATAACGGTGATTCACGACTTAGTTTATTTAAAATTTCCAGAAACCTTAAATAAAAAAATAGTTAATGTTCAGAAAAGAAGATTAAAGTGGGTAAAAAAAGAAAGCTCTCTAATTATTACTGATTCTTTCTCCACTAAAAATGACATTGTGGAACTTTTAAAAATTCCCGAAGATAAAGTAAAAGTAATTTACCCACCCGTTGAGATAAATATTCCTACCAACGATGAAGTAATAAAAACAACAAGAAAATACCAAATTAGGAGACCTTTTATCTTAACTGTGGGGAAAATAGAACCGCGGAAAAATATTAAGAGATTAATTGATGCCTTTATAAAAACTAAACTAAACGATGTCGACTTAATAATCGTTGGACCAAGAGGATGGGATAAAACAATGAAACAATTTAACAACCTGCCTGCCGGCAGGCACGGTTTAACAATAAAGCATAGTAATATTAAATTCTTAGGCTTCGTCCCCGATATAGAACTATACTCTCTCTATCAGTCGGCTCTCTTCTTCATCTACCCCTCAATCCATGAGGGTTTCGGTTACCCAGTAGTTGAGGCAATGAAATTAAACTGTCCTGTCGCCACATCCAACACGTCCTCGTTAAAAGAAATTGCTGAAAACGTCGCTCTTTTGTTTAATCCCTATGGTGAAAATTCCATTGCCAAATCGATTATTACTCTTTACCAAAACCATAATTTACGTAAAGAACTTTCTCAAAAAGGCATTAAAAGAGCTGAGCAATTTTCTTTAAATAAGTATGCCCATGATTTAATAAAAACCTTTGAGAGAATTCACAAACTTAATTAATTAAAATATGATAATAGGAATCGATGGTAATGAAGCCAATGTAGAAAAAAAAGTTGGGGTTTCTGTTTATTGTTTTGAGTTATTGAATTATTTTCGTAAAAACAGTTCCCCCGATAACCAATTTGTCATTTATTTAAAAAAAAACCCAAGAAAAGAATTACCAAAAGAAAACAATTATTTCAAATATCGGGTAATAAAAGGTAATTACTTATGGAGCCAAATTTTTCTTCCAGTTAATCTATGCTTTAGAAAAGAAATTGATGTTTTCTTTTCACCAGCGCATTACAGTCCCCGATTTTGCCCTGTACCTTTAATCGTCACTATTCATGACCTTTCCTATTTTTATTATCCAAATGAGTTTTTAAAAAAAGATTTATATCAATTAAAGAACTGGACAAAATACAGTGTTAAAAACGCCAGGAAAATAATCGCTGTCTCAAAAACGACAAAAAAGGATTTGATGAAATTCTATGATACGCCTGAAGAAAAAATTGAGGTTATTTATAATGGATACCAGAAAAATATCAAATATCAAATAACAAATATCAAAAAGATAAATAAAGTACAAAAACCTTATCTTCTTTATGTTGGCACAATCCAACCGAGAAAAAACTTAGAAACTTTAATTGAAGCTTTTTATCTCCTATTAAAAGAAAAACCAGAATATTCTTTAGTAATTGTGGGAAAAAAGGGTTGGCTTTATGAAAAAATATTTGCTAATGTAGGGAACAGGCATGCCTGTTCCCTACAAAATAAAATAATTTTTACTGGTTACGTTGATAATAATACCTTGGCTTCTCTATATAAAAATGCCCGCGTTTTTGTATTACCATCATTCTACGAAGGTTTTGGAATACCAATACTTGAAGCAATGAGTTTTAACTGTCCTGTAATCTCTTCGTTTACTTCGAGCCTGCCCGAAATTGGTGGTAATGCTTGTCTATACTTTGATCCAACTTCGGTGGCAGATTTACAAGATAAAATATTGCAATTATTAGAAAATGAGGGACTAAAAAATGAGCTTGTCAAAAAAGGAAAAGAAAGAGTAAAATTGTTTAGTTGGAAAAAATGTGGAGAAGAAACATTAAAAGTTATTACATCGGCGATGGAAAAACTCCGAGGTTAATAACACTATGCTGAGTCTTTTCAAAGATAAAACAGGCAAACAGTTAAGTTTTGGAGAATTTGTTAATAAGGTTTTTAACCGAATTTTTAACATTCTTTTGGAATTTAAAGTATATCTTCTTCATCTTGTTGGTCATATACCGTTTCATCGCCTTCGTCGTTTTTTCTACCGTCTGGCCGGAATAAAAATTGGTCAAGGATCAACTATCCATATGCACGCCAGATTTTACAACTCTAAAAACATAGAAATTGGTGAGGATACGATCGTGGGCGAATTTGTCGTCCTTGATGGAAGAGCTAAATTAAAAATTGGCAATCATGTTACCATTACGTCAGAGGTCATGATTTACAACTCCGAACACGACATTAATGATAAAGATTTTAAACCGATTATCGGAAATGTTGCGATTGAAGATTATGTATTTATTGGCCCAAGAGTAATTATTCTTCCAGACGTAACAATCGGTAAAGGAGCTGTGGTTGCCGCGGGAGCGATTGTTACTAAAGACATCCCTCCTTTCGCCATAGTTGCCGGTATCCCGGGAAAAATTATCGGGGAGAGAAGAAACAAAGATTTAAGTTATAAATTAGGCCGTGCCCGTTGGTTTCGCTAAATAAACATCACAATTTATTACCTCTAGATGTATCAATGTATCGATACATCGATACATTTTAATTTTTATTTTAAGACCGTTTCCAAATCTTGTTTTACCTCAAACGCTTGTTCAAAGACTTTTGATTGATATCTAAAATAAGTTCGAATCTCGTAAATTGAAGATGAAACCAACAAGAATAAAATAAAAAAAACAAGATATTTTTTATAAGTTTTTTTGAGATTTAATCCCATTAAAAATTCAACTGCTCGGCCGGCAAAAAAAACCACTGATGGAATAACGGTAAAAGTACGCAACATATTAGGGTTCTCCCAGGGATAAGTTAAAATTGACGGTATGAGCGAGATAACAAAATATAAAAGAAAAAACTGATTGTAAAAGTTTTTGTAGTTTTTTAAAGTTAAAAACAATCCACCTAAAAAAAAGACTCCTAAAACTGAATTTAAGGCTGGCTTAAAAGGATAGTTATGTCTACCATTAACATCGCCCTTAAGATTAAACATCAAAACAGTACTTTTTATATTACTCCATAAAAATTCAGCCTTTCGATGAATCGATTCATTGGAGTTATTAATAAAAAATTGTTGCTGGAAACGAATATCAGGATGGGTAAATAAATAAGATGTCAGTGGTAAAACTGTGAGAAGAAAAATAAATAAACCCAAAGATAATTGTTTTGTTGCCCCAGCCACGTTAGACGTGGTTCCACTACTCCATTGTTTGATAACCCGCCAGACAATAAAAACAAGCGGTATAATAAAAAAAATTCTGCCAGGCGTGTAAGAGTTAAATGTCAAACCAGCAAAAACTGTAGCCAACAATAAACCTGTGCTTTCTCGCTTCTTTAAATATTGAAAAAGGAAATAAACCGAGGCTAATTCTAAAAACAAAAGAAAAGTAGCCTCAAAAGAAAAACGGGCAAAATTAAAATACCAACGAGAAGTTAGAAAAATTAATGATAGGATAAAAGGAAACCATTTTTTTATTGCTATATTGCCATATTCTTTCATTGATACTTTAATAATGAAGTAAAATAACAAGACATTTAATACGCCAAATAATGCCGAAGGAAAACGAAGAGCAAAGTTATTTATACCGAAGATTTTGAAAGAAAGAAGGATAATATAAAAATATAAAGTTGAATGACCTGTGGCTAAACTACTAAAAGGCGTGTATGGTTTTTTATCAAGTGAAATGGCTAATTTTGCAAATTCTACTTCATCGTAAGAAAGATTTTTGGGAATTTGGTTAAATTTGTAGAAAATCAAAATTGAAGCAACAAGAGTTAAAATTGTTATCTCTGCTAAAAATCTTTTCATTCATTAAATTATAAACAATTACTGATATAATAAAACAATTATGAAGGACCTTTCTGTGATTATAGTTTCATATAATACCAAAGAAATTACAAAAAAAAGCATAAACATATTAATCCGATCTCTCCAACTCTCACCCAAAATTCGGACTGAAGTGATTGTCATTGACAATAACTCAGATGACGGATCGGCAGAAATGTTAAAACAAATAAAAAGTCCTAATATTGAATCTAGAATTATTTTAAATGGTGAAAATCTTGGTTTTGCCAAAGCAAACAACGAAGCTCTTGCAGTCGCTGAAGGAAAATATGTTTTATTTTTAAATTCTGACGTACTAATTCAAGATGTTAATTTTGAAGATTTAATTTATTATATGGAAAAAAACCCGGAAGTTGGAGTCCTGACGGTAAGAGTTCGCTTACCAAACGGCAAAGTAGATATGGCTTCGCATCGAGGTTTTCCCACAGTTTGGTCTTCGTTTGCTTATTTCACTAAGCTGGAAGCAATATTTAAAAAAGTGCCCAAGTTATCAAAATTCTTAGGAGGTTATCATCTTACCCACCTTGATCTTAATACAATTCATGAGATTGACTCACCAAGCGGAGCTTTTTATTTCACTAGAAAGTCGGTATTAAACAAAGCACACGGTTTTGATACTAAATTTTTTATGTATGGTGAAGATCTTGATTTGTCTTTCCGAATTAAAAAACTAGGCTATAAGATTGTTTACTATCCTCTGTTTACTGTTATTCACCTTAAATATCAAAGCGGCTTCAAAAAAGGAATAAAAAAAACCAAGAGTAAAACAAAACACCACTTTTACCAAGCAATGAAGATATTTTATGATAAACATTTTTCTCACAAAAATGGAAAATTTTTAAACAATCTCGTTCATTTTTTTATCTCAATTAAAGAAAAAGTCAGTAAATGAAAAAAATAGGTATTGACGCTCGATTAATTAATCAAACTGGAGTGGGTCGATATGTTCATAATCTTCTCTATTATCTTCCCGAAAATAACGAATTAACTTTTTACGTTTATTTACTTAAAAAAGAATTTAACGAAATTAGTTTTAATAAAAAAAACTTTATAAAAAGAGAAGCAAATTTTTCTTGGCATAGCTTCTCTGAACAAACTGGATTTTTAAAGACAATTTTAGCTGATCCTTTGGACTTAATGCATTTTACTTATTTTAGCTACCCAATTTTATATCAAAAAAAATTTGTCGCCACTGTCCACGATCTTACTCCACTGATTTTTAAAACTGGCAAAGCATCAAGCAAAAACATGCTTATTTACAAAATTAAACACTTTTTCTTCCGTCAGATTCTATCTGCTCAAATAAAAAATTCCAAAGCGCTAATTACTCCCTCGAAAAGTGTCAAAAAACAGATTCTCGAGTATTACGGCAAAGGCCTTGAGGAAAAAATCTTTCCTATTTATGAAGGAATTGATTATCAGTTAATAAAAACAAAAGAAAATATTTCACTCAAAAAAAGATTTCCAAAACCCTTTTTTATTTACGTAGGTAATTTTTACCCCCACAAAAACGTAGAGAATCTCCTTACGGCATTTACATCAATCAAATCTGATGCCAAGCTGATCTTATTAGGACCTGATGATTACTTCGCTAAACGCATGTTTCAATCGATTAAACGAATGAAACAAAATCAGAGAATACTGGTATATAATAATCCAACGAGAGAAGACTTGATATTTTTCTACAAGAATGCTCAAGCGCTTATTCATCCTTCTTTATCCGAAGGATTTGGTTTACCACTTATTGAAGCTACTCATTTTAATTGTCCAATTATTGCCTCTGATATTCCCGTATTCAATGAAATTTTAGGTTCTGACTTTATTAAGTTTAATCCTTATAGCGTTGAAGACATTAGAAACAAAATTGAGATTTTTATTGAAATCCCGCCGAAGTCCCGCTTAACGGGACGAAGGCGGATTTTAGAACGTTACTCATTTGAAAAAATGGCCGCTCAAACTACAAAACTTTATAATGATGTTTTGCTTTAATTACATCTATGCAAAAAATTGCCATAGTCTACGACTGGATTGATAAATGGGGTGGGGTGGAAAGGGTACTTTTAACACTCCATGAGATGTTCCCGAGAGCAGAATTTTATACATCTTATTTTGACCCGGAACAAGCCAGCTGGGCAAAAGATCTAAAGATCAAAACCAGTTTTATTGATAAATTGCCTGCTTTTATAAAAAAAAATAGAATCTTGTCACTTCCCTTTTATCCTTACGCCTTTGAGTCGTTTAATTTTTCTGACTACGATTTGGTTATTTCCGTTACTTCTTCCTTTGCCAAGTCAATTATCACCAAACCAAAAACTTTACACATCTGTTATCTTTTAACTCCAACTCGATATCTTTGGATTTTTCCAGAAGTTTATTTTAAGAACAAAGTAATAAAAATGACACTTTCTCCCTACCTTAATAAACTTCGTCAATGGGATTTTATTTCAGCTCAACGACCTGATTATATTATTTCTATCTCAAAAACCATAGCTGACCGTTGCCAAAAATATTATCAGAGGAACTCGGAAGGTATTTACCCGCCATTTGATACTGATTATTGGCAAGATATTAAAAATGTCATTCTGAGGGCGAAGCCCGAAGAATCTCTTAACTCGTTTAAGAAATTATTCTCGCATTCGCGAGAGATTCCTCGACTTCGTCCCGACATTCGTCGGGCCCTCGCTCGGAATGACACTTTTGGCAGTTATTATCTACTCGTTTCACGCCTTGAACCTTATAAGAGGGTTGACTTAGTTGTTCAATCGTTTAATCGATTGAGCAGCTGTTTAATTATCGTTGGCAAAGGAACTCAGCTCGAAAAGTTAAAAAAAGAGGCAAATAAAAATATTTTATTCTTTCAAGATTTAACTGA
>Ga0265595_1003060_pt1 | contig 10627 bp, 10 predicted proteins | sample saktaG_15_FD_190148 | JGI IMG/M metagenome (GOLD analysis project Ga0265595, IMG submission 190148) | Saline water microbial communities from Sakinaw Lake, British Columbia, Canada - sak_2013_06_06_50m | ecosystem: Environmental > Aquatic > Non-marine Saline and Alkaline > Saline ... | reverse complement strand
TCCAATACTTTTTACTAAAATAATTTGAGTATGGCCACCGCTCACAACTAAAGCAATTGCAGGAAATTTTATTTCTGAATTTTCCAAAAAATTGACCAAAATGTGCGACTCAATATGATTTACTGCTACAATTGGAATATTCCAAAAGGAAGAGATTGCTTTGGCAAAATTAACTCCAACCCAAAGACACGGCTCTAATCCTGGACCGTTAGTAACTGAAATTAAATCGATGTCAGGTTTTTTGTATTTTTTTAGAAAACTAACTAATTTTTTTTCTAATTCAGGCTCTCTTTCTAATATCTCACTAATGTCGGTTTTTTTCACGGCCGTGAAATTTTGCGACAAACCTGTTTTTAATAATTTGGCCTTTTTTAGTGCTTCAATAAAAGTCGGTACCAGGTTTTTTTGGTGCGCTCTTTTTGCCATTGCGGGAAAAACTCCACCATACTTTTTGCCAAGAGCTGTTTGAGAGGAAACAACATTTGAAAGTACCTTAAATTCGCCTGAAGGTAAAACTTCCAAAATTGCAATTCCAGTGTCGTCGCAAGATGTTTCTATAGCCAAAATCTTCATGGGCAAATTATACCCAAAATCTTGCTTTTTTTCAATGTTTTGGTATAAATACGTTAGCGTGTTTTACAGGTGAATATGGAAATTCAGACAAGGGAAGGACAAAAACATGATTACGCAAGCAAGGAATTTGGATTGTCAGACAGAAGCACAAGAGTCGGCACCGACTACTCCGATTACACCGTTGATTGTTATCGCGGTTGTTGTCGGCGTGGTGATATCCTTAATTGCTTGGGGAGCGGTGTACTTGATCTTTGGATCGATGTCGAAGTTTATGGGGATAAAGAGAATTTGGTTTGATGTCCCAGGATTTGCTGCATGGTTCGTTTTTATGGTATTGTTCCTCGGGAGCGTAGACGACAGACGAAATAAAATGGAAGAAGATGACGAGTGCGATGTTTCGCTATGGGAATTCGGGAAAACTCATCGTTTCGTCGTGGTTACCGGAATCGTAATGATTGCAGATGTGATCGCCGGATTTTTCTGGAATTTTGCCGTAACCTCCATCGCGCTGTACATCTTGTGGTTGATTTACGTCTGCCTTATCAGGGCATGGTCCGCCATAACATCTACTGCGGGAGACGCACTTGAGTCTGTAATGGAAAGAAAGTAAGAGGGCGACTATAATAGTAGCCCCAAAGATACTCCCCCTCGGGAGTTTTTTATTGCTTTTATTGCTTTTTTTGCATTTTTGGGTTAGAATTTTGGTATATTTGCTTTCGCTCCCATCGTCTAGCCTGGTCTAGGACATTTCCTTTTCAAGGAAGTAACGCCGGTTCAAATCCGGCTGGGAGCACCATGGACAAGAAAGACTATCTAGATATCTCAAGGGCCTCGGATATAAAAAGTCCGGCTGGCCGTTTTATATACAGAATTTTTGAAATAATCCCGGGATTTTTAAGTTTATTTACGCTTTTTGGCGTGTTTTTTTTCTCTTGGCTTTTCCCTTCGTGGGTGGCCATTTTTATTATAATTTTTTGTTTTTATTATCTTTTTAGAATATTTTATTTTTCTTTGCACCAAGTTGTTGGTTACTTTAAGGTGAAAAAGAATATGAAAAGGGATTGGCTTGAAGAATTAAAACAAATCAAAGGAAAAAATTGGAAAAATATTTTCCACGTAATTATATTACCTGCATATAAAGAAAGTAGGGAAATTATAGAAGAAAGTCTTGAAACGCTAATAAAGTCTGACTACCCTAAGGAAAAAATGATAATTGTTTTAGCAACTGAAGAAAGAGCTGGAACCTTTTTTCTAGAACAAGCGCAGGATGTTTCTAAAAAATATTCTAACAAGTTTTATAGATTTTTGCTGACTGTTCATCCTGATGGTATTAAAGGAGAAATTAGCGGTAAGGGGTCAAACACCGCATACGCTAGCACAGAAGTAAAGGAGAAAATTATAGACCAACTAGAAATACCTTATGAAAATATTTTGGTTTCTACCTTTGATATTGATACAAAAGTTTTTCCGCAATACTTTTCATGCTTAACCTGGCATTATTTAACAGAAAAAAATGCTGAAAACGCTAGCTTCCAACCCGTACCAGTTTACAACAACAACATATGGACGGCCACCGCTTTTTCAAGGGTTGTTTCTACGTCAAACACTTTCTGGCAAATGATCCAACAAGAAAGATCGGAAAAACTTACAACTTATTCTTCTCATTCTACTCCAGGAAAAGTTTTTTTTGAGGTTGGATACCCCACAAATGTTGTCTCGGACGACTCACGTATTTTTTGGAGAGCTTATCTATATTACGATGGAAACTACAGAGTCGTTCCAATTTATTACTTGGTTTCAATGGACGCTGTAATGGCAAAAAATTTCTGGCATACTGCTATAAACCAGTATAAACAGCAAAGACGTTGGGCGTGGGGATGCGACGAGATTCCCTATATTCTCTTTGGTTTTTTAAACAATAAAAAAATACCATTATTAAGAAAAATTTCTCACGTTTATACGGTCATCGACGGCTTTTGGTCTTGGGCAACGGCGGCCCTTTTGTTATTTTTATTAGGATGGTTACCTATTTTTTTAGGGGGTCAAAACTTTAACTTCACTGTTCTCTCTTTTAATTTGCCAATTTTAACCGGCCAAATAATGACCATTTCGATGTTTGGAATGTTGGTTTCTGCGGTATTAAGCACAATGCTTCTACCTCCTGTGCCAAAAGAAATGAAGTGGTATGTTAAATTATATAAAAAATCCACTGTCTTTTTACAATGGGTTTTCTTGCCAGTTACATTAATTTTGTTCGGCTCTCTGCCAGCCCTCGACGCTCAAATCCGTTTAATGCTCGGCAGGTATATGGGTTTCTGGGTTACAGAAAAAATTAGAAAATAAGATTTGACAGGAATTTTTGAGAGCATATAATAGATTATAGAAATTAAAAAGTTATAAAAATATGTTGGACAATAACGATATAGTTAGATTAAGCGAGGTGTTTGCGACGAAAGAAGATATCAAAAATCTCGCTACGAAAGACGAACTGCTTGAATTTAAAAGTGAGATTTTAGATGGACAAGATGAAATATTGAAGGAATTGAAAACTTTGACGCAAGAGAAAACAGTTAAAGACGCGCAAGGTAAAAGACAGATAGAAGTTTTAAAAATACACAACGAGGCTCTAAAAAGGAGTAAAATTTTGACGGAAGAAGAGGCGTTAAAAATTTCTCAATCAAGCGTATTTTAAATAAAAATAATTAAACAAGTAAATTTATGGCAGAAAAAGAACCAGAGAAATCAGATATAAACAATTTAAATGGAAACGAATCAGTTGTAGAAGAGTCTCATAAGGATAAAATATTAAAGGAACGCACTGGAGACGAGGCCGTTGATACAATAGTAGATAGAATGCTGAAATTAGGCGAGCAAAATGAGAAATATCTTACCGCAGAAAAAATGGCTGAAGATGGGCGCCCAGACAAGACAGCAACTGTCGATCTAGGGGAAACAGTTCGAGACTTACAAAAAGATCTGTATGCAGATATAGCTGGCCTTACAAAAGAACAAAGAAAGGTGCTTACTAAAAGAGTGGTTAGTTTTGCTTCTGATGCGAGTATTTTGATAGACCATAATTTGATTGAAAAAGCGATGAGGGGGCGAGAATAATTATTTTTTCAACATTAAAAAACCGCCGAGGGGCGGTTTTTTGTTAAACGGCTCAACAGCCTGTTGAGCCGTTTGCTACTCGAAATGGATCCTTTGCTGGAATTGTTTGAGACGCTCCTTTAATTCTGGATAAAGTTTTAGCTCGGGATCTTTTTCCAGAATTTCTTTTGCTGCAGCACGAGTTTTTTCAACTAAAAATACGTTTGATAACCCTTGCATTGCCATATCGGGAAGACCCCATTGCTGGGTTCCGTAGAGCGAACCTGGTCCACGGATTTCCAAATCTTTTTCGGCCAGTTCAAATCCATTGTTAGATTCAACCAAAGCTTTCAACCTTTTCCTGTTTAGCATGCTTGGGTCAGTGGTGAATAAAAAACAATAAGATTGCATGTCTGATCTACCAACTCTCCCTCTAAATTGGTGAAGTTGAGAAAGCCCAAAACGCTCGGCCCCTTCAATCATCATAATTGTTGCTCTTGGGACATCTACGCCAACCTCAACAACAGATGTAGAAAGTAAAATATCAATTTCACCCTTTTTAAAATCCAGCATTATTCTTTCTTTTTCTGGAGGTTTCATTTTTCCGTGTAGCATTGTAATCCTTAAATCGGGAAAAACTTCTTTTGACAATCTCTCGTATTCATCTTTCAGGGCTTTGACTTCATTGATCGCAAGCGACGACAATGACATGGGGGCATAGTTTTGCGGAGTAAAAGATTCTGTTGCAGAACCAATCATCGGACCATGTTTTTCCATGGCTTCCTTTAATTTACTGGCAGTGGAATCAATTTTTGGGAAAATTACAAAAACGCCCTTTCCTCCCGCAACCTCTTTTTTAATAAATTCGTAAGCTTCTTTTCTTTGACTTGGCTCAACAATAATAGTCTTTATTTTTTTTCTATTTTTTGGCATCTCGTCAATCAAAGATAAATCCAAATCTCCATAAGCTGTTAACGCTAATGTTCTTGGGATAGGGGTTGCTGTCATAGAAAGCAGGTGGGGGATCAGCTTACCTGTGCCCCGAGGGGTATTGCCCTTGATTAAATAGTCTCTTTGTTCAACTCCAAACCTGTGTTGTTCGTCTAAAATAACTAAAGCTAGGTCCTTAAATTCAACGCCTTTTTGTATTAAAGAGTGCGTACCAATAGCAATATCTATTTGCCCATTTTTTAAATCTTCATTAAAGCTTTTTTTAGATACTTCATAAGCCTCACCTTCCTTAAAAATCCTGGCATCTTTTCCGGTAAGCATGCCAACCCTAGCATCAAAATCTTTCAATAATTCTGTTACTGTTTTGAAATGTTGTTTTGCCAAAATTTCTGTTGGCGCCATAAAGGCAACCTGCTTGCCGGCAGACAAGCCTGATTGCTTATTTTTTACTACACTCAGCGCCGCCATTGTGGCTACAACTGTTTTTCCAGAGCCCACATCTCCCTCTAAAAGGCGCGACATAGGAACCGTTTTTTCTAAATCTTTTAAAATAGCAAACGCACATTTTTTTTGGGAATCTGTGAGCTGGAAGGGTAAAGAGTCTGTAAATTTCTTCATCAAGTCTGGTTCCATTGGGCAAGCCGAAGACCTTTTCATCATCATCTTCATTCTTTGCTTTAATACATTAAGTTGTACCAAAAAAAGTTCTTCAAATGAAAAACGCGCCTTTGCGGCATCAGCATGCTCAAAAGAATTAGGGAAATGTAGTTGCCAAACAGCTTCCTGTATTGGCAAAAATTTATACTTTTTTATAATATCTTTTGGCAAAGTTTCCTGTATTTGATCTATAAATCTGTAAAGCAGAGGTTTTATGACATATCTTAACCACCTTGAAGTAACGCCTCTTGTTTCAGAATAAACGGGCACAATTCTTCCTGTGTGCGTCAACTCCTCATTTTCTCCAATTTCGTTTATTCTTTCATAAACCGGACTGTTAAAAAATAGACCTTCTTTACCCAAGCTAATTTTCCCGGCAATGCAAATAAAATCATTTTCCCTTAAAGATTTTTCTAGATACGGTTGGTTAAACCAAATAACATTAATTTGCGCCGTTCTATCCTGCAAGACGGCCCTAGTTACGGGCATCCGCCCATAAAGAGATTTTGTGGTTTCTATTTCTATAATTTCTCCTTGAACACAAACAACCTCACTAAGTTTATTACGTGCCTGGTCAATTGAAATTATTTCCGAGAAATCGTCGTACCTTGCGGGAAAATAAAAAAGCAAATCCTGCACGGTTTTTATTCCAAACTTTTTCAGCTTTTTCGCATAAGCTATACCAATTTTTGGGACTTCTTCAACTTTTGTTTCCAGTGTTATCATATTACCAATAATACCAAAACCACCATTTTAAAACCAGCCTACCAACGGGCAGACAATAAAAAAGCCCGAAAAAGTCTTCGGGCATGTCGCTCGGCTTCTATTATTTCAGTAATTTTCTGCTTCTTTGCTTGGCTTTTTTGTCTCGCGCCGCAGTTATTATTGCATCGTTTTCGACACAAGGCTCGTCTCCAAATGCCCCGGGCCGGACAAAAACTTTTGACAGAGAACTTTCTCGGCGTACGTTCCTTTTGCGCCGACTGTCTCTTTTTGCTTTGAGCTGCCGCTTCTGGTCTCTCATCACCTTTTTGGCTACCTCTCTTCGCATTTTGGCAACCAGTTTGATACAGGCCGGGCTAACGGGATCGCGGATTAGTATCCCACGCACTACATCCTTCATTGTTAGCGGATCGCCCCCAACTTTATCTAATGCTTCCGCGAAGGCCTCTGCGCCACTTGTTCTGGAATCACTCCTTGCGCAGATTTTTTTCTTTGCCACGGGTTTCTCCTTTACGATTTGGGGATGGAAACAAAAAACAAAATAGCAAGCACAAAAAGTGCTAACAAAAAAATAACCATGCCGTAAGGCGGACGGTTATTTCTGTCACGATTGTCGTCTGTTTCTTTTTGAGAATCCATTTTCACCTACCACCTTCCTTGTAGTTTATTGTGAAAATACTAATTAAAAGCATATCATTTTTACGTATTTTTTACAATTTAGTGTGCCCCCAAGAGGATTCGAACCTCTGTTTACAGATCCGCAATCTATTGTCCTATCCACTGAACGATGGGGGCATATATTACAATTTAAAAGTAGCACGGAATCTCGGCTTTTTCAACAAAAATATATTTTTGACTAATTTTGGCGGAGGAGGTGAGACTCGAACTCACAAATCCCTTGCGGGATGCCGCTTTTCGAGAGCGGTGGAATACCATTATCCGACTCCTCCAAGTTTATTATTAAAATACTTATTAAATTTATTTAAATGCTTAGGATTTGAAGATCCTATTTCTTCAAAATATTTAACAATTTCTTCTTCACGTCTTAAGAATATACTAAATTTTGTCTTTTGTGTAGGGTGATAACCAAATTTTACGAGATTATCCCTAAAAAAATTGAGAAGCGGTAAAGATCTGTTTGTAAAATTTATACCGCAATTATAATAAATCTTATCTCTATACTTATGCTTATCCACATAAAAACAACCATCTGTATCTAGAAGCCCCCTCATACAACGCTTCACAAATAACTTACGGCGACAAATCCACACTGGTACCGCAACCTGTTGTCTAACCTTATTCCCAATTTTCAATCCTTTTTTCAGCAAATATTCAATAAGTTTTTTCCTTGATATCACGATATTCGTCACATTAGCATTTTTATGGCCCGATAAAGAGGGCTTAATTCCGAATTGTTCTTCAAATAATTTAGCTACATAATTTATAAAATCTTTATCACTATCCTTATTGAGAGTTATTATAAGCTGACTTTTTGTCATGCCTCCATCACCTAAAATAATTCCGAAAATTTCTGCAAGATAGATAGATTCATTAGGACTCGTAAAGGGTAAACAAATGCTAATAATCGGATGTTTTTTGAACTTCCCTTCTTTCTCCCACCATTCGTACCACTTTTTCTTTCTATATACAGGGTCGCAAACTAAACCCCCATATCTATTTGAAACAGTCATCCATCCCTTTTTCGATCCTTTATCAGCATACCAAAAAGGTTCTTTTATCTCTACGCTTCCTGGCAAAACAATACCAAATTTTTTACACAGTCTTTCAACTGCGTCCAAAGACATTGAAAATTTTTCTCTCTTCCAATCTCTAATGGTTCTCGCATGAACACCTACAAAATTGGCAACATCTTCTGTCCCTAACTTAAACTTTTCTTGGATTTCATTTAAAAATTCTGTTTGTTTTCCAGTAGGGAATACAACTCTTTTAGAATATACATTATCCAACTTCGCCATGCCTCTATTATAACACCAATATTTACTTTTAACACAACTAAAATGCGGGGCAACCCCGCATTTTTTACTATTTCTAAATTTTATATTTTTATTTACTTTTCTTCGTTTTTTACTAAAACTTTGTGCCAGTCATTATAATCATAAATATCATGCGCAATAACGCCCAATACCACTCCTGTTAGAAATCTAGGTAGGTAGAAGTAATCAATAAACCAAACAACCAGTAATAGTAATGCTCCCATAATCCAATGATGCATGTGTAATTTCCACTTACCACAGTCTATATAAATAGAATTCACCTTTCCTTTCTCAATTAAAAACTTAGAGAACAATCGTGACCCTATATACCCTAGAAGCAATCCAAGCCCCAAGAAAAAAGAATAATAAACTGAAGCAACTAAAACAAAGGCTGGTAGAAGCTTCCTTACTTTAGAGTTTTTATTGTTGCTTTTTGCTAATTCGAGATCTATTAATTTACCGTTTATATCGTTTAGTTCACTATTAGTTCCCATAAAATTTACCCTATTAAACAGCCCGAAGGGCTAATTTCGCCAAAGCGGGCGAAATTGTTTAACTGGGTGAATATTAATTTTACCGAAAAATCAGCTAATTTTGCCCTCACATAAGGTGGGGCGAGTTATTCACAACTTATAGCTATTTTATCATTACCAGCCCCCCTTGTCCAGCATTAATACACTGCCCAGTCTCTAGCTCAAAAACCGCCTTTTAGCGGTTTTTTATGGTGCCCTCGGTAGGAATCGAACCTACATTTAGGGTTTAGGAAACTCTCGTCCTATCCATTGAACGACGAGGGCATTATAAATACAAAATATCACGAATTTTGTTTTTTCGCAAGCCGGGTAGTAGAATTTTGACAAGCATTTTTCATAAAAAATGCCGAAAAATTCCCCAAGTCAAAATTTCACTACCCGGCAAGTTGCTATTAGCCCGCTTATACTGATATAATAAACAAAAATTTATAAATATATAAAACTATGCAAGAAAAATCACCTGTCGTAGAAATCGCAAGAAAAGTATGCCCAGCGGTAATTACCGTAATAGTTTCTAAAGATCTGCCCAGAGCAGAAAACTTTTACTCTTTCCCTTTCGCTGGTAAAGAATATGTGATGCCAAAATTAGGAAAGGGAGAGAAATCCGGCATTAAAAAAACACAAATTGGTGGAGGGTCGGGTTTTATTGTGTCAGAAGATGGCTATGTATTAACTTCAAATCACGTTGTATCTGATACAACTGCAGACTATACGGTTATATTAGACCCAAAACATAAATATCATGCTAAGGTTTTATCAAGAAACCCAATTAACGACACTGCTGTTTTAAAAATAGACGACGGAAAGTTGCCGTATCTTGAAATGGCTGATTCAGACAAAATAGACCTTGGCGAAAGTGTTATTGCGGTGGGAAACGCGCTAGGCGAATTTACAGACACCCTATCCACCGGAATTGTTTCGGGATTATCACGCTTTATTACGGCCTTCGGAGGAGTTGACCACCAGATGCAGAACCTAAGAGGATTAATACAAACAGACGCCGCAATTAATCCTGGAAACTCCGGAGGGCCCTTAATCAATATGGATTGCAAGGTTATTGGAATTAACACCGCCATGATCGCTGGAGCTCAAAATATTGGATTTGCGATTCCAATAAACTATGCGAAAAAAGATTTAGATGAAGTTAAAAAATTTGGTAAAATTATAATGCCATTTTTGGGAATAAAATATGTTTTAATTTCTAAAGAAATGGCAGAAGCTAACAAGCTTCCAGTTGCTGACGGCGCGTTAGTTGTAAGAGAAGCGTTAGGAGAGTCTCCCGTCATAAAAGGGTCATCAGCAGACAGGGCCGGCATTAAAGAGTGGGACATAATATTAGAATGCAATAATGAGAAAATCACAATAAAAAATCCTCTGGCGGAAATTTTGCAGAAGTGTAAAATTGGTTGCCAAACTACTTTTCAAATTCTCCGCGACGGAAAAAAATTAGAACTATCAGTTAAACTAGAAGAAAAAATTTAGTAAGACAAAAAAACAGCCTACACGGCTGTTTTTTTGTTCCAGTAATTATACTCGTATTTTAGAGAATAAATAACTTCCAATTCCGATAAAAACTACCACAACAACCGATAAAATCCAAAAGTCCGCAAAAAGACCGAAGTGAGAAACGCCTCCCAGCGTTCCACGCAATCCGTCAACGCCGTAAGCCAAAGGATCAAATCTGACAACTATTTCCAAAACTTTAGGCAAACCGGTCATTGGAAACAGGGCCCCAGAAAGAAAAAATATTGGCATCACCAAAAAATTCATTATCAGTTGAAACCCATGCATGTCTTCTAAAACAGATGCTATAGCGGTTCCAAGCGCCGTAAAAATTAAGGCAATAAAAGTCATAAAAACAAACGCCATCGGAAGGGTTGCAAAATTAGCAAGTCTAAATCCCGCTAGAAAAGATATTGCAAAAACTATTAACCCCTGCAACACAGCGACCGTTGCTCCACCTAATGTGCGCCCCACCATAATTTGCCAGCGAGGTACTGGCGCTACCAGGGTCTCTTTTAAAAAACCGAATTGTCTATCCCAAATGACACTAATTCCTGAAAAAATAGCTAAGAACAAAATACTCATTGAGATAATCCCAGGAAC